>Ga0255364_10001_pt2 | contig 140830 bp, 128 predicted proteins | sample ANMaggSSYBR01G12_FD_182087 | JGI IMG/M metagenome (GOLD analysis project Ga0255364, IMG submission 182087) | Sediment cell enrichment communities from methane seep in Santa Monica Basin, California, United Staets - ANME aggregate JGI... | ecosystem: Environmental > Aquatic > Marine > Cold seeps...
TCCCTGCGAAGCAATTTACCAACATGGGTTTTTGGCAATTCATCCCGGAATTCAATCTCTGATGGAATTTTGTACCTTGCCATTCTCTCTTTGGCCCAGGTTTTTAACTCTTCCCTGTCCAATGATTGCCCTTCCGTCAGGACTATCCAGGCTTTCACGATTTCTCCCCGCTTTGGATCTGGGACTCCCGCTACTCCAACATCCTGGATTGCAGGATGATCCTGGAGAACTTCCTCCACTTCCCGCGGCCAAACCTGGAAACCACCTGGTTTAATTAATTCTTTTTTGCGATCTACAATATAGAAATACCCCTGTTCATCCATCCGGGCAATATCCCCTGTATACAACCATCCCTCCCGAAGCGAGTTCCTGGTTTCAGTTGGCATGTTGTAGTAGCCTTTAAAAACCTGGGGGGCTTTTATGATTAATTCGCCAATTTCCCCTACAGCAAGTTCAGTAACCTCATCATCCAAATCGACGATTTTTGCATCCACATCCGGGAAAGGCAAGCCGATAGAACCAATTTTGTTTACTCCCAGGTTCGGATTACAGTGTGTAGCAGTTGGAGTTTCTGACAAGCCGTATCCTTCGAATAAAAACCCGCCGGTTAGTTTTTCAAAGGTTTCCTTGGTCTCTCTCAATAAAGGCGCAGAGCCAGAAATACACGCTTTAATAGCAGACAGATCATATTTGCCCGCTATTACATCAGCATTGTTATTTATGGCATTGTACAGGGCAGGGACTGCTGGAAAGATGGACGTTTGATATTTCTGCATATTTCCCAGCAGATCTTTTAAATTTCTCGGGTCCGGGACCATTACCAAAGTGGCTCCAGCACCTAAACCAAAATTCATCCCGGCAACCATGCCGTACACGTGGTAGAGCGGGATAGCCATCATAACTACCTCTTTACCCATTTCTGCGCTGGTTACCCAGTAAAGCATCTGTACCGTATTGGCCACAAGATTTCGGTGAAGTCCAATGGCTGCTTTTGGTATTCCGGTTGTACCACCGCTGTACTGGAATATAGCAATATCATCTGGTCCAACGTCAACCTGAGGTCGCTCATGATCGGAATACTGGGCCTGCAAATCCGGCATCCAGAGATCATTATCTCTTAAAGTTACTTTAAATCCCCCCTTCTTTTCTTTCAGAAGGGTAAATAATAATCCCGTGAGAGGAGGAAGCGTTTCCTTAATATTGGTGACAATGATTTGAGAAATGGATGTTTCCGGTTGAACTCGTTTCACAAGTTCATAATAGTTGCTCATCAATATCATGAGCTTCATTCCAGAATCATTCGCCTGGTGTTTGATTTCTCTTTCAGTATATTGAGGATTCGTTGCGACGACTACACCGCCGGTTTTTAATACCGCAAAATAAGCCATTACAAACTGGGGTGTATTTGGTATCAGGATTCCTACCCGGTCTCCTTTTTTAACTCCCAGACCAACCAGCGCTGCTGCCAATTGATCGGTAATTTTACTCATTTCTTGATAGGAAATTTCAGCTCCCTTGAAGATAGTGCAGGGTTTATCAGGATATTTTTTTGCTGAATCTTCCAGGAAATGAAATAGTGGGACTTCTGGGTACGTCAGGCTGCTTGGAATACCTTCATCGTAACAATCGTGCCAGGGCCGGTGCTCCATTGTGTTCCTCCTATGACAAGATTTACTTATGGCTGAATTTCAGTATAGCAAATATGGGACAAGAAATGTTGGATTTCGTCTGTAATTTTGTCGATCGGATCTGCTGCCGCCGAAAACCAATGGATATCCGGATCGTTTTCCTGAAACCAATTTGCCTGCTGACGGACATATTTGCGAGATTTACTTCTGATTTGCTGCACTGCTTCTTCTAATGATATCTCACCGCTTAAGTATTTTGTGATCTGTTTGTAACCAATGGCAGACATTGCGGAAAGCTCCGCTGAGTACCCGGCATCCAGCAGTGCCTGGACCTCCCTCACCAAACCCTTTTCCAGCATCTGGTCAATTCTTAGGTCTATCCGCTGATACAATTCTTCCCTGGGTCGGATAAGACCGATTTGTAAAACCTGAAATGAAGAACCAAGTGCCTTCTTCTGGGTTGAAAATCTTTTGCCAGAAGACAAGATTACCTCCAGCGCCCGGATCATTCTACGGAGATTTGGCCCATCTATTCCTGCTGCGGCTTTCGGATCCAATTCTTCCAACCTTGCCCGGATTCCATCCACCCCTATCTGCTCTGCCCACAGCCGGAGCGCTTCCCTTAATCTCGGATCAGGTTTTATTGAAGGCAAATCCCACCCCTGAACAATCGCTTGAATGTACTGCCCTGTCCCTCCCACCAGGAAAGGTAAATTCCCCCTTTGCTGAATTTCCTGGATGACCGCAACCGCTCTGGGCAGGTAAATCGCTAAACTCCAATCCTGATCTGGCAAAGCCACATCAATTAAATGATGCGGGACAAGTTTCTGTTCATCCCGGGTAGGTTTGGCAGTACCAATATCCATCCCTTGATAAAAAAGCCGGGAATCTGCTGAGACAATTTCTCCTTTCAACCGCTCCGCTACCCGGAGAGAAATTTCGGTTTTCCCTACAGCAGTAGGGCCTATGATCACGATGAGTGGTTTTCTTTCTTGATCCATATTTATGAAAAAACACTTTCAAAATGCTGAATGTCAGCTGGCAATTCCGCTGATAGTTTTTGTATAGCAATCACATCTACCCGCCAGGGATGATCCAGGTCTGGATTATTCTGTAAATAAGTTTCTATCGCTGCTAATAGATGTTCCTGTTTCTGACGCGTGATTGCGTCCTCAGGATTCCCGAATTCCAGGGTTGTACGTGTCTTGACTTCAATAAAAACCAGGTATTTCTCATCCTCATAATCCTGGAGAGTGATGATATCAATTTCGCCGTAGGAAGTATAAACATTCCGATCCAGAATAAAATATCCCTTTCCTTCCAGGTAGGCGGCAGCTAAATCTTCACCCCACTTCCCAATATTCCTATTCCTGTTTGCCATCTTCCCCTTCTGGAAATTTCTCAAGAACGATCTCGTTTCCTATTCCAAGTTTAACACAAGGTCAGGCAATAAATCAGAAAATATTCTATTCACCTCTACGATTTAGCCTACTTCAAGGTAGAATTGGGTCATGTCAGATAACCGGGACCAGCTCCCTGACCCTAATACCTTAAGCATACTGGTATCAATAATATTACTGGCATATACATTAACTCATTTTGTCTCGATTCCAACGCTGCAATACGAGATCACATTCCTTGGTATCTACTTCCCGATCAAATTTAATTTTTCAACTTTAGTAACGCTCCTGGTTGCTGGATTGACTGCATCCGGATCTGCCTGGATACTGCAAGACCATCCTGCCAGGGACCGCTACCGTAGTACTGCAGTGAATTGGCTGCTGCCATCGCTCACATCACTCGTGTTAATGCTGGCGATTGAACAACTTCCTTTTGGCGGGATTTGGTGGATTGCAGCATTTACCAGTGGAATTTTATTGATCCTGGTCTTCATAGCTGAGTATATAGTACTGGATCCTACTAATCCTTATTTCCTGCCGGCAGAGATGGGAATAACCGCCTTGTCAATCGTCCTATTTCTGATATTAGCCATCTCCCTGCACTCAGCTGAAGTCAGGCTCTTTTATCGAGTACCAATTTTAAGTGTGTCTGCTGCTCTGGTGTATCTTCGGGTCATCCATCTTCGTCAGAATGGGATATGGGCGATAACCCAGGGGTCAGTCTCTCTCCTTCTAATTGGCGAAATTGCAGCTGGTTTGCATTATTGGCCTATGCAATCTGTAAATTTTGGAATTGCGCTGGCAGGCCCTCTTTACGCGTTGATCGAAATCAGTGACCCTTTGCCGGCAGTTGACTCGAAACTCCAATTGCAGAAATTTATCTGGCCATCGTTAATTGTGATTATCTCCTGGGGGATCGCATTTCTACTATAAATCGTTTCCCTTCTGATTGTTTTGTGTTAAATTGAATGTCTGGGAAAACTCTTACTTCATATATGGAGAACTAACAAGATGCAAAACCTTTTGATAATTGGAATCCTTATTCTGGCATATTGTATAGGCTCGATCCCCTGGGGATATATCCTGATTAAAGTATTCAAGGGAATAGATATTCGAGATATTGAAAGCGGCCGAACTGGCGGGACAAACACGATGCGGGCATCAGGCTTCTCACTGGGTTTAACCACATCCCTGCTTGATATCCTGAAAAGCGCCAGTGTGGTCTGGATCGCAAAATACTTACTCCCGGATTCCTACTGGATCCATGTATTAGCTGCTTTGGCAGCAGTGATCGGCCACAATTATTCTATCTACATGATCAGAAGGGATCAAAACGGGAAAATCACAATCAGTGGAGGAGCAGGAGGCGCTCCGGCAACCGGAGGTATTGTTGGTCTCTGGTGGCCTAGCATATTTATACTTGTCCCGGCCGGATATTTCATCGTGATGATTATCGGATATGCATCTTTAGCCACAATGAGTTTACCGCTGATTGGCAGCCTGATTCTCCTGATCCGGTTTATTTACATCGGCGCTCCCTGGCAATACATCTTCTTCGGTCTACTGGTTGAAATATTAATTGTCTGGGCTTTGCGCCCGAATATTAAACGCCTGATGAATGGAACTGAACGTATTGTGGGAATCCGGGCAAAAACAAAAAAACAGGAATAACCGCCTCAAATAAAAAAGTATCCTGCTGAATAATCAGCAGGATACTTTCTTTTTATCTAGAATTCGGATTTATCAATGATCTAATCCTTGAGGTTCGTTACCGAATTTTTTACGATACAAATGCCTTAAATTCTGCTGGTGAATTTCCTCTGCTGCCCCACCTAATAAAATCCGGCTTTTTCCACAAATCTCAATCGTTTTTTCCTTGAGATACTCTGCCGGAAAATCGTCCTTATCAGCTTCATCTACTATCTTTTGAATTGTATCCAGGTAGGCTATGCGGTCATCAATGCTGGTATATACCTCTCCTCTTAAGATCACTTCTCCATGTCCCTGGACAACGTTTTCAAGTGTGAGCGATTCGATTTTTCTTAAAGATTCCTTCATTGTATCTGAATCACCGTCTACAATATGGGGAATCGGCATCCACACATCTCCGGCAAATAAAACTTCGTCTTCCACTATATAAACACCAATACCATCGTCACTATGCCCTGGCAGTTCAATAAAACGTAAAGTTTTATCCCCTACAATCAATTCTAGGACGCCGGAATCGATAGTCAAGTGAGGTAATACAATTTGAGTCTTTTGGAAAACTTTATCTGTCTCCAGGGCAGTAGTTAAGGATCCTTCCCCGAATTTCTCCAAATTTGCCCGGCATAAGGAGTGACTTAAAACATAAGCTCCCGGGAAGAAGCAATTTCCCCAGCTGTGGTCGGCATGGTAGTGGGTATTGATCACATAGCGGACTTTCCGTTTTAGTTCCTCTTCAATGAACTCCCTGATCGCCAAAGTCTCATCTGGAAAGGCCAGGGTATCAATAACCACCGCCCATTCCTGGCCAATTACCGCTCCGGCATTGACCTGGGCATAAACATCACTCTGGAATGTATAAACGTCATCAGCAACACGTTCCCGATGAATCATATGTTTTCATGCCCTCCGTGACTAATTTACAGCTGTTTTTAATGAAAAATACAAGAAATTCCCACCTGCCAATACCCCAAAGAATAGCATACTTCAAGGGTGAAAGTCAAGAAATTTTAAGATTGAAGGAAAAAAACAATTTAATCGAGTGCTGCTGCAACCAGAATCTGCATAATCCGACTGCTGGCAGAGAGAGGTTATCTTCAACTTGGTCAATAGCAGAGACCTTGTTGACTAGGATCCTGTATACAGGTATAATGCGGAAAATCTAAATAAATAACAAAAATCGAGTAGAGTACACGGTTAGTGAGCTGGTAGAGATGGGAGGTCAGCGGCTGAAAGCCCCCTCAGCGAGTTCCGTGGAATGTCCCTCGGTTCGTTTGTCGAAGAAATTTGAGATCTTCAAAGAGTAGAACGGCACGGGAATGCCCGTTACAGCATGATCCTGAAGTTGGTTCCAGGAACTGAGTGTGGGTGGTAAGAATTTACACCCAAACAGAGGTGGTACCGCGGAAGGTTAATCCGTGCCTGGTCGCGTATAAACCTTTTCGTCCTCAAGGGATGAAAAGGTTTTTTGTTTTTTAAGGGCGCTGCTATGAATAAACATCTTGGTTCGTTAATTATCATTATTGTTATCCTCACAGGCTGTCAATCAGCCGGGATAACTCCTGACCTATTCGAAGAAAGTAACACTTTGCTGCCAGCTAGCAGGACAATTGAGGCATCCAAGCCAACAGAAACACCCGGGGTGAACACTGGTGAGATACCTACTCCCACGCCTGACCTTTTACCGCCGACTTTATCTCCTTCTCCAGAGACGTATCTCCCCCAGCTTGCGCTTACCTACCAAGCCCCACCCGATTTGATAAGCGGCAGGGATGTTACTATTCAACAAATCAACATGGCTACTACAGAAAAAGGCTGGGCAATTGGCAGCCAGGATGATGAATTTCACTACATCCTTTTTTCTCAAGATGGTGGCCACGCCTGGCAGAATCGAACACCACTCATTCTGATTCCATCCGAATTCCAGCGGAATATTGACAATATTATTGTCCATTTCTATGATGAGAACACAGCCTGGGCGTTAATCGAAAATACAAAAGATAACCTGAATGATTCAAACTATCTTGTCTGGAGGACAGAAGACAGTGGACTGACCTGGATACCAAGCGATCCACTGCCTTTTCCATTGGGTCAATTTTACGCAAATCCTGGTGGTTTTTCGTTTATCACGCCAAAGATTGGCTGGCTGTGGATTCAAACTGAGATATCCCACATGCGTGATTATTCTTACTTGTTTTCTACCCAGGATGGAGGAGCTACCTGGAACCTGATCAACCGCCCGGGCAATGGCATGATTGAAGTATATCTAAACACCGGAATGGCATTTGCCAACGAAAATGACGGTTGGGTCACTAAAGATGGGCTGGGGAGTGAACTCGGACCCTTTATTGAACAGACCCGGGACGGTGGCAAAACCTGGGAGGTAATTTACCTCACCCATCCTGACGAAAACTCATGGGAAGAAAACCCTCAAAGCTGCCATACCATCAAACCTACCTTTACTTCCTCCCAAACGGGACTGCTCCTGGCTCAATGTTTCCTCTTTGATGAAGACAACCAATCTTTTAATATGGAAAATCCAGCCACCTATATTTTCGCTACAAGTGATTGGGGGGAAAGCTGGCAAGCCGCTGCCCTGCCCTCCCCGGTTGACGAGCTTGTGTTTATTGATTTTCTGACCGGATTTGCTCTTGGAAAAGATCACTATCGAACCAATAACGGCGGTGCGGATTGGACCAGGATTAAAACTGTCACCTGGTTTGGACAATTCAGTTTTATCAATACCCAGGAGGGATGGGCAGTTGCCTGGCGGGATGGCGATTTCGCCTTTGTTCATACCACTGATGGCGGACTCACTTATCAACTAATTACTCCAATATTGAACCCTTAAATGGCATATTAAAATACGATCATTTTTATCTGAATGGAGAACACTATGCTGCCAAAAACTTATGATTTCAAAGCTGCCGAAGCGCGATTATATAAATTTTGGGAAGAGAAGGGATACTTTAAGCCCACAAACGACCCTAATCTACCTGGTCATGATCCCAAACAAAAACCATATGTAATCAGCATACCTCCGCCCAACGTGACCGGAAGACTTCATCTGGGGCATGTACTTTTTGTTACCCTGGAAGATTTGATGATCCGGCATCAGCGCATGAAAGGAGTACCCACCCTTTGGGTCCCTGGAACTGATCATGCCGGGATCGCCACCCAGCTCCAGGTAGAGATGAAATTAAAAGAAGCGGGCACCAGCCGGGAGGAAATCGGCCGGGAAAAGTTCCTGGAAGAGACCTGGAAATGGAAGGATGAACATAGCGGTTTAATCGTGGAACAAATCCGCCGCCTGGGTGCATCCTGTGACTGGGAGCGGGAGCGGTTTACCCTTGATGAGGGACTTTCTACAGCGGTCCGTGAGGCTTTTGTTCATCTTTATGAGAAAGGTCTCATTTACCGTGGTCCGCGCTTGATCAACTGGTCGCCAACACTACAAACAGCTGTATCCGATCTGGAAGTGGAACATAGTGAAGAAGAGGGAAAGCTCTATTATTTTAAATATCAGCTTGCCGAAGATCCTGAGCAATATATCCCCGTAGCCACAACCCGCCCGGAAACTATCCTCGGTGATACCGCAGTTGCTGTCCACCCAGAGGATGAAAGGTATCAGAAATTCATTGGCAAATCTGTGCTGGTACCTATACTTGGTCGTGAAATCCCTGTCATCGGGGATGATTATGTGAGCACTGAATTCGGTACCGGTGCGTTAAAGATCACGCCTGGACATGATCCAAACGATTATCAGATTGGTCTCCGGCATAATCTGGAATTGATTTCAATGCTGAATAAAAAAGCCCAGGTGACCGAAGTGGGTGGTCCCTACCAGGGACAGGATCGTTTTATCGCCCGCGAGAACCTCTGGCAGGATATGAAGAATGCCGGCCTGGTTATAAAAGAAGAGCCCTACATCCACCAGATTCCACGGGCACAGAGAGGTGGCGAGATCATTGAACCGATGATCTCCACCCAGTGGTTTGTGGATGTCGCTCCGTTAGCAGAAAAAGCCCTCGAAGCAGTAAAAGATGGACGGATCGAATTTATTCCGGAACGGTTCACAAAAATTTATTACAACTGGATGGAAAACATTCACGATTGGTGCATCAGCCGGCAGCTTTGGTGGGGACACCGGATTCCTGTCTGGTACTGCGATGATTGTAATGAAATCACTGTTGCCCGGGTGGATCCTTCAGCCTGTGAACACTGCGGCAGTTCCCGTATCCAGCAAGATCCGGATGTGCTGGATACCTGGTTCTCCTCTGGATTATGGCCCTTTTCTACTCTTGGCTGGCCGGAAAAAACACCCGATTTGGATTATTTTTACCCGACAACCATGATGGAAACAGGTACCGATATTCTTTTTTTCTGGGTCGCTCGAATGATTATGATGGGCCTGGAGCTAACCGACAAAATACCCTTCTCTATGGTCTACCTGCATGGATTAGTCATGGATGAAGAAGGGCAGAAAATGAGCAGGACCAAAGGAAAAACGAAGGGAACAGTCATTGATCCAATAGAAATAATGGATGAGATGGGAACTGATGCCCTCCGGTTTACGATGATGGTAGGATCAACTCCCGGGCAAAACACAAATATCAGTCTCCAAAAAGTGGAGGCAAATCGAAATTTTGCTAACAAAGTGTGGAATGCCGGAAGGTTTGTGCTTGGCACGCTGGAACATGCTCCAAAGCAACCTGAAGGAGATCCGGACTGGACCCTGGCGGATTCCTGGATCTGGGCTAAGCTGCAGGACCTGATCCGTAATGTGGATCGGCTATTCAACAATCACCAGTACGGAGAAGCGGGACGCTATATTTATGAATTCTTCTGGGGTGAATATGCTGATTGGTACCTGGAAATTGCCAAAGAACAGATTTCCCAGGGTGGAGATCGGGCTTATTACACCATAGAAACTTTAATCAAGGTGTTTGATATGGCTATGCGAATGCTGCATCCTTTCACTCCTTACGTAACTGAGGAACTCTGGCAGCATTTGAAAGATGCCGTATCAAACTCCCCCCATCAAGACCGGTTGGGAGAATGGCCAGAAGCTTTAATGATTGCCCCCTGGCCTGAACCCCACCAGATTGAAGATTGGGAAGCACCTCGAGTGCGGGATTTTGAGCTCATCCAGGAAATTGTCAGGATCATCCGCAACCTAAGAGCAGAAAAGGGCGTAAAACCCGGAAAATTAATCCCTGCTACATTTGTGGCCGGGGAGCAGACCCTCACCCTCAACTCAGAAATCGGCAGTCTGTCAACACTGGCCTATCTGGATCAAGATCAAATTGCCATCCTTAAAACCCAGGATGAAAAACCCCGGGGACAAATTGCCCTGGTTGCAGGACCCATTGAAATCTACCTTCCTCTCAGCGGCTTGGTTGATCTAAAGGTAGAAGAAAAGCGGTTGTCCAATGAATTAGCAGAGACAGATAAACAGATTAAACGTCTGGAGGAACTGCTCTCGAGTCCTTTCGCCCAGAAGGCTCCTGAAAACGTAGTTAATAATGAAAAGGATAAACTTGCCGGTTATAGGGAAACAGCTACAACGTTGAAAGATCAGCTGGATAGCCTGAAAGATCTTACCTGATCCCTTTCATCGCTCCCCGCTGAAAGAACCAACGGGGAGCGGTATTTTCAGTAATCAACAACCAACAAGTGAGAACGATCATGTTAACTCATCTTTCAAACTGGTTCCAACAGAAATCAAGCGGATGGATGGTGATTGGATCCCTGGTGATCATGTTGTTATTCACCATCCTGGTACTCCCTGCTCAAGCAAAGATTTCTTTAGAAAACACAGGGAGTTCAAAATCTCCTGATACATCCTTGCTATATACTCCTGCTGAAATCTACCAAATGGCTGAAAATTATGGACCGGATGGAAGACAGGCATATATCTATGCCCGCTGGACTTTTGACCTGGTCTTTCCCTTTGTTTACGCAGGATTCCTCATCACTGGCATCAGCTGGTTTTTGAAACAGCTCCCTGCAAGTAAAAATTTATGGCAGTTTGCCAATCTTTTCCCCATTACCGCTGGTCTTTTCGATTTCCTGGAGAATTCTGCCACGTCCCTGGTAATGTACATCTATCCTGCTCGATGGACAGGAATAGCTCTTCTGGCAGCGATTTTTTCCGGATTAAAATGGGGATTAATTTTGTTGAGTTTTAGCGGCTATTTCTTCTTTGGGACAGCTGCCTTTATCCGCTGGTTGAAAAGAAAACAGTAAGAGCTTAATAACCTATCAATAAATTACTGGATTATCTGCTTACTTTATATTATCCGGGCCTGATTAAATAACGGTATACCAAAGATGAACCCCTGGAAACTTTCATAGCCAGGGGTTTTCGTATGTTAAGAAAACACTGAAGAAGTTAAGCGGATTTTACTCTCAAGGAAGTCAGCATCTGAGATGAATGGTATTCAAAGTGGTCTTGAGCCCGTTTGACGATTTCCCTTGATATTTTTTTGAGGTCTTTGTAATTACCCAGATCATCCAGGGTAAGCGTTTTAGCAAAAGACAAGTTGGGTGAGACCATTAATTTTCCAGGAAACAACAGCTGGTTCATCACCTGGAAATACTCAGATAATCTTTGTTTATTCACTCTTCCTCTGCGGAATATTGTCGCAGGATGTTTGATGTATTCAGAGGCCAAGACTCCACTGACAAGAGTGATTGCCAATTTGGCTTGGGGAACTTTTCGCAAGAAGAATCCCAAACTGGAAGTCCAGCGTGTAAGTTCCTCTTCTGCTCCGGGCATGAAAGCAGGATCAGGGTCTAAAGAACCATGGGCAAATACCAGCAAGGCACCTCCATCTTTCAGATGCCTTATTGCTTGCCGGACAACACCCATCCGGACATAGGCATCCGGTGCAGAAAATATCATATGTTTGCTGGTAACCGGAAGTTTTTTCACAAAAGGAATATTCGAGGAAATTATTTTTAGGTCATCTCTGGGCAGACTAGCAGCGATGATCAGTGAATCATAGGCACCGGGGTGATTGGAAGCGATAACCAGGGGCCCTTCTGAAGGAAGATTTTCCATCCCTATTGTTTTAACCTGGTCTACAAAATGAGAGATAATCCAGGCAGACGCCCTCTGAAATCCTTCGTTCACAACCATGTAATCAAACTTTGTTGCTAATTCTGAAAAGCGTACCATTGGCTTCCAGACAAGTGGTTTTAAGAACGGTCTCATTAATCCATCTTGCCTGAATCCAAGGGATTTGTTAAATTCATCTACCAGGTCATTGGCCAGGGTGTTTACTTCCTTCTTCAGATTCTCCATGCCGCACCATCCGCTAATTACATTTGGGATAGTTCTATTGTAAATGATTTCCCCCTGGAAAACAGATCTTCCTTCTTCAATTAGAAGAAATATCAAACCCATTCATTCTTATAGTTTAAAACCAATAATTCAGCTTAAGTTACATAAATAAAAGCCCAGCAGGATGACTCCTGCTTAAAATATATTTCTTTTTCCCTATCAGGCTTAATTATGGTTAAATATGATTAAACTGATTAAAAAAAAGTATTTGTCTATGAATACGAGCGAATCTCTCCTGACTACGAAGAATACCGTGAGCGTTTAGAGAATCGCTAACAGATGCCAGGAGATTCCGGCAAACACAAAATATCTGATTAAATTGGAATAATTCATTGAGGAAATTAACTTAAATTACTGAGCCTGCTTTCCTGTGATTTTCCATCACCCAATATTCCAGGCCTGATCAAAAACACCAACCCACTTAAATTAACAGGGTCAACTCTACACCTGCCTGCTCCAAAAAATCTCTTGACCGATCATCAGGATATTCTTTATCATATACTATCCGGATTAACCCAGCGTTGATGATCATTTTTGCGCATAAAAAACAGGGCTGATGAGTAACATAAATAGTTGCCCCTTCGGTGATAATACCGTGCAAGGCTGCTTGAATAATCGCGTTCTGTTCTGCATGCAAAGTTCGCACACAATGTCCGTTGTCCATTAAACAACCCACCTCAGAACAGTGCGGCAATCCCCGGGGACTGCCGTTATACCCTGTAGTAAGAATTCGTTTTTCTTTCACAATAACTGCGCCAACCTGAGCTCTTTCGCAGGTGCTCCGCTTAGCAACTTCATTAGCGATGTTCATGAAATAATTATCCCAGCTTGGCCTCTGGATTTCAGCTTCCATTCCAAATCTCCTTTAATACAGGATTTTTTCTTCTCCAAAAGAAGATAAATCTATCCACGTCAAAGCTATTTTAATAAAAACCCGGACTGAATAATCGATTCCCGCAGATGCGGTCGGGAAGGTTCGCAGGACCGCCTGGCAGAATGTTCCATCCATCCGTATAACTTCGATTCCTGATTATTTTCTCCGACCTGTCTTCCCCGGTAAATTCCAGTATCGATCATCGCCTGGTCATAATCTTCCAGCAATTGTTTTTCCCCTTGTTGGTAGAATTCCCAATGGAGTACAGCACCGATTGGCAATCGGGGACGGATGGTTGGTGAATCAATCGGCCAGCCCAGAGTCATCCCCGCAATAGGATAAACTAAATCTGGCAGCTGAAATAAATCAATAACCGCCGCAGGGGAATTCCGAATCGCACCAATAAAACAGAAACCCAAACCCATTGACTCTGCCGCCAAAGCAGCATTCTGCATGGCAATTGCGGCATCCACTATCCCAACAATAAAATTTTCCACATAACCGGCTTCCAGGTCATAACCCTGTCTCTCACAAACGCGCTTTAATCGACTGAAATCCGCGCACCAGGTTAAGAATACAGGCGCCTGGGAAATATGCTTCTGTCCCCCGCTTATTTCCTGAAGTTTTTCCCTTTTTTCCAGATTGGTGGTTACTACTACGCTATACGTCTGCAAATTTGACGAAGTGGAAGCCCTCTGCCCAGCAGTCACGATTTGCTCAATTCGGTTTTCCGGAACAGGATCTGGTTTGTATTTTCGGGCTGACCCATGGTGATGGATTAATTCGATAGTCGGGGTGGTCATAATCTGCCGCCCTCTTGTCTTAACGGTTAAATTGGATTAGCAAGGAAATCTCTTTCTGCTGATCAATTATCGCTCAAATCAGCACTCACTGTATCCACAGGAGTAACACTTTCGGCAGCCCTCTTCGTTAACCAGCGCTGCCTGGCCGCATTCCGGGCATAAATCCCCAACTTCCATCCAACTTTCAGGTTGGTTTATCTCCACTTCGATCCCTTCTAAACTGTCTTCCTGAAATTCCAATCCGGGTTTTTCCAGGTATTCCTGTAAAGCCTGGGCAATACCGTCAGGCAGTGACCTGACCCGGTTTGGTCCAAATCCTAACGGGCGTCTGCCTCCAATTCCGGCATACTGATGGAACATCTCCTCCAGCCTTTGCCGGGGTGGGATAGGAGAGGACATGCGCAAGATGTAGGACAATGAACGCCCGATAGCTTCAGAAACAGCAGCAGTATCCGATCCAGCTTTCGCTGTATTGATAAACACCTCAAAGGGCTGCTGATCGCCATTTTCATTGATAGTAACAAAAGTCTTTCCTAATGGCGTTTGAATGCTGTAGGTGTACCCTTCGAGATGCCGGGGTCGGGGTTTCTTGGTAGCCTGCCATTTCTGGATTTGTACCTGGGCATCAAGCAGTTCAGGTTCAGCAACTGATGATTTTGTTTCCAGAACCACTTTGTCCCTGGATCCAGTTACATAGACTGTTATCCCTTTACAACCTAATTCCCAGGCCGATTTATATGCTTGAGCAACATCCTCTGGCCCTGCAGAGGATGGGAAATTGATTGTCTTGGAGATGCTGTTGTCAACAAACGCTTGTAATGCTGCCTGAACCCGGACATGCTCCTCTGCAGAGATATCACTCGAAACTACAAACGTATTCCGAATTTTCTCAGGAAGCGAGCTTATATCCTGGCAGGTTCCGCTTTCAATGGTTGAGTTGATTATTTCTTCTTTCAGTTCCGGGGATAAATTCAATTCCTCCAATGCCTGCTCAAATAAAGGACTGGTGTAAATCAAGTCCAATTCTCCATCACTTTCAACAACGTGACGGGTATAAGCCAGAGCAAACACTGGCTCACATCCATATCCCTCACATCCGGAAACAGTAGCTATAGTCCCGGTTGGGGCTACAGTAGTCTGGGCAGCATTCCGGATTCCATGCTTTTTAATTCCGTCATTGATAATCTGCCAGTCCAGTTTTGGACGGTTCCATTTATTTTTTTCCGTTACAACAGATTCTGGAACTTTCCAGGTGAGATTATCAGGATCATAACGGCTACCTTTAATCGCTGGAAATGGACTTCTTTCTTCTGCCAGTTTAATACTTGAAATCATTGAGTGATAACGAACAAATTCCATTACCTGGGCAGCAAATGTCTGCCCCTCATCAGAACCATACCGAACACCTGCGCGGTACATTAAATCCGCCAGACCCATAATACCCAATCCAATTCGCCTTGCACTGAAAGCTGCTTCTTTTAATCGTGGCACTGAGGGCACGTAGGCATTCGCGTCTACAACATTGTCCAAAAATCGGGTTGCCGTCTGAACACTGCTTTCCAGAGATTCCCAATCCGGCATTCCGTCAGGTAAATAATGTTGGCTGAGATTTATTGATCCTAAACAACAATTTTCATATGGGCCAAGAAATTGTTCTCCACAGGGGTTGGTGGCTTCTAATTCATAAAGATGAGGAATTGGATTCTCGCGATTCGCTTGATCGAGGAATAACAAACCCGGCTCGCCATTATGGTGCGATTGATAAACTATCTTATCAAACAGCTCCCGGGCGCGGATCTTTTTATAAACGATTATAGGAATGCCTGCAGCCTCAGCTTTATCGACGGTTCCGCTAAATTTTCTGTAGGCAGGATCCTTAACATCTGGAAACCGAAGTTCCCACCAATCATCATTTTGTACAGCTTCCATAAATGCATCTGTGATACCAACTGAAATGTTGAAGTTGGTGATCTCGGTTTCATCGGTTTTACAGGTGATGAAATTCTCAATATCTGGATGGTCTACCCGGAGAACGGCCATATTCGCTCCTCGGCGCGTTCCTCCCTGAGCAATTTCTCCAAATGCCTTATCATAAACCTTCAGAAAACCAACTGGGCCAGTTGCGTGGCCAGAAGAAGCTTTAATTAGAGCTTTAGCTGGTCGTAGTCGGGAAAAGGAAAAACCATTACCTCCCCCTGTTTGTTGAATCAATGCCGCATCCCGCAGAGTCTGAAATATTCCATCACTCCATTTCCCCATATCATCGCTGATCGGGAGCACAAAACATGCAGCCAGCTGTCCTAAAGGGGTTCCTGCTCCGGTAAATGTCGGGGAATTTGGAAGAAATCGCTTTTCTGCCAACAATTGGTAAAAGCGTTCCGCGGTATCTGCTACATTTCCTCCCCAATTTTCCTCAATCGTGGCAATGCTATAAGCGACCCGCCAAAATGTCTCCTCTTTGGATTCTATTGGCTCGCCATCTTCCCCTTTTCTGATGTAACGTCGTTTGAATACCTCAAGCGCATTTTCGGACAAATCCACTTCCCGGGAACCAACAGGTAGGGAAGGATGTGTTTTAATACCTTCATTTTGTGCTTGAGGATCGACGTTTTTCACCATTGAGGTCTCCCAATAAAGAATACAAAATATAAAACACTCAAGCAGGAATATAAAACTTTTTTCTTAAATAACCCCCACCTGTGCGGGTGCCACATGCTCTAAGCCTTATATCTGGTTGAGTGGACGTATTCTAGCATACCAACAATGATCTAGCAACCCACTAATAGCGTTCTCAACCTTAACTTTTTTTAGAACTTGGTTTTTGTTAAGGTAGCACCATCGTAATTATAAGTGCCGATATAATTTAAATCATGAGAATAGCATCTTTCCTCCTCTCTCTATCTTAAGCAACCCAGAACCTTAAATGCTTGCATCTAGCGTTCCATTTGATAAAAATCCATTCGTGAAATACCCGCAAAAATGTTAGAATAAAAAACCAACAACCTCTATTGGAAAAAAAACCATGACCTTCTCACCTGAAATCATCACCCTGGATCTTAATTTTCAAAATTGCCAACATGCCATAGCCAGTTATCTAATCCCTTACCAGGATGGCATAATTCTGATAGAAAGCGGTCCGGGGTCAACCCAAATGCAGCTGCAAAAAAACCTGAATGATCTTGGGTATGACCTGCAGGAAATCACCCATGTTCTGCTCACCCATATCCATCTTGATCACGCTGGGGCAGCAGGCTGGCTGGCTGGGCACGGCGCTCATATCTTTGTCCACGAGAGGGGTGCACCTCACCTACTTGATCCTTCCCGGCTGATTGCCAGCGCGACCCGGATCTACCAGGATCAGATGGATATCCTCTGGGGTGATTTTTTGCCCGTTCCCAATGATCAACTGACTTCCCTTACTGATGGAGATGAAATTTCCATTGGGCCTTACAATTTCCGGTCTTTGGATACTCCCGGCCATGCCAATCACCACATGGCATATTTAGTGGATGATATATGTTTCAGCGGGGATGTTGGTGGCGTTCGAATCAGCAACCTGGGTACCCGTCATTTGCGAGTTCCCATGCCGCCGCCGGAATTTCACCCTCCGAAATGGCGAAAATCCATCGAGCGATTAAAGAATGAAAGGATATCAAAAATCGCACCGACTCATTTTGGTATTTACGATGATGTCAATTGGCACCTGGACGCAGTATTAGAGGAACTCGATGCGGCTGAAGAATGGATGAATAAAACAATCCCCCTGGATCTTCCGGCAAATGAGCTTCGGGAGGTATTTGGGCTGTGGGCACGAAATAGATCCATAACGCTGGGTGTCAATGAGATCACATTGGATGCGTTCGAGAAAGCAAACCCTTCTGGTATGTCTGCTGACGGCATCAAACGTTATTGGGAGAAATATATCAACCCAGATTCTATCTCCCGCTAAATCTACTTGACCTGCAGCATTTCCAGTTCTTTACAGCCCTTCAAAGAGAAGGGCTGTATTTGATTAAACCCCTGCCATTCGACCCGAATGAGTGCAACTTATCTCAATTATTCACGTATACACTTCCGATAGAGTTTTCTTCCTAGAATAATATTAATCAGATAATAAGGAGTTGTTATGTCTTCAAAACGAAAGGTATTAATAATCTTGATCCCTCTTTTCCTGGTATTAACGCTGGGTTTTGGGATTGCAGCAACTGCAAAAGCAGTTGAATTTGACCAGGATGGCATAGTTGAAGCGGATGAGATTATTGATGATGACCTGTTTATCGGTGGAGATACTGTAGAAATCAACGGCACAGTTAATGGCGACTTAATTGCTTTCGGTTCTGTTGTAAAAATAAACGGCACAGTCCACGGCAGCCTGGTAACAAGCGCTCAATCTGTCCTTGTAAATGGCAATGTGGACGGCAGTGTTTATGCTGGATCCGGTACACTCACGCTTGGATCTAAGACAGAGATTGGCCGGAATCTTTATTACGGTGGATTTAACCTCTCCGCTGAACCCGGATCAATTGTGGCAAAGGATCTTCTGATTGGGGCCTATCAGGCTCTGCTTTCCGGTCATGTTGGTCGGGACGTCAGAGCAGGAGTCGGCGCCCTGGAGATTGATGGTTTTGTAGGGAATGATGTTATCGCGGCTGTTTCCGGACCAGGTGAAGTACAGCAAGCTTATTTCTTCCCCAGTGCCCCCGGTGTAGAAACCGTAATACCTTCTGGGATCAGAATCTCAAAAGATGCAGAAATTGGGGGATCTTTAGAATACAAAAGTTCGGTAGATCAGTCTGATTCAATTGAAATTTCCCCGGCGGGAGGGATCACGTTCGAGTATGATCCTGCCCTGGATCCTCAATCAGATATTGACGAAGTTGGCAGAGTCAGCTCAAATGCTGTGTTTTTCTCCTGGTTGATAAAACAAATTCGTGTCTTTATCACCTTAATGCTGCTCGGCGGGTTGATTATCTGGCAAATGCCTGCGTTATTGAAAAAAGTCAGTAAAAAAGCTGAGCGAGAATCAATGCCCTCCCTGGGATGGGGATTGGTATCTGTTCTGGTTGTTTATCTCGGAGCGTTTATTGCCGCAGGATTAATCATTGCCGTAGCGATATTTTTCGGAATTGTCACTCTGGGCGAACTGTCTAGGGTCGCATTAACAGTTGGATTCTCGAGCCTGGCCTTGATCATGGCAGCCTTTGGACTCCTGGTGTCTTACGGCAGTAAAATTGTAGTCGCTTATATGGTTGGGAAATTGCTCATCCGCTGGTTAGCTCCCAAATTTGAGGATCAACCAATCTGGCCTATGATTATCGGTGTGCTGCTTTACACTTTCCTCAGGGCTATTCCGTTCTTAGGGTTTGCGATTGGAGTATTTGTAACCCTGGTTGGTATAGGAGCAATGTGGCTGGCTTATCAAGATTACAAGTTGCTGGAATCCTCTTCGGAAGAAGCAGTTGAAGTTTAACCTGCATTCTGAACTTAACTAGAATCAAAAAAGCCTGGAGAATAATTCCAGGCTTTTTTGATAGGTTTACCTCTGATTTATTCCCCCAGGATTTGAACAACCAACTTTCTTTGACGATGCCTGGTATCAAAATCAACCAGGACAATTTGCTGCCAAGTTCCCAGAGTCAACTTATTCTCAATAAATGGGACAGTGAGTGACGGTTTCAGGAGAGCCGCCCTGGCATGGCTGTGCCCATTCCCATCCCCCCACCGCTGATTATGGGCATAATCCCGGTTTGGTGGAAGGATCTCATTAAACACACGATTCAGGTCTTCTACACAGCCAGGTTCAAACTCCAGTGTTGTTAATCCGCTGGTTGCAGAAGGAGTGAAGATTGTGACGATTCCATTTTCCAGATTACAATCCGAGATTTTTGACTGGACCTCGGAAGTGATATCCAGGATATCGCCATTGCCGCTGGTCTGAATCTCTATGTATTTTGTCTCTACAGTCATATTGACCCTTCACTAACTTTTCCAGGCTTCCCCTTAATCAAAATCCAGGGGTTATTTGTTTAAGCCAATTCCAGATAACGGCTGATTTCCCAGTCTGTCACTCTAGTCCGGTATTCATCTACTTCTGCCCATTTTGCCCGACTGAAAACATCGCATATCGTTGGACCCAGGGCATCTTTTATCACATCGTTGCCTTCAAATTCATGCATGGCTTCGGCCAATGATCCCGGCAAGGAGGCAATTCCCTTTTCTTTCCGTTCTTCCTCACTTAGATCCCAGATATTCAGGTTGTTCAAAGGAGCAGGACAGGGTAATTCCTGGTTGATTCCATCCAATCCAGCTGCCAGCATTGCCGCAATAGCCAGATACGGGTTGGCAGATGGATCCGGGCATCTTAATTCCAATCTGATTGATTTACTCCGGCCAGTAGTATGACGTGGAAGCCGGATTAAAGCAGAGCGGTTTATCTGAGCCCATCCGATATATACCGGTGCTTCATACCCCGGGACCAATCGTTTATAAGAATTGGCAGTCGGCGCAAGAATTGCGGACATGCTCCGTGCATGTTTCAGCTGCCCAGCGAGGAATTGATACGCCAACTTGGAGAGATAATTTTCATCCTCAGCATCATAAAACAAATTTTCCCCTTTCTTGCTAAATATTGACTGATGTGTATGCATCCCTGATCCATTCACACCAAATATCGGTTTAGGCATAAAGGAAGCAATCAAATCATATTTGGCAGCGATCGCTTTAACCGTATACTTCATGGTGATTATATTGTCAGCAGCTTTAAGCGCTTCCCCGTATCGGAAATCAATCTCATGTTGTCCTCGGGCAACCTCATGATGTCCCATTTCAACTTCCAATCCCATCGCATCCAGCGCGTGCATTAGCTCTGTCCGGACCAGCGTTGCCTGGTCTCGGGCGGAAAAATCAAAATACCCACCCACATCATAAGGAACTGGATGCATACCTTCTTCTCCATTCCTTTTGAATAAAAAGAATTCAGGTTCCGCGCCAATATTAAATACCCATCCTTTTTCTTCAATTAAATATAGAATCCGTTTCAGAGCACCCCGGGGATCTCCCTCAAAAGGCTTTCCATCCGGTTTATAGATATCGCAAAACACACGGGCTCTCTGCAAATCCTTAGGATTCCAGGGTAATACCGCATATGTATCTGGGTCCAATACCAATCGCATATCACTTTCCTGAACCCGGGCAAACCCTTCTACAGATGAACCATCAAACCAGACTCCATCCTCCAGGGCTCCCGGAAGTCTTTGCGGTGTGATATCCACACTTTTTACCGATCCAGTGACATCAGTAAACTGCAGTGATATAAATTTAACATCATCTTCTTTTATCCGTGTTATTAATTCCTTATTATCCATTTTCCCTCCAGTAGTAAGAATAAGAGCACCTGTCACGATGCAATCAGCACGGCGGCCAGATAAAATAATATAACAAAAAAAGGCACGCCTGGGCGTGCCTTTTACTCTTGATCAGGTACAACGGCAAACCCTTCCCTTTTAATCCAGAAAACCGAAGATTCGTTCTTCTGGGCCATTAAAGGGCTTTTGTCTCCTCCGTCACCGGATGGTTTTGAGCCGCTTTTTTTTCGGGAAGGATAAAAGAAGCCCATGGCCGGGCTTCAGAGGCATCCGCTGATCCTTCGATCTTCACTGCAAGTACCTGCAGTTTAGCATTCCCCTCGCGGGGAAGAACCTCCACCTCGTCGCCTCAGAAAACTGAGGCTCAGCCGCTATTAATCCTTCGTTATGTAATTGTTAAGTTACTGAAGGTGATTTTAGCAAGGGTACTCTCCCCTGTCAAGCATAAAACCTATGTATCAGACTTCCTAATCAGGAAAATCAAGAGTTGATAAGTATTGCTAAATCAAGCTGGGGGTTTTGATTATCTGCGGTTTACACAAGTGTATGGAAAAGATATAATGCCAATGTTCAAGGGGGTGGTTGAGTCCCGGTGGGCTCCCCGGTCTTCAAAATCGGTGGCGGGTCGTAATGCGAGCCGCGGTGGGTTCGACTCCCATTCACTCCCGCCTTTGATAAATTTATCCCCTCCCCTTATGAGCCAATCAGAAATCCCTGAAGAAATTCAATCCAGCACAGAAATTCTTGTCACCATTGTCAAGCAATTTTTGGTAATTGATCATCTGGTTTTGGGAAAAACTCAGGACGATCATTTAATCGAATTTGAAGGTTTATTAAACCGACCTTCCCAGGAAGCTTATGATTTTGCAGCGAGTGCACTTCATCCTCACGGGCTTACTCCCTACTTCAGAATTAGCGGCAATAAACATAAGGTCATTCTTAAAAAAAGCTTACCCCAACCGCCAGTCCAAAAGAATGGGGTAAACCTGATCCTGTTTTTGATCACATTTGCAAGCATCATCTTTTCCGGGATCTATGCATCTTACACCGGACCTGAAACACTAGATTTTTCCCTCATTTGGCCTCATGTTCGAGTTAATCTGGGACAGTCCTTTGCTTTTGCTGTCAGTTTACTCAGCATCCTGACAGCTCACGAATTTGGTCATTACTTTGCCGCCCGGATCCATAATACAAAGGTTACCCTGCCATTTTTTATCCCTTTCCCAATCAGCCCCTTTGGAACTATGGGAGCTTTTATCCGGCTGCTTGAGCCTCCGAAAAACAAGCGGGTTTTGCTCGATATTGGTTTGGCAGGTCCAATTGCCGGATTGGTTATTACAATTCCGATTCTAATCTATGGATTAACCTTATCCACAATTGATATTCTCCCCTCTGTTATCCCTGTTAATTTCATGTTTGAGGGAAACTCTATTCTGTACCTGTCTTTAAAATACCTGGTACACGGGTCTTTGCTTCCTGAGCCGCTTTCTTTCCAAGGAATCCATCCAGTCATCTACTGGATTCGTTATTTCTTTACCGGCCTTCCTCTGCCCAACGGTGGTACAGATGTCTTAATCCACCCGGTTGCCTGGGCAGGATGGGCAGGGATATTAATAACATCCTTAAACCTGATTCCGGCCGGACAGCTGGATGGCGGTCATCTGATTTACAGTCTATTTGGAGATAAATTAAAATGGGTGCGGCCGGTTATCCTGGGGTCTTTGGTAATCCTCGGGTTTATGTGGTCAGGTTGGTGGTTATGGGCTTTCCTAATTCTATTGCTGGGCCGGAATAGAGCAGAGCCACTGGATGAGATTACTGAACTCGATCCAGTTAGGAAAATCTTGGCCAGAATGGGCTTTATTATCTTTTTCCTGGTGTTTTCACCGGTTCCGTTAATTGTTGTCTGATTTCACTTTCTTCTTTATTGTAAATGTCCACGCCCCGTGCTCCTTAAAGGATCACGGGCGTACCAATTTAACAAAAAAACTCCCCTGCAGGGGAGTTGAATTATTTAACGGTATTCATTAGTCTTCTTTTGATTTCGTCTTAGGTTTTTTCGTTTTATCGTTTTTTGTTTTTGCTGGTTTCTCTGTCCCTGAAGGTTTGGAATCTTTACCCGCGAGGTCATCAGATTGCCTGCGATCCCGACCTGAAGAGGACCGATTGTCCGTGGAATAAAACCCAGACCCCTTAAATACAATACCAACTGGCAAGTAAACCTTTCGCAGAGTTTCGGTTTGACATTCAGGACAAATTTTCAGAGGTTCATCACTGAAATGTTGTCTCCGTTCAAATTGAACACCGCAATTTTCGCACCGGTATGTATAAATAGGCATAATCAACCTTGATGTGTGTATCTCCAACACACTATCAATTAACCAGCGAGCATTATAGTACTTCCAATCAGGATTAGCAAGGGATACAGGGCGGTACCAGCCAATCCCCAGGAATATATCTTCTCTCCATGTTATACCAGTAATCTAGGGAGTTTCGCTTGGAGTTGGATTTGGCGTATTGGTGACTGTCACAGTAAACGTCTGAGTAGCCGTCGGGGTGATTGTTGGCGTTAAAGTAGGAGAAGGCGTTGGGGTTGGACTGGGTGTGGCCGTCGGCAGTAGTTTTTCTGCTGCTGTAATTTCCCATTCATCCGGCACATACTCAAGGGGAAGGCTCATCAGGTTTTGCCAATTAAGAATTGCTTTCTCTTGTTGATCAAGATTTTCCAGGGTCAGCGCACGCCAGTAATAAACCGCCGCTAAATCCGCTTCGTTTTGTGCCTGCTGTTCTGAAATGTTCAGATAAACTAAACCAAGTGAATATCGACTGCTGCTATATAATATCTTACCTAAAAAGAGATTGACATCAAATTCATCCCGGTCAATTTTTCGGGCATTAAAAGCTTCTGCTACTGCTTTCTCCTGTTCCCCCAATTCAAGATAAACCAGGGCCCGGACCTGATATAAGCTGCTAGTATCACCTCCAAGTGATACTGCCTGGTTAAGAAGCAGCTCTGCCTGATTCATATCACTGCCAGTCAGATAATAGGCTTTCCCCAGGGAATAATAAAATTGCCACGTTTTTTCTGGGACATAGGCATCATATTTGGTCAGCATTTCCACAGCTGTGGCTGCCCTTCCTGTTTCCAGGTTCACCCGTCCCCCCACCAGATAGGAAGGAACATAATTAATATCCAACCTTAATGAAGTTTCTATGGCCTGGGCAGATCTGCTATAGTCTTTTAATTCCAGCAAAGACCAGGCTCGATATAAATGCGCCAGATGTGATCCAGGCAAGTAGTTTACAGCTTGAGTTGCGTCCTCGTAAGCAAGTTGAAAATCCCCCCGGTCAAGATAATATTTTGCCCTCTCGATGTAAACCTGTCCAAATTCCGGATCTAGAATCAGCGCCTGATCCAGATCTTGCTTGATATCATATTCCGGAGAAATAACCTGCGAAATAAGCATCCGCCCGTAATATGCCGGGGCGAATGAAGGATCCAAGAACAAAGCCCGCTCATACTTCCCCAGAGCTTCGTTAAATCTTCCTAAATTTCGCAAGGCTTCACCAACCAGGTAGACAATATCTGGAGTCTCCAATTGATCTTCGGTCAACCTCATATATGTCAGCATGGTTTCATAATCACCCTGTCGATATGCGATCAGGGCGGTTTGGTATGTGCCGTATCTGGGATGGGGAGTTAAAACATAAACCGGTGTGGGAGTATAGGGTTTCTCCAAAACCCGTCCAATGGGCGTTTGCAGAATAGGATTTGGCGTCCCTGTTAACTCTGCCATAAGTTCGGGATCTACCGATGGTGTCCAGGTCATAGGTGTAATAGTTAATTTGGGAGAAAAAATGGATCTCTGTCCAGGAAATAGCAAACCGCTAAAATACAGCAACACGATGATAACAACCCCTCCGCCCATGAGAGGAAGGAGCTGTTTGTAGTTATAATTGCTCTTTTTGCGTTCTTTCTTTGGTTTTTCTTTCTTCCGGATATCTTTGAGCTCTTTTGACCAATCACGTTTTCTTAATTCAGCGGGGTGAACTTTCCCCGGGTCAAGAGCACCAAATAAGATCATTCCCAGCCTGGCTTCCTGGTTTCTAGGATCGAGGGCAATTACTTTCTTTAAACAAAACACCCTTTCTTTTGTTGAGTCTACAACCGTACTCAACAAAAGCCAGTATTCAACATTATTCTGATCTTCTTTCAGGAGTTCTGATAATTTATCTTTTGCCTGAAACCGATCACCTTGTTCTATGGCAAGTTTTGCAAGGAGAAAACGTTTGTCTTCTGCCATCATTAATCCTGTAATATATTGGCGGCTAAACCAGAGTGTAGCACAGGCTACTCTGGCGGACAAGAGAGGGTATAATGCTCAACATGAAAAATGAAGTGAAATTTCTGGGCTGGATGACGTTTGCCCTGGTAATTCTATCTGGATGTCAAGCCTCAGAAACAACACCAACCAAGACCCCTCAACCGATCTCCCCCCCCCCTGACACCTTTCCAGGCGAAGACAAATACACCAATTATTACAGCAACCCCAACCACTGTACCAACTGAGCAGCCTCTTTTTCCGAGTCCAACTCCTTTTAAGCATGTCATTCAGCCTGGCGATACCTTGTTCGGGATCGCTTTGAAGTACGATATATCCCTGGACAGATTAGTCTCAGCAAATCCCGGTATGGATACCAGCATCCTCACTGTTGGCGACCAACTAAATATACCCTTTGATTCTGACGAAGATCTGTCTATTCCCACCCCTACTCCTTACCCGGTTTTGGTAAATACTCCTACCTGCCTGCTGACAAATGACGGCGGAATGTGGTGTTTTTCAGACATTTACAATAACCAGGGACTCAGCCTAGAAAATATCTCTACAGCCCTGAATCTTTATAACGACGAAAACAAGTTAATCCAAAGCTATATAGCCATTCCTCCACTGAATTATCTCTTTCCTGGTCAAACAATTCCCGTATCAGTCTTTATTCCACCACCTCTTCCTGAGGGATATCAGGTTTCTGCAATATTAATCACCTCTCTTCCTTCTGAAAGGGACAAAGCCCTGACCGAAATATTGGATCCAGAGATCCAATACAATGATGATAAAACAATTGCAGAAATAACAGGATCAGTCAGGGTAAAGGAAATTACAACCGCTGATAATCAGATTTGGGTGGCAGCTGTCGCCTATTCTGATGGAAATCCTGTCGGGATCAGGAAATGGATTAGTGCTGGGGAACTTCAACCTGGAGAAAACTTCGTTTTTGAGATGATTCTTTATAGTCTTGGACCACCGATTGAAAAAATCCAACTCTTCAGTGAACTCCATTAATCATAAAGCCCGGGTGAAAATTAATACTCACCCGGGCTTTTTATTAAGATTAGATTAATATCAGGGGTTGCCCCAAATAAGGAAACTGTCCCTTTTACAAAATTGTTCTCCGTATTTGTTCACAAAACAAACCTGATAAGGAATAGTTTCCCCATTCTTGGCATCCACTGGATTCAACTTAAAAAAGGAACATCCGCCCCCGTCTGTCGGTGAGCTTTGATAAGTGATCACACCTGCAGAAGGCGATTCCAGGATAAGTTGAGAATCCATATTCTCCTGCGGATTATCGTTTTTGTGAACACAAGCGCCTACTTCCTGGTGTTCGGAGGATGAGATCTGGGGAAACAGCTCCCAGGTATCAATAACAACTTCAACAACCACAACTGGGGCAACCGGCTCTTCCTGTACAGGTACTGCAGTGAGTACTTTATCTGTGTTTCCCCAAATCAAGTAGCTGTCTTTCTTACAGTATTCCTGGCCTCCGATTCCCTGAAAACAAACCTGGTAGTCAATCGTTGTGCCATTTTGGGCTTGAATTGGATCCAATTCCAGGAATGAACACCCTCCCGAGTCTGTTGGAGAAAACGGATAGGTAATAATTCCCTGATTCTCTGTAGTAACCGTTAACACCGCCCGGGCATTCTCCAGAGGTGAACCAGATTCATGAATGCAGGCTCCGATCTGCTGATTTTCCTGGGAAGATAACTGAGGGGATTGCTCCCAAATATCCAGCTGTATATCCCTCTGGATTTGAGCTTCTATTGCTGGCTTTTTTGTTGTTTGATAAAAAGAATCTTTATATTTCTGGCCTAATGGCTGCACCCGAACCTGCTGTCCAGGTTCTGCCAGTGCATCATGCAGCAGGCAATAATTTTCAAAACACTGCTGCGAAACTCCCTCACGGATTTCTTCGTGGCGGGAAATCGGTTCACCTGAAATTTCGAATCCAAAGTAGCGATCAATGAAATCCATGAAGTAAGCCGGGATATAAAAGCCGTTACCGGGCTCTATTTCCCTAAAATACTCTGCTGAATCTTTCTGGTACACCTGGTAAGGATCACGGTCCAGATTCAGCAGTGCGGAAACCGGTCTAAGTGATGCACCGAGGGGATTGGTAGAATCCTCATAGAGGACCACATTGTGGAAGATCTGCTCGATATTGCCATCGCCTGCCCGGAAAGCTGTGGATAAAGCATCCCCTGTAAACTGGGTCCCAAATCGGGAGATAACCTCTCCAAACGGGGACTGTATATCCTCACTAGCCGATCGGCTGATACCTGCATTTTCCAATCCCGGATACTTTGCGCATTCTCCAGCACATTTCCAGAGACCATAAGGCATCAAATGTACAGTTCCCGGGGGATCATCCTCAAACCTGAAGAAACCCATGGTTTCAAAATACTGTTCGATGGTATTCCTTTCTGGATTGAATCTAGCTCGTGTAAGCGGAAGCCCGACCCATCTTTCACCCCCCATTTCATCGAAGAATCTAGAAAATTCCGGCGGGATAATATACCCATTAATGTATCTCACAGCCGGGTTCTCTGGATCGTTGTTTGGCAAATCAGAGAAGCCTGCGTCTATCCCTACCGGATCCAGATAATATCGGGGGGAATTATCCGGATCGTAAACCAGTACAGCCCCTTCGAAGTATTGTTTTTCCAGATTTGAACCGGCAACGTATTTTTTATTCGAAATAGGAGGACCAAGAATTTCATCGCCCTGGAGACGATCATACAGCTCACTAAAACGGGGATCTACAAGGTAATACGTAGATTGATTGTCCGCGTTTCCAGTGCAGGCTGAAAGAAGCCCCACTATTAGTATAATTAAAATCAGACGAATGAACTTGTTTGACATCCCTATTCCATCCCTAAAAGCATTGTGTTTCAGGGAGTTTCTTTCTGAGTCAATCCTTTGATTCTAAACGAAAACATTGATATACGCAATAGTTTCTTTGCTGGTAACCAGGACGAAAGAAACCCCAGAATCAATAAAAACTGTAACAGTATAAGAAATCTTAAGTTTTTATTTAATTATTTGAAGGTGAATTTGCGGATTTTTAACCCGAATGATAGTTCCCTTCTATTCATACAGGCAAGAATGACAGTTATCATTTTGTTTAAGTGTATAATTGCAGATGTTCTGATCAAGAATTATAGTATCCTAAAAATAAAACCTGCGGAGGAAAGCGGTTATGATGGAAAATAAAAACTATCTAAAAAGTCATGAAATTGCAGCAAAACATACTTATCAACAGCAGCCAGTAGTCCATGGGTATGCGAATCGGACCCTGCATATTAATCTTTCCCAGAATACGATTGAGGAAAAACCGGTTACCCAACAAATGAAAGACTTGTTTACTGGCGGACGGGGATTTGCTCTCTGGTTGTTGTGGAACGCAATAACCGAAAAAACCTCCTGGGATGATCCTGAGAATGCTCTTATTATCGCAAATGGTCCTCTTTGCGGGACTACAGCATATCCAGGTATGGGAAAGAGTACAGTAGTTACCCTCTCCCCTCTGACAAATTCAGTTATTGACAGCAACGGGGGCGGATTTTTTGCGCCCTTCCTGAAATTCTCAGGTTTTGACGCCCTAGAAATTACCGGCAAGGCGGAAGAGGATTCCATCATTGTCATAGATGGAAACACCCAGGAAATCCGGATTGAAAAAGCTCCAGAAGAGGCACTTAACACGTATCCGCTGGCGGGAATCCTCACTGAAATGTATGCCAAAGATGATCGTGACAGAAAAAATGTCTCTGTTATTACTTCGGGAGAAGCAGCCAATCACATTCGCTATGCTGGCCTAAACATCAGCTTCTTTGATCCCCGGCGTGAAGAAGTAAGAGTTAAACAAGCAGCGCGGGGAGGTTCCGGACGGGTTTTCAGGGACAAACATCTCAAAGGTATCGTGGTTCGGTTCAGCGGTCTCACAGGAGCCAGCAATAATCCCGCCAAACCAGATCTTATCCGGAAAGCGGGAAAACGGATCAATCAAGAAATCACCCAGTATGATGCCCAACAAAACAACATGCGGGAAATCGGAACAGCTCACTTGGTTGAAATCATGGACCATTTTGATCTTCTGCCTGTGCACAACTTCCGCTATGGCACACATCCTGAACATGCCAACATAGATTCCACAACCTGGCAAAAAGCCTTTACACAGGACAAAAGGATGGACAGCTGCTGGCTTGGCTGCACTTTGGCCTGCTCCCATGCTGTGGATGGTTTTGCCCTTGAAACTGGACCACACAAAGGGGAAAAAGTCCTTGTTGATGGGCCGGAGTATGAAAGCGCAGCCGGGCTGGGATCCAACATTGGCGTGTTTAATCCTGAATCTATCCTGGAAATAAACTTTTACTGCGATACTTATGGAGTAGATACAATTTCGTTCGCCAATTCTATCGCATTCTGCATGGAATGTTACCAGGAAGGAATACTGAACCTTGAGCGAACCGGAGGCATTGATTTAACCTGGGGTAACGCAGAGAGCGCATTAGAACTGCTTCACCAGATGTCCCGCGGCGAAGGCTTTGGGCTCATCGTCGGACAGGGAACCCGTTATATGAAATCTTATTTTGCCCAGGAATTCGGCGGCGATCCAGGTTTCCTCCATGACATCGCTATGGAAATAAAAGGGATGGAAATCTCAGAATATATAACCAAAGAATCCCTTGCGCAGCAAGGCGGTTACGGCATGGCCCTGAAAGGTGCCCAGCATGATGAAGCCTGGTTAATCTTCATAGATCAGGTAGATAAACAACTGCCCACGTTTGAAGCCAAAGCTGAGGCCCTGCATTATTTTCCCATGTGGCGAACCTGGTTCAGTCTTCATGGTTTATGCAAACTCCCCTGGAATGACATCAAACCGATAGACAATAAAGAGCGGGACCATCCGGAAAGAATTCCCGAACATGTGGAAAATTACACCTGGGTCTATGAAGGACTGACAGGGAACAAAGTCACCTTAGATGATTTAATTGCCCAATCTGAACGGGTTTACAATTTTCAGCGTGTTTTTAACCTCCGGGTTGGTTTTGGTACCCGCGAACACGACTACCCTCCCTATCGGGCGGTAGGACCTGTGACAGAAGATGAGTATGAATCCAGGCAGGACAGGTATGATAAACAGCTGGAGGATCTGGTTGGTGTAGATCCTGCCGGACTAAGAACTGAAGAGAAAAGGAACAGGCTGCGGAAATATAGGGAAGATCAATATGAGCAGCTTCTGGATGCAGTGTACAAAAGAAGAGGCTGGTCAGAAAATGGCATACCCACCAAAGAGAAGTTAGCCAGCCTGGGTATTGATCTTCCTGAAGTGCTTCAAGTAGTAGAAAAACACCTTTAATTCCCCCGTTGTTTTAACCAAAAAGCTCCTGGTTTATCTATCAGGAGCTTTTATTTATTAATCTCAAAGAGTCAAAATTTCAATCTTCATTTTCCGGCTCTTGCCGGGACAGATCAAGATATTTTTTCTTCCAGCTAAACAACAAGTTGAGCGCCTCTAAAGGACTGAGCTCATTGATATCCAGGCTATCCAACTCCTTTAATAGCGGATTCGTGCTGGGGAACAATGACATCTGTTTTGGCATTTCAGGATCCATCATTACTGCCCTGCCTGATGAATCCACCAACAGCTGCATTATTTCTTCTGCCCGGAGCACGACAGTTGGCGGCATTCCTGCAATTTGAGCTACATGAATTCCATAAGATTTATCAGCCCCACCAGCGGTAATTTTGTACTGGAAAACCACTTTCCCCTCAGTTTCACTAACTGCCACTTTGTAATTCCGGATTCCGGGAAGCAGTTCCGGGAGCTCAGTAAGCTCGTGATAATGAGTCGCGAAGAGTGTTTTTGCCCTTTTTTCCGGATGATTATGGATATACTCTACTACCGACCAGGCAATAGACACTCCATCATAGGTACTGGTACCTCTGCCAATTTCATCCAGGATTAATAAACTTCGGGTGGTTGCGTGATTAAGGATATTGGCGGTTTCGACCATCTCTACCATAAATGTAGATTTCCCGGCATGGATTTCATCCTGAGCTCCAATTCGGGTGAAAATACGGTCGATCATTCCAATTTTAGCGCTTTCTGCCGGCACATAACTTCCCATTTGTGCCAGCAGCACAATTAATGCTACCTGTCTTAAAAAAGTCGATTTGCCAGACATGTTGGGGCCAGTTAAGATCCGTATCCTTTCACCTGGTTCAAAAATCGTATCATTGGGAACAAACCTCGTTCCTTTTTGTAATTGCTCAACAACTGGATGCCTGCCGTTGTTGATCTCCAACACATCCTCTTCAACAACCACAGGGCAAACATAACCATGATTGGCAGCGGTTTCAGCCAGAGATGACAATACGTCAATATGCGCCATGATTCGAGCAGTAGTTACCAAATTATCAATTTGAAGTGCCAGCCGGTCGCAGATCTCATAAAACAATCTTCTCTCGATTTCCTTGATCTGATCCTCAGCATTGAAGACCTTCGTTTCGTACTCCTTTAACTCCGGAGTGATATAACGCTCGGCATTGACAAGAGTCTGTTTCCGGATATAGTGCTCGGGAACAAATTCAGTTTTAGCTTTAGTGACCTCAATATAATATCCAAAAACCTTGTTATGGCTTACTTTCAAGGTCTCAATGCCTGTATTTTTCCTTTCAACTATCTCCAGATTGGCAATCCAATCCCTGGCTTCTTTTGTTGAGAATAAATAATTGTCCAATTCCTCAGAATAGCCTGATTTTATAATGCCGATTTTCCCCAGGATTGAAGGAGGATCCTCTGCAATAGATGATTCGATTAGATCCAACGCGTTAGAACAAAGAGAAAAATTCTCAAATAATTCTCCCAGATATTCCTTTTTCCTAAATTTGCTGGGGAATAAACCTCGAATTGCGGGAAGCTGCTGGAGAGTCTCCCGGATTCCTATCAAATCTCGAGGTCGGGCTGTACCTCCGGCAACACGGTTGCTTAATCTCTCTAAATCCTGCAAGCCCTTCAGAGCTTCCCGGGTTTCCGCCCGGAGCATTCCATCTGCAAAAAAAACTGTTACTCCTTCGAGCCTTTTTCGAATCCTCTCTACATCCAGGAGCGGTTTACTGACCCATTGCCTGATCAGTCTTTTCCCCATTGGCGTGATGCTTTGATCCAAAATGCCTAGCAATGAACCTTCTGTCGTGCCAGACCGGATAGTTTCTGTTAATTCCAGGTTTCGCCTGGTAGCCGCATCAAGAGTCATGAAATCCTGAAGGCTGTACATGTTTAATCCAGTCAGCAATTTAAGTGAATCCGGTCGATTTTGTTCAAGATACTGTAAAATTGCCCCCGCAGCCCGAACAGCAAATGGAAAACCGCGTATGCCGTATCCATCCAGTGTTGATACCTGGAATTGGTTTTGCAGCACATCAACACAACGTTCTTCTTCAAAACGCCAAGCAGGAAAAGAAGTGAAATGGGTGAGAAATCCCTCTTCATCCCAGGATAGATTATCCGGGAGAAGCGCTTCCGCCGGATTCAACCGCAGGAGTTCTGAGCGAACAAGCTCCTGTAAATGATTTTCCTGGATTTCAGTAACTGCAAATTCCCCTGTTGTAATATCCACATATGCGATTCCAGCACGCCCCTCATCGAAGACAATGCTGGCTAAATAATTATTGCCATCCCCCGGTAACAAGCTGGATTCCAGTATCGTGCCGGGAGTGATCACTCTGACCACTTCCCGGGGCATTAAACCATCTACCGGGACATCACCTACCTGTTCACAAATCGCAACATGATAACCCTGTTCAATTAATCGTGATAAATAATTTTCTGCAGCATGATGGGGAATCCCTGCCATGGGAATCCGGGTACCTTTCCCAATATTTCTGGAAGTCAATACAATATCCAACACCCGGGAGACAATATGGGCATCCTCATCGAATGTCTCGTAAAAATCTCCCAGTCGAAAAAATATAATTGAATCCGGATATTGCTTTTTTATATCCAGATATTGGCGTCTTACGGGAGTTACTTTTTCTTTCGGCATGATCCAATTCTATATTGAGAGAGGGTAAACCACAAGGGATAAAATTCAGAAAACCCAAAAAATCTTTCAGCTGACATTCCAGAATCTTCTTTATTATCGTTTCTCTGGAATCTTATTCATTGACAAAAAATCAAGGAACATGTTTTTAGGAATTTTATGAATAATCCAAAAACATGATGTATAATGTTTTAAAATATTCCGAATCCGATATAAAAAGGAGAAGAGCTTCATGGCTAATGTAACATTTGACCAAGTATATAAGCGATTTGATGAGGTTGTTGCCGTTAACAATCTTAACCTCAAAGTTGAGGACAAAGAATTCCTGGTTCTAGTTGGCCCGTCAGGCTGTGGGAAATCCACTGCACTGCGCTTGCTGGCTGGATTAGAGGATATTTCTGAAGGAACTCTCAAGATCAGCGACCGTGTAGTCAATGATGTTGCCCCGAAAGACCGGGATATAGCCATGGTGTTCCAGAGCTATGCCCTATATCCTCATATGTCCGTTTACGATAATATGGCTTTCGGTCTAAAACTCCGCGATTACCCTAAAGATCAAATAGAAAAACGAGTCCAAAACGCTGCAGAAATTCTGGGAATTACTACCCTTCTGGACCGGAAACCACGCCAGCTATCAGGTGGACAGCGGCAGAGAGTTGCTCTGGGGCGGGCAATCGTACGTGAACCGCAGGTTTTCCTGCTTGACGAACCGCTCTCAAACCTAGACGCAAAACTCAGGGTTCAAACCCGGGCGGAAATTACCAAGCTGCATAAAAAACTGGAAACCACATTCATCTACGTTACCCATGACCAGGTGGAAGCAATGACCATGGCCAGCCGGATCGCGGTGATGAATCACGGCATTCTGATGCAGGTTGACTCACCCCAGGACCTTTATGACAGCCCGAACAACCTCTTTGTGGCTGGATTTATTGGTTCCCCGGCAATGAATTTCTTTAACGCAGATGTCGCCCAGGAAGGAAAAGATATCATTATAAAAACGGATTCCATCACAGTTAAAGTCCCGGAAAGCCGGCATGAAGCATTAAAATCTTATATTGGAAAATCAGTTGTATTTGGCCTGAGGCCGGAAGACATCCATGATCCAAACTTTGCCCCTCCCCGCATCATCTCCCAAACCGTTGAGGCAGAGGTGGATCTCACAGAATTAATGGGGAATGAAATTTTCTTGTTCCTCAAGAGCGGCGAGAATGAATATGTCGCCAGGGTAGACCCGCGCACAAGCTACAAAATGGGAGATAAGGTAACCATGGCGTTTAACATGGACAACATGCACGTCTTTGATAAAGAAACCGAACAGGTCATCAAGTAAGAACAAATACCCACCCAGTAATCAAAACGTCTCCTCGCTGATTTCCTGCGAGGAGATGTTTTCCTGTAGGAGGGCAAATGCCTTATTCATACTTAAAACCATTATTGGATAACAACGGATCAAAAATCATTCTTCTTATCCTGGACGGACTGGGAGGGATTGCTCTAACTCCCGATGGGAAATCAGCGCTGGAATACGCGAAAACACCCAATATGGACCGACTGGCTGAAGAAGGAACTCTGGGGCAAACTGTTCCCATCCGCTACGGGATCACTCCCGGATCGGGTCCAGCTCACCTGGCCCTCTTCGGCTACGAACCGCTTGAATTTGTCATCGGACGGGGAGCATTGTCCGCTGCTGGTATCAACCTTCCCGTAAAAGCAGGTGACATTGCTGCCCGGGGAAATTTATGCACCCTTGATGGAAACCGGAATGTAATAGATCGTCGAGCTGGAAGGATTTCTCATCCAGAAGCTGCCCCCGTGATTGAACTATTGAATCAGGTGCAGATTCCAGGTGTGGAGGTGGAAGTTCGCCAGGTAAAAGAATATCGTTTTGTGGTAGTTATGCGCGGTGAAGGTCTTAATCCGGCATTGAATGATACAGATCCCCAGGAAGTGGGTGTACCGCCCCTAAAACTGGAAGCGCAAGATCCAGAATCCAAAAGATCAGCCGAGTTGATGAATAAGTGGATTGAAAAAGCTTACCAGGCTCTGGCTGACCAACCGGTTGCCAACGGATTTTTATTACGCGGTTTTGCTACCGATCCCGGCTTGCCCTCCTATGAAGATGCTTATGAGCTGGAGGCAGTTTGCATCGCCGAATACCCCATGTATAAAGGCGTATCGCGGCTGGTGGGTATGGATGTAATCGAAGGAATTGACAGCGGGATTCTGGGTGAGTTTAATGCCGCAAAAGAACACTGGAATGAACATGATTTCTTCTTCATTCACATTAAAAAAACAGATAGTTACGGGGAAGATGGAAACCTGGAAGCCAAAGCAATGATTATTGAAGAGGTGGATCAGGCGCTTCCCTTATTACTGGACCTTAACCCGGATGTTTTAATCATCACTGGAGACCATTCGACTCCTTCTGTATTGAAATCCCATTCCTGGCATCCGGTGCCATTTTTACTCTGGGCACCGAAAACCCATCGCACCGACCTTGAAACCGCTTTCACTGAGAGGAATTGTGCCAGGGGAGGACTGGGGACTTTCCCGGCTGTTGAAACGATGTCCCTGGCCCTGGCTCACGCCGGACGTCTGCAGAAGTTCGGAGCTTAATTTCTCCTTAATTATTAAAAAGAAGGCGGCTCATTTAGCTGCCTTCTTTTTTTATTTGTTCTGGATAAAAATCAGCAAGATGCAATTAACTGCCAGGGCAAACATCCATTATGATTCTTCTGGAGAAGGTTTTCTGTCTTTTCTTGGCAGCAGCCAGCCAAGAAGAATCCCGGCAGCCAGGGTTGTAATGCCAAAGAACAGGAACACATCCTGCCAGAATCGGATAGGAAAAAGCCGAATGAGTGAATCGGAATACATGAAGAGCCAGCTGTCTCCTTCAAAGAATATCAGGTGGAAATTGGTAAATAAAGAACGAAAACTCACTATGGACAGGAATAAAATAGTCCCCAAAAGGCCAGCGGTTAACCACCCCCCTTTTGACACTGCCAGGATATAACCATTCCACCAATTTCGGAATCTTGCATAAACTCCGCCCAAAATCAGGACGGCAACAGCTCCCCAGAAGACTTTAAACACACCCTGAAGAACAATTTTTACATCTTCCAGATGCTCCAATTCCCGCTCGACATATATTGGTTCTCCAGAATTAAATTTTAGGTCTCTTAAATCATCCAGGGCAGCATTTGTTACCAGGTAACGTCTGGTCTGGTTTCCAAAATCCAGCCGTTCATCGGTGCTGAATCCATACTGATCTTTAGGAAAATTTGGCAGCTGATATTCCAGGTTCATGAAGACCGGGCTTAATAAAATCAAAATTGAAAGAACACAGATCACAACCGGGATCGATACAATGACTGCTCCACCGAGTATTCTTTCCAGGTTCGCTTTTTTCACTTTCCCTCCGACAGGTAATCTGGATCTGACAAAATATTATTCAAAACCATTTGATTCGTGATCCACTCAATAGGCGCTTTATTATCAGTAAAAATCTGCCCGCCTTCCGGCACCGGTCGCAGGTTTGCCAGAGTGATTCTCATAGCTTGAATCAAGGTTGAATTCGGCGATTCAGTTTCCAGCAGCAAAGCCAGGTTTTCCTCCAAATATTGGGGATCTGTCGGCTGCATCGTGGCATAAATAATTGAATTAAAAGTTCCCGGAACATCCATTACATAAACTGAAGGAAATACAGATTGAATTGTTGCAGCCAGTCCAGATAATAATTTTTCATCTTCTGGAGTTCGGCCCACGTTGAGAACTAATGCACCCCGGGGATCGAGGTGATCGTATACTATTCTAAAAAACTCCTGTGTGGTCAGGTGCCAGGGAATATAGGGTGGGCGATAGGCGTCAATGCTGATAATGGAATAACTCTTCCCGCTGTGGGCTAACCCCCACCTGCCATCCTGGGTAATTGGGTTTAAGTTTTCTCCCGTCATGCCAAAGTAATCCTGGCCAACTTTCACAATTTCCCGGTCTATTTCAAATCCATCGATTGGAATTAACCCGAATGCGCTTGTTGCCTGGCGGGCAGTTGTTCCGGCTGCGAGACCAATAATTGCAGTATTATTCACATCAGAAGTGGTAAAAGGAGGTAAATTAAAAAACGGAGCTGGCAAGACCTGCATCCAGGTTCCCCCATATGCCTCCTGTTCAGGATGATAAATTGAATGAACACCCTGGCCTTCATTCAATCTTAGATAACGATATCCGTCGCTTTCCAGAACCTGGATATAGTTATAGGAAGATTCTTTTTCATAGATTTGATTGGCGGTCTTTTTTACCGGACCTGAGCCCCAAAGGATCCCCAATCCTATCAGCAAAACAGGCATCCAGATCCACTTCAGCACAGCACGCCAACCAGAGGATAGTCCCAGGCCAATTAAACCCACAATCATTAAAAACAGGGAGAAGACCACAAAAGTCATTCGGGTTCCCAACCATGGAATCAATAATAAATCAGGAGTGAATGTACCCAGGAACGAACCCAGGGTTGATATTGCATAAATCCGTCCTGAAACCTGTCCAGCTTTTCTGGAATCAGTTAATACCAATCGAATCGCAAATGGGGAAATCGTGCCCAGGAGAGTGATAGGGATAATTAATAATACAAGGACTGCTGAAAAAGCGCCCAATAACACACCCACCTGCAGATGGTCAAAGGCATCTGCCGCAGCATACAAAACAGGGCGAGCGATAAAAGGAACAAGGCCCGCAGAAAAAGCACCCCAAACCAGGATCGTATAAAACACCTCATAATTTGGATACCGGTCAGCCAATTTTCCCCCTAGAAAATATCCTGCGGTCAGATAAATCAAGATCAGCCCGATAATGGATGCCCAGACCAAATTACTGGTGCCAAACACGCTGCCCAGAAGCCTGGAGGCGGCGAACTCGATCCCGAGAGTTGTCATTCCGGACACAAATACTGTAAAGTATAAATATTTTTTCATGTTAAGCTGGTTGGTTCAAGGATATTCTTTATTCTGCACCAAGTAAAAAATTTATTGCAATCGCAACTAAACCGGCCATTAGTGTTTTCAATCCAAACCCAATTTTATTCGCATCAGATATTTCACCCAAAAACAACCCTAACACAAACAAGCTAACCAACGCTGTTCCTCCTGCCAGAGCATAACTTAAAACCGGATTCTGGATCACAGAATCCAAAAACAAGGGGGTTAACACAATTAATGCCGCCAGCGCCGGCGCTAAACCGTCAACTATCGATACAATAATCACTGCAAATCGGGAAGCCCTGCCAATGGAGGTATCACTCTGGTCGATTAGGGAGACTTTCTCTAATTCTGATAACTCTCTCTTGCGTTCCGCGGTCTCAGTTAAGTAAGCCCCCCACAACCCGGAGATTCCCATGGCAATTGAAGTAGCAATTCCGATTTGGATAGGAATGGATAGATCTCTAACACCAGCCAGGTAATTTCCCGCCAGAACACCAATTGTGGTCAATATCCCATCAAAGGCATTCATCACGAAATATCGCCGGGCGATTTCAGTGATCCCAACTATTTGATTATAGGATTTGATTTCTGCAAGGAATTCCGGAAATGATGACCACCGAACGCGGTTATTTTTCATGCTCAGTCTTGGTGAGTAACAACTTCTTCTACGGTTCTCTTCCCAGCTGCAACTTCATCTATGGAGTGGACTGCTCCTCCATTTTCCACAATAAGCTCCTGAAGCTCTTGATAAGATAATTGTTCTCCCTCAACTGTAATTTTGGCATTCTCTACATGATGATCGATCTCGTAGATCGTAATATTTACACCATCTACACCGGAAAGGGTAGAAATTTTCCGTGCCAGATCAACAATATCTGGTTCCAGAGGTTTCAACACATCAAGAACAATACGCCTTAAATTGCCCACCTTCATTCCTATCCTCCAATTAACTGGTTTTCATTAATAATGGAAAATTTTATTTTACTAAATTAACCCTGCTTATTTTCGTATTGATAAACCGTACAAATTCTACCATATCTATCAGAATTTTATCCTGACCTGAATTCCCGGCAGAATTATCCAGCCCTGAAAAATAATAACCAGGATATCGTATTATCTGATATTGACTAGCCTGCGAACTAACTATCCAGTATAATTCAGGGGATGAAACAGATACCTATCAAAGTTGATTTTCAAGTCTCGCCAACACCGGCTGCTGCTTCCCAGGCGGCTGCCTTAATTGGCTGCGCAGCCGCCACAGATTTCTACTTAAAGCCGGGCAGTTTTTCGCAATTATAATCAGCGTTTGATGCTACTGTTACCCAGTATCGCCCGGACAGACAATCAGTCCGGGTTTTCTATTTGCAAGAAAGATCAATACAAGGTGCAGCAATGAAAAAAAACGAAACTACAGGAAATGAAATCAGACAATCATTTATTGATTTTTTCACAGAGAAAGATCATAACTTTGTTCGTTCCTCCTCGCTCGTACCAGGGGGGGATTCCACTCTTCTGTTCACCAATGCAGGGATGGTGCAGTTTAAGGATGTCTTTTTAGGCACTGATCAACGGAAATACTCCCGGGCAACCAACTCCCAAAAATGCATGAGGGTTGCAGGAAAACATAATGACCTGGAAGATGTCGGACAGGACGATACCCACCATACTTTTTTTGAAATGATGGGAAACTGGTCCTTTGGTGATTATTACAAAAAAGAGGCTATTTCCTATGCATGGGAACTGCTGACAGAAATCTGGCAGCTTCCCAAAGACCGCCTTTACGCTACAGTATTTGAGGATGAAGAAGGTGTGATTCCCACTGATGAAGAAGCTGCTGAGCACTGGTCAGCCCAACCTGGATTCTCGAAGGACCATCTTTTTTACCTGGGCCGGAAAGACAATTTTTGGGAAATGGGGAATACCGGTCCTTGTGGACCCTGTTCTGAAATTCATTATGATCTCCGGCCTGAAGAAGGTCCAGTAGTCAATAAGGAAATACTGGACTCAGATCGGTTCACTGAAATCTGGAACCTGGTTTTTATTCAATACAACCGCAAAAGTCCGGATAAACTTGATCCACTTCCAAACTGCCATGTGGACACAGGATTGGGGCTGGACCGAGTGGTAGCGATCCTGCAGGAAAAAGATTCAAACTACCGGACAGATTTGTTTTTCCCTCTGCTTGAAGCAGTTCAGAATTTGACCGGTGACACTGACCAGGAACGGGAGGAAAACTTTACACCTTACCGGGTTATTGCCGATCATGCCAGAGCGGCAGCGTTCCTGATTGCTGACGGAGTTGTTCCCGGCAACCTGGGAAGGAATTATGTCTGCCGGATGATTATCCGCCGTGGTTATCGATTCGGTGGTCATCTCGACCTGCACTCCCCTTTCCTGGGGAAAATCGCTGAAGTGGTGATTGATCTCTACCAGGATGCATATCCGGAATTAAAACAAAACCGAAATATAATCCTGAACACAATCACCCGTGAAGAGGAACAATTCCAGCATACGATTGTGAGTTCAACAGGTAGCCTTGAATTTATGCTAGATGAAATGCTTGAGAAGAATCTTACTGTCTTCCCCGGTAAGGATGCCGCTGATTTGTATTCTACAAATGGATTGCCTTTTGAGATAACCCGAGACATTGTCCGTGAACGAGGTCTTGAAGTGGATGAAGAAGGGTTCCACAAAGCTATGGAACAACATCGGATCATATCGGGTGCCGGAAATGCCATGGGAGATGTGGGAGGGGAGGAGGTAGAACTCTACCAGAAGTTGCTGACATCATTACAAGAAGAAGGCAAATTGGATTCCGGTGGAGTTGAGTATAACCCCTATGGCAGCTTAATCAGCCAGGGGAAAATCCTGGCCCTCGTGAAAAACGGAAAATCTGTCCAATCAGCGGGGGAGAAGGACGATATCCAGGTTATTCTCCCAGAAACTGCATTTTATATTGAAGCTGGAGGTCAGGTTTCAGATACCGGTATCATTGAAGGGAAAAACTGGAAAATAGCGGTTGAGGACATTTATCAACCAGCCGCTGGAATGATCGTGCACCAGGGGACGGTCCTCAAAGGGAAACCTGCAGTGGGAGATACTGCCGCTGCAAAAGTGGATCAGATGCGCAGAAAAGATATTATGCGCAACCACACGGGAACCCACCTGCTGCACGCAGCACTGGATCACGTGCTAGGCGAACATGCCCGCCAGGCAGGATCTCTTGTTGCTCCAGACTACCTCCGATTTGATTTCACCCACAACCAGGCATTAACCAGCGATGAAATCAAGGCAGTTGAGGGAGAAATCAACCAGCGAATCCGGGAAGATCATCTTCTCAATATAAAACACAAACCCCTCCAGGAAGCTATTGATGAGGGAGCCCGGGCTTTATTCGGAGAAAAATATGGCGACGTCGTCCGGACAATTCAAATGAATGACTTCTCGTACGAACTCTGCGGCGGCACCCATTGTGACCGCAGCAGTGATATCGGGTTATTCCTGATCACAAGCGAAGGAAGTACTGCGGCCGGGATTCGACGGATTGAAGCTGTTACCGGCAGGAAAGCATATCAACTGGTGCAAAGCCGTTTCCAGGAATTAAAGACCGCAGCCAATTATTTATCAACCGGATCGGATCAGGTAGCTTTCCAGACCAGTGCTATCCTGGAGGTCCTAAAAAAGGCTGAAAAATCCAGGGATAAGCTGCTGAAAAGACTGGCGGTATTCGAGCTTAGTCAAGCACTGGAAAATATTGAGGATGTTGAAGGAATCAAACTGCTTACAGCTCAAGTGGAGGATGCAGATCTTGATACCCTGCGCATGATGGCAGATCGGTTTCGGCAGCATGTTTCCGAAAGTGGCATTATTGTGCTTGGTGCTGTTATTGATGGTTCTCCCCGTCTGATTGCTGCAGTCACAGAAGATCTGATCCAGAGAGGAATCAAAGCAGGAGATTTGATCCAATATGTAGCAAAGCAAGTTGGCGGAGGGGGAGGCGGACGCCCCAACCTTGCAGAAGCTGGTGGAAAAGATCCTGAAAAAATCAAGGATGCGCTGGACAGTGTTTCCGGCTGGATTAGGGAGAAAATTAAGTAACTTTTCCCGGACACTGCTCCCAAATTAATCTACCAGTGCCAATTTTCTTCGGCGTGGGTTGATTAAGGAATAATTACCTGGACAAACCTCAAAATAAAACTTTGGTAAAATTAGTTCCGTGAAAACGCAAATTATTCAGCTTGAGATACATGACGATACTTTATCTGTAAAAGATAAAATGGATTGGTCTCAAACACCACGGGTTCTGCTGGTTTGGCCGGAACGGGGAAAGGTATTCAGAAACCGGTTAGATCTTGTTCTGCTGGAAAGGTACTGCTCAGCTCATGGCAGTCAACTTGCGCTCCTGACCAATGATTTAAAAGTCAAATCTCAAGCTGAAGAAGCAGGAATCCCGGTATTTCACTCCCGAAAAACAGCCCAGCTCCAACCCTGGAGGAAATCCTTCCGGGAGTTCAGGCGGCGTGATATAGAACAGCAAGCAGCAGAACCGCGTGATTTTGATTTTTTCGATCGGGAAAAAGAACCACGACTGAAAAATATTCCTGTCTGGGGAAGAATCGCCATTTTCACAGTTGGTGTAATAGCGGTGCTGGTAATTGCTGGTTTGCTTCTTCCCAGCGCAGAGATCACCATCCATAAAGAGGAAACATGGGTGGATTTGGTTATCCCGGTCGTGGCAAATCCAGAAGCAAGTGAAATCAATATATCCGGTATCATTCCTTCCCGGGAAATAGTCCTCCTCCTGGAAGGAGAGGCATCCCGTTCAGCCAGCGGTCAGATATCTATTCCAAGTGATTATGCCCGGGGTTATGTGATCTTCACTAATCTTACAGAAGATTCTTTTATTATTCCAGTGAATACAATACTCAGCACAGGAACAGAAGATCCTATCCTGTTTATCACTTTAATTTCTGGAAAAACACCAGAGGGAGGAGGAGAACAAATCTCGATCAGGATTAAAGCCCTGGAAGCAGGAACCTCAGGAAATGTTGATGCCAGCCAAATAACCCGAATCAATCAAGCTTTTGGTGCTGATCTTTCAGTGGATAACCCGGAGCCGACATCCGGAGGAACCGACCAATACATTCCTTCTCCAAACCAGGAAGATCGGGAAAAGTTATCATTATCCCTCACTGAAGAATTAAGAAATATTGCCTTAGCTCAAATCAAATTGCAACTATCTTCGGAAGATATTCTGCTTGGCCCTGATTTCTCCCGGGAAGAGATTATCCAGGAAGAATTCTCTCCTCTTGCTGGATCTTCTGGGAACACATTGACGTTGACCAGAAAGGCTCGCTTTTCTATATTTTACGTTTCTGGGGAAGAACTCAGGACACTTGCCTTAAAAGCCATAAATGCCCGTTATGCAGGAGATGAAACCGAACCAATATCAGACAGCATGACACTAACTCACTTATCCAGCCCCAAATCCAGGTCAGATCAATCCTTTGGTTGGGATCTTGGAGTCGAATGGAAAGAAATTGAAGTTATGCCTGACCATGAAATTATCCAATTGGTGTTAGGAAAAAATACGGCTGATGCTGAAATCCTCCTCCAGGAATCTCTGGATTTAAAATATCCCCCTGTAATTAAATTATTTCCCGGATGGTGGTTTAGGCTTCCATCTTTGCCCTTTAGAATAAATATCCTCCAGGAAGGCGGTTAATCCCTATATGAGTGATCTCGCAAGAATCCTGGCAGTGGATCCGGGAGATAAACGATTGGGAATTGCAATCAGTGATCTTACTGGAACAATCGCATCTCCAGTCTGTGTGCTGACCCATGTTTCCCGGGAAGAAAATGCTCTTGCAATTCTAGCTATTGCTGAAGAAAAAGAGGTAAAGCTTATCGTCATTGGACAGGCATTCAATTGGGATGGGGAAATAAGTTCTCAAGGAAGAAAATCCACCCGGCTGGCTGATAAAATCCGCACTCTGGGATCAATACCCGTAATTCTCTGGGATGAATATGGCAGTACCAGCATTGCCAGAAATGCGCGGCGGATGATGAACGTTTCCAGGAAAAAACGGTCGGGGCATCTCGATGATCTCGCAGCAACGGTAATCCTACAAACCTACCTTGATTCTCAATCAAGCCTGGGGGAATCATGAAGGCAAGAAGGAAATCCCGGATTAAAGGATTTCTGATTTTTGGTCTTGTTTCCCTGGTCCTATTAACTGTTTGTTTATTTTCCGGGATCATTTTCAGCATCCCATCCAGAACTGCAGAGGTGTTTGGACCTGCAAACCCCAACCTCGATCCTCTAAAACTCTACACCCAGTCGTTGGTTTTACTTCTTTCTGAAGAACAACTCATCACTCCGGCAAACATTCCTGCCGCTGATCAATTATTTACAATAGAAGAGGGCGACTCGCTGGAAAAAATTCTGACTGGTTTAAAGAACCCAAACCTGGTGAGGCACCCTGCGGCATTCCGGGCTTATTTAATATACTCCGGTATCGACACCCGGATCCAACCAGGAGAATATCTCTTTTCTAGCTCAATGTCTGAGCTGGAACTTGCAGATTCCCTCGGTAATCCTGCCTCTGCTCAAATCACGCTATCCATTTTATCCGGATGGCGGAAGGAAGAAATAGCAGAAACGCTGACTGGCCTGGGATTAGACCTCTCCCGGAATACCTTCCTCGAAATAGTTGAGGACCAGAAAAAAGAAGGCTACCTTTTTCCTGGCAGCTATCAGATAGAAAGAAATATTTCTGCTGAAACTCTGGTGGACAAGTTTTATCAAAGATTTTTATCCCAAATTACTTCTGACCTGGAAGAAGCAATCAATGCCCGGGGTTTAACAATTGAGCAGGCTGTTATCCTGGCCTCAATTATTGAACGGGAAGCAATTCTGGAAGAAGAAATGCCGCAAATTGCTTCCGTGTTCCTCAATAGACTGGGTATTGATCTGAACCTGGCAGCAGATCCAACTGTACAGTACGCACTTGGATTTAATGATCTTCAGCAAACGTGGTGGACAAATCCTCTTTCGCTGGATGATCTTAAAATAAACTCCCCTTATAATACCTACAAATACACTGGTCTACCTCCGGGGCCCATCTGCAATCCTGGTTTACCTGCTCTTCTTGCAGTTGCCTACCCGGCAAACACCAGTTACCTGTACTTCCGGGCTGCATGTGACGGCTCGGGCCAGCATCTCTTTGCGGAAACTTTTGATGAACACCTGGGAAATGCCTGTCCCTAATTTTCCCATTGAAATCCCAAGAATTTTCAGTTAAATTATCTAAGATTGTTAATTTCCATTTAGCCAGGCGATTCTGGCACTAGCAGCAACAAAAATACTACCGGTAACCAGAACAATTTTTTCATCACCAGCTAATTGAATTGCCCGGGTTAAAGCGTTCTGGACATTCGAGATTGCTTCAGAAGTACAAGAATATTCCCCCGCCCTTTTTTCCAGGTCCCCCGCTTCCATCGCTCGAGGGTGATCCGCCTGGGTGGTAATCAAATGAAAAGTTCTGGGCAGGATTTCCGCAAGCATCCCATCCAGCTGCTTATCTTCAGAAATACCAAAAACCAGAATCAGGGGTAAATCAGGAAAGAAGCTGTCTAGAGTTTCTCTTAATTTTTTCATCGATGCTGGGTTATGCGCCGCATCAAATATAACGGGAGGTTCACGGCGGGCGATTTCGAATCTTGCCGGCCAGACAGTAGTTTCCAATCCCCGCTTGATCTGCTCTTCATCCAAAGGAAAACCCCGGGATCTAATGTTATCCAAGGCGGCGTAAGCCGTGACTGCATTTAATACCTGGAAGTTTCCTAATAAAGGAATGAAGTAAGATGAATCTCCCTCCTGGCCTTCTTTGGGACTAGTAATAATAAATTCCTGTCCATCCAATGTACTTGAAACTATGGAATAAGGATATTCTTCTTCAACTATTATTAATGGAGAATTACGCTGAGCAGCAATTTTTTTAATCACATTCAGCGCGTTTTCTTCCTGCGGGGCACTGACCACAGGAATCCCTGGTTTAATTATTCCTCCCTTTTCAGCCGCGATTTCCTCCAGTGTTTCACCAAGGATAGTCACATGATCCAGGTATAAAGATGTAATCACAGAAACCAGCGGGGTGATAATATTAGTGGCATCTAAGCGTCCGCCTAAACCGACTTCAATGACGGCTATATCCACTTCCTGCCGGGCGAAAAATAAAAAGGCAAGACCGGTCATGATCTCAAATGTGGTCAGTTTGGGAACAGATTCTACTGCAGGTTTGATCTCCTCAACATATTCAGCCAAAGTATTTCTAGGTATTGGCACCTGGTTGATTTGCATTCGCTCTTCAAAATCTTTTAAATGCGGAGAAGTATACAGACCTACCTTGAACCCGGCAGCTTGTAAAACTGAAGCACAAAATGCACTCACAGAGCCTTTGCCTTTGCTCCCCGCTATATGCAAAGATGGGAATTTCTTGTGGGGAGTCCCAAGCAGGTCTAAAAAATCAACCATGCGAGATAAATCAAAATTTTCTGGACTGAGGTTAGCTTGATGAGTTCGGCTATAATCCACAAAGCTGTAGATATAATCCAGCGCTTCCTGATAATTGATCCGGGGGTTATTAGTCATATTTTGCATTTTAACCTCTTGAAACCAACCAGGCAAGTTATTTCGAGTATTACTTGAAGAAGTATCTGTAACATATCCAACGGGAAAAATATGATAGAACTCATCCTTGATAGATTCAAAAAAAATGATTATGATAAGAAGTATGCTTTACACAGTCAAATGAAAGCTCTACTACAAAAAATATATTACTTCACATCTTAATAATAAATTGTTTGTTTAAGCACCATTGTTTGGTTATAATCCCCTTGGTATGGATCAAATCGCTCAACATCCAATAAACCTATCTATCCAAGAGAATTAAAGGAGGTGATATCTCAAATTTACCGCTGTATCCCCAATTTTTTTAATCTATTCATAAGGAGTTAGAAGAATGAAAACGAAACGTTTCTTTTGGGTGTTAATCGCCCTCTTGATCGTGGGTTCTCTCCTGCTTAGCGCCTGCGGCGCTGAAGCAACTGAAGAACCTGTGGTTGATGAAGGACCCCAACCACTTGCGGATGGCACCTATTACGAGCGCGCCATGAACGGTGAATACGAAGGTACCGTGGTAACAATGACCGGTCCTTTCACCGATGAAGACGCGGTCAAATTTGACAATTCAGTGGCTGCCTTTGAAGAGGCCACTGGCATTGACATCCAATATGAAGGCTCCAAGGAATTTGAAGCCTCCATCACCTTGCGCGTTGACGCAGGCGATGCCCCCGACATTGTTGACTTCCCACAACCCGGTCTACTCGGCACCTTCGTCGCTCGCGGCGAGGTTGTTGATGTCAGCACCTTCCTGCCCCAGTCCTCCTTTGATAACTATAATCAGAGCTGGTGGGACATGGGTACCATGGCTGGCCCAGATGGCAACATCGTTGCCGGTGTCTGGCACCGCTTCAACGCCAAGAGCCAGGTCTGGTATCCCCAGGCCGAGTTCGAAGCCGCTGGTTATGAAATCCCCGAAACCTGGGATGACCTGCTGGCCCTTTCCGACCAGATCGTCGCTGACGGCGACAAGCCCTGGTGTGTCGGCATCGAGTCCGGCGCTGCCACAGGCTGGCCCGCCACCGACTGGATGGAAGAAGTTATGCTCCGCACCACCAGTCTCGAGAATTACGACAAGTGGACCACCGGCGAACTGCCCTTCAGTTCCCCTGAAGTCAAACACGCTTTAGAAGTTCTCGCAGAACTCTGGAAGGATGATTATGTCTATGGCGGTTCCGAAGCCATCGTAACCACCTTCTTTGGTGATGCCCCCTCCCCCATGTTCGAAGATCCTCCCAAATGCTGGCTGCACAAGCAAGGTAACTTTATCGTCAGCTTCTTCCCCGAAGGTGTGGAAGCAGGAACCGACTATGGTTTCTTCTACCTGCCCGGAATTGACGAAGCATACGGTGAACCTTACCTCGTTGCTGGTGACATCATGGCCATGTTCAATGACCGCGATGAAGTCCGCGCTGTAATGGAATACTTCACCATGGGTGAAGCTGTTAAAGAATGGCTTGCCGCAGGTGGCGCTTTGTCACCTCACATGGATGCTTCCCTGGATTGGTACGGGGACGACATCGAGAAAGGCATTGCTGCCCTTGTTGCTGGCGCCACCGGCGTCCGCTTCGACGGCTCTGACCTGATGCCCGGTGAAGTCGGTGCTGGCTCCTTCTGGACCGGCATGACCGATTACTTCTCTGGCACCGCCGATATCGACACAGTCCTGGCCGAGATCGATGCTTCCTGGCCCGGCAAGGTTGTTGAAGAATCCACCCTCGGAACAGAAGCAGACCCCATCCAGGTTCTCTTTGTACCTTCCGTGGATGTTGACTTCATGATCTCCAGTGGCGATCTAATCGAACAGGCTTTGAACGAAGCTACAGGCCTGTACTTCGAAGTCAGTGTTCCTACTTCCTATGCTGCGACCATCGAAGAGATGTGCGCTTCCCCCACAAACACGATTGGCTTTATCCCCGCTATGGGATACGCTCTCGCCAACCAACTTTGTGGTGTTGAACCGGCTCTGGCTTCTGAACGCTACGGCTGGAACGTCTACTGGACCCAGTTCATTGTTGCTCGCGACAGCGACTTCGAAACCATCGCAGACCTGGATGGCGCGACCTGGGGTTACCCATCCGTTTCCTCCACCTCCGGCTACTTATACCCGACTGCCCTCTTCAATGAGCAGGACATCACCATTGGTGAAACAGTCGAGACCGGTGGTCATCCTCAGTCCGTGAGAGCGGTTTATCTCGGCGAGGTTGACTTTGCGACCACCTACTTCAGTGCTCCTTTGCTGCCAGATGGCAGATGGACCACCGATATGGCTCCCGACATTCCTGATGAGTTCATCGAGGATTGTGGCCTGAATGAAGAAGGCAAACTCTACTGCGGTGATTACCGCGTTTTGGATGCCCGCGCCACCATCACAGACGAAGCCCCGGATGTAGTTCAGAAAGTCCGCATCCTCGGCCTCACCCCGGAAATCCCCAACGACACCATGTCCTTCTCCCCCGATTTCCCGGAAGCTCTCAAGCAGGTTATCATCGATGCCATCACTGCCTATGTAGGCACTGATGCTTGTGCTGAGACCCTTTGCCATGAGCAATTCTATGACTGGACCGGAGTAGGTCCCATCTTTGATGAAAACTTTGATGGAATCCGGATCATGATGGCAGATCAGGGAATCACCCTTGAAAACATTGGTGAGTAATCCACTCTAACTATCACAATCATAGCCCCGGGCCTTTGGTCCGGGGCTAAGTGAATCAAAAACTATGCTAGAAATAAAAAACCTCACAAAAGTTTATGAGGGGGGCACTCAGGCTTTGTACGACGTCAGCTTCACCGTAAAACCGGGAGAATTCCTGGCCGTGATTGGCTTGAGCGGCTCAGGGAAATCCACCCTCCTGCGCTGTATCAACCGCCTGATCGAACCCACTGATGGTCAAATCATCTGGAACGGGCAAGATATCACCGCTGCCAGCCAGGACGAAATGCTACGCATCCGCCGAAAAATCGGCATGATTTTCCAGCATTTTAATCTAGTCAGCCGCTCTAGGGTGATCACCAATGTCCTTGCAGGACGGCTGGGATATGTGAATCCAGCCATGAGTTTACTCAACCATTTCCCGAAAAGCGATATGGATATGGCTATAAATCAGCTGGAAAGAGTCAGCATCGCTGATCAGGCCTACAAACGTGCTGATGAATTGAGCGGGGGGCAGCAGCAGCGGGTAGGCATCGCCCGGGCAATGATGCAAGAACCGGAAATAATCCTGGCTGATGAACCGGTCGCCAGTCTTGATCCTGTTCTAGCTCACAGTATCATGCAGCACCTGGAGACCATCAATAAAGAAGACGGCGTTATGGTACTTTGCAGTCTGCACTTTTTAGATTTGGTACACCGTTACGCAGACCGAGCTATAGCTCTTAATGAGGGAAAACTCATGTTTGATGGATCCCCAAAAGATATTGACGATGCAAGGTTCAAAGAAATCTATGGCAAAGAAGCTGAACGGGTAGGTTAAGGAAAGCTTTATGAATAAGAAAAAACCATCTCTGCTGCGATCTTTAGGAACTACCCTGGTAGTTTTCCTGGTAATTGTTATTTTTGCGTATGGCGTCCAGGTTACGAATGTAAATTTTGAAACCACTCGATCTGAAATCCGCCTGACTCAACTCACAAGAGTACTGCGAGCATTGGCTAGACCTGACATTATTGAATATGATCAAGTAGAAACCAATATTGAAATTCCCTTTTATTTACCCTGTCCGGAAGATCAGGAAATACTTATCCCGGAACACACTTCTGAAGAGGCATACCTGGTTTCCAGCGCATACTGCGGCTCAGCCGGGGATATCATCCATATCGAAGGTTACAATCTACTCCCCAACTATAAGGGTCCCGTTAACTTTGTTACGGCCAGCGGCATCAACAAGCCCTTGGGGGATTTTTTAACTGACGGGGAAGGATATTTCCAGTTAGACGCTGAACTTCCGAACCGGCAGCCAGTCGAAGATGCCCAGCATATTCGGGCCACGATCAAGACTCGAGTAAGTGGACCCAAACTCACAGCGACCGCAAAAAGCACCTGGGAGAAGATCATCGAGACTGTGTTTATGGCTCTTCTTGCAACCGCGATTGGTACAGCAGTTGCTATTCCCGTTAGCTTTTTGGCAGCCCGCAACTTGATGGAAGAGAATAAAAGCCCGTTAACCAGCATGGCTTTTTCAATCATTGGTTGGCCGCTTGGAATTTATCTTGGACTTCAGACTGCTCACTGGATCAGAATTATTATTACTCCGATCACAGAGAACCTCCTCTACACCTTGGGTGGGTTAATTTTAGGTCCCATCCTGATATATTTAGTCCTGCGCATGACCATATCCAACAGCAGCACAGATCAGGAAACTGTCCTCAATAAAGGTTTCAAGATTCTGGCTTATATCCTGACTGCTGTAATTGCAATAGCAGTCTTCATTTTCATCGAGACTTTGGCACGCTCAGTTGGTAATACAATCACCGAACCTCTTGGTATGTTTGGTTTCCTGGGAAATTTCCTCTATCAAATGGGTGAAGCATCAAGTTTGATAATCCCCGCAATAACCGCACTGGGAACCGGCGCTGTAATCGGCAGCATATTCGGGAAGATTGGTCAAAATATTAGTGATAAAGCAGCTGCCAAGATCGTAAAAACTGTAAATCTTTTCGGTGCACCTCTAGCAGGTGCCATCCTTTTTGCCCTGGTCGGTGCCGGTATAGATTGGCTGTACCAGATCCAGAACCTCAGCAAAACTCTCTTCTGGCCGGCGGGAATTGGCGCTGCAATCGGTTTTGTGCTGGCAATCATTATCGCTCCAAAACGAGCTCTGCCAACCGGTTTAGTAATTTATAGTATCACCCGGACTATCCTTAATGGAACCCGTTCTGTAGAATCACTGGTTATGGCAATTGTGTTTGTGATCTGGGTCGGCATCGGTCCCTTTGCTGGATCCCTGGCATTAGCACTGCATACCCTGGCAGCCCTGGCTAAACTGTATTCAGAGCAGGTAGAAAGCATCCTGCCCGGCCCCCTGGAAGCTGTTCAGGCCACTGGAGCTAACCAATTGCAGACGATTGTTTATGCCGTTGTTCCGCAAATTGTCTCTCCCTATATCTCCTTTACAATGTACCGCTGGGATATCAACGTCCGTATGTCCACCATCATCGGGTTTGTGGGCGGCGGCGGGATCGGTTTCCTGCTTCAGCAGAATATCAACCTGCTTAATTACCGGGGAGCCAGTGCCCAAATGCTAGCAATTGCTTTAGTTGTATCACTGATGGACTATATCAGCTCCGTGGTTCGTGAACGGATGATATAACCGTATCAGAAACTACCTATTTACATAATACAATCCGTAATCCTCGTAGGATTACGGATTGTTGTTTAACTTAAGGCTCCCAGAGCCTAATTATTCCACCGTCTCCTTTATGGTAGACTATGTTGCATGAAAGAAAAGATGGAACAGCTGAAAAATATTTTTTCCAGCATGGATAATGTGCTAATTGCCTATTCTGGGGGCGTGGATAGCACTTTTCTCGTCAAAACAGCCCAGGATGTACTAGGAGATAAAGTTACAGCAGTTATTGTGATCTCTCCAACTCTTCCAAAACGGGAACTGAAAGAAGCAAGAGAAATTGCTTTACAGCTGGGCATCCAGTTGGTTGAGATGGATAGCCAGGAAATGACCTTGCCTGATTTTTTAGCGAATACTCCTCAGAAATGCTATTTCTGCAAAGATCACCGATTTACTTTATTAAAAAATTATGCTGCTAAAAATAATTTTCGCCATATTATGGACGGCAGCAATGCAGATGACCTTTCTGATCACCGCCCCGGACAACGGGCAGCACTGGAGCAAGATATCTGCAGTCCGCTTCAAGAAGCTGGATTAACAAAAAACGAGATCCGGGAATTGGCTCGCAAGATGGCCTTGCCCAACTGGGATAAACCTTCCTCAGCCTGTCTCGCATCCCGCGTACCTTATGGAATGAAAATCACTGCCTCGTTGTTAAGTGAAATCGAAGAAGCTGAAGATTTCCTATTCAGTCTGGGATTTCATCAACTACGGGTCCGCCATCACGGAAAATTAGCCAGAATTGAAGTCCCACCCAAAGTTTTTGACCAGGTGCTGGGAGACAGTTCAAAAATTATCAAAGCCTTTGAAGCAATAGGGTTTTCTTATACAACTCTGGACTTGAAAGGATTCCGCTCTGGAAGCATGAATGAGGTTATTAATTCTTATGGATCGAAGTAAACTGGAACAACTATTAGCGAATGTCCAATCAGGAGAAACCACAGTTAATCAGGCGTTAAAACGCCTTCAGTCGCTTCCTTATGAAAATTTGGAATATGCCCGGCTTGACCTGCATCGAGATTTGCGGCAAGGACTTCCAGAAGTAATTTTCTGTGAAAACAAAACCCCTGATCAAGTGGCAACAATCCTGGAACGGCTCTGGGCCCATCACGATCGAGTATTGGGAACCCGGGTTTCTCCAGAAATTGCCGCTTATGTCCTGGAGAAGCTGCCAGACGCCATCTACAATTCTGAGTCGAAGCTGCTGAAATTATCCCGCGTGGATCTCAGCAACGCGAAGGAAGAGAGTCCTTATGTTATGGTTGTCTCCGGTGGCACTTCGGATCAGCCAGTTGCCGAAGAGGCAGCCCAAACCCTGGAATTTCTTGGAAACCGTGTGATCCGCGCCTATGATGTCGGAGTTGCCGGGGTTCACCGCCTGCTTGATCAGCATGCGTTACTATCGGATGCTGAAGTGATCATCAGTGTGGCAGGAATGGAAGGCGCCTTGACAAGTGTAGTTGCCGGCCTGGTCTCATGTCCTGTAGTTGGTGTCCCTACCAGCATCGGATATGGAGCAAACTTTCAAGGTGTGTCTGCCTTGCTGTCCATGTTAAACTCCTGCGCCCCTGGTATTGCAGTGGTTAATATTGATAACGGCTTTGGCGCAGCAGTTTATGCTCACTTAATTTTAAGGAGGATTCAAAAATGAAAGTCCTCTATTTTGACTTAATTGGGGGAGCAAGCGGGGATATGATTTTGGGGGCAATGGTTGATGCGGGATTGTCTATTGACATACTCAAAAAACTGCTGGCGGGTTTAAACCTCAATGAATTTGATATACTGGCAAAAATCGTAGATAAAAATGGCTTTTGTGCCACAAAAGTGGATGTTCTGGTAACTGAACAACCTCCCGAGAGGCACTTAAAAGAGATCAAGGATATCATTCAAAAAAGCTCCCTGCCCCAAACTGTTCAAAACAGGGCTTTACAAATCTTCGAAAGAATTGCCGGGGCAGAAGCGGCTATCCACAATAAATCTGTTGATCAAGTTCACCTGCATGAATTGGGCGGAACAGATACGATTATCGATATCACCGGTGCACTATTGGCACTGGAGCATCTGGAGATTTCTAAAATATACGCCTCCCCTGTCCCAATGGGGAAGGGCTTCGTCAAGGGTGCCCATGGTCAAATACCGCTCCCTGCCCCTGCAACTGCTGCCCTGCTGAAAGGGATCCCTGTTTACGGAAGGGACATCGACGCAGAACTTGTCACCCCCACAGGCGCTGCCTTGCTTGCTGATCTCGTGGATGATTTTGGTCCTGCCCCTCCCATGATTCTGGAAACTATTGGCTATGGCGCCGGGGGAAGAGATCTGCCAATCCCAAATTTACTGCGCGTCCTGATCGGGGAAATAACACCTGCGGAGTCTGCGACCCTCAATCGCCTGGCTGTTCTGGAAACAAATCTGGATGACCTCAACCCGGAGATTTATCCATATGTGATTGAATCCCTTTTTTCAGCCGGCGCTTTAGATGTGACATTATCGCCTGTTCAAATGAAGAAGAACAGGCCAGGCACTCAAATCCAGGTGCTTTGTGAACCTGTTGAGGTTGACGCCATGAGGTCAATATTATTCCAGGAAACTACAACCCTGGGGATAAAACAAATCATGGTAGATCGCTACGCTTTACCGCGAACTATCCAGGAAGTAGAAACTCCCTACGGGAAAATCCGGGTGAAAATTGCAAAAATCAGCCCGGATATCAAGAAAATATCTCCGGAATTCGAAGATTGCCGCAAAGCAGCACAAAAACACGGGATACCAATTTCCCAAATTTACCAGGAAACTATACACAGCTTTCAAGAGTAAATCGGGACGATAATCTCCCTCAAAAACAAACCTTGCTTACGCCACTTCTTGAATATTATGCTGCCCCCGTCTTGTTTTCATCTTTCCTGTTGTCTCACTCCAACCGTGGTACAATGCGCTCGTGTTTAAGAAAAGAAGAAAAATGTTTCTAATTATATTTCTGGTTTTAATCATCCTGATTGGAGCACCAAGACTTATCATGCTTCGCTATGCTTCAAGCAGGATATACACGGATGATACGGTTGCTCCTTTCAGAGCAGTGATCGTATTTGGCGCTGGTTTAACTGCTGACGGCGGACCAACCGCTGTACTCGAAGACCGGGTAGCTACTGCAGCAGAGCTGTACGCTGCCGGTAAAGTTGAAAAAATTCTCATGAGTGGGGACAACCGCTTTTTAAATTACAACGAGCCCGGAGCAATGAAAAACTACGCAGTTCAAATTGGCGTCCCGGAAGAGGACATAATTCTGGATTATGCGGGACGCAGGACGTATGATACATGCTATCGTGCCAAAGAGATATTCCAGCTCTCTGAGGCTATTTTGGTTACCCAGCAATTCCATCTGCCCAGAGCCCTTTACACCTGCAATTTACTGGGATTACAGGCAGTCGGGGTATCAGCTGATATGAGGACTTATTTTGATTCCGACTATTGGAGCATCAGGGAAATCCCAGCAAGCCTGGTTGCCTTCATCCAGGTTCACCTGACCCATCCTGAACCGGTTCTGGGCGACCAGGAACCAATTTTCCCTTTGGAATGAATCCTGCACTGTTAAAACCAATAATTTCAACATAATTCAGCCTATTTGGCTGAGGAGAATTATCATGAAATGGACAACTATGGTTGTAATATTATCTATGCTGCTTGCCGTAACCCTATCCGGTTGCGGAATCAATATAGAACTTCCCTTTAAAACCGAAACCAAAACAGGTCCCACAGTAACCGAGATTATCCAGGTACCAATACCGGATTATCCCCCTCCTCTGGATCTAAATTTATCATTTGGTGGTGGAAAAATGACCCTGCTTCCAAATCCGGGCGCTGACCTTTTATCCGGTACTGCTGCCTATAACATAGCTGATTTTAAACCAGAAATCACAGTTGATGAAACCGGTGTAACTTTTAAACAGGGAAACCTGAAATTGAATGCAATTCCTACCATTAGCGGCTCAATTAAAAACGAATGGAATATCGCAATCGCGAGTTACCCTATTGAATTGGCTATTAAAGCTGGAGGATACAGCGGAGATTATGAATTTGGTGGACTTTCTCTCACAGACCTCCATATTTCAGATGGGGCTGCAACTGTAAAGCTAAAATTTTCAACTCCAAATGCTGTTGCTATGAATAGCTTCCGGTATGAAACTGGAGCTTCCAATATCACCATGGAAAAGCTGGCAAATGCCAACTTCCAAACGATGATATTCCAAAGCGGAGCCGGGAATTACTCATTGGATTTTTCAGGAATATTGCAGCGGGATACTTCGGTATTTATTGAAACCGGTTTAAGCCGGCTGGTTATTTCTGTGCCCGAAGGTGTTCAAGCGGAAGTAAATTTTGAAGGTCCTTTATCAAAAGTTCTCACCTCGGGGAGTTGGCAGGAGTCCGGTAATGAGTACATCCAGGAAGGCCAGGGTCCAAAATTGACAATTACCATAGAGACTAAAGCGGGAACAGTTACTCTGCAGAATCCTTAACCGGCAATACCCAGGAAAACTACGGCACTGCAGTGAGATTAAAGCATAGCTGAATATTGGGCAGCCAATCATTTTCTATTGACAAGGCGCTTCAGCTCGTGTAAACTTATTCCATATTGACTATACGAAAGGATTTCGGACATGATCAACGAATCCACAGCCCACATCAGCTCCCAAACCACCCTTGCCCCTGCCTTACAAGCCTGGGAAATCTTCCTGGGGGATCAAGGCAGCTCCCCGCATACTATTATTGCCTTCCTGGGCGATTTGCGGCTGTTAGCATCCTATCTGCCTCCTGATAGGCAGGTGGGAGAGATCAGTCTGGCAGATTTAAACAACTTCCTGAGGTGGATGGAACATGAAAGAGGTGTGCCCTGCAGTCCAAAAACTCTGGCTCGCCGGATCACTTCCCTCAAATCATTCTTCCGCTGGCTCCATGAAGGTGGAGCGATTCCAGTAAGCCCGGCTGACAAAGTAATCCAAAAATCTGTCAGAAGCCCCCTGCCCGAGGTCCTCACCCCCAAGGAAGTTTCCCGAATTCTGGATACTGCCGAGTCCTATCGCCTGAAAGCAAATCCCGATCTTCGTTCCTACCTGCTATTCTCACTGCTGCTGAATACTGGAATAAAAAAGGGCGAATGCCTCTCTTTGAGTCCGAATCACATTCAGATGGATGCTCCGGATGGTCCTCTGGTTTTTATCCGCTATGCCAGCCCCCAGAACCGGTACAAAGAACGAAAAATACCTCTTCCCCAGGATTGGATTGATGCTTATCATCAGTATCGAGTACTTCACGACCTTAATGATACTCTGTTCCCCTGGTCAGCCAGGATGCTGGAATACGTTCTGGAAGATTTAGGGAAAGATGCGGGGATTTCAAAAAGGGTTTCTTTTTCCATGTGCCGCTGGACCTGTGCTGTCCAGGATTGGCGGGCAAGCATGGATCAAATTAAAATCAGACAGAAATTGGGAATTTCCGAAGTTCAATGGCGTGAAGTTAGCCGTAAGCTGCATACCTTAAGCAGTGCTGAAATTGAAGAGAACGCGCCAGAGGAATTCCCCTTAGAAGCCTGACGCTTATTTCCGGATTAAGTTTATCTTTTAACAAATTCTAATTTCAACAGGGATTTTGTGCCCTCAGTTATTCTGGCTGCATGACCTAGCCGCCCCCCCGGCACCCAGAGAATAGTATCTCCCATGACAATCAACGGCCATAAGGCGCGGAAAGCTGCCGGGATTTTTTCATTAATCATTAAATCCGAAACCTTCATGGATTTGCCATCCATGCCCAGTGGGGAGAACAAATCACCCTCTCTTCGGCTTCTGATAAATAAAGTCTCACTTACGAAATTGCTGTCAACCCAAACCATAAAATCATCGTTTGGAAAATTAATTTTGTTAAAATGTGGCAGGGAATAACTTATCGGCTTAACAGTGAAACACCATCCATTTCCCAAGGCAATCTCCCCCTCAAGTGGGCAGGAGACCTGCTCGTGATTCATTAGCTGCGGGAATTGATTCTTCACAAGATCAGTTTCCCAGGTTGAAAAAACAATTTTATTCGGAGATTGGGAGAGATTAACTTTTGCAACCCAATTTGTTGATTTTTGCTTCGGATCCCGTAAAAATTCAATTACCCTTTCCACCTGTTGAAAACCAAGGTTCCGGAAATCCGGTCGGAGTTCTTGTAATGACTTCCTGATCAAACGCCGTTTTATGGCACGAGGATATTTCAGGAATTTATTCCTGTCAAATCGGACATAGCTGGTGCCCTGGCTATTCAGAGTAGAACCCCAGGCATTTTCAGTGAGCTTTTCCAGTGCGATATTGTCTGCATCTAAAATATTGGCAGTCTGGAGCAGTCTCTGGCGGAATCCGGGGGTAATTTTCTCCAGAAGAGGTACCAACTCATGACGAATCCTGTTTCGATGAAATATCAACTCCGCGTTTGAAGGATCGGTTAGGTCTGAAATTTGATTTTCTTTCATATATTCCAGGATTTGCGCCTTCCAAATTGTCAGGAACGGCCTGATCAGGGGAATCGATGCACTCCACTGATTCGGCAAACTCACAGTCTGCATTCCCACCATCCCCTTCATACCTGTCCCTCGCAGTAAATTCATCAAAATAGTTTCAACCTGATCATCAGCATGATGAGCAACCGCAACTGCGCCAGCACGGAGATCAACTGCCGTCTTAAATAGAAACTGATAGCGGAGAATTCTACCAGCTTCCTCAATTGACAGGCTTTCTTCATCAGAAAATAGTTGTACATCTCCAGATTCCTCATGGAATGGCACACCTAAAGAATCGGCAATTTTCTGGACAAATTCCGCTTCCTGATCAGCCTCTTCCCGAAGACCGTGGTTAAAATAAGCAGCGACAGGCGATAGGTTCAATTCCGTCATGGCATGCAGCAGAACCATGCTATCTGGTCCTCCGGAAACGCCTACCACAACGGGTTTATTTACTTTCCGGAAAGTCTTTTCTACCATATTTATAATCATTTTCCAATTATAATCTATGGTATATTGTAATAATAGGTTTTACCGTGTTCCCCTGAGGTGCTCTATGACCCAAACCATATTGATTATTGATGATGATATTGATACTCTGAAGCTGGTAGGCATCATGCTCGAGAGGAAAGGTTTCAAAATCCTGGCCTCAACCACCGGCAATAAAGGTCTTCAGCTGGCTAAGGACGAGAATCCGGATTTAATCCTGCTTGATATCATGATCCCTGATATCAATGGGTACGAAATTGCCCGGACAGTTCGATCTTCACCAGAAACTGAAACAATCCCGATCATCATGTTCACCGCCAGAAGTCAGGTCGATGACAAGGTGGAAGGTTTAGAAGCCGGGGCAGATGCTTACATCACCAAACCTGCCAGACCCAGAGAATTATTCGCCCAGGTAAATTCAGTCCTCAAGCGGGCACCCCAGAGATTATCCAGCGCTCAGGTTATTCCAGTAAAAAAGGGAAGTTTAATAGGGATTGTTTCCTCTAAAGGGGGGATCGGAATTTCAACGCTGGCAACTAATTTAGCAATAGAAATTCGCAAGCAATCAGAAAAGCCCACTATCCTGTCTGATTTCAGACCTGGACAAGGCACAATCAGCATGGATCTAGATGTCAAGAATACAAGCGGGATGATTAAAATGCTCGAGGAAGATTCGGAAATTGACCTACCATCCGAGGTGGCGAATTCTTTACAGGAACATAAATCTGGCATCAAGACTCTATTATCCTCCCACCATCCGTCTGACTCAAAATACATCACGCAAACAGAAAAGTTCTTTCAGATCGCGCAAGAATTGAAAAGTCATGCCGACTATACAATTCTAGATTTGGGTCCATCATTATCCCCAATAGCCTCCAGAGTTCTTCCAGAATGCGATAAAATCCTGATCTGCCTCGAACCATCTCCTGGGAATATAACCCAAACCAGAATGCTAATACAGGACTTGATCAACAAAGGTATAGGAGAAGGTCGATTTACTATTGTACTGATCAATAGGCAGCGTTCCGGAGTACAGCTCAGTTGGGAACAGGCAGAGAATCAATTGGAAAGAGAAATTGATCAAATTTTCACCCCGGTACCGGAATTGGCATATCAGGCCGCAGCAACCTACTCGCCGATTGTACAGCGCGCAGAGGAAAGCATGACAGCAGATCAATTCCGCGAGTTAACTCAATCTATCTTAAAATAAAAAGCATGGTGCTTCCCTCCTCAGAGAAGGTAAATCAAATTGATCTTGCCTCCCAGTTGATATTTGATGCCAGATATTGTGTTGCTTTAACTGGCGCAGGCATATCTACACCATCCGGTATACCGGATTTTCGTTCCCCTGGCAGCGGAATCTGGACACGTTATTCACCAATGGAGGTAGCATCCTTAAGCGCTTTCCGGTACAACCCTGATCGTTTTTTTAACTGGCTTCGTCCTTTTATTAAGAATTTATTCCAAGCAACTCCGAATCCCGCCCATTCATCTCTTGCGAATCTGGAGGAACAGAGCTATCTTCAATCCATCATCACCCAAAATATTGATTCGCTGCATCAGAGAGCAGGATCAAATAATGTAATTGAAGTGCACGGAACCTATCAAACGCTCACCTGCCTTGGCTGTTACCAACAAATTGAAGCAACCGTTGAATTGATAAATACGGTTTTGGATAACTCTGGCCTCCCTTCTTGTCCCAAATGCGGGGATCTCTTAAAGCCTGATATTATTCTCTATGAAGAACAACTCCCCGCCGATAAATGGAGACAAGCCAGAGAAGAAATCTCAAAATGTGACCTGTTATTGATCCTGGGATCTTCGTTAACAGTCACTCCGGTTTGTGATCTTCCTTACTCAGCTCTTGGGTCCGGAGCAAAGTTGATAATTATCAACCGTACCTGTACTCATCTGGATGACCTGGCAGCGGTTTCTATACAAGGAGACCTGGAAGAGTTGATACCAATCATAGAAAACAAGGTTCTCAATGAAAAAAAATAAAGCCCATTCTACTCTTCTGAATAGATACCAAAAACTAATAAATATATCTTGCGACTTGGCTTCGGAACTAGACCTGAACATTCTGCTTTCTAAAATTGTCCAGGCTGCCTGCGAGGTTTCAGACGCAAAAGAAGCTTCTATACTGTTGTATGATCCGAACAAGAAGACCTTATATTTTCAGGCGGCGACCAATTTAGATTCCCGTCTTAAACGGGGCACAGCTGTACCCCTGGACGAAAGTATCGCGGGCTGGATTGTTAACCATCAAAAACCATTAATTGTTGATAATCCTCAAAAGGACAAAAGGCATTTTAATTACATTGGTCAAATAACCAACATCGAGTGCAGTTCACTCCTGGGCATTCCACTAATTTCCAAGGGCAGTGTAATTGGTGTTCTGGAAGTGATAAATAAAAAGGGTGGAAGTTTTAATAAGGAAGATGAGGCTGTGCTTCTGGCTTTAGGCGCCCAGGCAACTGTGGCGATTGTAAATTCCCGATTATTCCTCCAATCGGATTTAATTGGGGAGTTTGTCCATGAAATCCGCACTCCATTATCGGCATTGAATGCAGCCGCTCATTTATTAAAAAATAACCGGGTTCACGAAGATCAAAAGAAGAAGATGATTGACTTATTGGAGGCAGAAATTCAATCCCTCTCAGATATGTCCAGCTCCTTTTTAGATTTAGCCCGCCTGGAATCTGGAAGAAAACAATATAACGTAAATGAATTTGATATCAGGGATTTGTTTATTGAGTGCCACGAAATAATCATCCATGAGGCTCATAAACTAAATTTGCTGTTTATTCTGGATTTACCGGATACCCTTCCCCGAATTCGAGGAGACCGGAAACAGCTAAAGCAGGCATTTATCAATCTGCTGAACAATGCTGTTAAATATAACAAAATTGAGGGAGAACTTATCCTAAAAGCAAAAGCGGAACAGGATCAGCTGGTTATCATAATTTCTGATACCGGATTGGGCATCCCGGAAGATGAACAATCGAGAATATTTGAAAAATTCTACCGGGTAAAAAGTCACCGGGACCAGGTGCCAGGAACTGGTCTTGGTTTATCAGTTGTTAAACATATCATACAAGGTCATGGGGGAGAGATAGATTTTACCAGCGAAGTAGATGTCGGAACTACCTTTACTATTACCCTGCCTTACGAAGTCTAATAAAACACTAAATGCTATCCACACTTAAGAAATTCCAGATTCATTTCTTATTACTGGCCGTTATTATCATCCTGGGCATATTGGCTTACCTCCAATCAGGATGGGATTTGGTCCAGAATGGCTTTGTCCAAGGCATCAAAATTCTCTGGCGAGAACTACCATTGCTTGCAGCAGCCTTTCTAACCGCCGGTTTTTTGCAAGCACTGGTAAAGAAAGAATTCATTAATCGCTGGTTAGGAGCAGAAGCGGGGATAAAAGGCATCCTACTGGCTTGCCTGGGAGGAGGTTTAATTCCCGGAGGTCCATATGCTTATTATCCAATCGCGAGTGCTCTTCTAAAATCAGGCGCAGGGTTGGGTGTCCTCATCGCTTTTGTATCGGCTAAAAACTTATGGTCAGTATCCAGGCTTCCCCTGGAATTTGCCATTTTGGGTACAACGATAACTATTCGCCGTTATCTGATCACTTTTCTAATCCCTCCATTGATGGGAATTTTCGCCGAAAGAATGTTTGGGAAAAGAATTAAGAACATTCGGGAGAATGTTGACTTATGAATTCGGCGACAATTATTCTCTGGTGCATCGCCGGATCCTTATTCCTCTACAGTTGGAAAGAAGGAACTGGCACAGTTAAACAAGGTGGATTGCTCACATGGAAAACAACAAAGCAAAATGCCCTGCTGCTTGTCCTGGCATTTATTATTGTAGGGTTTGTAACTGTCCTCTCTCCAGATGAACTGGTAAAAACCTGGATCGGTCCGAACTCTGGATGGCGAGGAATACTGCTGGCAGGATTTATTGGTATGATGCTTCCCGGAGGTCCTTATGTTGTATTTCCTCTCATAGCCATCCTTTTTGATGCTGGAGCAGGCTTAGCATCCGTAATCACAATAATCACTAGCTGGTCTACTCAATCCTTGTTGACTCTTAGCTTTGAGCTTCCATTTATGGGATGGCGCTTTACTGTGATCCGCTGGAGTATGGGGCTGATGATCCCTCTGCTGGCAGGTGCAGCGGCATTGCTTATCTGGGGGTAACTGTAAAAACCCTGCTGTTATAGGTTTTCTAGCAAATCCCTGACCAAGCGGGGACCCTGAAATATCAACCCGCTGTATATCTGAACAAGTCCCGCACCAGCTTCCATTTTTTCGCGAGCATCATCTGGAGAGCTGATCCCGCCAACTCCAATAATCGGCAAATTTCCCGCGGTTCGACGATGAATCTTTCTAATCAAGGATGTACTCAGCTCTTTGATAGGTTTTCCGCTTAATCCACCTTCTTCTCCTGGATCTGAATCTAGAAGGTTCTCTCTATAAATTGTTGTATTGGCTGCGATCACGCCATCAACCGATGTTCCTGTAATAGCCTCCAGGGCATCATCCAATTCATGATCGGATAGATCTGGGGAAAGTTTGACAAATATTGGCAGTGGTCTGTCCAATTCCAACTGCAATCTATCTCGCTCTGACATCAACTCTTGGAGTAATCCTTCCAGTAGATCCTTTCCTTGCAATTTTCGCAGTCCAATGGTATTAGGGGAACTGACATTAACAGCAATATAATCCACCCTGTCGTAAAATAACTTCAGGCAGTCAATATAATCCTGGGCTGCATCCTCAATGAGTGTCTCCTCATTCTTGCCAATATTCATTCCAAGAATAATATTATCCCTTGCTTGTGAACAACCAGGTTTTGGGATCATTTTTACAGCAAATTCCGCTCCCTTTCCAGGAAACCCCATCCGGTTGATGATAGCTTCCTCATCGGGAAACCGGAAAACCCTCGGCTTTGGGTTGCCTGCCTGAGGACGCGGCGTCACTGTTCCAATTTCAATATGACCAAACCCCAGCAAGGATAATTCCCGCCAGGAAACACCATTCTTGTCATATCCGGCAGCTAATCCTACCGGATTTGGAAATGATAATCCCGCAAAATCAACCGGGTTGTAGGTTTTCTGGAAATAAAACTTCCGGAGAAATTTCCTAATGGGTGATAGAGATCCTGCTGCAGCCATTAAACTTATTGTCAAATTGTGAGCCCGTTCAGGGTCAATACAAAAAAGCAGTGGTCTGATTCGTCGATACATTAATTATCCTTATATTTCCCTACCAGGAATCTTTTATTAACAAAATACACTCATGATAAACATTATTCTCCATTCAAAAATCGCCTGACCCTGGAAATCATCTCCTTTTCCACCAGATCGGTTTCCTGGTAATAGGTAAGGAGATCTGGGAGAGTTAAAAAAGCGTGAAGTTGATATCCCAACTGTTTTAGATCAACCTTTGCATTGCTGCTGCGGTCAATTAAAACTACAATATCCTTGATAATTAATCCGTTATCTGTGAGTTTTTTAATTGCTTCCAGTTTACTACCCCCTGTTGTAATCAAATCATCGATCACAACTGCTGTTTCTCCTTCTGAAAACACCCCTTCTACCTGTGCTTTTGTGCCGTAGGATTTCTCTTCCTTACGGGGATATACCATGGACCAATTACCAAGCAAACTTACCGCTGTAGCGACAGGCATACCCGCATAGGGTAAAGCTGCTAAATGATCAAAATCCAGCGGCTCCAATAAACTCCAATACGCACGACCAACCTGAAGTAATAAATCAGGGTGTGATGTTAACTTTCTCAAATCAAGATAAATGGGGCTGATATCTCCCGACTTTAATTTGAATTGTCCAAATTTAATACAGCCAATATCCAGCAGCCGGTCAGCGATAGTCTGCTGAAAATTAGAAAGGGTACTTGGCTTGGCAGTCTGTTTTCCCCGGCGAATGGAGAATCGTTCAGAATTTATTGCTTCCCTGATTTTCTGGGCTTCCAGCCGAGGATCATCTGATCTGGATATCGCTCTCGATACTGGGATTAACATACCCATGCTGTCATTCCGCAAACCTGCTCGAAGCGCTGCTGGGAGATTTCCTCCCTGAGCTCCGATCCCGGGAGCTAAAATCCAGGTCCGGGGATCATTTAACCTCACCTTTGCCAGGGATTCAACTTGCGTTGCCCCCACTACCAAACCAAGATTGTCATGGATATTCCAATCTCGGACAAAATCAGCAACCCACTCGTACAAAGCCCGATTGGGTCCTTGTAAATTCACAGAATGCATCTGCTGTGAAACCACCAAATCCTGAAGTTCAGCCGCTCCCGGATTGGATGTTTTGCACAATACAAAAGCACCCTTTTCCGGATTAGTGATAAACGGAAGAATAGAATCTCTTCCCAGGTAAGGATTTATGGTAACAGCATCAGCTTTCAGGATTTCAAAAGCTGACCGGGCATATGCATCAGCAGTAGAGGATATATCACCGCGTTTAATATCCAGTATTACAGGAATATCCTCCGGAATCTGCCTGATAACTTCCTGCAAGGCGATTATGCCTTCAGGGCCTAATACTTCAAAAAAAGCGGAATTTGGTTTATAGGCAGCGGCTACTTCAGCCGTCTGCTCTATCAGCCTGAGGCAAAAATCACGGGCTGCTTGACCGCTGTTTTCAGGCAAATCATCTCCATGTGGGTCAAGGCCTACACACAGAAGAGAGTCAATCGCATTTATGCGGGTTTCCAACCGCGAAAAAAATGAATTCAAAGGGACACTCCTTTCACTTTGTCATGCTTTCCCAAGCACCATGGCTAACAATGCCATCCTGACATACATACCATACTCCATCTGGCGGAAATATGCAGCCCTGGGATCATCGTCCAACTCCATGCTGATTTCCCCTACTCTTGGTAAGGGGTGCATTAAGATTAAATCCTCTCTGGCTGAAGCCAGGGATTGCGAATTTATGATATATGTCCCTTTGACGTTCTCATAATCCTGAGGATCCTCAAATCTCTCTTTTTGGACCCTGGTTACATAGAGCACATCAGATTCAGAAATGGCCTTATCTAAGAGAGCATATTCCTGTACAGGAATCCCCTTATCCTCCAACTCAGAGATAATCTCCCCGGGTAATCGCAGTATCTCCGGAGAAACAAAATTGAGTTTGACATCATACAAGGAAAGAAGACGGGACAGGGAATGAACAGTCCTTCCATTTTTTAAGTCTCCCAGCATGGTAATGGTTAGGCCATCGACATTGCCCTTTTCCTCAATGATAGTAAAAAGATCTAATAAGGCCTGTGTCGGATGCTCTCCAATGCCATCTCCTGCGTTGATGATTGGTTTTCGGGCATATTGGGCAGCTAATGCGGACGCACCTACTTCCGGATGCCTCAACACAATAACATCGGAATAACATTCCAGAGACCGAATTGTATCGGGCAAGGATTCACCTTTAGCGACAGACGAATATTTCACTTCGTTGATGGGAATCACGCTGCCTCCCAATCGTTCCATCGCTGCTGTAAATGAAGCGGACGTTCTAGTGGAGGGCTCGTAAAATAAATTGACCAATATTTTACCTTTCAAGAGGTCAAAAGTTCCCACTCTTTCAACCATTTCGCGCATTTCATGGGCAACCCCAAAAATATACTTTAGATCATCCTGGCTGAATTGCTTGACAGTGAGTATTGATTTTCCATACCAGGGAGCAGACCTTTGATCACCGAATGGTAAATGTGGATTGGAAAGGGCTTTTGTCATTATCACTTCTCCTTTTCGTAAACTTGCAATATTCCGCTGATGGCCGCTGCTCAAATTTCCTCTCTTAATCCTTCGCCTGGATAATTATCCAAGGAAATAAAAATCATCACTACCACCAATATATCTATGTAGTCTTATCCTCCTTCTCCTGGCAAATATCGTTGACCTGTACACGGAGTCAAGCGACTTTGATGGATATTCATCTTAGACAGGGTTATTCCTTCTTATATTCTTTCCGAACCCGGGTTGGGCCAAGCATTCCCCATCCTGAAATACAGTTTCTCCCCTGATGACGACTCGCCTAACAAGACCCTGGACTCGTTTTCCTTCAAAAGGGGTCCATTTAACTTTCGTAAATAGTTCTGGTCCAGTAAGTTCGTAGCTGTGGGTTTCATCTATCTCTACCCAAGTATCTTGCTGATCAGGAATTGAGAATATCCTTTTTGGATTGACAAACATCTTCTGAATGATATCTTCCTTTGCAAGTCGGTCTTCCTGCATTGCGTTAAGGAGCAGAGGCAGTGTTGTTTCTACCCCAGGGAAACCAGGTGGGGCATGATTTCCATCTTTCTCCTTCAGGGTGTGAGGTGCATGATCAGAAGCTATACAATCAATTACTTCCAGGTTCTCCCACAAAGCTTGCTGATCTGAAAGTGAAGCCAATCGGGGACTTACAGAAGCTCTGCCCGAGTCCATGTTCTTTCCATCCTCTTCAGTAAGGAATAGATGATGCGGTGCAACCTCACAGGTAACAGGAATTCCCCTTCTTTTTGCTTCCTTAATCAGCAGGATTTCATCCTTGCGAGACACATGACAGATATGCACAGGCCGCTGATAAATATATGAAAACGTCAATAGGGCAGCCAGCGTTTTTTGTTCTGCATGGGCGACAATAGGGCGAGAGCGCGGCCAATGCTCAAAATGATCTGTCCAGGAGGATAAATTCTCCAACAACAACGACCCATAAGTTGCGTCCAGATATAATTTCAACCCGGCAGCCAAATTGGATACTTCTGCAGCATCCCGGGCATTATGCTCTGCCGCGCCAAGATAAATTCCATAATCACAACATGCTTTTGCTTCTGCCAGAGCAGCCGCAGCAGAAAATGATGCCTGATCCAGGATTGGCGGATCTGTGTTTGGCATTGCAAATACGGTTGTTATCCCTCCAGCAAGAGCTGCGGCTGTTCCAGTTGAAAAATCCTCCTTGTACTCTGCACCTGGTTCTCTTAGATGCACATGAATATCAATTAGCCCTGGGAATTTGATCATTTAATGATCCTTGAAAATGAATTATTTGTTTATCTGCTAACTCAGTCCGGCTATGCAAACTTAATTTGGAAATCGGTAATTTCCTTCATGTGCCATCAGGCAAAAAAAAAGCCACTAAGTGGCTTTTTATCTGCTAGAAAAAAGAAAACGCCCGAGAGCGATTGTTCGCTCCTGGACGTTTATATATTTTTGTTTGGTTTCTCCAATCTATCATATATTGTTATTATTTTATTCAATTCTTCATTTTTGTCAAGACACCAGTCATCATAATCCACGATTTGTCAGCCACTTTTCCATCAATTTGTTTGTTGATCAGATTTATCTCAATCTGTTCCGATCCAATCAGCTATGCGAGTATTGATTTCCTCCTCTAATTCCTGGAGAAGAGCATCTGCCATATCCTCATTTTCAGCTTTGGCCGTGATCCGAATCAAAACATATCCTTTAGCAGCTGCCAATCCCACCGTTGGATTTGAGAGCTGCTCCAGATCTCTGATCAAAACGTCAATCTGCGATTCTCCAATCCCTTCAACTTTAATATTGCGAGTCAGGATCACGCCAGTGAGTGAATACCTGTCGGTAATTCTCGGGATCACTTGCTCGTTCATCATCCCTTCCATTTCAACTGGAACTCCTGGAAGGGAAAATATCAGGCTCTCGTTTGTTTCCAGGAAAATACCGGGCGCTGTACCCCTGGGATTTGGCAGACTCTCCGCATTTTCCGGAAGATATGCCTGTTGTTTATTATTCTCTGGGGGCTTGATTCCATATTTGGAAAAACGTCTGATAATTTCATCCCATAAATCCGGATGAAATATGAGCTCTAGACCAAATGCCTGGGCAATCGCCTGTCGGGTGGGATCATCCACTGTTGGCCCAAGCCCTCCGGTTGCAATGATAATATCAGCCCTGGAATTGCTTTCCAGCAGCACCTGTGCTATACGGTCAGGATTATCTCCGATGCTTGCTGTGCGATAAACATCGACCCCGATTTTTCGCAGGGCAAGAGCAATTACCTGTGTATTTGTGTTAACGATCTCTCCCAGCAGCAGTTCTGTTCCAATGGTAATGATTTCCGCACTTGGCATCCGTTTTCACCTGCCCTGAATGATTTGATTTTTATTACAACAACTTTCCTTGGACCAATCTCCACCTAAACTACATTAAATTCATAAATCAAACGATTTTCTTTGAACCTGTCAAAATCTAACATCGAAACATCCACAGTAGATGAACTGCCATCAAGGATGATTTCACTCATGCATTTACCCGCTGCAGGACCGTGCATAAATCCATGTCCCGAGAATCCTGCAATGATATAAAAACCTTCAAGAGGAGTGCCACTGATAATTGGATGAGCATCCGGAGTGACTTCGTACAAACCCGCCAGGTGGGACGATAATCCTGCCTGTTCTAGCATAGGGAAGCGTTCAATCGCTGCTTGAATGTGAACCAATTCCCAGTCCGGATCTACGTTTTGGCAAAAACCAATTTCTTCATCTGGATTAGACATCCCGGTTAATAATCCTTCCCCTTCTGGATGAAAATACAAGGATTGTGAGAAATCGATCATAAACGGAAAATCTTTTGGTAAATCTGGCAGCCGGGTTGTCGTTAACCACTGTCTTCTAAGCGGCTGAATAGGAATTGATAATCCAGCAAGTTTTCCCACCTCGCCTGCCCAAGGACCTGCAGCATTGACAACCACTGGTGAAGAAATAAACCCTTCATTGGTCTCCACTCCTGCTACACGTCCGGATTCTACTCGAATATCTACCACTTCAATATTATTAAACGCCTTTGCTCCAAGTCGTTTGGATGAAATGATATATCCCATTACTACGCCGTTAGGATCCACAACTCCATCTTTAGCGTTATTTGTGGCAGCAATAACATCATCAAGATTCATCATTGGAAAACGGGATCGAACCTCATCGCCTGAGAGCCATTCTGTTTCCACCCCCAGGCTGTGCTGGAGTTTCACGTTTTCCTCGAATTGTTTCACACTTCCTGGATCCGTTAAAAGGAATAAATAGCCGACTTGTTCATAATCAACAACTTGTCCAAAATCTTCCTTAAATTGATCCAAAATCGGTAAGCTTTCCAGAGATAACTGGATGTTCACCTTTGTCGCGAATTGGTAACGGACACCACCGGCGCATCTCCCTGTAGCTCCCTGCCCAAATAATTCCTCTTTTTCAAGGAGAACAATATCTGAGAATCCGCGCTCTGATAAATAAAACGCAGTACTCGCTCCCATTACGCCGCCGCCGATGATGATAGCATCTGCTGTTTTTGGTATTGTCATAGTTCCTCACCTTACCTTCACAATTATTAATTCCACAGTCCAGTACATGGGATCCAACGGTGATCATCACTTAATTAATTATTAATTACCAGCTCAACTCACTGCCTATATTCATCTTTCTGGCATTCTTCAAAACCAAAAGCGCTGCCGCAGCATCTTGTACAGCAACACCAACTGATTTGAACAAAGTAATTTGATCCTGATCAATCCTTCCCGGTTCATTCTGCCTGATTACTTCACCCAGTTCCACCAGTTTATCCGCACTTAACAAACCCTGGTCAATAGCAGCCAGAATTTCCCCCGCCTCAGCTAAAACTCCTTGTTTTGATCCCACAAAAACTGTCGCTCTTTTTATGGTTTGCGGAGGAATTTCAATCATTTCAGGGGTATATGAACCCACCCCGTTAATGTGGACGCCTGGCTTAATATCCTTATCACGAAAAACAGGAGTTGTTGCGGTTGTTGCTGTGCATATCAAATCCGCATTTTTAACTGCTTGTTCGGGTGAGTTCGCTATTCTTAGATCCTTTGGAATTGGGCCTTGCCCGGAAAACTCGTCAACTAACTTCAGTGCACTATCCCGGTTCGGATCATAAATCCAAACCCTTTCCAACCTGCGCACTGAACAAATAGCTTGCAGCTGGGTCCGGCCTTGTACCCCAGCCCCGAAGACTGCCCCAACACGGGAGTCTTCTCTGGCAAGTAAATCAGTTGCTGCGCCAGATGCAGCCCCTGTCCGTATTGCAGTCAATCGTCCACCCTCAAGGAGGGCTTCAATCTGACCGGTTACCGCATTCAGAACTACTACCGCTGCGTGAATTGTTGGTATATTCCTCCCCACATTACGAGGAAAAACCGCCACTGTTTTTAAACACATTACCTGCTGATCAACATGGTTGAGATACGCTGGCATGAACAATACGGCACCGTCTTCATCTTTCACAGATATCCTTGTCCGCATGGGCAGGTCTACAGATCCTGCGGACAGTGCTTTATAAGCATCCTTCATGGCAGAGATAGCTTCTGTCATTGGCAGTGCTGCTTCAACTTCAGCTGCGTTTAAAAAAAGCATGGAGTCTCCTTAAAAGAAAAGCGCAGTAGCTATATAAATTCTATCACTACCGCGCTCAGTATTATGCTTGATTACAGCTTAATCCATACCAAGGTAAGCTTTCTGAACCATATCATTGTTCTTGAGTGCTTCAGAGGTATCTTGAAGCACAATTTCGCCTGTTTGGAGGACATATCCTCGGTCCGCCACCGAAAAAGCCATGGTCGCATTCTGTTCAACCAGGAGAATTGTAGTCCCCTCCCTATTAATTTCCTTTATGGTTTCAAAAGTATTTTCCACAAGGATAGGCGCCAATCCCATGGATGGCTCATCCATCAACATCAAACGTGGTGCAGTCATCAGCGCTCTGCCTGTAGCAAGCATCTGCTGTTCACCACCAGAAAGAGTGCCAGCTACCTGGTTTCTCCGCTCTTTCAATCTTGGGAAAAGGGTATATACCTGTTCGAAAGAATTCTTGATACCTTTATTATCATCCCGGGAATATGCCCCCATTTCCAAATTTTCCTCAACAGAAAGTTTCGCAAATACTCCCCTGCCTTCTGGAACCATGGAAATTCCCTTATAAACCAAATCGTGTGGTTTATAATCCGTTATATCTTCACCATCAAAGATGATTTTTCCTGATCTTGTCTGGATCAATTTACTAATGGATCTGAGCGTGGTTGATTTTCCAGCACCATTAGCACCAATCAAGGTTACAATCTCACCTTTATTAACATTAATGGTAATACCCTTTAATGCATGGATATTTCCATAATATGCATGAATACTTTCAACTTCTAATAATGCCATAAAATCCTTCCTCGCTAGCCGTCTGCGGCTCCCCGTCCTAAGTAAGCTTCAATTACTTGCGGATTTCTTTGAATTTCTTTTGGAGTTCCTTCGGCAATTTTGGTGCCAAAGTCCATCACCCCTATGTTCTCACTGATACTCATAACAACCTTCATGTCATGTTCTATAAGAAGGATGGTGATCCCCAGTTCATCACGAAGTCTTTGAATAAACTCAATCATTTCCACTGTCTCGTTAGGATTCATCCCGGCAGTGGGTTCATCTAATAGCAGCAATTTTGGTCGGTTCGCTAAAGCACGGGCGATTTCCAGGCGTCGCTGTGCTCCATAAGGGAGGTTGCAGGCAAGCTGATCGCCTAATCCCTTTAATCCTACAAAATTCAGCAAATGCAATGCTTCCTCGAGTGCCTCGGCTTCTTCTTGTAAGATTCGCTTTGTTGGTATAAGTGCTTCAAACCAGTAGGTTTTAAAATGCGGATGGTGCCCAACCAAAATATTTTCAACAGCGGTCATGTTTGAAAACAATCTGATGTTCTGGTAAGTTCGGGAAACCCCCAAACGTGTAATTTGATCAGTCGACTTTCCATTTAGCATTTCACCCATGAATTCAATTTTCCCACCATCAAATTCATAAAATCCTGTTATGCAGTTGAAAAAAGTCGTTTTTCCGGCCCCATTAGGTCCAATAACACTATAGATCTTGCCTTCAGGGACATCAAAAGAAAATTGATTAACCGCGGTTAATCCCCCAAATGATTTAGTTACGTCGTTAGTAGATAGAACAAGCATAGCTCATGATCCTTGTATTACCCTAGTCTTGTATTTCATGCGCATGTAGCTCGCGTTTTGACACTTCTGACGGTATGAATCCTTCTGGCATAAGAAGCATCATGACAATCAATAACGCCCCGTACATCAGCATACGATACTCTGCAAATTCTCGCAGAAGTTCTGGTAATCCAACCAAAATTAACGCGCCAACAACAACTCCCGGCAAGCTGCCAAGACCTCCCACAATGATCAGGCATAGAACGTTGATGGAAACGATCAAGTTAAAACTATGGGGGAAAATGGAAGTCAATTTACTGGCGAAAATTGCCCCGGCTAATCCAGAGAATGCAGCCCCAGTAGCGAAAGCCAGGAGCTTGGTTGAGACCAGGTTTATTCCCATTGCCTCCGCAACATCTTCATCTTCCCGCATCGCCATCCATTGCCGACCCAGACGAGAATCCCGCAATCGCCAGGAAACGAATAAAGCAAGCAGGACACCAAGCAAGATCACATAAAATAAAAATTCAGGTTTCACCAGGTCAAATCCAGCAATGTTTGGTTTCGGAATCTGGAGTATTCCTTGAGCACCACCAAACTGGTTTTTCAGCATATCCGAAAGTGCCAAAATGCGAATAATCTCACCAAATCCAAGTGTTACGATCGCTAAATAGTCGCCCCTCATCCGTAAAACAGGTATTCCAAGCATGATACCCGCAAGGGTAGCAGCGCCTACGGAAAACGGCAGCGCTGTCCAAAATGACATTGATACAAATCCCAGGTGTCCTTGCGTGGTCAGGATACCCATCACATAAGCCCCTATTGCAAAAAATGCCACATATCCTAAGTCAAGTAAACCGGCAAAACCGACTACAATATTAAGTCCCAATCCCATCAACACATACAATCCAACATTGTTAACAACTTCAGTGAGATAGGTTCCCAAAACGAGCGGAAGCAAAAGAAGCAGGAGCATACCCAACCCATTTTTTATTCGTGGGTCAAGATTCTTCCAGGGTCTTTTGACATCATCTCGCTTTTTTCGTTTCTGGGTATTGATTTCCAGCCCAGCAAAGAACAGCAGTAGAATTCCAGCGACCAAAGGATTAAGCGCTTTGCGAACAAAAATTATTTTAACGAATTGAGGTCCAAAGAAACTTCTTAATCTTCCTGACAATATCTCAGAAAAGGTCCCGATAAGCAGTGTCCAGGTCAAAGCATACGTTATGGGTCCCCTTATATTTTCTGGAAGTGTTTGTAATCCTGCAGCAAGCAGACCAACCAAACCCATTCCTAACATCAGGATTATACTTCCAGCGACAATACCCTGGTTAAACAACAGTATTTCCATTAAATCTGGAGAAACATTGACCAGGAATTGGCGGATGTCATAAAAATGTTCGATCAAAGCCAAGATAAGCAAAGGAATTGAAGTTAGGATCCCAATTAAAAATCCAGAACCAAGTATTTTATATTTACCCTCATCCTTTATCCGCACGGCGGATAAATATGCAAATGCGATAAGAGGAGAAAACAGAAATACATGTCCCAGGCTGAGGATTCCCGCAACCAACTCCCGCTTGTTTAGCAGGGTAATGAATCCGATCACAGACAGACTTAATGCAATTAAACCGGAGAGTAAACCAGTTTTAATGATATCTTTGAGAGAATATGTTTTATTGTCTATCATAATTTTTTATGACCTCCTTATGCCTTTTCTTTGGATATTCGTTCACCCAAGATGCCTTGAGGTCGCAATATTAATATCAATACCAGCAAAGTAAATGCAATCACATCTTTCAATTGGTGAGGGGCAGGAATGCCAAGTCCCTCCAGGAACAATCCCGGACCGACGGATTCAAACATACCAAGTAATAATCCTCCCAAAGCCGCACCAGGGATACTCCCTATACCACCCAGTACAGCTGCTGTAAATGCTTTAATTCCAGGAATAAATCCCATAAAGAAATGCACTTGCCGGAAAACAAGAGCATATAATACTCCAGCAATTCCAGCCATCGCTGCACCGGTAGCGAAAGTGATAGTAATTGCCCGGTCAACATCAATGCCCATCAGTGCTGCAACGTCTTTGTCCTCCGCGACTGCGCGGATTGATTTTCCAACTTTCGTTTTCATTACAAAGATATATAAGCCGATTAGCATCAATACTGCTGAAACAATAACCACAGCATGAGTTTTTAATACTAAAATTCCAAATACGGATATCTTCCCAGTTAAGATCTCTAACTGGGGAAAGCCTTTCACATCTGATCCGAAGAGACCCCGAAAGAAGTATTGCCAAAAGAAGGATGCACCGATAGCAGTAATTAGGGGAACTAATCGAGGAGCTTTTCGTAAAGGACGGTAAGCCACTCGCTCTGTGAGGAGTGCGATCCCGACTGAGATGGTGATGGATAAAATTGTGATAATAGCCAGCCCAATTAAGGGATGCTGGTTCAAAAATCCTGATTTACCCCATGGTTGAGCTAAAAATATCGTCGCTGTTAGAATCCCTGCCATGAAAAATTCGCCGTGAGCGAAATTGATCATAAACAGAACTCCATAAACCAGTGTGTATCCAATGGCTATCAAGGCATACAAACTTCCCTGTGCAACTCCGGCAATTATGGTTTCTACCCAGGTATTAATTGGATATGGATTTTCTATTATGGTGGCGATTGATCCCCAAATTACAGCGCCAATGATTACAGCTCTTAATATCCACAGGACAACATCCAGGAAATTGATATCCTTTAAACGTCGCTGCATTGAGCTTCCTCCTTGCCAATTACTAAGCAATGGATCGATAGTCTTTTATGAGTAAGTGATGGGTTCAATGATTATCATCGAACCCATCACTAATTTTTTAACTGAACTTAAGATTCAACGGTAAGCTTACGGCCAAACGGGAACATATTCCCCGTCGGTGAGCTGGGAAACAGAGATCTGAGGATCTGCACAGTCTCCGTGTTCAGTGCAAGTGAGAGTACCGGTGATTCCTTCAAAATCAGCCGTCGCGTACAGACAAGTCCGTAAAGCTTGACGACCAATGTGGATTGAATCTCCATCCTCAACTGCAACCTGCTCAATGCATCCTAACAACATTCTGGTGGCATCAAATGCATGGGCATGGAAAACAGAAATCGGCTCACTACCATAGTCCTCAACGTACTTGGCAATGAATTTATCATAAAGATCTCCCGAGAAGCCCAGATCTGGTCCAGAGAAGTACATGCCTTCCCCTGCTTCACCAACAGCTTCGATGGCTGATTCAGAAATCATGCCGTCAGCTGCCGCTAAAATGGTGTCTTCTAAACCGGAAACCTCTTTAGCCTGCTTGGTCAGGAATCCACCTTCAGCAGTAAAAACAGGGTAATAAATGAATTCAGGTGGTCCCGCCGCAGCAACTGCAGCTAATGCGGGGCGCATATCTGTATCGCCTTTGTTTACCGCAGTGAACTCAACAATTGTGCCACCCATTTCCTCAAAGGAGTCTGCGAATACACGTGCAAGTCCTTCCGTATAGGGGTCACCGTCATGGATTGCGGCTGCCGTGGTTACGCCTAATACTTCCAGCGCAAATTCGGCCATTGCTTTACCCTGAACTTCATCATTGTGAGCTGTTCTTAGATATCCAGGATTCCAGGCAACAGCTGGATCAGTTAATGAAGGAGCGGTATTGGATGGTGATACCATCGCATAACCGGCGTCTGAGACAACCTTTGACATCGGTACACCTGCACCGGAGCAGCTGGTTCCAACTATACCAACGATCGTTGGGTCGGACACAATTTTCTGACCGGCAGCTTGTCCACCTTCTGCTGAACAACCATCATCCTCGGCTTGAAGCTCGATCTCATGACCGAAAAGAGTCTCCTGGAAGGCGATAGCGATTTCGACACCATACTGAGAGTCCAAACCCAGGTCAGCATTAGCTCCAGAGATCACCAATGCAGATGCTAATCGAACTGGCTCACCTTCAGCATAAGACACACAGCCAAGCGCATCCTCACAATCATATTCGGCTCCCCCGCAGGCTGCCAAGATCAGGCTGAGGGCAATTAAAATACTAAAAATATAAAGCTTTTTTGACATACTGTTCTCCTCCTTGAGAAAATTGCTAATTTACATTTCTTGATATTATAATCTGAAGTTTTCCGTATCACCTCCTTTATTAACTGCAAAAACCCTATTCCAATTTATTATAGTTTACATTCCTGAAAACTACGGATGAGATTAATCCTGATCGTTTGCTATATTTCTTCCTTCAATCTTTAGGTACCACTAAACAGCAGACAAGATATAGAGACAATATTTAACTTAAGTTTGGGAATATGTTAAAAGAAACTATTACTGAAAGTGCAGTATAACATAATTCGAATTTATAACAAGGACTTGATTTAATTTAGTTCCAACTCAGTAAATTTGTCAGTAAGTAAGCAGTATCTTTATTACTCCTCTCTCTCCAGCCTTATCAATTGCAGCGATGCTATCAGTTATCTGGAAGGTTTCTTCAATTAATGAAACTGGATCCACCAGCTGATCTTTAATTAAATTCAATGCTGGCCCAAATGGACCACACCTGGATCCAATAAGTGTGATTTCATCCACAACCAATGAGGATGCATTAATCTCAAGTGTACCTGCATATGTACTTTTCATGACAATCGTACCCCGACTGCGGACTGCTGTCCGAGCTGCTTCGAAACCGGAAGGTGATCCTGTTGTATCCACAACAATATCCATCGTGCCTGGTGCAATATTGTTTTCCTCTAAGACTTTAATACCGCGATTTTCCAATAACTTCCTCTGTTTTGGGTACCGGGCAACAACTGCCAGGTCACAATCATTTAAGGAAATGGTTTGGGCAACAAGTTGGCCGAGTCGTCCGGCTCCCAATATCAACACTTTATCAGTTGGGCTTATGTCTATCTGTTCTTGAATTTCCAAAGCCGCGGCCAATGGTTCAGTGAAGACTGCCTGTTCATCTGATATTGAATCCGGCACGATGTGAAGGTTTTCTGCAGGTAAGGTGAAATTATCCGCAAAGACACCATTACGCCCTGAAATTCCCAGTACTGTTCGATGAACGCAGTGTGACCCTCGGTCCTGTTGACAATGGATACAATTTCCACAGGTAATATTGATTTCGCCCACAACTCGTTTTCCCTCCAAATCAGGAAAGCCGGGTGCTTCAATTACATCCCCTACAAATTCATGACCGGGAATCCCAGTAAAAGGATAATAACCGTTGACCAGCTCCAGGTCCGTACTGCAAATTCCAGATAATCTGGGCCGGATCAACACATCACCGCTTCCTAACTCAGGGAGAGGTAGATCATCCCGAAATTGAAGTTGTTGATTTTCTAGCCATAAAGCTCTCATATTAAACTCTCAGAATTAAATGTCCTTTACGATGGCCGACGAATACCACTGATAGGCAGTGTAAATCCCCCATCAGCGATGATCGTTTGCCCACGGATCATTTTAGCTGCCGGGGAACAGAGAAAAGCAACAATTTGAGCTACATCCCCCGGTGTGACAATTCTTCCTGCTGGTGTTAGCTCTGCAATCTCTTCCAGGAGATCCTCATCTTGCATGGTGTTGAAGTGCTGTAAAGCATCGGTTGCTACAATTCCTGGTGATACTGCATTGACTACAATATTTCTAGGTGCTAATTCAACAGCCAGATAACGGGTTAAAGATTCAATAGCTGCTTTGCTGGCACCCACTACTGCATACTCTGGCAGCACCCGGATTGATCCAGGGCTGGAAATGCTGACGATCCAACCCCCACCCTTTTTCTCCATTAAAGGGACTGCCTTTTGAGCTAAAAAGAGATAAGCCTTGGCATTGATATCCATGGTCCAATCCCATCCCTTCGGGCGTTGTTCCATAATGGGTCGGTTATAACCTGACCCTGCATTACTGATCAAAAAATCTAATCCCCCAAAAACCCGGTCCGTTTCAGACACCAGGTGCTCCAAATCATCCATATCACCCACATTGGCTTTAATGATTTCTGCCTTGACACCCATTTTATTTATCTCATCAGCGGTTTCTTCGGCTGGTTCCCGGTTCCGAAAATAATTTACAGCAATATTTGCACCTAAAGACCCAAAATGCAGAGCGATCTCCCTCCCTATCCCTCTCCCTGATCCGGTGATTAAGGCAGTTTTTCCTAGAAAATTGTCATGACCCATGATTTGCTCCTATCTGAGTTATCCATCTATTCTAACAAGATGAGCGGAAAATCGCCAGTTTTGCCCCTTTTTCCCTGGCAAATATTTCAATTTTTCTACTCTTTTTTCCACTAATAGTTTAACCAAAATTGCAGGGAAATAGTTACCCCGGATCATCCATAAATTTTGTCTATAACAGCCTATCGATGATGCTTATAAGCCTTGTGATAAATTGCACTTATCGTGAATAAAGCTCAGGCCTATACTTTCATTTATTATGCAATTAAATAATCAGTTGATTGTTTGAGTGTTATTATGAATCCTATTGAAACTACCGAAGCCCAAGAACAAGCTGAATTTTGCGGCATCTTAGGGAACCCACATCGAATCCAGATTATCTGGACCCTTGGAGACCGCGAGTTGACCGTTAGTGAAATTGCGGAGGAAATAAAAGCCTCCATGCAGAACACTTCTCAGCATTTACGGTTAATGAAGAATAAAGGTGTTTTAGGATCAAGGCGGGATGGAAGGGAAATTTATTACCGGGTTACCGATACTAAATTCAGCCGATCCTGTCCTGTGATCTCGAAGAACAGATAAACCAAATACACATATTATATTTTTAAGGAGAAACTTATGTCCCCAGAAGAACTAGAAAATGTTGTAGCCGCTGAAACCGTTGATGCTCGGGCGATGGCCTGCCCCGGTCCACTGCTGGAAGCGAAAAAAAGCATCGGCAAAGTTAAAGTAGAAGAAGTACTTGAGCTTTGGGTCGGCGATCCGAACACAAAAGATGATATGCCCCGCTGGTGCGCAAAAGTGGGACACGAATACATGGGTGATCTGCAAGCCGATGGATACGAACGCTTATTTATCCGTCGAAAGAAATAAATTTCTGAAATCCAAGTATCCCGCAAACTAAATCAGCTTGCGGGATACTTCTGTGCCTGAATAGAGGACTACTATTATGGAAAATTGCGCAGAGAATAAAAAACCAAAAATATTAATTTTGGCGACAATATCCGGGGGGTATGCTGGCGCTGATGCTGTTGGACAACTACATGCAGAATACCCCAACAATACCTACATTCTGCCGGTAATCTGTCCCAGTATGTTCTCGAAGGATTTTTATCTTCGATCATTTAAGCGCGGAATTGACGGCATTCTCGTCATGTACAGCGGAACGGATAGCCCTTATAAAGGCGGCCCTGAGCGGGCTGCTTTGATGATTAATGAAACCTACCCATTGCTGAAAGAACACGGGATAGATACAAGGCGGTTGAAGTTGGCTGCGATTTGTACCGTTTGCACAAAACCATTCATAAAAGAAGTTACTCAAATGGATAAACTGCTGGAAGATATTGGTTTTGTTCAGGATGAGATGGAAGCCTTTCCAGGACTGGAAGCGGCTGCAGTATAAACAGCTCTTATCAGAATCTACAAAGATGGAGTCTCTTGCAGACAAAACCATAGAGGAGAAACACCTTTGAGAAAAATTAAAGTTGATGCCCTCGTTGTTGGCGGCGGAATATCAGGGATGCAGACAGCGCTTGATTTGGCAGATCAGGGTTACCAGGTCGCATTGGTAGAAAAGGAAGCCAGTATTGGCGGCAAGATGATTGCCCTCAGTAAAGTTTTCCCCACCCTAGACTGCTGCAGCTGCATAACAACACCTAAAATGTCAGCCGTTGCCCACCACGCAAACATTCAATTGCTCACCTACCATGAAGTTCAGGGAGTTAGGGAAACAGAGGGGGGATTTACAGCTGAAATCCTTAAAAAGCCCCGATATGTGATTGAAGAAAGCTGCACCGGCTGCAGACAGTGTGAATATGTCTGCCCTATAAATCTGCCCAGTGCCTTTGATCTGGACTATGGAGCTACAAGAGCAATTTGTGTTCCCTTTTCTACCGCAGTCCCTCAATATGCTGTCATGGATATTGAAAATTGTATTCTCTGCGGTAAATGTCAGAAAGCCTGTCCAGCAGATTGTATAGATTTCACCCAGAAACCAGAAAACCTTGAAATCGAAGCTGATGCAATCATCCTGGCTACAGGATTTGAAACCACTTCCCGTTTTGCTAAAAAAGAATATGGCGCAGAAAAGAATCACAACGTAATTAATGCCATGTTCATGGAACGCCTGTTGGCGCCAACCGGACCTTACGGCCGCGTGATCAGGCCTGGAGATGGAAAGGAACCGGATTCCATCGCTTACATTCAATGTGCCGGATCCAGAGACGCATCCCTGGGAGTTGAATACTGCTCGCGGGTTTGCTGCATGTATGCCATCAAACAGGCAATGCTGCTGGCTGGATCACTTCCCCTGGCGGATATCACAATTTATTACATGGATATCCGAACCTTCGGAAAGGGATATGAGCAATTCTTCCAAACCGCGAAAGCGATGGGAATTGAATTCATAAAAGGCAAGGTTGCTTCAATTAGAGAAGATGAGAACCATAATCCTGTTCTCAGAGTCGAGTTGATAGATGAGGGCTCTCAAGTTGTAGAAAAAACACATGATCTGGCAGTCCTTTCTGTAGGCTTGCTGCCCAGTTACAACCCGGAAGAGCTCTACCAGGTCTCCCTTGGAGATGATGGCTTCATCAATATTCCGCAAACCAACTCTTTCCCCTGCGTTACAGAAAGATCAGGGGTCTTTGTAGCTGGCACTTCAGCAGGTCCGATGGACATTGTGGACAGTATCATTATGTCCGGGTCTGCAGCATCTGAAGCGGCAGCATATATTGAAAACAAGAAAAAATCCCTTACCTCGACAGAAGAAAGAGAGAATGTCTATGCCTAAAAAAGAAAATGACGAGATCAAAATTGGCGTATACACCTGCTATTGTGGGGGTAATATCAGTGATGTAGTCAATTGTGAAAAAGTCGCAAAACAATTAGAAAATTTACCTAATGTAACTGTATCACGCACACATATGGCAATGTGTTCAGATTTAGGACAGTCAATGATTGAAAAGGACATCAAGGAAAATGGTGTCAATCGGATAGTGATTGGCGCCTGTGCTCCCTCTCTTCATGAACAGACTTTCCGCGGGACTGTTGCAAGAGCGGGGCTCAATCCTTTCCTGTATTACCATGTCGGTCTCAGAGAACAGGACAGCTGGGTCCATAAAAGTAATTGTGAGGGCGCAACAGAAAAAGCTGTCCGCTTAATGGCAACAGGTCTTGCTAAAGCCCGTCTTTTAGATCCCCTGTCTCCGATTCAATTAACTGCTGAAAAGCATGCCCTTGTTATCGGCGGAGGGATCGCCGGACTGCGCTCAGCTTATGATATAGCCCGGAGAGGACTTCAAGTTACCTTGATTGAAAAATCTCCATTCCTGGGAGGCAGGGTTGCACAATTGGATACCCTGTTCCCAACCGACGAAAATGCCCGGGAAACTTTACATGATGTAATTCTTAAAGTGATTGAGCATCCCAACATTACCATCTTCACCCAGTCTCAGGTTACCCAGGTATCAGGTTATGTCGGTGATTACCACATCAAGGTCCAACAAAATTCCCGCGGGGTTGACGATCTTAATGCAGAAGAGGTTATGGCTGCCTGTCAACAGACTGTTCCCGATGAGTTCGACTATGGACTTACTTCGCGCAAAGTAATTTACCGCGCTTATTCTGGTTGTTATCCCAATACCCCAGCTGTTGATTGGGATAATTATGACGGCAAACCTATCAATGCAAATGGGAAAGAAATCATTCTGGAGAATCACCCCAATTCACTTGATTTCCATATTGGCGCAATTGTTGTGGCCACTGGATTTGATCCCTATGAACCCCGTCGGGGTGAATATGGTTATGGTGATATCCCCGAAGTTGTTACCCTGCCCGCTTTAATTCGTCATCTTGACTTAATGGAAGAAGGTGCAGATCTGAAATGGAATGGACACCCAGTGCGAGATATCGCAATGGTGCATTGTGTCGGCAGCCGGGAAATTGACGGCGTACATGAACCGCAGGAAGACGGAAATGTTAATGATTATTGTTCCAGGGTTTGCTGCACTGCCAACTTACACATGGCAAACACGCTAAAAGAAAACTTCCCGGGGCTAAATATCTATAATTTGTACGAAGATATCCGAACCTACGGCCGCGACCACGAACAATATTACCAGGATGCCCTCATTCAAATGGTCCGCTTCCTGAGATTCCACGGAGATGACCGGCCGAATGTGAAAAAAGCCGAGCCGGGGGACAGCCATCCAGTTTTGGTCGAAATTCGTGATCACCTTACCAAGGGTGAAGAAATTGAGATTCCGGTTGATCTGGTAGTGCTTGCAGTAGGAATCATGCCCAGGGAAATCGGTGACTTGGTTAAGATGCTGAAAATTTCCCGGGGAGTTGACCGTTTCTTAGCGGAAGTACATCCTAAACTACGCCCCGTAGAAACAGCAGTACCTGGTATTGTACTGGCCGGTACAGCCCAAGGTCCTATGACCGTTCAGGAAAGCTGTGCAGCGGCCTCGGCCGCCGCGGCCAAGGTATCTACCCTGCTCAGTGCAGGACAGGTAGAGCTAGAACCTTTTGTCGCCCAGGTTGATTTGGAGAAATGCCAGGGCAGCGGTGACTGTTTGGAAGTTTGTGCTTATGAAGACGCCATCTCCCTGCAGGAAATGACCATAAACGATCAGGTTGTCAAACGAGCTGTAGTCACTCCGGCAAATTGCCCAGGTTGCGGAAATTGTGTCAGTGCCTGCCCGAACCACGCTATCCAGGTCCAGGGATGGACCATCCCGCAATACGAAGCCATGATTGATGCGATTGCCCTCGATCTTGGTGAATTACTGGAGGTCGCAGAATGAGCGAAAAAGATGCTGCCAAACAAAGGGCTCAAATATTAAAGGAACTAAGGGTTGAACGCCAATCTACAGTATCTCAAACTCAAGCACTGCTAAAAGAGCAGGGAAAGATTGAGCGCAAGATCATTAAATTGATCAAAGAAGAATCCAAAACCATACCGGATATTGCAGCCAGCCTGGACATACCCACACATCGTGTTCTGTGGTTCTTAACTGCCCTGAAAAAATACGACCAGGTCAGAGAAGACGGCATGGATGGTGAGTATGTGCTTTACAAGCGGAGAGAGGAGTAACAATATGGCAACTAGAGTGGATCCCGGTTTAATGTATGAACTGAAAGAATACGGCGCTGTTAATATCGAAAAGTGCTTTAACTGCGGAAATTGCACTGCTATTTGTCCCCTGACGAATAGTGAATATCCTTTTCCAAGAGATATGATCCGATTAATTCAGCTCGGATTAGACGACAAGCTTGTTGAGAGCCTTGATCCCTGGTTATGCTATTACTGTGGTGACTGCTCTGTAACCTGCCCGAAAGAAGCAGAACCTGCGGAAACCATGATGGCTGTACGCCGTTGGTTGATAGCTCAATATGATTGGACAGGGTTAGCTGGCAAGTTCTACACTTCAAAATTCTGGGAGTTTGGCTCAATGATCCTGCTGGCAATATTGGTGGTCATCATGGCTGTTTTTCTGCATGGCCCAATCGTTACAGAAACCGTTGAGTTAAACACTTTCGCCCCCGTTAAATTAATGCACACAGCTGATTGGATTATGGCAGGCGCCCTGGTTTTCTTCATCGGTACAAATGTTCTCAGGATGTATATCTCCGTTATCCTGCGAGGAACAGCTGTCAAAGTGCCCCTCTCAGTATATATCACGGAAGCCTGGCACTTTGTTCTCCACATGGTCACACAGAAACGCTGGGCCGAGTGCGCAGAAGACGAAGAGACTCAACAAGGAAAGAACAACAAGCGGCTGCCCTGGATCACACACCTCCTCCTGGCTAGCGGCTATGGATTAATGCTGGTGTCGGTTATTTTCTTCTTGCCCTGGCTGCAAACAGATAATATCTATCCAATTACAAACCCCCAGCGGTGGTTAGGTTACTACGCCACAGCAGTTCTTTTATTCGGATCAGGCTCTGCCCTATACGGAAGGATCAAACAAGATCGGCCGCTGCATCAATTCTCACATGCGAGTGATTGGATTTTCCCAGTGCTGCTGCTGACAGTCACCTTAACTGGAATTTTACAACACACATTCCGGTATCTGGGCTTGCCCCTGGCAACTTACTATACTTATGTAGTTCATCTGGCCCTCGCCTTCCCCATGCTGGTTTTAGAAGTACCTTTTGGAAAATGGGCTCACCTGTATTACCGGCCATTAGCGATTTATTTTCAGCAAGTGAGGATCAAAGCGGTTGAATTAAGCCGAAAACAAAAGGAAGCTTTGGCAGCGGTCAGCTCAAATTAGAAAATTTCACCAGGCATTTTTAGAAAAAGGATTAAGATATGAATGAAGAATTCCAAACTGACAAAATAGTGGTTGTCCTCAATCATGATGATGAACAAAGCGTCTTGGCAGCTCTGGTTATGAGTGCCGCAATCGCTGCCACAGGCGACGAAGTCCTATTATTCATTCAACCTGGCGGCGCAAAAATCGTCAAAAAAGGTGAATTGGAAAAATACCAAAATCTAAAAGGGCAGCCGGATCCAGTGGAACTTTTCGATGCCATCCAGGTTCTGGACGGTCGAATAATTCTTTGTGAACTCGGATTACCCATCTGGGACATGAAGGAAGAAGACCTGGTAGACGGTATTGAGGTAATGATGGCGTCGACTTTCCTGTTCGAGGCTGATGGCGCAAAAATGAGTTTCAGTTACTAATAAAATATAACTAGCATTTCATAAAACATAGGTTTAAAAGGAGAAAAAAGCATGACTGATGTTACACCAACCAAAACATTGGATGTCTGCGGAAAGATTTGCCCCTATCCCGACATGAACACCATGACGACCCTGAAGAAGATGGAAAAAGGTGAAATCCTGGAAGTTTTGCTGGACTACCCGCTTTCTGTGGAAAGAATGCCGCGAAATTTAAAGAAACAGGGTCATAAGCTGCTGTCAACTGAACAGCTGGATGGACCCAATCACCGCATGTTAATTGAAGCATACGGCTTAAAATAACTTTTGAACTCATTTAGATAAGGAGAGAGAAATGGGAGCTGTTGTAACTGGATTGTTTGTAGGTTTGATATTTGGTTTTATTCTGCAGAGAGGTCGTTTCTGCATGAATTCCGCCTTCAGAGATGCAATTCTAATGAAGGATAACGTTCTTTTAAAGACCGTCTTTGTTGCCCTTTTGGTTGAATTGATCGGTTTTTCGATCATGGACATGACTGGAGCAATTGCGATTAACCCCAAACCTTTCTGGTGGGGAGCAAACTTACTGGGAAGCTTCATTTTCGGCATCGGTATGGTACTGGCCGGCGGCTGCGCCAGCGGTATTACCTACCGGGTTGGCGAGGGAATGGTAGGCTCGATAACTGCTGTTCTTGGTCTGTCACTTGGCGGTTATATCACAGCCGCTGGTTTCCTGAAACCATTCAAGGCGAATCTACAGGCTGCCACAACCATCTCTGGCGCTGACGGATCAGCTTTGACACTGCACGGTATTCTGGGCATGGATTACACAACGCTAGCTTTGATAATACTGTTAGTCGTTCTCGCAGCCTGGTATTTCATTGCCCGCAAGAACGGTGAAGAGTATGAAGTAGATAAAGGTTGGGGCTGGGTAACCACCGGGACCCTGGTCGGTTTTGTTGGTATCTTGGCTTTCCCACTTTCTGCTGCCGCTGGACGGAATTATCCTCTTGGCATCACTGCTGGTTGGATCAATATTGTCAAGAAGATCCTCAACCCTGCTGAAGTTTCGTTAGACTGGCTCGGAATGCTGATCATCGGTATCGTTCTGGGTGGATTTGTTGCTGCATTAATCGCCAAAGAATTCAAGTTCCGCGTTCCCAAACCATTGGTTTTGGTACAAACCTTTGCTGGCGGCCTGCTGATGGGATTTGGTGCCGTTACCTCCGGTGGCTGCAACATTGGTCACTTGCTGAGTGGCGTCCCCCAGTTTTCCCTCGGATCCATTCTCGCCGGTATATCAATTGTACTGGGAGCCTGGGCTGCCTCCTATGTGATGTTTGTACTGCCCCAGAAAAATGACTAGTAATTTCTAATCAATACAATCAGCCGGGGTACAATAGTATCCCGGCTTTTTTTTATTCAAACAATCAGGAGAAAAATCAATGAGTAAAATGGCAATTATCTGCAACGGTGACACCCCGGCAAGCATCATGCCTACTTTGATATTCGGAACCTCCGGGTTAGCAGTGGACAATGAAGTGCATATCTTCATCTGCCCCGCAGGTGCTCGCTGGATGCTGGAAGGAGAGCTCGAAAAATTAGGGACACCGAAAGGACTACCAAATCCAGTAGGTTTGTTTAACGATATTCTCGATCTGGGAGGAGAAATTACCCTCTGTGAGTTGGCTCTGGAAAATAAGGATATTGATCCCAAAGATCTTCGGGACGAAAGAATTAAAATAACAGCAGCCCCGCCCTATTTAATGATAGTTGATGATGCGGGTCTCACATTCACTTTTTAGGTCAATCCTGAAGATAAATCATATTCAGCATCCTTGCCCTTATCTTCAATTAAAACTAAGTTAAAAAGAACGAGGCCTATGAAAGGCCTCGTTCTTTTTAACAGTGGCCATCCTTCAGTTTATAAATCCCTAATAGAATACTTCAGATCTCCCCGTCCAGCCATCTCAATAAGATCTTGATTGGACGAATCGTGAACAAAACTCCAGAAAGCATCCTGGGGGCGATTTGAAGCTTCCATCCTTTTCCGCACCATATAAATTGTCCGGACCAGAGAAATGCCTTCTATAGGTACCGCCACAACGTTCCCTTTTTCTATCTGGGGTGCTGCCGCCAGTTTTGACACAAAGGAAATCCCGTAACCGGCAGCTACTGTCCGGATAATTGCTTCCGCATTTCCAACTTCCATAAAAATGTCTAAATCCTCCAGGCTAATATCGTGTTGAGCTAATTCCGAGAGGATTATTTTTCTAGTTCCAGAAGTTTCTTCGCGGATGATTATCGATTCTCCAATAAGGTCTTCAGGAAGGATTTTGGATTGGGATATAAAACGATGATTCTGGGGAACAATAACTGAAATAGAATCCAGGAAAAATTTTTGTAATTCCATTCCTTTATCGCGGATTTCATAGCTGATCACACCAAGATTAGCATCTCCATCAAGCATATTAGGTATCACCGTCTCTGGAGAACAACGAAGCAGCTTGATTTGGATTTTTGGATGACGGATAGCGAATCGGGCTGCAAGCTGCGGGAGGACATACTTACCAGCTGTAGTGCTGCAGGCAATACTAAGAGTTCCAGCAATTCCTTCCTCTAGAGATTCCATGATATCCCGCATCTCAATCGCACTCCGTAACATTTTCCGGGCCCAAGGTTCCAATAACCGACCGGCATCAGTGAGCTTTATTGCTGCACCATGCCGCGCAAATAATTCAACACCCAGTTCTTTCTCCAGGTTTTTTATATGATGGCTTACCGTCGGTTGGGTTAAATGCAGAATTCGGGCGGTTTCAGAAAAATTGAGGTTTTCAGCCGCATGTAAAAAGGTTTGGATCCTTAAAAGATCAACCATTACTATACCTCTGTGCGATTTAATATTTCCAATTTTATCTTACCATAGATGCCATTCTCATCAATAAATGACTCCTGCCCTAATTCCTTCCCTGATAATGCCGAAGATTTCATATACGTCCATAGTGTCAATGCTGCCCTGGGTTCAAATTGTACTGCAGCCTATCCGGATCATGATAAATATGATCTAGAATATGAGAAAAAGATTGAGCTCGATTTTAAAACGCGCCCCCGTTGGTGGGGGATGCGGTTAGTTCAGGTTAAATTAAATGTAAAAGCCCTCTCCGTCAGGATGAGGGCTTTTTTGATAACCTTTCCAGAAATTTACAGTTATGAATCTAATAATGCGTCAATTTCACCCCGAATCGCATTAAGATCCTCCAGCCCGAGATATACGATCGCATATCTGATATAGGCTACCAAATCCATCTCTTTTAATCCAGCAATGACCATGTCTCCCACAACCCGGGATGAAACTTCAATTTCGCCCATCGACTGAAGGTCTGATTCGACATCTCCAACCAATCTTTCAATATCAGCGGCGGATACCGGGCGTTTATCACAACTAATCTGGATTCCCCGGATAAGTTTGTGCCTATTAAATTCCTCTCTTGTTCCATCTTGCTTAATGATAAGGGGAGTATCCAGGATTGCCCGTTCGTAAGTACTGAACCGCTGATCGCAGTTTAAGCACAGTCTACGTCGCCTAGTACCACCACGTCTATCATGCGAGGTATCCAGCACCCTGGAATCATCATCTTTGCAGTAAGGACATTTCATGTTTTATCTGCTCAACTCTACTAAATCAGCAACTGGGCTTAATTTTAGCATACAACCCCACGCGTCACTAGGGAAAATAAGCCGGATTTTTCACTTAACTAAAAATATCAATTTAGAATCACCATTTAAAGCAGTTCTCCTGCTGGAAAACCAGCAGGAGAACTTGACCAGACAACATCCAACCCTACCAGGAGGAGGCCAGATTAGGGTGGACTTACCCGTGTATAGTTATCCAAGGACCAACTTGGACCCAATCTATATATATAATGTTCCAAACGATCTACCCCCTGCTAGTTGCGTTTTCGATTCCGTAGAAAAGTGGGGATATCCAAATTTTCAGTATTGAAAGAACGAGGAACAAATTCTAATTCCCGCTCATCCTGGACACCTTCATCTACAGAAGATTCCATTCGATTGCGCCGTGAAGATCTTTCCATGATATTGCGGGGCATGCCTGTTGTTTGGAATCCAGTCGCAATTACTGTAATGCGGAATTTTTCATCCATCGATGGATCAATGACCGCACCGAAGATTAGATTTACTTCCGGATGAGCAGTTTCTTTGATAATCGCAGCTGCCTGGTTGACCTCAAAGAGCGAGAGATTCGGACCACCGGTGACGTTAAACAAAATTCCCCGGGCACCATCAATGGTGATATCCAGCAATTCGCTGGACATGGCTTTCTCGGCGGCTTCCCGAGCTCGATCATCACCAGTTGCCTCTCCTACTGCCATCAGGGCTGCTCCACCTTCAGACATAATCGAGCGGACATCTGCGAAGTCAAGGTTGATCAAACCAGGAATAGTGATCAATTCCGAGATTCCTTGAATACCCTGTCTCAATACGTCATCAGCAACCATAAATGCTTGCTGGAGACTGGCTTTTTTATCAACAATTTGCAGCAGCCGGTCATTAGGAATGACGATTAGCGTATCAACCTGATCTTTCAGAAGCGTAATGCCCTGTTCGGCTGTTTGCATACGCTGTGTGCCTTCAAAGGTAAACGGTCGGGTAACAACCCCGATTGTCAGAGCGCCGATCTCTCTCGCAGCCTGGGCTACAATTGGAGACGCGCCGGTTCCGGTCCCACCGCCAATGCCGGCTGTGATGAAGACCATATCTGCGCCTTTCAAAATGCCGTAAAGATCGTCTGCAGATTCTTCTGCCGCACCCCGGCCAACGCCAGGATCGCCCCCAGAACCCAATCCGCGGGTAAGTTTATCTCCTACGCGGACTTGTATCGGCGCTTTGGAGCGCAGTAAAGCCTGGGCGTCTGTATTAACAGCGATAAATTCAACACCTGTAAGACCGGCATCTATCATCCGGTCTACGGCATTGCATCCACCTCCGCCAACACCAACTACTTTTATCCTTGCAAATGATTCTGTTTCTTTGATGGGGTCCATAGTTATCTCCTCTATCCTAGACCTGCATTTGTTGTGTGGTCATTGCTTAAGGAAGCAAACGCCTGAGAAAATCAATTACTTTGCTCCAGCTAACTGTTTCATCATACATCTGCTTCCGGTAACTATCTTTTTCGTATGATATTGTGTTCATTAACACCGTCCATTCTAATAAACCAACACTAGTTGAGTATGCGGGATCATAAAGCTGATCTGTCATTCCCAGTAGATTTTCTGGCTGGGCTACCCTGACCGGAAAGTTGAACATCCTCCGCGCAAATTGGCTGATACCGGGCAGTGAACTCGTTCCACCCGTCAAAACCATTCCCGCTGGCAGCAATCCATCATATCCAGAACGTTTGATCTCCTGGATCACATAGCTGAACATCTCTTCTACGCGAGCCTCAATTATCATAGCCAATTTCTGTCTGCAGTATTCTGTTTCTGCATCATCTCCAAAGGGACGAATACGAAATACCTCGTCTTCTGGAATTTCAGATTTCATGGCATGACCGTGCTGAATCTTGACTTTTTCTGCCTGATCAAGCGACAAGCTTAATCCATGGGTGATGTCGGAAGTAATATGATTTCCTCCAATTGCCATCACCATCGTATGCCAGACATCCCCATTGATATAAATCGCCAAATCGGTTGTTCCACCGCCAATATCACAAACTACAACTCCCATTTCCCTCTCAGTTTCCGTTAATACTGCTTCTGCTGATGCAAGGGGATTGAGAACAAAAGCTTCCACCTCAGCACCCGCTGCATTCACACACTGCTCCAGATTATCAAGGGAGGTGGCAGCTGCGGTAATGATGTGGGCTTCAACTTCCAAACGATACCCATGCATGCCAATCGGCTTGTGAATGCCATCCTGCCCATCAACACTGAATCCGCGCTGTATGACATGGACAATGTCCCGATTGTGAGGGATAGAAACAGCTTTTGCAGCATCCAATGCCCGGAAGACATCATGTTGATCAATCACACCGCCTGTGACACCACTTGCGCCATGACTGTTTACAGACGAGACATGAGATCCTGCCAGGCTTACCTGCGCCGATGTAATCTCCAAACCAGAAGTCCTTTCTGCTTTATCGATAGACCGCTTGATAGCTTTACTAGTTGCCTCAATATCAACAACAGAACCTTTCCTCATCCCACGTGAAGGTTCTATACCAACACCAAGGATCCGGAATTTGTTTTCCGCCTCCACCCTGGCTACCAGGGTGCAGATTTTTGTTGTACCTACATCGATACCTACAATGATCGGCGCTTCCTGCGGGCTCATGATTCCATCCTGAAATAAGGTGAATCCAAAAATTCTATGTTTATTATTGAGGGCTTAATCCTCTTCCCCTCCAAATACTCAACCATCGATTGGTATACATTCATCTTCTGTTCCGCATTGTCATCATTAAACCCAAAATATACAACCCAGCCTCTTGCATCATGCCATCCCAAGCCATGCTCCGCGGTATAAATCATATCCACTTGTTCCGGTAAATAATCATCCAGGGCAGCTACTGTTCTTACAATCCGGGGATCTACAAACCGATCATCTATCGTTGGCGGCAATATTATCGACCTGACTTGAACAACATCAAGCCCTTCGTTATGGGGTTCAAATGCCACCCCATTTTCATCCACCCATCTCACATGCCCATCCCAATTCCAAGCTAAAACGGGGCTTCGTTCTTTTAATGAAATACTGACACTTGCTGGCCAGGTGACCTGCACATCCACTTCAGACAAACCGGGATATGTGAGCTGAAGATCATTTTTGATTCTCTCCGGATTGATAAAAAATATCGATGATCCAGAAATGTTTATCGCCTGCGAGATGTCTCTTTCGGTAAAACGTTCCAGCCCCTGCACTTGAATTCCATTCACCTGGAACAATTCATTATTAGTCAACAGTATCAATCCCAAAAGCAGGCTTACTGATATTAGGCCTGATAACAACCGCCATTTATTACTTACTGCTGGCACAGCGGGCAGCCGGATTTCTGCCCCCGGTGAGGACAGAGGGACATCAACACGCCGTCTGGGTACTGGCCTGTTATCCAGGGCAACTGAATTAATGCCAATTCCACTCCGGGAGAGAACAGGAGGCATTCTGCGTGACGGCACGCTGGAAGATAGGCGGGAAGCCCCTTGAGTTCTCCTCATCTGGGCCGATTTCCTGCTTCCAACACCCTGCTCTACTCGAGTCCGTTGTACTCTACTCATCGTTCTGCCTTATCCATTAAACTCATACTTCCTAATTAACTGATCTTTCTCCTGTTTCCGTTCCAGAGCGAGGAGAATTAATTCGTCAATCAAATCTGCGTATGTCAACCCGCTTGCTTCCCATAATTTCGGATACATACTGATCGGAGTAAAACCCGGTATAGTGTTTATTTCATTTAAGAAGATATCTCCGCTTTCTTTATCCAGCAAAAAGTCAGCCCTGGCCATTCCGGCGCAGTCAATTGCTTGATACGCCCGCAGGGCATATTCCTGAAATAGCTTAGTCTGATCATCATCAAGTGGCGCCGGGATAATTAATTCCGAGCTGTCATCGTGATACTTTGCTTCATAGGAATAAAACTCTGCAGTAGGCCGGATTTCACCAGGCACTGAGACCTTGGGTGATTGATTTCCTAAAACGCTCAGTTCAATTTCTCTCGCGTTGATGCCCTTTTCAACCAGAATGCGGCGATCGTACTGGGCAGAATCCTGCAAACTGACGGCAACCTCCTCAATATCCTGGCATTTATGGACTCCTACAGATGAACCCATATTGGCTGGTTTTACAAACAATGGGTATTCAGCAAATTCAGCCACCCGGTTAAGGACTTCATTCATGTTGTCCAGCTCTGACCGGTAAACAAGTATTGAAGGTACTACCGGAATACCGTTAGCAATCATCACATCCTTGAACAAAGCCTTATCCATAGCCACAGCAGATCCCAATACCCCTGCTCCCACATATGCAATATCAGTTAGTTCAAATAATCCCTGCATCGTTCCATCTTCACCAAATGAACCGTGCAGCACAGGGAAAATCACATCCAATTCTGCGAAAACTTTGAGAATCTCTTCCTGGTCAGCAGCGGTGATAGTATATATTTCCGGCCGGGCAGGGATAGGTAGCATCAAGGCCGGTGATAATTGATCGATATTTTTTTCACTGAGAGTTTCAAGCGTTTTCTCTCCTACCAGCCAATCACCATCAATAGTGATGCCTACCTGGGTAATGTGGTATTTTTGAGTATCGAGTGTATTCAGGACGGACCGCGCAGAGACAAGGGAAACTTCATGTTCCCCTGAACGTCCTCCAAATACAACGCCTAAACGAATTGGTTTTCCCATTCCTTAACCCTGCTCCCAGTCTCCAATAAATTCGATTTCCATTTCTAGCTCTACTCCAAATTTTTCTTTTACCGTCGTCCTCACTCGCTTGATCAGAGCAGTGATATCTGCAGCAGAAGCATTCCCCTGGTTGAGGAAAAAATTTCCATGGACGAGGCTGACTTCTGCATCCCCTACCCTGGATCCTTTTAGTCCCGCTTCTTCGATCAGCCTCCCTGAATAATCACCAGGAGGATTTTTAAACATACTGCCCAGGCTTGCACCCTGCGTCTGGGAACCCTGGCGTTTTTCTGAAATAGCGGAGATCCGTGCTTTCACCTCTTCAGGCGTGCTTTGCCACAAACGGAAAGTCGCGCTCAGGACTACCGCCTGAGATATTCCAGCTTTGATCGTACTCATCCGGTAGTCATACGCCAATTGATCCACCGACCACTCTGATCGCTGAATCTTGTCTCCTAACGGATGCAAGATTTCTGCCACTTCCAGGTTCTCAGCCACACTGGAACCAAAGGCGCCTGCATTATTTACCACAGCCCCTCCCACTGTACCGGGAATACCAGTAGACCATTCCAGTCCGGCCCAGCCTTTGGAAGCGATCTGGCGGGACAATTTTCCAAAACTAGCGCCAGATTCAGCCCACAACCGGGGTGTTTCAGGGTCATTTTCAAGAAATTTCACTTCATTTGCTTTATTAATTACAACCACTTCTCTGATTCCTCTGTCGCTGATGAGGGTATTTGATCCTCCGCCAAGCAAAATAAACGGTATTTCCTGTTCCCAGAGGAACCGGATTGATTCTTCCAATTCCTTAAGGTCACTAATTATGATTAAATAATCTGCCGGTCCCCCAACTTTCATAACAGAATACCGATCCATCATTTCACCCATCTTCAACTTGTTTCCGAAGAAGGATTCCAGGGTGTTGCTCTGGGATTCTGTAATTACTGGCTTATCCATAACAGTTACCTTAAAGGTCTTTAATGCGGTCAACAACCTTGTTAACAACCTTTGAAGAGATCTTATTTCCATTAACTGGCAACCCATTTAACTCAGCCTGCAGCTTCGGATTCTCCAGGACTACCCACCTCAATTTCTTGGGGAATTCAACTGCCAAATCAAGGTTTTGTTCTTTGTCATTTGGAAGAATATTAGCGCTCATGGTCATTCTCCTCTCCTAGAAATTGTCCCTGGTCTGAAAGGACCTGTTCCAATTGAACGTTGATTTCTATCGCATCGCCAGCAGTGAACAGCAGCAGCAAATCACCTGCACATAATTCTTTCTGTAATAATTCAACCGCTTTTTTCATCTCCGGTATAAAGAGCACATCTGAATGATTAATTTCTTGCACCAGATCGGCTGTTGAAAAATCTTCTGGTTTTTCTTCTCTGGAGGCAAATACATCCAGAACAACTACTCTATCAGCCTTCGAAAATGCTTCTGTAAACCCTGAAAATAAGGTTTGAGTCCGAGAGTAAGTATGCGGCTGCCAGACTGCCCAGATTCTTCGATCAGGATAGGCATCCCTGGCTGCAGATAATGTGGCGTCAATCTCAGTCGGATGATGAGCATAATCATCAATCAATAAAATTCCCTGGTATTCTCCCCGGATGTCAAATCTACGCTCACTTCCTTTGAATTCAGCTAATGCCCGGGCAATGTCATTTCCAAGTAGACCCATCTGATCTGCCACTGCAAAAGCTGCCAGTGCATTTAACACATTGTGTTTCCCTGGCATCTGGAGCGAAATTTGAACCGGTTCTGGGGCCTGGCCAGATCCTGCCACAGCTTCAAAATTAATCCCGCCGTTATTATTGATCTCCAGATTCCTGGCTATATAGTCCCGGTTGGGAGCTTGAAATCCATAAACCACCAACTGCTGATTAGGTTTTAGTTCGTCTTGCAGCTGCATGGCACCCGGATCTTCACCACAGAGAAACAAGACACCTTCTGGTTGTAATTTGTCTACAAAACCGCGAAATGCATCCCTGAATATTTCTTCTGTAGGGAATAAGTCAGGATGGTCGTGCTCGACATTGGTGATTACCGCCCGGGAGGGGTTTAATCCGAGGAACATATAATCATATTCATCCGCTTCAATCACAAAGTCAGGTCCTTGTCCAGCTTTGGCGTTTGTCTGCAAATTGGTAACCACACCGCCAACAATAAACGACGGATCCTTATCCAGCGCAGAGAGAATCCAGGTAATCATCGAGGTAGTTGTTGTTTTTCCATGGCTGCCGGCAACAGCTGTAACTTCTTTTCCTTTTAATATACGATGCAGGAATTCAGCCCTTTTTAATACAGGAATCCCAGCTTTCAAAGCAGCCTGAACCTCTACATTTTCTTCCGGTACCGCAGAAGACCGGACAACAACATTCGCGCCACGGATGTTTTCAGCCTGGTGCCCGAGATATACTTTTCCGCCAGCTTCTTCAACCGCGTCAGACAGCGAAGATAAAGTGAGATCAGAACCACTCACCATATACCCCTCTTCCAGCAGAACTTTGGCAATCGCGGACAAGCCAGTACCTCCAATGCCAATGAAATGAATATGCTCCATCAGATAAACACCACCAAGACAAACATAAATGCAATTACAACTGCAAAAAACAAGCCGAATTGATTGCTGGCAAATACAGGCGGGAAATATTTCAATAAGCTAAGTGCAGCATCTCCGAGAGGAGTTCCCGGTTGCGGAGGCATGATTTCAGGGCCAAAGGGATAATGAGCCGCAGCCATATACCACCAAAGCGTTCCAACGATAAAAAATCCGCTTCCAAGACCCAGAACTGCGCCCAGTAAAACATCCTGAATTTTTTCCCGGCGGGCTTTTTCCCGCAGCGCTGCCAAACGAGGCGTTTGGTAACCAAAAAATGCCAGAATTCCTATGATTGCTCCCCGGGTCCAAAATTGAACTTTCAGTTCATCCTGGATCGGCACCGGTAGAGTTTCAAAACTTGCAAGTGGGCTCAAATTTTCCACCTGTCCCAATATGTCTTCAAAAGGAACGATAAAAGCAGTGAATGTCTCCAGCACATAGATCAAGAATAAACCCAGAACAATGCTGAAAATAACCAGGAGTTCTTTTGCCCAACCCCGCATGGCGCCGATTAATCCAAAGAGAATAACAAACATCCAGAATGCAGACAGGATTGATATCATAAATTAATCCCTCCCTTTGCATTCCCGGCCAGGGATAAAAGCTGTTGAGCGATCGTTTCAGCTGCTTTTGGCTGAGCCAGCGCTTTCATTGCTGATCCCATCTTCATTAACTTCTCCTGATCATTAATAATGGCTTGCACACGAGTAAGAAGCTGTCCAGGGAGATCTTCATCAGAAATGATTTCAGCAGCGCCCCGATCAGCTAAATACTGAGCATTGGTTTTCTGGTACCGCCAGGCATGCGGGTATGGTACAAGAATCGCGGGTAATCCAAACAAAGGATACTCACCCAGTATGGAAGCGCCGCTGCGGGAAACGACTAAATCTGCAGTCCTAAAAGCAGCTCCCATTTCATCATGCAGGAATGGAAATATCCGATAGTTTTCTTTTTCCTGTTTTGCTAAATTCATCCTATTGATTTCCATCTCTTCCCAGTCCAATTTGCCAGTAATATGTATCACCTGCAGTTCACCCAGCAGGTCCGGTAATATCCCTTTGGTTGCCCGGTTAATGGACCGAGCACCTTTGCTGCCGCCAAAAATCAATAAAACCGGTATGTCCGGATTTAAATTCAGGGTTTCCAGAGCTTTTTCCCGGGTCCAATCCAGAAGTTTTGACCTGACCGGATATCCAGATACCGTGACTGATTTACCAGATGGAATGTACAACTTAGTCTGGTCCACGGAGACAGCCATCTGGTCAACAAGGTTGGTAATAGCTTTGATAGCCAGACCAGGTTCAATGTCTGGTATAAAAACTAAACTTGCTACCGACCTACCTGCAAAAGCCGCTGGAACTGCCAAGTATCCTCCAGTGAAGAATAAAACGTCCGGGCGGTACTCTTTAATAATCTGCCCGGCTTTAAGGTAACCCTTCAGCAGCTGCGAAAGATTTCCCGGCAAGTTTTTCAAACCTACGCCGTGCAATCCAGCTGCGGGAATGGTCGTGAATTCAATATTTTGCCGGGACAATATTTCTTGTTCCATGCCGTTTTCACCACCTATCCAAAGAACACCACCATCAGTTTTCCAGGATGGCTTATGCTCGTTTAGTGCCTGCAGGACGGCTAAAGCCGGGTACACTCCCCCGCCTGTCCCGCCCGCGCAAATCAACAACCGCACCTAATGACCTCCGTTCCTGTTTTCTGCGTTCCATTTCAGCGACACGTCCCACGCCGAGAATAATGCCCACAGCTGATAAAGTAACCACCAGGTTTGAACCTCCCTGGCTCATAAATGGAAGCGGATTCCCTGCTACCGGCAGTAATCCGATAATCACAGCGATATTCACAAAAGCTTCAAATACAATCCAAAATACCAAACCTGCTGCCAGGAGTGACCCCAGACCATCCAGCGCCCTTTTAGCAATCGTCATTCCCCGCCAGAGCAATAGTATATATAAAAGAACCAGCAATGCAGATCCCACAAAGCCAAGCTCTTCCCCTACTACAGCAAAAATACTATCGGTGTGAGGGACCGGCAGCAGTACCAATTTCGCAATACCTCTCCCGAGCCCTACCCCAAACCACCCTCCATCAATGAAGGCAGTAAATGATTTAGCAATCTGTTCCGAACCGATCGTATTAATGTCTTGAATCCCAACCCAGAAGTCCAAAATACGCTGATAGACCTCCGGTTTTCGGAGTGCCACAATACCGGATCCCAAGGTACCAGAGACAATCAACAGAACAAAGATCTGAGCCAGCGATCCACCAGACATATAAAAAAGCATCATACCGAGGGCAAAAACAGTTACCGCAGCGCTCACATCAGTCTGGATGGCAATCAATCCTCCTACAAGTCCCAATATCAGCGCCAGGGGAATCAATCCAAATCCTACCTGCTTGATCTTGTCGCCTTTGGCATGCAGCCATACAGCTAAATAAATGACAATCACAATTTTGGCCAGTTCTGAAGGCTGAACGGATTTCCCGCCAAACAGGGAGCGAGCGCTGCCTTCACCAATAATCAAAACAGCCAATAACAAACCGACAGTAACCGTAATCGCCAGGACGGCAAAGTGGTTGCGTTCCCAGCGGTGATAATCCATAAAATAGAAGATTACGGCTGCAATTGAACCAATCCCCAGCCAGATTAATTGCCTGAGGAAGAAAGAATTTACATCCTTAAACTGATGCCAGGAAACGTCCCAGGAAGCGGAGTACAACATTAACAAACCAAAAACCAGCAAAGCCGCAACGATAACCAAAAACGGGATATCAACAGCCAGGTCTAAACCGGATGGATTTTTCTTCAACTCAGTTCTTGAACCCATTTCCTGAACCTTTCTCCTCTCTCTGCAAAATCAACAAACTCATCAAAACTCGTACCGCCTGGAGATAATAAAACCACGTCCCCGGCTTCCGCAATATCAGCTGCTTTTTGGACAGCCTCCTTCAAGTTGGTGCATTTCTGATATGGAATCTCCTCAATACCGCTTTTTATTTCATCCTGAAGTGCCCTTTCAATTAGATCAGCTGCTTCACCAAATAAAATCAGCTGCTTCACTCGTTTCAAAACCAACCGGGCAAAAGTATGCCAAGGCAGATCTTTATCCCTCCCGCCAGCCAGAAGGACCAGCGGTTCCTGAAAGGAATTAATCGCAGCAATCGACCTCTCGGGAGCAGTGGCGATAGAATCGTTATACCAATCCGCCCCCTTCCAGGTTCGGATATATTCAAGACGATGGTCAATTCCTGATAAGGCTTCCACGCCATTGATCATTGACTGCACCGGAAAACCTGCCGCATAGGCAATTGCGCAAGCAGCCAGCGTATTCAGCAGATTATGCTCTCCCCTCAATTGAATGCTGCTGACAGGGATCAAATCCCTGGAAGAAGAACCATCCCAGTAGGAAATCATTTTTCCCTCTAGATACGTTCCCGCCAATCCGGATGCCGGTCGGGTCAACCCGAAGGTGATCAATCGGCCCTGCACATCATTCCGCAGGTTCCAGGATTCTTCATCATCCCGGTTCAGGACAGCAATGTCTGAACTGGATTGGCAGGTAAGGATGCGGGCTTTGGCCCGGGTGTATTTTTTCATCGTTCCGTGCCTGTCCAGATGATTAGGCGTAATATTCAATACACAGACAATTTCCGGAACAGATGTCATCAATTCCAATTGAAAACTTGATAATTCAATCACAGCGATGTCTTCATCTTTAATTTGGTCTACAACAGCAATTAGTGGGTTTCCGATATTTCCGCCAACCCAGGTGTGTTCTTTGCCGTAAGCATCTTCCGCCATTTTCCCCACCAACAAGGTTGTGGTGGTTTTTCCGGCAGATCCAGTGATGCCAATCACCGGGCAGGTTACGATGTCCATGAATTCCTGAGAATCATTGGTCAATGGGATACCGCGTTGAATCGCCTGCTGCACAAACGGGATCGAGAGTGGAATTCCCCCCGACAAGGACAGGGCATCTGCATCATCCAGCAGTTCAATTGGATGCCCTCCCAGGGCCCAATTTATTTCCCCTTCCTGAAAATCCTGCAGTGCAGCATTAATCACTTTGGCATCCTTTTGATCAGTAACCGTTACTTTCATACCGTGTCCGCCGAGATACTTTGCCAGCGCAAGTCCCTGCCGCGCCGCTCCCACAATAATTAAGTGTTTTCCTTTCCAATCCTTCATCATTACACCAACGATAAAGCCACACCTACTAAACTTGCGACCAGGCCAATTAACCAGAATCTTTGAACTATTTGAGTTTCACTCCAACCCGTCAATTCGAAATGGTGATGCAGCGGTGTCATCTTAAATACTCGCTTTCCTTTGGTTATTTTGAAAAACACCACCTGGATCACTACACTTAGTAATTCACTCAAAGGAATAATTCCAATAATCGGCAGAACGGCCCACTGTCCGGTCATCAGCGCTACTACTGCTAATGTCGCGCCCAGTGCCAATGACCCGGTATCACCCATAAATAACTGAGCTGGATGAACGTTGTACCAGAGGAAACCAAAAATTGATCCCACCAGAATAAAACAAAACCTGGCCAGGAAGATCTGTCCCTGAATAAGTGCAATAGCGCCATAGGCAGCAAAGGCAGTGGCAGAAATTAATCCAGCCAACCCGTCCAAACCGTCTGTGAAATTTACCGCGTTGGAAAAACCTGCGATGATTAATACCGCAACAGGAAAATAGAATATTCCCAAGGAAATCTCAAAATCCAGCCCGGGAAGATATAGCTCGGGAACATCAAGCACATAACGTAATACAAATACTGCCGCAATAGCTACTAGAAGCTGCAAAATTAACTTCGAGATGGGAGACAAGCCGTCTCCGCCCCGTATACCGCGCAGACTAAACCAATCATCTATTGACCCTATCAACGCATAAGCCACAAATACCATCAATGGCACCAGAATAGAGTTCCCGATAACTGAACCACCCAGCACTTTAACCGCATTAAACAAAATAGTTAATAACGCAACCGGGAAGAGGATCAAAACGCCGCCCATCGTGGGTGTTCCCAGCTTGGCAAAATGGCTTTTGGGACCTTCTATCCTGATATGCTCTCCAATTTTTAACTGCCTCAGGATCCGCAGCAAAGGTGTACCCCAGATCACTGTCAGGAGGAAGCTAAAACCAGATAGAGCTAATGCCAGTGAAGATTGTGTCATGACCCTACCTCCAAAGAGGCAACAATTTTGTCCATCCGCATTCCCCGAGATCCTTTAACCAAGACCATATCGTTCTCGGTAAGATAACCTTTTAAAAATTCGACTGCCTCTGCGCTATCCGCAAAGGAATAAATATTTTCTTTCTGGAATCCTGCATCGGCAGCTGCCTTGGCAATAATTTCTGCAAGTTGGCCCACGGTTACCAAAATATCTGCCACCTCGGCTGCCCGGATGCCTACTTTCTGGTGGCCTTGAGTTTCATACCGCCCTAATTCAAGCATATCTCCCAGAACTGCAACCTTTCGCCCTTCCATTTCTTCCAGGAGGTTCAGTCCGGCTAATGTTGATTTTGGAGAAGCATTGTACGTATCATCCAGTATCATTGCCCCGCAGGCCGCTTTTACCGCTACCAGTCGCAGTTGGGTATGGCCAGACCGGAGTCCCCGGATAATTTCTTCCCAGGACAACCCTTCGATAATGCCAACTGCGGCAGCGCGTAAAACAGTGTGAACAGAGTGTCTGCCGATCAATGGGACCTTCAGGTGAATGGTTTCATTTTTATAATGAAGACGGAATTTAATTCCCGCCAAGCCCAATCCTTCAACTTGATCAGCCCAAAGATCCGCCTCTGGGCTCAAGCCGTAATAAAATATCCTGGCATCAGTTTGATCAGCCATTGCCCGGATCAATTCATCATCATAATTAAGGATCGCCACTCCATCAGGCGCGGATGGCAGGGATTGAACCAATTCCGATTTACCGCGTGCAATTTCATCTTGTGATCCTGCACGTTCTGCATGGACAGTCCCGATATTGGTTAACACACCAACAACAGGTTCTGCCAGGTCACAGAGGAACATGATCTCCCCAGGCAAGTAAAATCCCATTTCAAGCACTGCCCGTTCATGCCCTTCACTTAATCTCCAGAGGGTCAACGGCAATCCGATCTCATTATTTAAATTCCCAGGATTTTTAAGGGTCCTGAACCGCTGTTTTAGTACTGTTGTAGTCAGTTCTTTTGTGGTTGACTTACCAACGCTGCCGGTGATTCCGATCACCCGGATATTTAATTTTTTTCGCCAAACTCCTGCTACAACCTGGAGGGCTTCAACGGTATTTTCAACCAGGAGGCAAAAAGGAACATCAACTTTCAGGGCAAAGTCCTGATCTGATCCCAGGCGTAAATCAATAACCCGGAAATCTGGCGAGACCGGATGCTCAATCAAAGCAAAAGATGCTCCATTCGAAAAAGCATCCTCCAGGTAATCATGCCCATCCACTGATTCTCCCGGTATGGCCACAAACATAGACCCCGGAATCATGGCACGGGAATCAATACCTACATCGGCAATGATATGATCTGCCCATTTCGGAGCGTTTCCAATTAATGCTTCAAATACAACACCCAAAGTTATCATGCTAATTTTCCTGCAGTGTCATTCTGACTGCATCCGGGGGAATCCCCAAATGAATAACCAATCGTTCTACAACTTTCTTGAATACCGGTGCTGCGATTTCTGACCCCCAAATTGACGCCGAGGGCTTTTCAATCCAAACGTAAACCAGAAACTGGGGATCATCTGTGGGTCCCCAACCAACAAACGATGTGTTGGTAGCTGAACTTTTATACCCCTGCCCCGGGACATAAATCTCAGCGGTTCCTGTTTTTCCAGCCAGGCTGTATCCCGGAACAAGTGCCAAAGAAGATTCATTCTGAAGCGACTTCTGCAGCATAACGGTTAATGTTTCTGCTGTTTCAGCTGTAATCGGGTGTCCTACCACTGTCTTCGGTGGCGTATAACGGTACCCATCATCTACTATGGAATGAATTATTCTCGGCGCAACCATCTCTCCCTGATTAGCAATCGCCGAAATCGCTTTTACCATTTGCATGGGTGTTATTTCAATACCCTGTCCAAAAGCATTTGTTGCCAGCTCTGAACGCGTATAATCCGGATTCCAATGATTTTTCACTAACCCGGGAGCCTCGTTTGAAAGTTCAATGCCCGTCAGCTGTCCAAAACCAAAAGCCTGGAAATAGGCATAAAACTGTTCTGACTCCAATTGTGTCGCTACCCAGGCCAGGCATACATTTAACGAATTCTGCATGCAGGTGGTCATAGTTTGCGGGCCCCAGGCTTTATTATTCCAATTGCGGATGGTAATTCCTCCGACTTCTATCTTCCCTTCGTCAATAAACTCAGTATCCGGTTCAACAACACCGGCATCCAACGCGGCTGCCATGGTCAGGACTTTGACAACTGATCCAGGTTCATAAGCCCTAATCCCGTAATTAAATACGTTGTCAAGGTTATTAATGATGATATTGTAGTCATCTGACCAATACTCATTAATATCTGCCCGAGGTGAAGAAGCCAAAGCCAGGAGCTCGCCTGATCTTGGATCCATTACGATCACCGTTCCTGCCAGTGCTCCTGTTTTTTTAATGGTCTTGTCAAGAATCACTTCTACATCAGCCTGGAGAACGCTGTCGATAGTAAGGACAATGTTAGCGCCATGATCCGGATCCGGTGCCTGATCAGCTTTATGAGGATCCCATAATGCCCATAATGTTCTATCGTTACCAAAGAGAGTTGAATCGTATTTCTCTTCGACTCCCAGCTGACCTTGTTTTGAGTCTCGCATCACAAATCCAATAATATTTGAAGCTAACTTATGCTCCGGATAACTTCGAATTAAATGGGGAGTGCAGCTTACCCGGATCAAATGAGTGCAGTCAATCACTTCAATCCTTTGCTGAAGGGAGAGAGGAACTGCCTCTCCATTATTTTCATCAACCTGCCCCGGTATCGATATCCCGTAATAATTCTCCACCCGGGCTAAATATTCCAGCAATTTCTCTTGTGTGGCAAAACGGTCAACAGTGATATTTTTTGTTAGCGGACGGGGTTCCTGCTGAAGGAATTCCAGGAGATATGGGTTGCCGATCCCAAACACTTCAACAGCGATCTCAGCCAACATCTTTACTTCTTCTATTTCACCTTCCTGGTAATATTCCTCAAAATTCACATCAACTGCATAGACTGTTTGATTTCCTGCCAGTATGTGCCCGTTGCGATCCAAGATCAAACCCCTGCGGGAAGCCGCTGTTTCCCATTGTCCCAACAACCTTGCTGTCGGCAGATCGGTGGTATTCACCAGTAGTTGAATTCGCACCATCTGGGCGATAATTGCTAGAGCAAATAACGTGAAAAAACTTGCTATGCTAATATAACGCCAGTTGTAGGTGATTTTTTCGTTCATAAACCCTCAAACGGACGAAGGAAACTTGTCAACTTCCTGCCTATCCAATCAATCAGGCTTTCATGGTACTCAACTAAATTAACATTTATCACTGCCGGACTGCCATCGCCAACCGTTTCAAAATGCGGCTGTATCCCCTGTTCATACCCGGAAACGGGTACATAAAAAACTTCTCCGGGATAAGGTGGACGAAACCCTAATTCTATGGCTTTCTTTTCCATCACTTCAAATCTGGACAGAACAGCGATCTGATTCCGATAATTGACACTGAGGTAAACCAGCTGATCGATCTCATTTTTCGCCTGCTGAAGCTGCCTGCCCATCGACACAGCACGGGCTGAAACGACCAAATAAAGAATCAACATTACAGCCGCAATGACGATTGTCATGAAAATACTGCCGATGATCTGAAGTTTCTGACGTCGGGGAGAATTAGAATAGGCTTGGATTAAGGATTCTGTCATTATTATGTCTCGTTGAGTTCTCTCTGATGCTGACTGCTTAGTATCCTTTAATTAATTGCAAGCCTTGTGCCATAAAATCTTAAATTTTTTCTGCTACGCGCAATTTTGCGCTTCGTGCCCGGGGATTAGCCAATATCTCTTTATCCTCAGGTCGTATCGGTCGTCTATTAATCTCTTTTAGCTGCTTTTTGTGCTCGCAAACACATTGAGGAATTTCCGGAGGACAGATACAATCTTTACTTTCCTTACGGAAAAATTGTTTTACTATTCGATCTTCCAGCGAATGAAAAGCAATTACTGCCAACCGCCCTCCTGGATTCAAAGCGTCCAGCGCTGTGGGCAAGAAAGCTTCAAGAGCTTTCAATTCTTGATTAACTGCAATTCTCAGCGCCTGGAAAGTTCTCGTTGCAGGATGAATTCGCGATGGTCTATTCCCTATGGCGCTTTTGATAATGTCCGCTAATTCTTCCGTGTCTTCAAGAGGGCGGTTAGCAATGATCGCATCCGCTATTTTCCTGGAATATCTTTCTTCTCCATACTTGTAAATCAAATTAGCCAAATCTTCTTTGGAGGATTCATTTACCAGATCAGCAGCTGAGAAAGGCTGGGAAAGATCAAAACGCATATCCAACGGGCCGGATTTTCGGAACGAAAATCCCCTTTCCGGATTATCCAGCTGCATAGAGGAAAGCCCCAGATCAAGCAAAATGCCGTCAACGGTTTTCCAATTAAGATTGTTAAGGTGCGATTTAAGGTTGGAATATGAACTATGAATAAGGACAACCCTGCTTCCAAATTCAGCTAGTCGACTTTCTGCAATTTCCAGGGCGGCCGGATCACGATCCAGTCCTAATAATTTTCCTTCCGGGGAAATTGCCTTTAATATTCCCAGAGCATGCCCACCTGCCCCGACTGTTCCATCAACATACAATCCACCGGGAAACAGATTTAAGGTATCAAGCACTTCATGGAAAAGTACCGGTATATGCTGCATGGATAAACCTAAATATCTAAAGCAGCAAAACGCTCAGCGTTTGAATCTGCATCCTGTATAAGTTGATTTTGGGAATCCCAGGCATCGGGAGACCAAATTTCCAAAGCTTCTCCGACTCCAACAACAATTGCTTCTGAAGATAAGTGAGCAACTTCTCGTAAATATTTCGGGATCAGTATCCGTCCATTACTGTCAATATCGACCTGTTGGGCTGTAGAAAATATTAACCGCCGCAGCTGACGGGCTGTGGGATTGGTAGAACTCATTTCTGTAACCCGTTCGTAGATCGATACAAAGGCAGCCTCTGGCAGCACTCGCAGGTTTTGATCAAAACCTTGAGTTAAATAAATTGTTCCGTCCAATAATTCGCGGAACCGGGCTGGTACAATCATCCTGCCCTTGTCATCTAAGGAATGCCGATATTGTCCTAAGAACATATGTTCGATTGCCGCCTTAAACGCGGATCGCCGGTTTCCCGGCGAACCACTATTTACCACTTTCACCCACAATTTACCCACAGTATAAGTGAAAATGCTGCTTTTTGCAAGTTAAAACCCACTCCAAAAGGTCATTTTTACTAATAAAACTGTAATTTCGGGCTGTTTCCCCCCACCAGCCTGTTATTTGAGGAATTTATTGAGTACTTCCAATAAAGATTTTTCACCGTTATTCGGGATATTTATAGCAAAATTGGGAACTGGTGGGAGGTACAACTTGCCCCTGAATTGTGTTCTCCTCCTTGATTTTTTGTTCAGCAGACCTCAATGTTAAATTTTTTTACTGATGAGCTATAATTCTCACTATGGAAAATTCCAGAGAACCCTTCCCTGCCGCTAATTGGCGAATCATCTTCTCGAACCCCCTCCCCGGAGCAATGAACATGGCAGTTGATGCAGCCATATTATCTGCAGTTGGCAGAGATGAAGCACTCCCTACTCTGCGGTTGTACCGCTGGGATCCCCCTTGCTTATCTCTTGGGTACAGCCAGCCATTTTCTGATCTGGACCAGGATCAACTCCGTTCCAGAGGCTGGGATGTTGTCCGCAGACCGACCGGGGGACGAGCAATACTGCATACAGATGAGTTGACCTACGCCGTTATCGGTCCAAAAACAGACCCCCGCCTAAAAGGCGGGTTGATGGAAAGCTATCGGCACTTGTCTAAAGCTCTGTTCGAATCATTAATAATACTGGGGCTGCCGGTTCAGGTCCATTCAGGGAAAAATCCCGACTCAATAAATCACCCGGTTTGTTTTGAGAATCCATCAGATTTTGAGATAACAGTAGAAGGGAAAAAAATAATTGGCAGCGCCCAGGCCCGAAAAAAAGAAGGTATACTGCAGCATGGAACTCTTCCGCTAAAAGGCGACCTGACCCGTATCATCCAGGTCCTTAAATATTCAAATTCTGATCAAAGGGATCAAGCAGCAGGAGTATTGCTTCAAAAAGCAGCAACAGTCAAAACAGTGCTGGGCCGTGAAGTATCCTGGGATGAAGCTGCCACAGCTTTCCAGGCCGGATTTCAAAATTCTCTGAACCTGAACTTTACCCAAAGCGACTTATCCTCTTCAGAAAAAGAAGCTGCGCAGCTGCTAGCTAAAACCCAGTACAGTGATCCACGGTGGACCGCTCAGCTCTAAATTATCCAGCACCGAATTCTTTGCCATGGCAATTGGATTACTTACCCTTCACTTAAATATTCCCGCCTGTGATTCCTTAAAAGACAAAAGGCGGCAAATCAAACCCTTAATCTCCCGTTTGCAGCGGGAATTTAATATCTCTGTTGCGGAATTGGATTACCAGGATAAATGGAGCGAGACCCTTATCGGCTGTACATATTTAAGCAACGATGGAAAACACACCCAGAGAAGTTTACAAAAAATCATCACCTGGGTGGAAAATCATTATCCCCAGTTTTACATCATCCAGGAAAAGATTGAGTTATTCTAAGGAGACACAAGATGGATTTGGGATTAAAGGGGAAAAAAGCTTTTGTGGGCGGATCAAGTCGCGGATTGGGATTTGCAACTGCCAGGATATTGGCCGAAGAAGGCTGTCAGGTTGTCCTCAACGGCAGGGATTCAGAAAAATTAGCCCAAGCTGTTTCAAAAATCTCTAGCGACACCGGGGAGAAGGCATTTTCTGTTGTGGGAGATGCCGCAGATCCCGATCAACCGAAGAAGTTGATCCAAGAAGCTGCCGGGATTCTGGGAGGATTAGATTTAATAGTTACTAATACCGGTGGTCCTCCTGCCGGAGAATTCGAATCTTTTGATGAGAAAACCTGGCAAAGGGCAATCGACCTTGCCTTCATGAGCCATGTCCGAATAATTAATAATGCCCTGCCCTACCTGAAAGAATCCAGCCATGCCAGTGTAGTGACGGTCACATCTTACTCAGTTAAACAGCCCATTCCAAACCTGGTGCTCTCAAACAGCATCCGGTCAGCCACGATCGGATTGACAAAAACCCTGGCCCTGGAATTAGGTTCAGAAGGGATTCGCTTTAATTCTATTCTTCCGGGCTGGACTGAGACGGAGCGTGTTGTGGAAATTATGCAGCATAAAGCCGAAGTCAATAAATCCACAGTTGAAGAAGAAATTAAGAAAATTACAGCAGCCAGTCCACTTGGCAGAATGGGCACCCCGGACGAAATTGGCCGGGCGGCCGTATTTTTGCTCTCGCCCGCTGCTTCCTACATCACCGGGGTAATGCTTACAGTAGATGGAGGCATGTATAAAGGAACGATGTGAGGAAGGGGATGGGGAGACTGTGAGACAAGGAGATTGAGGGACAGGGAGACAGAGAGACTAGGGGATGGGGAGACTGGGAGATTGAGGGACAGGGAGGCGAGGAGACTAGGGAATGTGGAGACTGGGAGATTGTTGGAAGGTCGAAAGTTTAAGGTTTATTATTTTTACTATAGGAGTATCTGTAGAGTCCCTCTCCGAAGGGACTTACTTCTTCTAGCCCGCGGCTTTAGCGTAACCCTTCAATAAATTCAGGGCTAACCCTGGCGAGGCAGCCGCCGGACTGAAGAGGTGACTTATTAATTTTCAGAATAATTGAAAGAATCTCTACGAATATATACCACCAGATTGCAAGGAATCACTCACCCCTTTTCACTTCGAGTACATTCTACTGTAATCTCAAAATTGTTTTTGCTTCCGCCCACAATTCTTCCAGGCTGTAGTGTTCACGCTGGTCTGGCGAAAAGATATGCACGATGACATCGCCGAAATCAGCCAATATCCAGCCGGAAAGAGGTTCACCCTCAACCCGGGGATTCTGGTTGAATTCTTTTTTTACTTCACAAATAACTTCATTCATCAATGCCTTCACCATTCTGGAACTGCTCCCCGAACAAATCACAAAATAATCTGCCAACACTGATACTTCCCGAATATTCAACAAATGGATATCTTCCCCCATTTTGTCATCCAAAACCTGGATAATGAAATCCGCTTTTTTTCTTGTTTCCAGAACACACCTCTTTAACTAATCCCTATCCAACAACCTGGCTGTCCTGTTCCGTCAGGGCAGCTGAGTAAAGACAGGTATATTTCGCACCTTCAGGGCGCAGATCACTCCGGTAAAGATGAACCGCTCCTATCCTGGCCACTCCAATGAACCCGACTTGAAATTCATGCAGCACATTGCCAACCGTTCTCACATCCCGGGCAGATGCCTTGCGGGAGATCCTTCCCAGGGTCAAGTGCGGCGTAAAATCATATTTGTCGTAGTTATACCCCATCCGCGCTACGCCATCCTCAATCCCCCTTCTCAAGTCGAACAATTCTGTCGGAGCTTCAATGCCAATCCAAATCACCCGGGGATGGCGCATCTTGGGAAAAGCGCCGATCCCGCCGATTCCGATTTCCATCACCTGGCGTTTCGATGCTTCAGAATGAAGGATTTTTTCGACCATTCCGATATTCTCTTTGGAGATATCCCCTAAAAATTTAAGGGTTAGGTGCATTTTCTTGCTGTTTACCCACCTTACAGGGGTATCAGGAAGTTTTTCCTGCAGCTGAGAAGACACCTGCCCCAAAGCCTCTAACACACTGGGAGGTAAATCTACAGCAATAAAAGTCCGAATGACATCATCAGTCATGTTCCCTCACCGGTTCTCCACTGAAGAGTAACTTCTGAGTTATCTCAGAGTATTTACAAACCCCGGGTTTTATTACATTTTCATCTGTATACGGAGTAAATACCTGTAATTCTGCGGGGCTGGTCTCTTTAAGGAATTGTACTATAAATGAGTTTGATGATTAATAATCTGAGCAGCATTTTAATCCAGAAGAGACGCGTCACAGGTCAAGGATTCATTCCCCTATTGACCCTAATATCTCAAAATCTTCCGGGGTATCGATATCTTTCTGAATCAAGTTGTTTTCCCAGGGTACACCCCGGGAAGGAAAGGTGTTAAACAAAATCCTGCCCCCGGTATCTCCCTCTAATGAGCTCAATTCCTGGAAAACTTCCCTGTCAAAGAGAACTGGATTTGCTCGCTCATCATTCACCTGGGGATGAATAATTGGCGCCCGTTTGATTGCGTGAGCTTTGATTAAGCGCTGAATCAACCGGGGAGGAATAAACGGCTGATCAACCAGCAGGAATATCACAGCGCCCATATTCGGGGAGAGAGCCTCTATCCCGGTTCTCACCGAAGAGCTTTGCCCTTGTTCCCATTTTGGATTTAAAACACATTCCACAGGAAGATTTTCCAAGGACTGGGTAACTTTACTATGATCTGCGCCAGTTACAACCAGAACCGGTGAAAGACCACCCGCCAGGGCAGTTTCCGCCACATGGTTCACCAGCGGTTTTCCTTTCCAATCCAACAGCTGCTTTGTGGTTCCAAATCTGGATGATCCACCTGCAGCTAGAATCACCCCGGCAATTGGCTCATGAAGTTCCAGGAGCATTTGATCCTCAAGCACTGCAAACCCCACCGCATGATAATGGCTTAAAAATAACGGCAAGTAATCATGGAATGTTCTCCAATTCGGAAAAGAATCCAATTGGTTAATCAAAAGTAATTTCCGGGCAGTATCAGGAATATTCTTCAAACCTCCCCGGGAGGAGGTCAATGCGTCTGCCAAGTGCTGACTGGTCACTTCTGATCCCAGGGGAACACCTACCAGGTCTGAAAAAATTTCCGGACGGTGAACCCATTTTTCGTTCAGCGGCTTACCTAATCCCGAAAGACCCGCCACGACAATTACCGTGTCCACAAAATCCGGGATAGGAGGTTCATGATCGGCTGGAGCTTTAATCGGCAGCTGCCGGGCACCGTCTGCTTCAACCAACAGCGGGCACTCCCACCGGTCTGCCAACGCAACCAATTGAAGCAAGATTTCCTGATCAGGACCTTTTACCCGATTGGTTTCAATCTCAGACCCAGTAAATAGCAAAATATCCCCGGCCAGCTCTCTCTCTATGGAAGGCAGGTCTGCTAAATCTTCCAAGGCAATATGCCGGTCAGCCTGTATGAGTTGATCCTGGTCCAGGTGCGTAGTTGTGGTTAAGATTACCCGGGATCCAAAATCACGGGCAAGCTGGAACATCGCAGTAGTCTTGCCCCCGGAACCCACAATCGCTGCTTTTGTCTTATTGGTCAGCCTAAATGCTTTAACTAAGTCCATAGAACAGACCTCAAATCCGGGCAGGCAAGAATGGCTTCTAATACTCCCCCGCCAATCGCTCGTGATTTATCTGATATTAACTTGCACAAATTGAGATCTCCCCGGGGATCTACATCTCCCAGTTTTAAACCCGATTTGACTGTAGAGCCATCCCGCAAGAGACCCCTCAAAATCCCATTAAATGGTGCCAGCACTTTCTCCTCACCTACGAGGGCGACCAGAGAGCCTTTTGTTAGCATGTCTCCGATTTCTGCCCTTGTTTGAAGTATGCCGTCTACTGGCGCTCTTAAAACCCGTTCAGAACTGTATCCCTGAACAGATCCTGGAATTCCTGTGTTCTGTTCCGGGACTCCCCGCCAGATCACTCTGCCGAGGTTGTGTCCGCGGTTGGTTTCAATTACTGCGTGGCAATTTTCGTCAGCAATAAACCCGGGACCTAGACCAATTACCAAAGAAGCCAATTCTTTTCCTTCCCGGGGTGGTTTTTTTCTCATTCGGGCATCCACCACTACATCGGGATTAATCACTTCCAGGCACTTTAAATCCGGATCAATGAGTACAGGGATATAGCCGGAAAAAAGAACCGATTTAATTTCAGAAAAATCCTCAACCAGCTTCCCGGTAACACCTTCAATCTGAACTAAACCCTCGTGGACAGCCTCTGCAAACGACACTTTGCGGCGGACTACCAGAGGTTCAGGCAATTCAGTGATCACTACCTCAAAGCCTGACCGATGCAGCCTGACCCCTACTCCGCTTGCCAGATCTCCTCCACCCCGGATTAAAACCAGCATTTAACTACTCCTTCTAAATTTTTTTCTTAAATATTATTTTAACATGAGCTGGCAGATTATCCCGGAATCAAATCAAGTGCCCAGCAGGGTTATGTACTTGAAACAGGAAGCATTGTTTTGGAGGGTTTTTCAAAAGATTTACTGGATTGTCCCAATGTCAAGAAAGCTTATCTAGGGAGTTAAATATTTTTCCTAAAAATGGAACCTATTTCTTGCCAATCTTCCAAAAACCCCTGCAGTTCTCAGGAAGCCAGTACTTTTTTTGGGGGGTATCAAGTTGCTATTTATATATTCGTGGAACTCGGAGGCCTACCGCGCAGGCAACCTCATAATTGATCGTTCCCCAGACCCGCGCAACATCTTCAGCTGAGATCACTTCATCTCCCTGTCTGCCTATCAGTACCACTTCATCACCAGTTTTAGATTCAGGAACTTTATCCAGTTGTACCAGAATCTGATCCATGGTCACTCGACCAATAACTGGAACGCGTTTTCCCCCAACAAGCACCTGATTCCCAGGTAACCTGCGAAATCCATCAGCGTAACCAACCGGGATGGTACCTATTCTCTCATAGCCCTTGGTAACATATTCGTGTCCATAACTTACTCCTCTCCCCGGAGGTAGTGTTTTTACCTGGCTGAGGATAGATGTCCAGGACAATGCGGGGCGAAATTCTTCAGGAAGATGACATTCCGCAGAAGGGTGAAGCCCATACATCGCAATCCCAAATCGCACCAATGAAAGGGATGTTTCAGCCCGGGTCAGACTGCTGGCGGAGTTTGCGATGTGAACGATCGGAGGGCGAACGTTTTCTGAATCCAGATCAGCTAATACGCCCAGGAATCGGTCCCATTGAAGATCAGCAGCCGCAGGATTTGCCTCATCTGCCCGAGCAAAGTGTGAGTATATCCCTTCAAATTGAATGTAGGAATTGTCATTCAATAATTGAACCAGGTCCAGCACCTTTTCCGGTTGGATCCCTAACCGGCTCATTCCTGTATCTACCTTAATATGAATTCGAGCTGGTTGACCAGCACGTTCAGCTGAGGTTGACAGCCAAGGAATCTGATCAGGATCCCAGATCGTCATCGAGACTTGATTGACTATCATATCTTCGAAATGCTCTTTCGGAGTGAAGCCCATAAGCAGGATCGGGCAATTTATATTCGCACGGCGGAGCTCCAGTGCTTCACTGAACCTGGCAACCCCGCACCAGGAAGCTCCCGCTTCTATCGCAGACAGAGCAACCGGAATCGTTCCGTGTCCGTAAGCGTTCGCCTTAACAATAACCATGACTTGAGTCTGGGTATGCTCAAGAACATACTGGACATTATTCCGGATTGCACTGGTGTCTACTGTTACCCAATTTGAGTACATTATCGATTTAGATGTTTAAACTTATTTGGAAACATACTGGTTGTGAAATTTTATCCACTCTGGTAAAACTTGCGCTAACAGTTCCTTAGGAGGTAAAAAGGCAATTCTAAGGTGGTGAGTACCTTCCCTTTGTCCAAATCCGGAGCCATTAACCGTACATAATCCTGTCTTTTCCAAAAGAGCCATGCAATAATCAAAATCTATTGTACCCTCAGGAAGGCCATTAATGCGGGGGAACAAATATAAAGCCCCGGTTTCTCCAAAACATTCCATACCATCCATTTCTGAAAAGGCTTCTCTGACCATGACTGCTTTCTCGTGGAGATCGTCTAATATCTTATTCTTTTCTTCGATATACCTTTTGTAAGAGTTGCTGTTCTCGGTTGGTGGTTTTACCATCAGATACGTCAGCACCTGACCAGGCGTGCTGGAACACAAACTGACAGAAGCTTGCTTGTTTAACAAGTCTGCAAAATCCAGGGAGCTGTCCTCAATTTTTGGCGGATTGCGAAGCTCAAGGTATCCCCCCCGGTGACCGCATTCTCCAAAAAATCCTTTAGAGATGCTGTGAAGACTTATCAGCGGTACTCTGCCGGTTCCCAATACTTTCGCAAAAGAAAGGAATTTTCCCTGGTAAATATTTTCCTGGTAAACCTCATCGGCGATGATCATCAGTTGATGTTCCTGGGCAAATTCGATCACATCGATCATGCTTTGTTCGTCCAAGACCGCTCCAGTTGGATTTCCCGGGTTGATGACCACAATCCCTTTTACATTTACCTTATCCTTTTTTGCGCTTAGGAATGCTTCCTCCAGAATTTGCCGATTGAAGATCCAACCACGTTCTTCATCAGGATAATAATTAACTTGTACTCCTCCGGCTTTTTTAATCGAAGCAGAATAAAGAGGATACTGCGGAATCGGGATCATAATCCCGTCATTTTCCTTAGCAATCAGAAGATCTATGACAAATTTGACCCCCTGGCTAGCTCCGCTCGTCAGGAAGATGTTTTCAGGATCCGCACAGATGCCCGTGGAGGATTCGTAGCCGTCTCGTTGATTTATAAAATCTGCGATTGCTTCACGGATAAAGAAATGTCCTTTGCTGGCTGTGTATGCACCCATCCCAGTGACGCTTTTCGCGAGAATATCTTCACTCAAAGCCAGAATCTCTTCCGAGATGAAATCCTCCTCGCGCAAATCACTGTATGGATTTTCCTCAAATAGTGCTTTAAGTTGGCGTTCCCGAGATATTTTCGAAGGTTCTTCAACCAAAGCAAGAACCTGGCGCAGGTAAGTAATTGGCGTTTGCCCCAGAGCTTGCGGATTTCCAATATGGCAGGGAATTATCGCCCTGCCCTGTTTTTCAAGTTCCGCAGCCCGTTGAGGAATTGGACCCCTGACAGCATATTCCATTTCAAGGATATTTGGATTAACTGCAAGCGGTTTTTGGTCAATATTCATTCAATTATCTCCTGATGAATTATTCATTTCATCGGTTTTTCATTTGCTTATTATACATGATGACATCCCATCAGTATTCTCCCACTATAAGCCAAGATGTCCAAGTTATTTAATCATTTAATTTGTATGTGCTTTGTATGTTTTTCACCTGAATTACATTCCATCAGATCTAACCTTTCCTGTGACTACTGATTACCAGGCTTGGCAATGATCATAGTTTATCCATAACCATGTTAACCAGTGGATTAACGTTGGAGGGGAATCAAAGACTGGAGATTGGTTATGTATGATAGCTTGAGCATTTAGCGGACAACCACAAAAGAACAAGCCCTTTCCCGGGAATTCTTTCAACCAACAGCCTTAGCGTTTGGGCCTTACAATAACCTGGAAGTTTATATCAAGGATAAAACTGATTTTATGCCTGCAGCGGTTACAATGATAGGGAAATCATTCAAAGAATAACATTGCCTCTCTATCAACAGCCTTATGTTATCCGAGGAATCTATGTTCAAATCAAAATCTCTATTAATGATCCTGATAGTTCTCATCATTAGCGGCTGCAGATCTCAAGAAGAACCCGTTGCTTTACCATCTATCAATCTGGAACCGGTACCAGTACAGATTCTAATCAGTGAGGTTTTCACGGGAGTTGAAGGTAATAACCAGGCTGATTTTATCGAACTCTACAATGTCGGAACAGAAATCGCCGATCTTAAGGGTTATTCACTCTGGTATCAGTTAAATGACAGTGGAGAAGAAATCCTGTTGTACCGATGGAGTGAAACCTCCTTAATTCCACCCCTGGGTCATTTTTTGTTAATTCAGGCAGGGCAACAGTTTAATGTAGAAGCAGATGCTCTTATCAATCAACCACTGGTGCCAACCCGGGGAGGTTTATCCCTCAGGATTGGGGAAAAAATCGAGGATCAACTCACCTGGGGCGAGGGACCGGCGCAGATGACTGAAAATCATCCTGCAATTAAGATGGGTCCGGAAATATCCCTTCAGCGAAATCTGGAAAAGGATTCAAGTAACCCAGAAGATACAGATAACAATCAAATTGATTTCTCTTTAAATCCCTCCCCTGATCCCCAAAACACCGGCAGCCTGGTACTCCATGAACTGGCGGGAGAACTGCAGTACACGATAGATTTCCCTCAGCTGATTAAGCCGGGCAGCGAGTTTTCAGCTGAACTCACAGTCCACAATAATGCCGGGATTGAGATTAAGAACATACTGGTAATCATATCTCTGCCTGAGCATATTACTCTGCAGGAGGAAATCCCTTCATTTATCAAACAGGGAAACCGGATCGAATGGCAGATTCCCAATCTGCAAAAGGGAGACACTCTTACGATTTCGCTTCCCCTTCAAGCAGCTTTTACTTTTTCAGATCTCTCCCTGCCCAACTCCTACCTGGAAGCTGAAAATTGGCCTCTACCGGCTTTTAATGGCCCTGTTTATGCAGAGATCGGCGGTGGTGCAATTCCAATCACCACTGCCCGGGAATTAATTGACAAAGAGGTAGTGGTTGAGGGAATCAGCACCATGTATGTCGGTGGATTTTATGCAGGAAGCGGAGCAAAATTTTATATTGAAGATGAGACCGGCGGCATCCAGGTTTACGTATCCGGAGCCGGTGCCTCGCTGATTGTGCCGATTGGCGCCAAAGTCCGTGTCAGGGGAAAAATTGAACTTTACAGGGACTCCATTGAGTTGATACCAGCCTCAGAAGACTATGTGGAAATAATATCAGGAGCCAGTGAAGGATCAAAATGGCCAGCAGAACAAATAGATATCGAAGATATTAATACCAACGCAGCAACTATTCCCGGAAAGCTGGTGGAAGTTGAAGGACGGGTTGCCAGGATTGAAGAATTTTCCTTCAGTTTTGAAATCGACCTGTTTGATGAAAAAGGGCAGTTGATTAACCTTTACCTTGACAAGGGAACGGGTATCAGTATCGAGGATATTGAAGCAGACCACTACTACCGGGTTACAGGCATCATGGAACTCTTTGATGGCAATCTTCGCCTGTATCCCCGCTTACAAAGCGACCTCGCCCGTGTCTTCCCTCCCGGACTGTATATTCAGGCTCACCCCCCTACTACTGCCGGGCAGGATGAAACTTTCACAGTCACCTATACGATTACAAATCACGCCCTCGAAACAGACAGCGATCTAAAAATATCCGCTGGACTTAACCCGGGGATCGAGGTTCTGACCGTTCATAATGGTGGAGATCTCCTTGATAAGACCATCACCTGGATAGTACCAGAGCTGACGGGAGGTGGGGAAAGTTATTCTGTGCAATTTGAAGCAAAAATTACCGGTAATCCCGAATTTGTGGAATTTTCTGATTATGTTGTCTGGTCCGAACATTGGTCGGAACCTTCTGCCGGTTTACCAACCTATACTTTTATTGGCAATTCAGTGCCCATCTGGGCCATCCAGGGAACAGAATCCCGGTCTCCCTATGTCCTTTCCAAGCTGCAAACAGAAGGTGTGGTAACCGGAGTTTTCCCGGAATTAGAGGGATTTTGGATCCAGGAAATTGAAACAGATGATGATCCATCTACCTCCGCGGGAATATTCGTCAACACCGGGCTGGTAATGCCTCCGGTGGCGGAGGGAGACTTCATCTCAGTCACAGGAAGGGTCAGGGAGGCGTTTCAGCAAACCCAACTGGAAATCAATTCTCCGGCTGATGTAACAATCCTGGGCAGGAAAACTCTCCCAAATCCAATTGTGCTGGATCCCCCAGCGGACAACCTTGAAAGTGCCCTTTACTACGAATCTCTGGAAGGAACCCTGGTATCTGTTCCTGGAACATCGGCAGCTGTAGGCCCAACTACTCGTTACGGAGAATTTGCTGTAGTACTTTCAAAACATGGCATCTCCCGGGCCTGGCAGGGAAGCGACCAGGGCATGCTGATCTATGTCGACGATGGCAGTTCAGTTATCCACGAGAGCCGGGATTCCATCCCTGATGCGGTCACTGTGGGTGATACTGTCTCACAATTAATCGGACCGCTTGCGTACACCTTTGGAAATTATAAAATTGAACCCACTGCAGATTTTTCAGTCGCCACTAAGCAGTCAACGGTCACCAATCTCGAGCCATTAGATGAGGGTTATTTCAGCATTATGACCTGGAATGTGGAAAACCTGTTTGATTTTGTCGTTCCGCATCCCAGCAGCCCACCGCTGCCCAGCGTTAGTGAATACAAACGGGATATCACAAAAGTTGCTGATACCATTCTGATGACAGGTCTGCCGACAATTATTGGTTTTCAGGAAGTAGAAAGCCTGGAAGTTCTAGAAGATATCGCCGCTCACTCCCTGCTGGTGGAGTATCATTACCAGCCGGTTTTGATAGAAGGCACCGATAGCCGGGGAATCGATGTGGGCTATCTGGTCCGGGGCGATCAGGTAAAAATCCTAGACCAGGTTCAATACCCCTCCCCCGGAAATATCACCAGCCGTCCTCCGTTGTTGGTAAAAATACAGGCAGGGGGAGAAGGAACTTCCCCTCTTTATATTTTAAACAATCACTTTACAAGTATGAGCGGGGGTGAATTGGCAACCGAGCCTCGAAGGAACGCCCAGGCTGACTGGAACCTACAAATTGCCCTAGAAATACTTAACTACAACCCGGATGCTTATCTGGCAGTCATCGGTGATTTAAACTCTTATTACAAATCGCTCCCGCTGGAAACCCTGCAGGAAGGGGGACTCAGCAGCGTTTTTGATACGCTGCCGCCGGAAGAAAGGTACACCTATGTGTATGAGGGCGTCTCCCAGGTTCTTGATCACATTCTGATCAATGAAGCGCTGAAAGATCTGCTGGTGCGGGTAGAAGTTCTGCACAGCAATGCAGACTTCCCGCTGCCCTTTTCCTCGGACGAGAGCTATTGGGGCAAATCGGACCATGATCCCTTGATTGCTACGTTCATATTGCCTTAGTAAAAAATAGGATGGGCAATCCTTAATCAAAAAGCACCTGCCGGAATAAAACCCGGCAGGTGCTTTTGTTTCTACATACAGATGAGTACCAAAGAAGCTCCATCTAACCGGGGGATAAATCCCCCGGCTAAAAACTGCGCCCGTTGGGCTTTTTATCATAGACAGAGAAATAGCCAAGCCCAATTTTGTGGGCGTCGTTTGCAGCGCTGTTTTACAGCCCGATCATCAATGACCGGGTTTGATGAAATGATGATAATTCCCCTACACTAAAAACCAGGATGCGTAATCTTTAAATACGAAGCGTAATCCTTCAAGGATTACGCTTCGTTTTGCTAACTTAGATTCTTACCAAACGCGAGATTTACTCAATCTCTGCCACTAATTCAGCCGCTGTGATGTTTAGCTCGGCTAGAATTACTTCCACTTCTTCCGCTGTTTCAGCTGCATACAGCATGGCTGCAGCATCATCAACAGCACGTCGGACGGAGTACCAAGCAGTGAAAGTCTCCGGTTCTCCCTGGCCTAAAGCTGCCAGAGCTAACGTGGATTGATATTGCGGCACTGAAGCTATGTAATCCACCAGCATACCTTCGGTGGAATACTGGGTCGGCAGGTAGCCGCTGGCTTCAATCCAGGTAGCCTGATTCGCGGGAGCGGTCAGGTACTTGAGGAAGATCCAGGAAGCCAATTCCTGTTCCGGGGTTGATTTCAGAATACCCATGGTCTGGGTGAAAGCATCCACACCCTGTCCGCCATCAGGTCCGGGGAAGGCCAGGAAGCCCCACTCATCATCGTTCTCAGCATCTGAGAAAGCATACCCGTAGTACTTCAGACCGGAAGTGGAACTTAAGGTCACCAGCGCAAGGCGATTTGCCTGCTCGGGGTTCGGATAACTCTCGGTCTCAAAGGTGCATCCATCGGCTTTCAAATCATTCACATACAGGGCAGCCGCTTTGGCTGCTTCTGTATTGAAGTCATAGGCAGTACCATCAGCATTTAGTTCTACGCCGCCGAAAGCATGCAGGAATGACAGGTAATTGGAAGCGCTTGCGTACCAAACCATACCACCGGTTCCATCATTGTCGGGGCTATCATCTGTTGCATTTGCTTCTGCTGCCGCGCAGAGCTGAGCTTTCAGCTCTTCGGGGCTGGTCGGAGGAGCATCAAATCCGAGTTCCTTCGCCCAGGTGAAGTTGTAGACCATCACGTTGGCGGATTGGCTGAAAGGCCAGGCCAGGCGGGCTCCACCAGGAGTAACACCCAAGGCATACACACCAGGATAAATATCTGCAATTTCATCTTCTGTCAGACCGGAGGTTGCATCAGATACAAATGGATTCAGATCCACTACCATATCCACTGTGTCCCAGTTGTTTAATGCACTGGTATAGGCTTGTGCAATCTGCGGAGTATCACCGGACTGAATACCTGCGTTGACTTTATCTTCCAGGTCGTTGTAACTACCTTGATCCAATGCTTCAACGGTGATGCCATATTCATTGCTGGCATTAAATTCATCCACAAAGGCCACTATGGCTTCATTGCGTGGGTCACCTTCACCATAAACGTGCCAGAATTGTACTGTCACGCCGCTGAGGTCCATCATGGGTTCTTCTACAACTTCTTCAACTTCTTCGACCTCTTCGACCTCTTCGACCTCTTCGACTTCTTCAACTTCCTCGACAGCAGGTTCTTCTACAACCGGGGGTTCCGGAGCACAAGCCGTCATGACCAGCGATAGTATGATCAAAGTTGCAAAAATCATAGTCAAAAACTTTTTAGACATTTTTTTCTCCTCATAAGAATTGTTGTCTGGTGAATTAAACGAGGGGTTTAGTTAAGGGGCGCTCACCTCCTTTAGGGCTTCTTTTAATAACTATAACATTGTTCTTTAAAAGAGTTTATTAACCTTTTAATCCGCTGCGGGCTATGCTCTCAGTGAATTGTTTCTGGGTGAAAAAATACAATATTAGAATAGGAATAATTGTAATAAACGCACCGGCCATTATGTAATGGATTTCCTGCCCAGCTTCAGTGACAAAATTCATCATTCCGACAGAAATAGGCCGCCAATCCGGCGTATTGGTCACCAACAGCGGCCAGGCCAGCGAATTCCAGGATCCAATAAATGTAAGTACCAGGATAACCATCAAGGGTGCCTTTGAAAGCGGCAATACAATCTGGAATAAAAACCTCAGATGGCCGGAACCATCGATCCTGGCAGCGTCAAACAGCTCATCTGGGATCTGGGCAAAAAATTGCCGGAGCAGAAAGATGTTAAATACACTTCCCATGAAGGGCACTGTCAGTGCTGGCCAGTTATTAATCCACTTAATGGGTCCAATTCTGCCCAACCAAGTTACGGTTAAAAAGTTAGGGATGATGGTTACCATGGCGGGAATCATCATCGTACTCAGCAATATACCAAAAATCAATTCCCTTCCGGGAAACTTTATCCTGGCAAATCCATAAGCCGCCAGGACGCTGATACTGACACTGCCTACCAGGGAAATCGCGGTGATTTTTATACTGTTTAGGAAATATTGTGAAAAATTCGCCCGATCCCAGGCTTCGGTATAATTTTCAAAATGTAATTCGCTGGGGAAAAAGGAAGATCCCAATGCTTCACCAATGGTTTTCAGTGAGGTAGAAATCATCCACACAAACGGCACCAAAGAGAGCAGCGCACCCAGGATCAGGAGCGTGTAGGTCAGGATTGTCAGGGTACGAGAACGGTTTAATTTCATATAAAAACCCACCTTCACCTACATGAAAAACACTTTGGAACCCTGAAAACGGTTGTTAATTAAAGTTAATCCCAGGATAATCGCAAATAAAACAAACGCCATCGCCGAGGCATAACCATACCTCAACTTATCAAAAAATTCCAGGAAAATAGCCACACTGAAAGTATCTGTTGTGCCGAGAGCAAGACCTTCCCGGAAAACCCAGAGGGTGGCAAACGCCTTAAAAGTGCCAATGACGGCGATTAGCGACAGGAAATAAGTTGTGGGCGAAAGCAAGGGGAAGGTGATAAAACGAAATACATCCCATTTGCTGGCTCCATCAATTTCTGCAGCATCGTTTAATTCGGCAGGGATATTACCCAATCCAGCAAGGTAAATCACTGTGTTATACCCGACATAAGTCCAGATCGCGTGGATTATGACTACAACCAGAGCCAGACTGGGACCAGCTGCCCAAGCAGGCAGATCCACCCCGATCATTTCCCCAATGATGAGATTTACCCCTTTTGATTCTTGCAACCAGGCCAATCCCTCACCGCCCAACCCTCTAATCAGCAAGTTGACCGGCGCAGTATCCCGGTTGGCAAAAATCTGGCGAAAGATAGCTGCGCTGGCAATAAATGGGGTTACATAAGGCAGAAAAAATACCATCCGGAAGAATTCAGAACCGCGAAGTTTCTGGAATAACAAGATGGCCAGGAACATCGCTATAGTTAACTGGAATGGTACTGTCCCAGCTGAAAAGAAAATTGTTACTTTTAAGCCTTCCCAAAGATCCTTATCACCTGTAGCCATGAGGACAGGAATTTCCCCTACCAGTATCCAGCCTCCGACCAGGAAAATAAATGCTCCCAGGATACGAATCCAGAATTTCCAGGCTTGATCCGCTTTTGGAGCGCTGCTCCAGGCAAACCAACCCAACCCCAGCAAAATGATTCCCGCAGATACAACAATTACCTGGGGCCAAATCCCCGGATCTGAATTGGTCTCCAAGGCAATGAGATAAGCATTGAAAACTTGTTGATAGGTGAATAAAAATAATCCTATTCCCGAACTCAGCGCTATCCACATCAGAGTGAACTGGGTCTGAAATTGAGCTCTAAGCGGTTTCCGATAAAGAATAAGCGCTGCTAAGGAAGCTGCGACAGATCCGGCCAGGACCAGAGTAAAGAAACGCCAGGATGAATACACGGCTGGCGCATAAAATGATTCCCCAAGGAATTGGAGAAATAGCTCCCGGGTTTTTTCCACACCCCGCAGCTTTAGCGCAATGTCCAGAAATTCTGGGAGCTGATACCAGATGTAACGCAGGAAAGCATAGATAGTCAGCGTATACAAGCCAGCTGACAGGCATAATACCCATGGTCGCTGGCTATTTTCATTGGCTTGTTGAATTATTTTCTTTAAAATTAAAACTGCGCCGAGTACGGCGGCCAGCGCAAAAAAGAAGGCAAGAACATAGGTGAAATTCCCTATTGCCCGAACATAATTGTCCAGACCGATAAAATCAGTCCTTAATATTCGCCATTTGTGTAAACTGACATAAAGGGCAAATCCAACCGGAAATATGCCAAACATGAAAATTAGGGTCAGTGCGGGAGCAACAAATAAATAACCTGTAAGCGATTCTTTGAAGAATCGCAGCTTTCGGGGGGTTATAACCTTGGTTATTTTTTCCTTGAGTGTTTCCGGGCGATTGGTCAACGCAATCTCCTGCAGAAGATTAAGGTCTATGAAGTCTCGGTATTCCTGAGTTTATTATAATAACAGAAATGCGAGGCAAACTTAAAATATTTCCCGAATTTCAATTATAAAAATCTCGATCCTCGAGTATGTTTTTCAATTCTGCGTTTATAATTCAGGGAAATCACACAATAGAGGAAATATGACTGAGCTCACCAAGAAAATCCAAAAACGCATCAGGGAAAATCCGATCCAGGGGCTTCCACTGGGAGACAAGTTTATCTCTCCCCAGTATAACGGCCTGTCTATCCTTAATATTCCTGCCAGCGCAGGGGAATTACTAGACGTAGGGGGTTTTTCCTCACCCCCACTCCTGCCCGATCTGCTCGATCCCATCCGGGGGAAAACCAAAAACGTGCTTGTGATCCTGTTGGACGCTCTCGCCTTTCACCGCCTGCAGAAATGGATGGCTGAAGAGAGTGATTTGATCTGGCATTCCCTGCTGAATCAGGGAATCCTGGCTCCGATAACATCAATCTCACCCAGCACAACCTGTGCTGCGATCACCTCTCTGTGGACAGATAGTTCCGCAGCCAGACACGGAATAATGGGTTATGAAATGTGGCTGAAGGAATACGGGGTATCGGCCAATATGATCGAGCATAAACCTATCACCTACCGGGGCGGTGCTGGAAACCTGACCCTGGCAGGATTTGACCCGGAAAATTTTCTGCCGGTTGGATCAATCACCGATCACTTTTCCGCAAGCGGCGTTGAAGTTCACGCCTATCAACATTATGCAATTATCGATTCCGGTCTTTCCAGGATGTTCATGAAAGATGCTAATCGCCATCCCATTGGAACTGCATCAGATTTATGGATCAGCCTCAGGGAGCTGTTTGAAACCAGGACTCAAACCCGGAAATATGCCTGGGTATACTGGGGCAATCTGGATTCAATTTCTCACCTCCATGGCCCCGATAGTGAAAGAGCGAAGGCGGAACTGCTGACCTTCAGCAAGGCATTTGAACAATATTTCCTGAACGAACTGGATCCAGCTTCAAGGGAGGATACCCTGGTGATCCTGACTGCAGACCACGGTCAGATAACCACAGATAAGGAAAACCTGGATTTTAACCTCGCCCAGCACCCCAGGTTCACAGCTAGGCTGCATTTAACCCCCACCGGGGAAAACCGGCTGGCGTATCTTCATATCCGTCCCGGAAATAAAGAAGGGGTTAAAGACTATATCCAATCTGCCTGGCCAGATCAATTTACTCTCTTCGATCCCGAAGCAGCGGTAAAAGCCGGCTTGTTCGGACCTGGTGAGCCTCATCCCGGGATTTATGACCGGTTGGGCGATTTAATTGCTGCAGCAGAGGGTGATGCCTATTGGTGGTGGGCTTCCAAGGAAAATCCGCTCATCGGCAGACACGGCGGTTTATCTGAAGAAGAAATGCTGGTTCCCTTCCTGGCAGCGCGGTTATAGGGTAAATAATTAAACCGGGTCATCAAATTAATATAAACTGGCCCCTAACAAAATGTAGGGGAAATTCCAAAATTAGATTTCGGATAATCCGTATCTCCTTATACTCAAGACGTTGTCATTCCCAGATGGTGAAGTTATTTTATATAAAAACCTCTCTTTCAACAAAAAGAACTGTTCCAATTTGCTAGCGGGCGGTAATGGACTACAGGGGAAAGAGAAATCCAATCCCCTCTCTTGCCCTTCTTCTTCGTTCAGCGGCCCTATCCATGTTTCTGCAAAGGCCAGAAAGGCTGTACTTGAAAACTGTCCCTCAGCGTTCTGGGCTATATTTACTTCTCCTTCCATCAATTTGCTATTTATCTGAATTTTACCGGTCCGGTAAGGGCAGATGACCGTTGTTAAATCATAGACCGTTTGATTTCAGTCATTGTATTTTGCCTTAGAGAAAATCCTTTGAGTTATTATTGCCTGATGGATCAACCAGCCTGCCGCCGGGCCTAAGTTTCCGGTCTTCGGTCCCCTGTCCTCCACCAGCAGTCATGTGTAGTGTTCTGTCAAGCAAAAAACCTATTTTTCAGTTAACACTTGCTGCTCTAGTTTATTATAGCCACTTATGTTTTTCAGTTTGTTTTCAGTGATTATGGAACAAGATATTTCTCTGCCTGGATTCTTAACATCGTATACATGAAAATGATCATTCGACTCAGGATTTTTCAATAACAATTCGAGTTCTTCTTTTAATTGACTTGCTTCATCTTCAGTGAGATATAAGCTAACAGCTTTAATTGAACGTTGTTTGATAAAATCAATTATTCTCATTAGATTTACTCCATAAATACTCTTTCTCTAGAATAATGGATGAACCAGCCTGCCGCCGGGTTTGTCATCTTCTGTCATCGGACCTCGGTCACCCATCCCCCGTCCTTCCCAAGTGGACAGGCAAAGCGGGGGCTAGCGAGTGTACAAATCTTTATGATTAATCCATTAGCAACTTAATAACACCCCTTGAACCCCCAATCAACATACCTAAACCTAGACCGAATAAAAAAATATTGCCAAAATATGGTATCGGTACTATACCAACAAAAACAATCAATCCAGTTAGTGTTTCATAAATAATAAACCCGGATAATATGCACCCTCCAAGAGCAATCATGCTGCCAAGAATGATCATAAATGGTTTTTGACGTGAATATATTTCGAGAGAATTGTTTTCTTCAATTTCATCAACAAGACGTTTAGCCTCAACCCATCTTAAGTCAGAAGATTCACAGAGAGCAGTAATAATTGAGTTCTTAGATCGCCGCCTAACAAGATTACCTACAATTTGGGATTTGATAGCCTCATCGATCATCGTATACCTCAAATCATGGTTCTTTACAATTATCTAAAGTCTAGATACGTTCACTGACGGATGAGCTTCTCGGCGTGTAACCCAGCATCCACTGGAGCGTAGGTTTAGAAACTTGTAACTACACTACAGCACGATCCAACTTTAGGGTTCGGATATTCTTAATTTCATCATTATCAACTTTCTGAGCTTGATAGAGATCAAAACGAAGTTGTAGATTCATCCAGAAACTTGGAGTATTACCAAAATACTTCGCCAGTCGTAAAGCAGTGTTCGGTGTAATACCACGCTTTTCGTTAATGATCTCGTTCACCCGCTGATATGGAACAAGAATAGCATCAGCAAGCTCACGTTGAGTTATGCTTAGAGGTTCCAGGAATTCTTCCCGAAGCATTAAACCGGGATGAGTAGGGAAACGATCACTAGGAATGCGAACCATTGTAAAACCTCCAAAAACATTTAATGATAATCAGTTACTTCCACATTTAAAGGACCGGATTGTGTCCAACTAAAACAAATTCTGTATTGATTATTAATCCTAATACTGTGCTGTCCTTTTCTATCTCCTGCTAAAGCTTCAAGGTGATTGCCAGGTGGTGTAGCAAGATCCACCAATTCTACAACGGAGTCCAATAGATCAAACTTTCGATAAGCCACACTCCAAATCTGGTTGGGGCATTTTTTCCTAGCAGAAGATGTGTTCTTGCCATGAAAAATATCTTCAGTGCCTCGATCAGAAAAACTGAGGATCATGATAGCATGATAGCACGGATACCATGCTACGTCAATAAAAAATGAGCGCCTACCTTAGTTTTCTAGCAGAATTGCAGCTCCAACCAGATTAAAATGATATCAAATACGATCTCTCCAATTATGGATAAATACCCATAAAGGTGAGGAAATGTATCCCCACCTTTAGAAATAAGTCGGCGATTTTACAAGGTCCAGGCGATGATGGTTACTCCAGCCCTGCTTCGCGGAGCGCGCCTACCAGGCTGTCTTTACTCGGCGCCAAACCCACGAATTTGACCAACTCGCCAATGACCATTGCTGGTGCGCTGCCAATGGCGTACTCATCCCACTCAACATCACCAGGACCGGTGTGATAAACGATCTCGACCTGGCCGCCAAATTCGGCCTCTATTTCCTTTAACAACCTCTTGACCGCCACCCCGCCAGAACAAGGAGGTATTGACACAAATGCTTCGATCCTTATTTTAGACATAGCCCACCCTCTCTCAATGCATTGTTGAGCGTCGCCTCACTGGGGCACATCCCCTCGATGCGGATGGCCTCGTTGACTACTGCTGCCGGGACGCAAAAGAGCTTATATTCCTCAAACTTTTCCAGCCCCTCTTCTCCTTCATAAATGACAAGTTCTAACTCACCTTCATACCTGGCCGCGACCCGCTGCGCCAGTTCAATGATAGCGATACATCCCGGGCAAGGCGGCGCTCCGCTAAATACCTCCAATTTGACTATCATGAGCCTCCCATTTGATTCTCGATAATTGAGATGAGCTTCTCAGTGGGTACAACCTTACCTGCGCCGACTACTTTCTCGCCGACGACCACTAATGGCGTGGTCATCAAGCCAAATTTCTCGGCTTCATCTCCCAGGGCATCGAGCTTGATCACTTCGACCTGGCCAGGAAACCGCTCCGCGGCTTTTTGCGCCTGGGCCTCGGCGCGTTTGCAGTTTGCACACGGTGGCTTGGTACCAAATACCTTAATTTGGAGCATTTTCAACCTCCTATCTATTTAAAGCTGCTTGAATCCACTTTACGATCTATTCTTTGTTTCTGTTCCAATTCGCAACAGGTGTTTTATTCTTCCACACGAGATCCTAAGGAGCTTAATATTTATCAAATCAACCCACAAACCAGCCGAAGATTAACCCCGACAAGGTGCTGAAAATCGCCACCAGAACAACATAGACCGCGGTCTTATTTCTACCGATGACTGATTTGGTGATGAGAATAGATTGCAAACTCAACTCTGGGTCGGCTAAGAGATAAGCCAGCAGCGGCCCGCGGTGCATCCCCAGCGACAGGAAGGTCTGCGCAATGGGTACCTCGACCAGCGTTGGGAAATACATAAAAACGCCGAACAGCACTCCGACCAAGTTGGCCATCACCGTGTTGCGCCCGGCGATCGACTCAATCCAGTTGGCCGGTATGGCAGATCGCGCCATCCCTGCCAGGAACACGCCTATAACCAGCAGCGGGATAATCTGCTTGGTGAAGCGCCACATTTCCCACAGCCATTCCTGGATTTCGTACACTTCAAATCTTTTAGCGGCCATCCACCACACTGCTGAGATGAGCACAATCTCAGCGAGCAGCTTGCCGGTGATAATCACTCTCAATCCGCTTGGGACCGCAGTTATGTTAAACGAAGCCACGATCAACGTTGCCGTCACTATCCCCAGCGCCACATAGGTCCAGGTGTTGAAACCTTCATCAACATTGTTCAGTCCCGGCCAGGAGGTGATAGCAATGAGGATCAGTAAACCAATCAGGAACACTCCCTGGACACTTACTCCCTCGACACCCAGGGAGGCATTCGGCGGAACAACACTGTCCAGCCATCCCTGAAAAAAACTGGCCCACGATCCGGGGATAGTGAATGCGGCGTAGCTGTTCATCAGCAACCCTATCTGAAACGTGCCGGCAATCAGTATTCCCAGCAGCAAGGTGAAGAAAATCCAGGTGCGGGCTGTCACTTTCACTCCTTGGGTTAAGGCCAGCCCACTGTTGATTGCCTTGTTGTGCATCTCGTCGTCAGCATGAAAGAACCAGGTCATCAACAAACCGATGCTGACACCGAAAATAATAGCGAGAACGATACGCGCCAGAGCGATATCCATTCCAATCTGCACGCCGGTGAGCGAAATAGCTAAAATGTTGACTGCGGGCCCGACGAACAGGAACGTGATGGCTGGCCCCAGCCCTGCTCCTTTCTTGTAGATGCTGGCAAAGAGCGGCATGATAGTACACGAGCAAACCGCCAGCACAAATCCACCTGCCGCCGAGGCCGGATAGGAAATCCATTTAGGCGCATCGCGTCCTAAATATTTGGTGATAGCTTCCTTGGGAATCAAAGCCGAAAGCGCCCCGGCGATGAAGAAGGCTGGCAACAGGCACAGCAGAACATGCGCGGCCAGATAGGCAGCCAGGCTGCCCAGACCGGATTGCAACAATATTGTTAGATATTCGAAGATGTTCAACTTGGACCTCCACCTTTCTTATATGCAGCATATTGCATATTCGTGTGCCAAAAATAAAGCCGAAGCAATAAATACCACGGCTGGTTCTTAGAAAACACTGGACCGATAGTTACTCTCGCAGCACATTGGAATCGCAGCAATTACACCGGGGGCATGGACAATCTGGCGGATGCGTTCTCTCTCCAACCTGCCCCAGAACGATTTCCAGCAACTGGGCAATCTTTGGATCATTCAATCGATAGTAGACAAGCTGACCATCTTTGCGGTTCGCAACCACCCCAGCCTCTCTCAGCACCCGTAGCTGCTGAGAGACATAAGCCTGGGGCCGTCCTAACACTGTCTGCAAATGGCACACACAAGCCTCGTCGCGCCGAAGTTCGTCCAAGATTTGCAGCCGCGCCGATTGGGAAAAAAGGTGAAATAATTGAGTCACTTGCTGGTATTTATCTTCGGTCATTTTATCTCCACAACATGCAGTATATCATATATGCAGCATTATGCATATTATGCGTTAGAAAACCACTTTTACCAAGATGAATTGAACCCTGTAATCAGGACACAAAACACCTCCCGTAAAAACAGGAGGTGTTTTATATCTGGCAGAATAAAGGAACAATCCGGTGGACATTGCTGGTATCGAACAACGTCCCTCACTGGGGACCAACTCCTGTTATTTACTTCTCCGCTTTATTAAGGCAAATATCAACAAGCCGATCAGGCCAACCAGCATCGCCGTGCCAAAAGCATCGCCAATCATTGGGTAAAGGGTTTCGATTGAGCCAACTGGGGTCAGCACCATTTGCTCTCCGGTCCAGGGACCTGAATTTTCCTCTTCGAAAGTATCTAGTCGATTGATAACCCGCCCATAGGCATCGGTCACAACCGAAACCCCGGTTCCGGTCTGACGATAAATGGGCACGCCGTTCTCCACGGCCCGGAAGGTTGCCATGCCAGCGTGAATGTCACGGATTTCCAGCCAATCATTTGCCGGGATAAAAAGCAGGTCAACCTCCTGCTCCCCGGCTTGTTTAATGATCGCGGGGAAATCAGCATCCCAGCAAATCACAGCGCTCAGTGTGCCATAGGGAGTTTCCACCGTTTGCAGTTCACCGCTGCCCGCAACTGAACCCTCAAATTGAGTGCCGCCGTATTTGTAATGTTCAAGAACTATCTCGCCATTTGGATCGATGACCCGGACAACATTATGGAAAGGTTCTTTACCGGCAGGGTCAATTGTTGCTGTGGGCAGCACCAGGTAAATCATTTCTTCCCGGGCAACAATTGAGGCGTCTTCCAGGAAGGCATCCACTTCTTCGCGGAAACCTATTCCCGCCACTTCTTGCAGAACAACGATCTGGGCGCCATTTTGTGCTGCAGAACGCATCCCTTCCAGTTGTTTCGCGTGCAGTTCAGCTGTTGCTTCACGGAAGGCTTCTTCGTCGTCGCCTTCCAATAATTCAAACATAGAGACCAGCTGCTCTTCAGGCAAAGAAAACCCCGCGATCTGCACTTCTTGTTCAGCAGGTTCGGCAAGCAGCATACGCCCGAAACCAAATCCAAGGATCAAAACCAGCACTCCAACAAAGATCAACGCGCCGCGGCGAATCTTCATCCACTGAAAATCATTCTCCCAAATGTAATTAACCACACTTGCAAACCAGCCAATGATGAAAGGGATGCCCCAGATCCCACTGAGAGCTGTCAACTGCATCAGGGCGGTGAAACCTGTCTGGGAATACGCCGCAGCTCCAAAGGAACCGAAAGGGCTGCCGGAAGCGGAAAAGAAATCGACAGCTGCTACGCTGATGGGGTAGACGAGCGTCATCAGGAAAGGAGAGATGCCGTTTTGCGCCCAACGGCGATAATAGACCCGGTCAATGACGAAGGGGATGAGCGTGATTGGTGCGAGGAGAGTGAAGAAGATGGGTTCTGCAAATGGGTGTAAGAAACCCATAGCGGTTGCATTATTCCAGGCGATGATTGTTGGTACAGCGGAAGCAACCCAGAGCAACAGGAAAGCACGCCCGCCTTTCTCACTGCTGCGATAAAAACGCAGGGCAAAGACCGGCGCCAGCCATGCCGCCGGGGGGAAATTCCATTTTGCGCCTACGAAAAAGGTCAACAGGGTAAAAAGCCCTAACCACAGTAAATTGATTTTTTTATATTGGGTGTTCATAAATTCCTCCAAAAGTTGTTTTGATTAATTTCCCCTTCAGTGTATCCATTCTCGGGAAAACCCACATCGTCCTTCTGGTGAAAAAAACAGTACAGGAGGACATTGTCCTTTTGTACAATACCCAACCCAATCAAATGCATTACAATCAAAACATGGCTGAACTGATTACCCGCAAAGAAAAATTCGTCGGACTCCCATTTTATATTTTCATCACCATCCTGCTGGGCAGTATTGGGATAATGGGTTTTTATACGAACTGGAAAGCAGATCAACCCACCCTTGCCGTATTTTGCGCAATCCTGATAGCAGCCCATCTGGGGCTTTACTGGCTCAATCTCAGGCAATTCCACCGCCAGCGTAGATGGTGGCGGATCTTCTATTACATCGCGCAAACCATCCTGATTGTTATCATAACCAACCTTCCCTATCGTGGAGATTTAAATTTATTTGGTCTCAGTTTTCTTGGTTCAGCGATCATCTCGATCATCGGAGAGTCCCTGGGCTTATGGGGCAATACCCGTCCCGCGTTATATCTGGGGCTTTTATATCTGAGCATTCTGCTGGGGATCTTCTTTACCAGAGTTGAACCTGATCTCGTTCTCCCTTACTTATCAGCACTTCTGGTCAACGGCGGGGTTGTCATCCTGCTCATGATCGTCTACAACCAACAATTCCAGGAACGCCAAAAAGCCGAAGATTTGGCTGAGACACTAGAGAGTGCAAATGCCAAACTTGCTTCGTTTGCAGCGAGAAACGAATCGCTCACCCTGCAAGCTGAACGAGAACGAATGGCGCGTGAACTCCACGATACGCTTGCCCAGGGTGTGGCCGGGTTGATTTTGCAATTGGAGGCAATTAATGCCTACCAAGAGCAAAACGATCATTCGCAAGTGGAAAAGGTTCTCGCCCAGGCTTTGGATCGCGCCCGCAACACTCTCAGCGAATCCCGCGCTGCGATTGAAGACCTGCGCAATGAAGACACTGATTTTCAGAAGACTGTCGAAAAATTGGTCGAACACTTTGTCGTGGCGGGTAAAACAGACTTTGACCTTACCATTAAACTACAGGCTGAAAAACCACTCCCCCAGCATATCCAGCATCATGCCCGGCGCGTCCTGTTCGAGGGATTGACAAACATCCAAAAGCACGCGGGTGTTGAGGAAGCACGCATCTCGGTCATCCAGAGCGGAAACACTCTTAGACTAACCATCCAGGATAACGGGGTCGGCTTTGACCCCCTGCAAGTCACGAAGTTCGGGCATTTTGGCTTGCAGGGCTTTCAAGAACGAGCGCAATTGACCAACAGTCACTACACCCTGGTCAGCGCGCCTGACGAGGGTACCACCATTGAATTTATCTTTCCTTTGAACGATATCGGAGAGAGAGTATGAGCGAAAATATCCGCTTGTTGATCGTTGATGACCATTTCATCATTCGCGAGGGGTTGCGCCTGATCTTTGATACTATCCCCAATCTTGATCTTGTTGCCGAAGCCGAAAACGGGGAAGAAGCCCTCGTTCAAGTGGAAGACCATCTTCCTGACGTGATTCTAATGGATCTGCAAATGCCGGTTATGGATGGAATCACCGCCATCGAAAAACTGAGAAAGACTCATCCTGAGATTGCCATCATTATCCTGACAACCTACAAAGAGAACGATTTGCTGCTGCGCGGATTAAGGGCGGGTGCGCGCGGTTACTTGCTTAAAGATACCGACCGCCAAACGCTGATCAACACGATCCAGGCAGCAGCACGCGGAGAGACCCTGCTAAAACCAGAGATATTACAGCAGGCACTCAACTATCAATCGGAAAAACCGGGGCTGGAAAAGGACTTTGAAAACCCCCTCTCAGAACGTGAATTAGAAGTTTTACAGATGGTCGCGGAAGGAGCACGGAACAAAGAAATTGCCTACAAATTGGGAATTACGGAACGTACTGTCAAAGCGCACCTCAGCCATATCTTCCAGAAACTCAATGTCGATGCTCGCGCCGCTGCGGTCGCTGCAGCAGCCAAAAGCGGAATTTTATAACAATCCGAAATTGAGCGGGAAGACAGTTTTCAGTAATAAGTCTCCCAGTCACCTGTCCTGCGACCGAAGGGAGGAACGCAGTGAAGTCGACGGGCCAAGTCTCCCAGTCAGGTTTTAGGGATTCAAGGACTCACTTACGCCTGTCCTGTTATTGAACAACTATCCCCGATCCTTAGAGATCAATCAAATGGCCATCTTGAATGACCAACACTTCTATGTGGTTTATATCCTTGATTTCCTGGATCAAATTTTGCAGAAATTCCGTTGTGGTGACTGCATGAGTGGAACCGGGAGCGCCAATTACAAATGTATCAACCTGCTGCTCGCGGATTACTTCGTTCACCGCTTCCATAAAACCACCTTGCCGGACAATTGCTTCGGCTTTCCAACCGGCTTTTTCGGCGCGTTCACAAGCCATGGCAAGCAGGAACTCGCCTAAATCTTCCAACTCCTCTTCGACCACCCTGGTGTGACTGACATAACCACATTTCTCCAGAAATTGCACATTTGAGACATAAAGGAAAATCAGCTTCGCCTTTTCTTCCCTGGCGAGTTTAATCACAGCATCCTGATTCAAGTAACTTGTTTGACCGCCGCGAGTGGTATATAGAATAGTTTTCATAATTATCCTCTCAGAAGGCTCCAAAACGAATCATCAGCCATAAATAACCGATGAACAGCGTAATATAGGTAATTGGTAAACCAATTTTGAAAAATTCCTTGAACGATATTGGGGAACCCGCCTGGGCAGTGATACCCGCTGTGACCAGGTTTGCCTCGCCCCCAATAAGAAACCCGTTGCCGCCCATAGCAGCACCCATCGAGAGTGCATAATACAAAACTTTGCTGCTGGCTCCCGGGATAGAGCCGGATAAAAAGTCAACCACCGGCAGCATTGACGCTGCCAGGGGAATGTTTGCGATAACGGTTGATAGCGAGCCGACCCCAATTACAATCACGAAAATCGCTAACCCTAAATTTTCGCCAACGATCTTGCTGATTCCTGTAGCTGCGAGAGCCATCAAACCGACTTCCTGCACAGCCCCAACCACCATGAACAAAGTCATAAAGAAAACCAGAGTTGTCCAATCAACCGCCTTAATCATTTGATGGATATCGGGTTTGAGCCAGATTAGCAAAACCGTGGCACCAATAATCGCTGGAACAGCAGGTACCACATGAATCCGCTCGCCGAGCACAAAACCCAAAAGGGTCAAACCAAACACTATCCCCGACTTCTTGAGGGCTTCCGGATCACGGATGCGCCCGTTCTCTTTTAATTTCTCGTACAGCGTCTCTGAGATCCCCCCGCTGACTTTAGCCCACTCTTTACGGTAATGCCAGATAACGTAAGCACCCATCGCTATCAGCGCAACCACTACCCCAATTGTTTGGTTAATCAAAAAGTCGTTGAACCCAATCCCGGCAGACGCCCCGATCAGGATGTTTGTCGGGGTTCCTATTAAGGTAGAGATGCCGCCTACATTCGAAGCAAGCACTTCGGGGATGATTAATGCCAGGGGGTTAATCCCGAGCGCCAGCCCAATCTGCAAGCTGATAGGTGTCATCAAGAGCATGGTGGTGAAATTGTCAAGGAGAGCCGAGGCAACCGCTGTGAACGCCATTAAAATCAGCACCAGTACCCAACTGCGACCTCCACTTAATCTATAAGCCTGGAAGGCTGTCCATTGAAAAATACCGGTCTCTTCAATCACGGCAACCACAATCATCATCGCCATCACCAGGAAAATCACTTCCCAGTTGATATATGTCAGGGCGCGCTCAAAATTGAAGATATACATAGAAGGTACAAATGCGGTCCCAAGCGCCGAGATTAGAAGCACAGCTGAGGCGCCCAGCAGTGCGGCGGTGGTGCTGTGCAATATTTCAAAAGCAATCAGCAGCAGCACGATGACAAAAATAGCAGTAGCAATCCAGAAACCGGCAGTTACTTTTCGATCCAGAGATAATTCCTCAATCCGTAAAACCCTCGTTTCCTTTAAATCAGCCAAATTTACAGTATCCAGTTCAATCACCTGGTCAACAAAGTGGGAGCGCTGGACATGGACAGATATTTCTTCAGGGACATAATTCAGCACCAGCCCCCAGGAACCATCTTCCTGGCTTTCCGCCTCGGCGATTGCTTCTTCTTCACCAGGCAGGTAGGCACTGATTTCTGCGGCGACGATGGGCTGTCCCTGGGGATCAAACAAACGACCTGTGATGAGATATCCGGATTCAGCTTCACTGGCAAATGTTGGCCTGGGAATTAAAAACCAAAGAGCAGACAGAAGCCCAATAAAAAAGAGAGCCAGGGTAAAAGTTTTTCGCGGGTGTAAATATTTCATGGCGTAATTATACCCGACTCAATGTAACAATAAACCCGGATGATATGCCGTTAAACCAGATATCCTTTGGGTCAATTTCTAATGATTAAGTTTTTAGGTATTTTTAAATCCGGACATACCTAACCATTCACAATCAGAACGATTCTGCCCTTCACCGCAGCCTGCTCGATCAACTCATGCGCTTGGGCGGCATCTTCTAACTTCAGGCGCTTCTCAATCGAGGGTTTGATCTTTCCTTCTTTCAATAAGCCGAAAAGCAGGCCCAAATCCTCTTTGAACCATGAAGGGTTCTTTTTACGCAAATCGCCAATGGAATAAAAGGAAGCCTGGCGGCCATTGGGCAAGATATTCCACACCGCTATGGACATATAATCCAGGGCTACGTTGCCGCCTTTACCCATGGCTTGATTGTAAAATCCGTAGGGCACCAGCGTTCCACCTTTTTTCAACGACTTAAACGAACGTTTTAAATTCTCCCCGCCGATAGGGTCGAAAGCCGCGTCCACACCGCCGATGGCTTGCATCCGGGCCAGAAAATCTTCATTCTTGTAATCAATCGGGGTCGCGCCCAGGCTTTGAACCAACTCATGTTTAGGCTTGGACGCCGTGCCATACACCTCCAGATTGAGCAGCGCTCCCAATTGTAGGGTTGCTGTCCCGACCGCCCCGCCCGCGCCATGGACTAGAATCTTTTGACCGGATTGGATTTTCGCCACCCGGTGCAGCATTTGATAAGCGGTGACATATGACAACACCATACTGACCGCTTCAGCTGGGTCCAGCCCTGCAGGTACTGGGACGAGTGTATCCACCGGGCGGAGCATATACTCGGTGTAGGCTCCGAAAACGGTCAGGTCGGCAACCATTTGGCCAACTTCGAGGCCGGTAACACCCTGCCCTAGTTTATCCACCACGCCGACCATATCGTAACCGGGTGAAAGCGGCGGTGTTTCTTTAAAACCATAATAAATACCTTTCCGGACCATGGTATCAGTGAAGGTCGCGCTGGCGGCCAAAACCTTGATCCGCGCTTCGCCCGTGCCGGGTTCAGGCAGAGTGCTCTCTTCAATAACCTGTAATACTTTGGGGCCGCCAAACTCGTGAATAATCACTTTTTTGTAGTTCATTTCATTCTCCAATTATTTTTTTATTACCAGATGATTTTCATCATTGCTTTCGTTATTTTTGCACCTATCTGCATTCCTAACAAATGACAGCTGATCCCTTGTTAGCTTATCCCCATTCGATCCAGCATAGACTGTATCTCACTTTCAAAGAAAGAATCAACCTCTCTGAACCCGAACTCGGGGCCGGGAGCCAGGTGTCCAAACAATTCCAACGAAACCAGCCCATGGATCAGGACCCAGCATGCCAGAGCCAAATTAATGATGTTGAGCGGTCCGGTGAAGCCCAATTTCTCGCTCCAGGGCTGCAGCATTGTTATAAGAGCGGGGGAAAGTTCGTTTATAGTGAGCTCTCCATCTTGATAAGCTGCATCGATAACTTGAATGAGTACAATCATGCTCTCTGATGCAGCAGGACTGGTTATTTCCATCGGGGCATGATAGTTGGGGATGGGAGTGCCAAAAATCAGGCTGTATTCTGCGGAGTGTGCCAACGCCCAGCTGCGATAAGCCCAGGCAGAAGCCATTATCGATTCGGCGTGATTAACATGTTCGGCGTCCTGCGCTTCAGCCAGTGCCTTTGCCAATGAGTGATAAGCATCCACAATCAGTGTTGTGACCAGGTCATCCCGCCTGGGGTAATAATTGTAAATCGCGGGAGCAGTGATGCCCAACTCGCGGGCAATCGCCCGCAAAGAGAGCCTCGCTGCACCATGCTCGGAAATCTGTTTTTTGGCCACTTCTTTGATGGCTTCCTGTAAATTGGGGTGCTGTTGACTTCGTTTTGGCCGGACCATGTCTTCCCTCACTTTTACTATACACTGTAAATATACAGTGTATAGTAAAAGTTGTCAAGTGTTTGCGGAAAATTACTCTTGACAGGAAGTTGATTGTATTATATATTGTTTTATATATCAATTATTATATATTGCAATGTTGTTGGGTTCCCTTATGTCTCTCAAATATGCCCTATTAGGTTTTCTCACCTACCAACCCCAATCTGGTTATGATTTAAAGCAGTTAATGGACCTTTCTACCTCTAATTTCTGGCATGCGAAACAAAGCCAGATTTACACAACACTCAAAAAGTTGGAGATTGAGGAGCAGGTGATTTCCCATATAGAACCCCAGGAAAACCGTCCTAACCGGCGGGTTTACGAGATTACAGAAACAGGTGAAACTGTGCTGGGAGAATGGCTGGCTCAACCCTTAATGGTTATCGAACCTCGCAAAGAAACTTTGCTGCTCAAGCTTTTCTTCTCTGCTCGGCTAAAACCAGAGGCGATATTAACAACACTGCGGCTGCAGAAAAATTTACACCAGGCAGATCTGGAGAAATACCAAACCACGACCAAAGAAGTGATCCGCCAATTTGGCGCCAGCGCTGATATGGCGGCCGACGCACGTTTATGGGAAACAACCCGTCGTTATGGCGAGTTATACGAAGAAATGTATATCCGCTGGCTGGATGAGACCATCAAGGATATGGAGGGATGGGGCGAATAGACCCTTCCCCCCTTTTTTTTTCATGATAGATAAAAATTTATATATAACAAATTAACTAAAGAAATTTCAGATGTCTAATCAAAACCCCTATTTACGCCCAAAAAACATTCGTCAAGCTCTGGAAGGCATGACTCTCAGCATCAATCCTGCTGAAGCCAAAGACCTGACCGCAATTATTCAATTTAAAGTCAGCGGTGAAGGAGGCGGTGACTACTACCTGACAATCGCCGACAGGAAGTGTGCTTTTGCTGTTGGCACAGCACCCTCCCCGACCCTAACCATTGAAACGCCTGCCGATGTCTGGTTAAAAATTGCCCGAAAAGAAACGAATGGGGCGATGGCCCTGATGACTGGCAAATATAAAGGCAGCGGAAAGATGGGGTTGCTGATGAAGATGGATAAGATTTTCTCCCGTCAAGCTACAGAAGCAGAGTTGATTGAAAAAGGGTGGCTTTAACAATACCACCAGGTAACGAAAAACAATGATTTTCCCACCCTGAAATTTGGGTGCGGACCCCGTAAATAAAGGAGTACCCCATGAAAGTTCTTGCCCTCAACGGCTCCCCCCGCATGAAA
>Ga0255364_10002_pt2 | contig 95816 bp, 118 predicted proteins | sample ANMaggSSYBR01G12_FD_182087 | JGI IMG/M metagenome (GOLD analysis project Ga0255364, IMG submission 182087) | Sediment cell enrichment communities from methane seep in Santa Monica Basin, California, United Staets - ANME aggregate JGI... | ecosystem: Environmental > Aquatic > Marine > Cold seeps >...
CAACAATTAATACCTAAAAGGTATGAACTACGTGTACATGCTTTCAAATGGTTACCTGTTGATAGCTGGGTAGTACAAAAAAGAGTAGGCCCTGCAGATCAAATAACATGGAATTTCCACAAAGGTGGTCGTTTTATTACTGTGCATAGCCCTAACTCATTTAGTGTGTTCGAAAAAGCACTTGCTGTCTCTAAAGAAATCTTAGATATAAGAAAGATGTCGTTCGGGGCAGTAGATTTTATTGTTTCACAGGATTTAAGAGTCTATTTTATAGAAATAAATTCGGCGCCTGGATTTTCGAATCTAAGCACAGAAATTTATGTAGATGCTTTTAATGCTCTTAAAAAGATAAAGGATATAAAAAATGTACTCTAAATTATTCAAAGAAATCATAAAAAGATCATTAAGAATACCAACATCATCTACACCTGTTAACAGAGATGATCATACTTTGGTACGACAATTAGATTCTGCACTTATGTCAACAGGATTCAAATTATCAAAAAGGACCATTGAATATTTTAATACATTATCGTATAAGGATGTAAAAACTTACTCGGTTGACATTTTGGCGGTGGTTAAAGAATTAGTTGGAGATCATGTTAAGCATAATGCTTACTTTATTGATTTCCCTAACAATGTTCCAAGCACAGTAGATTTTTGGGCAGCGTGTATTGCTGATGCTTTAAAAAATGAGGACATTGCTGAGAATATTTCATACCAATTAGCAATTGGTTCTGTCAATCTTCTTGATCTTCCAAAATATGGTAAATATTTACATTCATATGAAGATATGGTAGCAAATCATGACCAGTTTATTACCTCAATGAAAGACCGTGTAACAGTCTTACATCTTGGTAAAACTATACAGAGAGAAGCAGAAAGTCTGTATCATTCGCTGGCTGAATGTACAATCCCGCTAAACGATGAGGACAGAGAATTATTACAACATCTGGCAAAGCTTCATTTGCTACATCCACAACCATCTGCTATACCGATAAGAGAAAACAAAGCAATAATCAATGCTGTTCGATTGACAGAGGGGTTTCAGCTATTAGTAGATACACCAACTGACATTCTGCGATTAGCATATTTGTTGTCTGATGGAGATGTAACTTTATTAGAGAAAACAAAGTTTAAGTCTTTTCCAAGAAGAATGCGACGCGAATTAATGAGGGCATTGGATAGTATAACCAAAAAATCTCCAAACAAATTAGGAGATATCAATCAATACTGTGAACAATGGAAAAGATTAGGAGAACGTTTGCATGTACATGAGTATGATAAATACCCAAACGCACAAGATGTGTTTGCTGTAGCACGTAAAGACAAAATAGTACAATCTATAGCTGGCAAAATAGAGTGTGCATTCTTGGAGGGAAATATAAACAAAAGTATTTCTTTGTTATCTTCAGCTCCAGGCCTACTTTTTAGGAATCTTGACAGAATTATAAGGGCTGTTACCACAAATGAGTTTGATACTTTGGAACATGTTATACAGAAAGTTATTCCAAAAGTTGCAGCACGCTTGCTTTTTTCAGTACGTGAACAATTACATAATAGATTGGTAAAAGGTAATAAACGTGTATTTGTAAACAAGAAAAGCACGGTGTGGGTGAATGACGATCACAGACCTGTACTAAACAAAGAATATGTAGAAAAAATCTTCTTTATCATTGATGAGGAACTTCATAAACGTATGCAACCGATTGAACACTTGGTTGTAGATAAAAATATCCTGAATACTGCCATACCACAAAGCAACAAAGGTAAAACTAGTGGCTTTACTGTAATGCCCCGTGGTTCTGTAATGCCTGTATCAGGACAGTTTGTACGTTTCTTTATCTATTGGAAACAGAAAAGCCAGACCACAGACTATGATCTTTCAGCAATTCTATTGGATGAGGACTTCGAGTTCATTGATCAATTATCATTCACAGAAATAAAAACAGTTGATGGGGTGCATAGTGGGGATATAACTTCAGCAAAGAAAGGAGCTTCAGAGTTTATAGATATTAGTTTGGCAAAAAGTAAGAAGTATAAGTATATTATTCCATCAGTAAATATCTATTCTGGAGAAGATTTTATAGATGTTGAAGAAGTCTTCTTTGGTTTCATGGAGCGTAGTTATAAACAAAAAGGAAACCCATTCGAACCTCGGGCTGTAAAAGCAAAATTTGATATACGTGGCAAAGGAAGGGTTGCTTTACCCCTTGTTTTTATCAGAGACACTGATAACAACTGGATAGCAAAATGGTTAAATATATACCTAAAAGGTATGCTAAACATGAATAGGGTTGAAGAAAATAAAGCAAATACTTCCTTAACAGTTCAATCAATTGTTGCCCGTGAATATTTGAGTGTCGGGTATCTGATAGACTTACTGTTACCAAAATCTAAATCGTTTTCTTGGTATAATGGACAAAAGATCAAAGATAATACTACTTTTATTGGTCTTGATGCCCCCGAAGGATTACCTGATGACACAACTATAATCACAGTAAATAACATGCAGGACTTATTACCTGCTTAAATTAACAGTTTAGAGGCCATAGACAAACTTCCTTCTAAAAAATCATTGGGATAAAATAGTTTGTCTGCTCTCCTTTGTCTTTTATACACTTTGTGATAAGGCCATAAGTAAACTTCCTTCTATATTTCTTACTGAGATATCAGGCCACTAAGGCCTGATTATAATAGTTTACTTGCTTTCCTATCACTAAATTGGTGGTAATTATGTATAAATTTTTCTCAAAAGCTGGTGCACAAGTCAAGCACCTAATAACAAGTTTAAACCCGTTTACATTCATAAAAAAATGTAGACACAAACAGTATATAAAAAGATTAACATATATCCTAAGTGAACTCAACAACCCAGACAAATGGATAGATGAGTATGTAAGGGTGTCAAAGAAAGATGCTGTACTCTGGTTATTACATCATTATAAAGGTGAAGACCCTTTTTATAGTGTGGAACCAAAACAACGTATTATAGATGTTTTAGACATGAGTTTAAGAGATTTTACACCGAAAGATAAAGTATATTTACAAGTATTAAACTACTGGTGTACATACAAAAGAATACAAGGATTTTAATATTATAGAATGTTAGGACAACGTACATGTGATGGAAGGGAAAATAACGTGCTGTAATGATACTTAGCTAGAAATATTACTGGTGGTTACCCGACAAAATTATGTGTATAGCTGTCGTACTGCGGTCAGAAGTAGGTGCAATTGCTTCCGAAACTGATACCGCTTTGTAATAAATGATTCAATAAGTTACTGAATCGAGATCGCGTGGGGTAGGGGTGGGCAATCTATACTTAAAACATGGCAATGGGATTATAATAAATAATTAACTAATAAACAAGGGTGTGGTTACCTGATTAACCATGGAAACACGGAGGAAAAGACAGGTGAAGGAAGCACGAGTCAGTTTGTGGTTCCTTCACCGACATTCATTGGAGGTGCTTGATGTTTAGAAAGAGAGTGTTATTATTTAGAGGCACATTTGATCCAATTCATATAGGACATATAAATACTGTAAAAGATGTTCTTGAGCTAATGAGAATAAATTATAAAGGATTAGGCACATTTAATGAATTGTGGATTTTACCAACCTTCACTAGTAACAAATTCGGAAACAAAAGAAAACTTACTGACGGACTACATAGAACAAAAATGTTACATTTAGCTTTTGTAAACTCTGGAATTCCTATACAAAAATTAAGAGTATGTACCTTTGAGCTGGACACAAAAAATAAAGCAGGGGTCTACAAAACAATAAAAGCCTTATACAAATGCTATCCAACATATACATTTGGTATGCTTATGGGGATAGATCATGCTATAGGAATAAGGGCCTACAGATATAGTAGGAATTTTGTAAGAGAGGTTAAGTGTGTAATAAAAGCCAGATATGGATTTACCCCTGTAACAGTCCATAAACAATCACAATGGTTTGTCAAAAAACCACATATTTATTTAGGGGGGCTCGCAATTAATCGTAATATATTTTCCGGAAAAATAAGAAAAACCTTGAGTAAATTTAGTATAGAAGATATAGTTAAAAATAAACGACTACACGTTGATATAGTACCGGAAGTGGAAAAATATATAAGAAATAATAATCTTTACTTTAATACTTAATATGGAGATTAAGAAATGGGATGGTGTTCAGGAACAGATGTTTTTGATATTATATGTGATGCTATGCTTGCCTCAAAAAATACCAATGTAGACCCCAATACGGGGCTTATAATGTCTAATACAAAAGAGGCACTGAAAAAAATCATCACTGAACTTGAGGAAATGGATTGGGATTGCCAACAAGAAAGTGAATTTTGGGATTCCACAATAGTACAAGAAACATTTAAAGATCTTCATCCTGAATGGTTTGAAGAGTCAAAAAAAAGTGATAAGTTATAAATGCGTGGTGACTGTCTCGGCGAACATCGAGGGTTGCAATAGCCGACATCGTGGAAGGTTGCCCCTCTATAACGCATTTTAAAGGTGAGGTACCCAAGCGGTCAAAGGGAGCAGACTGTAAATCTGTTGGCTATAATGTCTACGTAGGTTCAAATCCTTCCCTCACCACAAAGGAATATAGGTGTAGCGCACATTAAAAAGTTGAAGGAAAACAGATGAGAGATCCAAACAGAATTGATCTGATAATGGAAAAATTAACCAAGATATGGAAACTTCATCCAGACTGGAGACTCTGCCAATTATTATACAATGTAACAATTTCTACAGGTTGGAAACAAAAAGATTTATTTTACTTTGAAGATGATGAATTGTTAAAAAAGTTAAATAGATTAGAAGAGAGGGCTAATCATGATTAAAGAAATCATTATATATAATGGGGTTAGAGTACTTTTTCGTGATATGAAGTATCTATATAAATTTAGCACTAAATGCCCAATATGTTTTGAACATATATATAAAGATGATGCTATATACTCAATCATGAACAACTATACACTGTTCCCAAATATAGCTGTACATAAAGGGTGTGCAGATTCAAAAGAAAAATGTGTAAAACAATTGGTAAATAGTTATACAAAATATAAGAAATTTCTTAAAAAGAACACATTTTGGTATAACGTACAATATTTTTAAAAGGTAAAACAAAATGTCAAGAGAAATGATTATATATGAAGGAACTAAAGTATTCTTCCACAGTATGGTATATAGAGATTTAATTAAAGGGCATGAGGAATGGTGTGCTGTATGTAATAAGAAAATATACAAAGGTGATACCATATGTTTAATTATGAATAACTAGACATTGTTTCCAAACGTCTATGTACATGAGGCATGTATAGAGTCTAAAGAGTGGAGTGTAAACTACCTGACAGAATACTATGAAAAGTTTAAAGAGTTTTCAGAGGTGTATAAAATTTGGATTAACAAAGCGTATGATGTTTGAAAAGGAGCAAAAAATTAATGAAAAGAGATGATTGTCCATATTTAAAAGCAAATGCTCATGACGGTGACTGGGAAATGATATGTACTGTAAACAATGAAGAATGTAATACTAATTGGGAACAGTATAGGGAGTGTAATGTATATAATCAATGTATGAATGGTAAGTTAAAAACGAACAAAACTATTTTGCCATTATGAAAAATAATTACTTGACAAACTAAAATTAGTGCCTATATTGTGTGCTAATGGGAAGGATTGTTTGTTTTTTAATCATTATTTCTATAGGGGGATTTACTAAGTGACTGAATCCAAAAGTGAAACTGGAAATAGTTATGGTCTGGGATGGGAAAACCACAAAGAGGATGTATTTGAAAGATGTAAAGTTGAAATACCCACTCTAAAAATGATTAACGGTCGTTGTATCTGGGCAGTGGATGTTGTAAAACAAACTAATCTCTTTGGTAACTATTATACACGTCCACATATATTAATAGAAGGTGATAATTACCACGCATTAAAAGTTTTAGTATTTACTCATGCTGGTAAGATAGATGTCATTTATATAGATCCTCCATATAATACTGGTAATAAAGATTTTTTATTCAATGATGTATTTGTTGATAAAGAAGGTTATAACCACAGTAAATGGCTAAGTTTTATGGAGCCCCGACTTGTCGAAGCTAGGAAATTACTTTCTGATACTGGTGTTATATTTATTTCTATTGACGATAATGAACAGGCACAGTTGAGATTATTGTGTGATAAGGTGTTTGGTGAAGAGAATGTCGAAGTAATGATATGGGAAAAAACAGGCCATGGAAAAAAAGGCGGTACTGGTAAAGCAGCAGTAGGGAAAACATTTCGATCTGAACATGAATATCTAGCAGTAGTCTACAAAAACAAATCTTTAATAGAATATAACAAAGTAATGGAGCTTCCAAATTTTAAAAACATCAAAAAGAATGTAGATAATGACCCAAGAGGTCTTTGGGAAAGTGGTAACATTTCTGCTTCAAACATTAACAATAAAGAATCTAAAAAATATTTTGAAATTGTTTCTCCAAGCGGCAAAAAAACTTCCAGGAATTGGCTTATAACTCATAAAGAACTTGAATCTCTGATTAAAGACAATAAGATATATTGGGGTAAAAATGGAGATGCTATACCTAGAATAAAAATATTTATAAACGAACCTAGGAAAAGTTTCCCAGGGTCTATAATAAAAGATAAAGGGTCACTAGCTTATGGAAAAGATGAACTGGAAGAAGTATTAGGAGTTAGAATGGATGATTTTACTCCCAAACCTACATTGCTTATAAAATATCTAATAAAAATGGTATCTGGTAAAAATGCAGTAGTATTAGACTTTTTTGCTGGTTCAGGGACAACAGGAGTTGCTACATTAGAGTTAAATAAAGAAGATGGTGGTAATAGACAATTCATACTCTGTACAAATAATGAGGGTAATATATGTACTGATGTATGTTATCCAAGGTTAAAGAAAATAATAGAGGGGTATAAAACACCTAAGGGAAAAATTGTTGAAGGGATACCTGCTAATTTGGTATATTTTACTTGTGGAAAAAATAAAACAGGTAGCGCAGCATTCATGCAAATAACGAAAAACGCTGATCCTGATACATTAAAATTAGAGATGGCTCAACACAGCACTGGTATTATCAAAACAATAGAGGGTACATATATTGAAGAAAGTATATCCTATGTAAAAGGGATAGAAGATATAGAATATGTACTTCTTAGAAATGGTGGAAAGGAAAAACACGGTAATAAATATGTAGGAATATATTATACCATTTTTGATTATAGATTAGATGTATTAGATGAACTTCGCCATAAAATGAATCAGATCAGCGGTGACAACATTAAAAAAATTCTATATTATTTCACATTAGAAGAAGAAATACCACTATCTATACTTGGGCACTGGGACAATGTAGAAATAAAAACATTTCCAAAAGAATTTTTTGAAGGATTTATGAAAATAATTAAGAAACAATAAACAGGGGTATAAGTGTAAATGATTACAACATTAAAAACATTCCAACAAAAAACAACAAAAAAAGTAACTGATAATGTATTAGATCTTTTAGGCAAGCATAGAGGTAAAAGAATTTGTATATTTAGTTCTCCTACAGGTTCAGGCAAAACAATAATGATGACTACTGTTATAGATCATATTATTAGAATGGAAAAAGAATTTGATTTATGTATTATATGGTTAAGTATTGGTAAAGGTGGATTAGTAAAACAAAGTTTTGAGAAGGTCAATAATGAGATAGGTAAAAAAGTGCATTGTGTTACTCTTGATGATAAATTAAAAGGTAATTTTGCAATAGAAAAAAATGAAATATTATTTGTAAATTGGGAAAAGATAAATTCTACATTAAACAAAGCACGTAAAAAGGGGGATATACCAAATATAATAGATTTAATGTATAACACGAAAAAAAAAGATGTAAAAAAAATCTTAGTTATTGATGAGAGCCACCAGTCTGCTAACACTGAAAAAGCTAATACTGTTAGAGAGTTTATATCCCCAGATGTAACCATAGAAATGAGTGCCACCCCTGTACTGGAAATACATGCTAATGAACTTAATAATACTTGTCATTTGGTGATAGTCAATCCAAACGATGTTATAGAGTCTGAACTTATAAAAAAAGAAGTAATTATAAATAAAGACATAGAAATACAACTCGAAAAGAATACCGGGCTGAACATAATTCTAGAAGCTGCACACAACAAAAGAATAGAACTCGAAAAGATTTTAAGAAAAGAAGGTAGTAATGTGATACCACTAGTCTTGGTACAAGACAACAACGCTGATAAAGGAAATATAAATATAAAAGAAGTTGAAAATTTCTTTAAAGAAAAAGATATAACTTATGAAAACGGAAAATTAGCCATAATGCTTAGTGGAAAGCATAAAAACACTAAAGGCATAAAAAAAGCGAACAATAAAGTAGAGTTCTTAATATTTAAACAGGCTATAGCTGTTGGATGGGACTGTCCAAGAGCTTTTATACTAGTGAAATTTAGAGAAAAGGGAAATGATACGTTTGAAATACAAACAATAGGGCGTATATTAAGAATGCCAGAAGCCTTTCATTATAAAAATGATATTCTTAACGTTGGTTATATTTATACAACAATTAATGATATCATAATAAATACAGAAAATAGCTACTATCCAAATTTAATAAAACATTTAGTGGCTAAACCAACTATTAAAAATTTTCCAATACTACATTCTTTTCATAAACAAAGATTACAATTTAATGATTTAGGTAGCAGTATTACCCCATCATTTATTGAAACATGGAAAGAAGAAATTGGAATAGACAAAGAATTTTTATATGAACAGTCTATTGATAAACTTAAAGAATATGGTTTTGACACCTCTGGAGATGAATTAAAAACAAGTCTGCTTGTTAACATGTCTATTGACCTCATACAAGGGATAGATGGTTTGTGTGGAAACTACAAAGAGGCTACTAGTAAAATATGTGGAGTTGTCTTATCAACAATGGAAGCAGCTAATTTGTTTGACAATATTATATTAAATAATTTAGGTGAGTTTGCACCAAGAAGGTCATTACAATCAGTTAAAACAGCTATATATATCTTTTTCCATAAAATCCTTGGGGTATATTACAAAGATGTGGGTAGAGAGATGTATGTCAAAAGAGTATTACTTAGTAACATAAATAAATTCATCAGTCTTCTACATAAAGTAATAGAGGTATACGCTCCTATAAGAAAGAATGAAATTTCTACTAAGATGAAAGAAAATAACTATGGAGAAACAGATATAAATTGGAGACTAGAAAAAGACAAATATTATGCTCCAACATATGAACTTGTTAGACACATACGATATGCTTATAAACCGTGTTTTCTAAAAAGGAAACGTAGTGAGCCAGAAAAAAATTTTGAATATTTTGTAGACTTACAAGAGTCTGTTGAATGGTGGTATAAAAATGAGGATAATGGAAAAGAAAACTTTGCCATAAAGTATATTAAAGAGGGTAAAGTAAAATCTTTTTATCCTGATTATATTGTACAATTGGTAAATGGTAACATTTGTATATTTGATACCAAATCAGGGGTAACTGCTGAAACCGCAAAAGGAAAGGCTGAAGCTTTATATAAATATACACAAAACTGCCCTGAAATTACTGGAGGCATTGTAGTACCACACAAAGATGGCTGGATGGTACATAGATCTGACAAATATCATTACGACAGTGCTTGTTTTGACGGTTGGGAAACCATAGAGGATGTATTATCGAAGGATAAGATTTTGCATATTGAATAAATATTATAAAAGGGAGTAAGTATAGTGATTGGATTTATAAATTGGTCAATTAGTTTTGATGCTTCTAAAAATGAGTTGAGTGATACGTTTGATGATAAATATAAAATAGAAATATTCAAAGCTGCACTGGACAGTAGAAGACTTGCAGAAAATTTGCTTTGGACAGGATGTATACTATACATTTATAATGGTACTTTAATATTCCCCAAATATTGTTTTATCATAGTAGCTTTGTTTACATTTTATAGTTTATATCTAATAGACCCACATTATGCAAAAACCCTTCTTTCTAATAACACATCTAAATCCAAACAACACACTTATAACCTAATTTTAAGACATATGAAATGTATAAACATAGTTTTGTTTACAGCTGGATTGTTGTACATATTTATTATAGGAGTATAAATTTACTAACATGAAAAAAGATAAAAATCTCGATTTTATACCTTCGCTAAATACTGATACAGATTATAGTATTAATACAGATAATGTTGTTATTGATGACAGTGAAGATAATGAAGATAGTAATAATGAAGACAACCTTTTTATGGAATATCTTACCAGAACATTAAAGGATGAAAAAAACAAGAATAAAATATAGGTAACTGTTAAGAAACCTATAAGTATGCAAGGAAGGAAAAACGACAGCTACCTGTAAAATCAGGCACCCAAGCCCATCCGGGGATAGTGGTAAGCTACTGTCGACCTTGCATAATAAATTTTCAAAATAGAGAAAAAACATGAAAAAACTATTAGAAGCAATGGGAAAAAAAGATACAGCTAGGTTCCAAGAAAAAATAAGAGGGAAAAATATTCGTGCATTAGAAGTATGGTTCCATGAAAACGATGGAAGATCCTCTGTGATAATTTATAGATGCAGACATGAGAAAATAAGACATTTCTATTTTAATGAGAAAGATTATTTTGAAAGGCTCAGATATTATCAAGCCGTATGTGATTCTTTGATTGCTGGTTGTGGAGTAAATAATGGAAACCCATCAGGTAGACATGCTATTTTTGAACCAAAACAAGCAGGAAAACTTAGAAGTGTGGCAATTTGGTATGAGGTGTAAGAATAAGTATGAAAACAAAGGAAAAATAGAATGGAAGAAATATCAACATGCCTTCATAGATTTTTAGACCCAATAGACATAGAGAATGCTCCAGAAGGATGTGGAAATTGCGCTATTTGTATTAATAATGGAAAAAATAAAGAGTGTTCTCAATATACTCCAGTACTTGTCTCATTACCGCATATGAAACTTCCTAAATGGATATAAGTTGTTAAGTAAGGAAAAAATAATATTATGAACATGAATAGAACACTTGAAGATAGGATAGAAAATTTTATAGCTGAAGCACAATCTCATGTTGATTATTTAAGGGAGACAGCAGATAATCTTGAATATACGATTGCTTTGTTTTCTAAAGCGAATTACTTTAGCAAATCAAATAAGATTGAAGAGAGGTTAGCAGGGGATATAGCAAAAACCAGGTTGGTAAATTTGAATTTTGATGCCCCAACCCCCTCGGCGATTGAAGAAGAAATGATGAAAGCAATAAATAAGAATACATACACCGACACAAGAAGTATCGTTAGATCGCCTCTCACTAAGCGAGAATAGCAATATAATAGTATAGTAAACAATATAGGAATAATAATTATGGGGCATATGTTTATAGTTGAGGAACAGAAAACCTTAGAGGAGTTTTATCACTCGGTAGGTAGAGGGGAAAGAAGCAAAGAAGAATGTGATGATGAAATAACAAAGTTTTTTCAAAAGATTTTTGATGCTGATGAACAATCAAAAAAAGGAGTAGAGAATGGCTTTTAACTATAAGTTAAATGACCAAGAGATAGACCAGATAATAGATAATTGTCTTAAGGCAATAGATATTCTATTACACACATTGGATGAGGAAAAATTAAATGGAGTGCACGGTAAAGACTTACGAGATGCGATAAATGAAGAACATTACATAGACGATATGCCAGATGTCTCAGACACTTTATTGGATGATATAAGAACCTTTGTTCGCTAAATAGAAAAGGAGCGGTGGTTAACAACCACCTGCTCCTATTCTCACCAAACAACCTACCTACCAAACAACCTACCTATTGTATCTTTTCTTTTAATTCTCTTCTTTATATAACGGTATACTACTGGGGTCTTTCTTTTCTCTCTCTCTCTCTTTTAATCTGTAGCTTTTGATTTTTTTTTATATTTCAGCGAGTTTTTCGTTCTAGTGAACCGGCTTCACATTTTAACTCCTGAACTTTAATAAGGACTACTCTTCTGTGGTAACTGTTTCCTGGCCACTTGATTCATTGGTAGCCTGTTCACAGCCTGTAAATGTATAACATGCCCCAAAAATTAGTAACGCTGTAAAAATCGCAAAAACTTTCTTCATAGTATTTCTCCTTTTATTATTTATTTTTTTTTATTTTTAACACGTTTTTCGTTCTACCGAACCAGCTTCAAATTTATACCCACGAAGTTTTTCAGGGGGACCGTGATAAACATCTCCAACCCAAACTTTACACTCATCCACATACCCACAAGTGCTGCATACCATTCTAGGATGTCCATCTATTACTTTATGAACCCATGTTCCAGTAATATAATCATCTGGAACTCTTTTACATTTAGGACAAATCATATTCTATTCCCCTAATTATTAAAAAATTTTAACGCGTTTTTCGTTCTACCGAACCGACCTTAGTTTTATACCCACAAAATTTTTTACCAATGTCGAGCATGGTTTGGTCTTACAAGCATTTGTGCTGGTCCAACTGGTATTACTGTTCTCCTACTTATATGAGCCCCAAACATTGCCTCCATAAACACCGCTGTTCCTTTATCCGCAACTGAACGTTTCACACCCTTCCTCTGCATTGCACCGGCAATATCATTGTGCCACGAAAGTGCATAGTCTCCGTCTTCTTGTATTGCTTTTCTCAATACACCCATAGCTTTTTTTATTTCCTTTCCCCTTACCATCACGGTATCTCCTTAATTAATTAGTATAAAGTTCCTTCAGTATAATATCCATACGGTACCTTCTCTGGTTTCTTATCTCCTCTATCACCAATTTTACTGCACAGATCTTCCCACTGGAATAACGGATCAACATCCTCAATATTTCTTTCTAATAAAAACTCTTTAATAGTTTCAACAGCTGGACTGGCATCGTCAGAAGAAGATAAAACAATTCGTTCTTTCCTAGTAGTTAAGAACCCCATAAAGTCATACAAAACCCCTGTTACTACATGATTTAATTTTTCCTGTGACATTTTTTACTCCCAATTATTTTATATTCACGCCCTTTTCATTTGCTCTGAACGTTATGAACTTAACTTTGCCCTCTTTAACTAATGACTTTATTTTGTGCTGTGTCTTACTAAGCTTCGCTTGACCTGTTTTTATCTCTATAAACACAACCTCATTATCGTTAAATGATATGCCGTCTATAGGATTCCCAAGAAATCTAAAGTTATTTGGGTCATATGGATACTCAGTAAAGAAGGGGGCTATATTTTCTACCGTTTTTCCCAAGCGAACTTCCGAACTTCTCTTTTGATAAGCCAACCTATTTTTTTCTAAAACCAGCCTAGCAAATTTTCTATTAAACTTATACCCCCTTACTAATAAAAAAATTACAATACAAACCAATACAAATACAATTACCCCCGTCATATGTCACCGTTTAATACTTTTAAATTATTTGAATAATCAACTCTCTTTTGATAAATCCCTTCTAGTTCTTTTCCAAGTGACTCTTTTATTTTTTTTAAATTACCAAGCTTTATTTCAACTTGGTCTAGCTGTCCATCATCAAGCAAATCATTTATCACCGTAGTAATAACCAAGGCAGGATCGAATTTCCCTGTTTGTGATAAAGATCGTGAAGTAGCTTCTACTCTATCAGTTATCATTAGAATAGCAGACTCTACACACATTGGACATTGTGTTTTATACCTAAACATATCCTTTGTACTGTCACCAGACTTTTGAAAAAAATATGTAAGAACGGAGGTACCGTGATGTTGACTTATGATCTCTATAAGACGCCTTGAAAAGTTTTCATCATTTATAAGTATCATTACACTGTCAGACACATGCCTTGTAATAAAGTTGTAACTTATCATTGGGTCTAAATCATCGTGTGGATTTTCATCATCCAATTGGTTTTCAGTAAAATATTTAGGATTAATAAGTTTTCCTATATCATGATAAAGAGCTGCTACTTTCATTAAATCTACATCTAAATCTAATTCCAAAGAAACAACCTCTATCATCGAGGCCACTTCCTGACAATGTTTATATGTACCAGGGCAAGTGTCCCTAAACTGTTTAAGTAGTGGATATGTAGAATCCATTAACATTTTAAGATTATCATCGTTCTCAACTGCATCGATATTTGCGTCTTCCATTATCTATCCCCACTTACTGTTAATTACACAACCTCTTGCATAGTTCCACCACATAGATGACACACTATTTTCTCTGCAAATTCCGCAGCTTTAACACTAATAATATCACCACACTTGGTGCATTTAAAATCTTTATTTTTAAGACCAGCCATTTCTATATTACTAGCTGGCTCTAATCTCCCGTTCATCTTATGCATATTTACACCCTCCTAAATAACTTCTTCCGGCATATAATCAAAAAATCCAGGGTCATGTGCTAGCTCACGTAATAACCCATACTTCAATACACTTTCAGTATCTTCAATTAAATACTTATATTTTGAACGATTTGCCCAAATACGAAGTCTTTCATTTAATATTTTTGTAGCCAAATTATCTGTTCCAGTCAATGTATTTTTTAATTGGCGAGGATAAGTTGCTCTTAACCACTTCATATACCCGCAACGCATCAACTCCCATAACACATCGTATTTCTTTTCTACTATATCCTCCTGAGTGGTAATATAAACATGTCTCCAATTTTTAAACTGTTCCATCAATACAGATTCTACCTGACTGTAATCAGCCCTGTTAATACCACATATTATAATACCAAAATCATCTACTAAAAATGCTACTGCAATATTTTTCAGTATGTTCATTTTTTTTGAACCCAACATAAAATTATTCAACATAACTTTAATATGTGTTTCTAGTTCTTGTAATTCCATTTACTTTTCCTATAACTTATTCATATGTTTAAGAGCTAGTAACTCTTCCTTATCCGCATTCAAAGATGTAATACTGTGAAGTGAACCCACCTCTTTTTTTTCCTCGAAAGTAAAAAAAACTTTACCTTTATTGATACCAACATTTATTTTAGAATCAGGGGCTACTTTATCTTTAAGTAATTTTTTAGCCAAAGGAGTAGACACTTCTTTTTCAATACATCTTTTTAACGGTCTTGCTCCATATTTTTCATTTATACCTTTTTTGAATATAAACCCCTTTACTTTATTATCAAAATCAAGTTCACATTTTTTATACTCTGTAGCATTATGTCGCAAATTATCATTTAGTTTATAAAGTTCTATATCAATAATTCGCATGTAATCTTTTCTTGTTAACGGTTTAAAATTCACTATTGAATCTATACGGTTAAGAAATTCAGGTTTGAATTTACTTTTAATTGCTTTATAAATAGCCCTATTTTGTTTCGTATCTGTTAGTTCTGAAACATTTCCGAACCCAATGGTACTTTTAACAGCATTTACTTCTTTAATACCCACATTAGAAGTCATAATAATAACAGTATTTTTAAATGAAACACTTTTACCTTTACCATCAGTTAGTCTTCCTTCGTCCATAATCTGAAGTAATAACTCATGTACTTTAGAACTTGCTTTTTCTATTTCATCAAATACCACTACACTAAAAGGGCTTTCAAACACTGCATTTGTTAAATAGCCCCCCTGATCATACCCTATATACCCAGATGGAGCCCCAATTAATTTTGAATATTCATGTTCAGAAGAATATTCTGAACAGTCTATTGTTATCAGGTTTTTCTTTTCTTTGATCAATTCATCAGCCAACACTTTAGCAGATAATGTTTTCCCGCAACCAGTTTTCCCTGCAAACAAAAACGAACCTATTGGCTTAATTGGATCCTTCAAACCAACACTAGCTCTTTGAATAGTATCAACTATCAAATTAACAGCCTCATCTTGTCCTATCAAAGCCACTTTCATAGCATTACCAAGATGTAAAAGATCTTTTTTAGATACATTTTTAAATTTTAATTTCTTTTTTTGTCTTTGTCTTTTAGCCTGCCCAACCATAGAGGTTTGATTATTTTTGGTAGTATGTCGACCATCATCTTCCAACTCCTCATCCGACAATTCCTGTGCATTTTCAAATATTAAAAACGGATTAGCAATCTTGCAAAGATCATACACTTCATGCATAAGAATTGGAGGAGATACTCTGTTTGATATCCCCATAGCATCTAACATAATAAACAACTCTTCAGAATTAATAACACACAACGATACTATAAAAGTTTGAAAACTGGATCTGTCATGAAAAAATTTTTGAATTAGAATAGCTTCCATGTCTTTTTCCATAAACTTTTTTATTTCAATATATTGATTAATCCGTTTCCACCATTTTTTAACAACTGTGAATTCAAGATCTTCTATATTTTTCAGCTCTGTTGGTAACCCCTGTTTAGTATTTTTATCCCCCTGTGTTTGTTGTTCATCATAGTAAGAAAGATTCCAGCTTTTATTATCTGTTAATAACTTTTCACCATCACCAACAGTGTCTCCAGTTTTTAACTTAACTACATGGTTTCTATTAAGTATCAAATTATTAGGAGTAAGAGGGGGATTAACCTTCAATATTTCTCCCATAATTTCATCACGTATCTTCATCAAATCAGGAGGACTGCTCATTTGTTGTCTAATATGAGACAGTAATTGATTAATGTTTGCAATACAAGTTGCAATCACAAAATCTTCATAAAAACTCTTTGGAATAACCCCCTTTTCCCTTGCTAAATAAGCAAGCTTATCCTCCAACTCACCTTCTGGTATCTTTAAAACAAGGATTTCAAAATCAGCCTCAATAACCCATGATTTATGTACTTCATAATTACTTAATGGCATAATAAACTCCTAACGTTTTCTAAATTTATCATTTCCGTATTTAACAACAATAACCGCTTCTTTATATGATAATGATTCCATAGTTGGAATACCGTTTGAAAGTGAGATCCCTTTTGAATCAAAGGCATCTTTTACCAACTGATCGTACTCTACACCTTGAATACTGATAATACTTTGTAATGCTGCCGTTTGTACATCAGAAATAGTAGTCTGACCCCCCATACTAATTCCATCAATAGCTGTTACATTAACTGCTGCCTCAACAAAAGCTTTAGGCGTTGGTGGAACCGGAGGTATGTTAGGGACAGATTTTTCTTGTTGTATGGTTACAGTACTGGTTACCTGTTGTGCACCGGCACTTACCGGTGGAATTGGTGGTTGTGTATTTTTTGGTACCACCATAGTAGATATTTTTGCTTCCTGTTTTTGTATAACAGGGGGTACTGGTATTTCTTGTTTTGATGAAATAGGAACAAAAGGGGTCTTTACAGAAGTCTTTGAAAACAGAATTACCTCTGGTTCAACATCTCCATCTTCCTCTATATATAGCCCCACACCCCATTTCTTACAAGCATCTTTAAGTGCTTTTGAATAAGCAGCTTTAAAAGGAGTACCAGCTTCTTGTCTATCATCTATTGGTGCTCCACCAAACCCTTCTTGAAAAAACAAATTACCTGTATTGGTGTCTAAAATAGAAACCCGTATTCTAGTAACAACGTTTGAACCTATTACATCTTGATATACAACCTCACTAGACCATTGTACCCCAAAAATTTGATTCATTCTATCAGCAACATCTTGCCATTTAATGTAAGAGTAAGTTCCACCTCTACCAGGTCTTGTTGGAACATCAGTAAACTTTTTGTAAAGTAAATCTCTCATAATTTCTCCTTTTCCATGTATAATTTTATACTTCTTAACACACAATATAATACATATTTTCCATTTGTCAAGTTATTTTTTTAATTTAAATCCATTTAATACGACTGTCAGAATCTTTTCTTTTAACAACTTCTCCTATAGTATAGCTCTTTTCGCCAATATTATCAAGCCTATCCAACACCTCTTGTTCTATTTCATCACGTACAACCAATACCATGCCTATACCATTATTAAAAGTTCTCATCATTTCTTTTTCAGATACATTACCTGCCTGTTGTAAAAACATAAAAACTGGTGGAACAAGCCAATTGTGTTTTTTTATCTCAATCCCACAAGTTTTTGGAATAACTCGCAGAATATTATCCACAAGACCACCACCAGTAATGTGTGCTATACCTAATATTTGTAAGTCTCTAATACTATTAATTGTATTAACATATATCTTTGTCGGAGTTAGTAACTCTTCTCCCAAACTTTTGCCTGACTCAAGTACATGGTCATCAATTTTTAACTTTAAAACATCAAAGCATATTTTGCGTACAAGTGAATATCCATTACTGTGAAGCCCGCTTGATGCAATACCTATAAGTTTATTCCCTATACTGATTTCAGAACCATCAATAATTTTACTTCTATCTACTATCCCTACAGCAAAACCAGCCAGATCATACTCGTTATCTCTATAAAATCCAGGCATTTCAGCAGTTTCTCCGCCTATTAATGTACACGCAGCTTGTTTACAACCATCAGCAATCCCTTTTATAATTTCAATTGCAACAGATACTTCTAATTTACCTGTTGAAAGATAATCAAGAAAGAAAAGCGGTTTTGCTCCTTGTACTATAATATCATTAACAACCATGGCTACCAGATCTTGTCCAACGGTATCATGTTTGTTCATCATAAATGCTATTTTAAGTTTTGTTCCAACCCCATCGGTTGAACTAACTAAAACAGGGCTTCCGGTGGTATAGTTTAGTAACGAATTATTTAACGAAAATAAACCACCGAATCCCCCTATTTCACCAATAACCCCCGATTGGGGAGTTTGTTTTACTATTTTTTTGATACTATCAACTAAAATATCTGCCTTATCTATATCTACTCCAGCATTAGCATAAGTAAGAGAATTCCCCATCGTTAAACACCATACTTTCTTTTTTAAAAAGTTAGCTCCTACCCCTACCCCCACCTGTGCCTCTACCAACACCTCTACCGGTACCGCCTACACCACGTTTCTGGCCTCGTCCACCACCAGTGCCCGCGCCACGTCCTCCTCCTCCAACACCTCTACCGTCACGAAAAGGACCAGAACCATCTCGTTTTGGACCTATACCACACGAACCATCTCTTTTTCTTTGATTTTGCGCCATCTTGTTTTCCTCCTATGCACCACGATTTGGATTATTGTCATACTGACCTGATCCAAAGTGGTATTTATTTTTTGAACGTCTTAATTTAACCTCATCATCTTCAGGTACAAAAGCGTCTGTATCTTCCAACGGTCTATTGTCTGAATCTGTTCTATGAATGAATTCAGCCTCATTACTTTTTTGTCTGTTTGAAGTCTCTTCTCGCCTACTAAATTCCCGTTTACGAGAGGCTACTTCTGTCATCTCGTCAATATCTTTTGATACATCCTCAGGATTTTCCACCTTATTTGGTGCTCCTCCACTAGGCTTCTTATAATCCTGGCTTTTTGAAATATTGGCTGTTACCTCTCTATTTCCGCCAAAATTACCATCTACCATATCAGACTTTGAATTGCTTACAGGACTATCACTTGGTCCAAGTACAAAACTCATTTACTTTCCTCCTTTAATAATTTATTTAATAGTTTCAACTGCTTGAGGAGGTGACGGGTAATGCTCCCGTGTCCACCAGGCTTCTCTAAAAAAATTTATACGATGATAATAGGGGCGACAATGACTTCTGTCGCTGCTTCCACCACTTAATTTGAAAAATTAAGAAATTCTATCGTTAATAATATTCTGTTGCCAGGCTATTATTAGACCCCACACAATGACTTATTAAACAGCCACCATGGTCTTATTCGCAGACACCGTTTGGGTTACCCCTGACAGTTGTGCACGAACATAATCTTGCATAGTTGTTTTGCCAATTATTAATTTGTCTATTTTTTCGTGGGTAGACGTCCACGCATCGATTTTTTTAGTATCATTCCCGCTGTCGAATCTAATTTCACCCCCATATTTATGCATAACTACTCTCCTACTATTAAGCGGTTACTTTAACAAGATAAGCACTAATTTCCATTTGTCAAGTAATTATTTTGTTATTAGTGGGATCAATTAAGACCCCACTAATCGACTAACCGTTGTCTCGTTTAAGTTTTCTTGCCTTTTTCTTGGCCTCTAACTTTGCCTGTTTGGCAATCTTTCTTTCCTTGTTTTTAATCCACCGTTGTTCCATAGTATAACGTTGTCTAGATGGTTTTCTCATACCACGCCCAATTTTACGTGCTCCGCCACCGCTTTTTGAATTACCCATGACTTATCACCCCCTTTTCGGGTAGTTACGTCATAGGTACACCTCCTGTTGCTAAAATTATTCTATAAACCATGTTGCTTCCTCCATCTAAATAAATTTACCATAATTCTATATTCAACATTCCCTACTTCACCTTTGAACTCTGAACCTGTAATCATTTCAAATAGTTTAATATAACGTCTACTAAGTTCAATGACTAATTCTTTAGGTGCTTCAGGTAACACCTCGTCCTCATAAGGATTACAGTTTTTCTTAAACCAAAGTCTTAAAAATTCTTTATCAATATTTTCAGGCTCCTCATTATTCAAAAATCTAGTATGGTAGCTCTCACCTAACCAATATCTAGACGAGTCTGGGGTATGAATTTCATCTACCAAAAAAATATTTCCCTTCTCATCATAACCAAACTCATACTTGGTATCCACCAAAATCAACCCATTTTTTGCAGCAATCTCTGTTCCCCTTTCAAACAACTTGAATGCTTTATCAGCAACAAAATCCCACTGTTCTTGTGTCATTAATCCAAGTTTAACTACCTCTTTTCCAGAAATGTTTTCGTCATGTTCATCAGATTTTGTTGAAGGGGTTATTATAGGGCTATCAAACCTCTGATTTTTGACCATACCATCTGGCAAAATATTACCACAGAATTCTCTATTCCCCTTCTCATAGGCTGTCCACACAGAGGTTGAGGTTACCCCTGTTAAATACCCTCTAACTACAAATTCAACTGGAAATACTTTAAGTTTTTTACAAACCATAACATTAGGATCTGGTGTAGATAAAACATGGTTTTGAACAATATCCTCTGTATTTTTAAACCAAAATGCAGATGTTTGTGTTAAAACCTGTCCCTTAAAAGGGATGCTTGCTAAATTAATATCAAAAGCAGATTGCCTATCAGTGGTTATTAAAAACACCTCATTATCAGAAGTGTACACATCCCGTACTTTACCTGTATATTTCTCACCTAAGTTTGAAAAATCGGTATCTTTTAAAACATAGTTTAATTGTTTTTCTATATTGTCATCTAACATATTATCCCCGTGTACTATATATACATGCTAATTAAGCAGTTAATCTGAACTATGTAGGTCAAGCCATTTCAATTATATTTTAATTTATTGTTAAAAGTTAATTTATTCATTTGGTAGCTCTACGCCTGCTCTACCAAAACATTCTACTATTTTTTTTACTCATAGTTATCACCTTACAGCACAGTTACTAACAAGATTAACCATTATTCTTGTTGTTCTTACCTTTCTTCTTATTGCCTTGAAGTTCCTTCATAGGCCATATATCTACGTCTACCCCAGTGGACTTCATTGGAAAACCACGAGGGAACAAAAGGGCAAAGAGACACATGATACCGATAATAAGACAAGCGATGAGAATCAAAATGTGACCCACAGAGATTGAATACATTAAACCGCCTCCATTAAATATAACCAAACGCTTGAACTAACGGTAAACGCTGGTTCGTTATCGTTAAATTATTGGTTGGAGCTACAGCCCGTTGCCGTAGCTCAGCTTTACGTTAAACATTAATAACCAAACTACTATCAAACCCCTCACTCTCATTAGTTTCGAAAGGGCCACAATAACCGCGAGAATTACAAATCACCTTTGTATTTCCTATCTTATAATCAGCAATATTGTGAACATGCCCATGAATCCATATCTTGATATTACTATCACTGATAAACTCCTCCAGATCAACCACAAAGGCTGCTGTAAGTATATCATTCTTATACTTTTCAAGACACGATTTTATACTTGGTGCATTGTGTGTTACAACAATAATCTTTTTATCTTTATGTTCTTCAACCTTCTTACTTAACCAATTAAATGATTTATTATAAACTTTGATAGTGTCAGATGGTTCCCAAACTTTATAATCAGGGAAAACTTTTATTGTCTTATAATCATTCATCATAGCCTTTGCATGCTTAGCAGCAACCTCAACATCACCATATAATTCAAAGTTAGTCCATAATGTACAACCTAAGATTACTACATCCCCTATGACTAGTTCATCGTTTTCTAGTACATGAATATTAGTACCTTTAGATTTTTTTACCATAGCATTACATGTTTCAGGTATGAGTCCATGGTAGTATTCATGGTTGCCCAAAACATAAACAACTTCTTTATCTTTGAACTTACGTTTAATCCAACCCAACCCATTTGTACCTATATGTATATCCCCTGCTAATATAACCACATCAGAGTCAACCTTTGGTATTTTTAAATCACCAAATTCAATATGTAAATCGTTTAAAATATGTAATTTCATCTTCTTAACCTATATCAAAACGCCTTTCGCCCAATCTTTAAACTCTTTAAATGACATAACATTTATATTCTTAGATTTGACTGCATGGGCATTCTCAATAAACCATTCTTTTGCCTTTGTTTTGAACCCATTACCTTCCAATACAACTATAACATTTTTTTCATCAAACACTTTACAGTTTTCAAGAAGGTATGGTAGTTTTTCGTCCACGGAACCAGCCACTACTTGAGACCTACACTCTATTCTAGTATCCGGATGATCTCGAAAAAACAACAGAAACTCCCCTCTACTATTTGACCCATAGACATTAGTGTATGGAACATTTCTAAACAAAACCCCTTTAGCATCAATAGGTATATGTGATAACCCATCCAACCAATTAGTGTAGGATAAAGACTCAATACCACATTCATTTATAACTTCCTCAACTAAATTTTCCAATCTTTTACCATTAACATTAGCCTTAGACCCTTGTGGGTCAACAAAAACATTTTTTACTTTTTGTGCACCGTTCATAATTAATTATCTCCTTTCCTTTTATTATAAATTACTAAAATTTCTGTTACTTGCTTTCTTCCCTTAGCCTTACCGCTTATAGATCTGTTAATTTGTTTGGTTATTAATTTATCAGCATTACAATACAACTCCCTAGTAAATTCTGTATCGTGATTAGATATCAAAAACAAACCTTTACTTTCTTCTCCTAATCTTGCTAATTTTTTATGCTGGCTATCAGTAAACCCATCAAGATTATAACTAACAAACGACGATGTTTTAGATAAAGGTACATACGGCGGATCATTATAAATAACATCATCTTCTGTACAACTTGCTATCGTTTTATTAAAATCTTGAGATATAAATGTACACCTTTGTGCTTTCTCATGGAAAAATATCATTTCTTTACCAGGAAAATATGGGTTTTTATATTTACCATAAGGAGTATTAAACCCACCAGACGAATTATACCTACATAACCCATTAAATACATGACGATTTAAATACACAAAAAGTATAGCCCTCTTGTAACCAACGGTTTCATTATTAAATTCCTTACGTAACTCATAAAAATTATCAATATTATTGTATTTTGGTTCAAAATATTCATAACATTTGTTAACAAACTCAAGTCCATATTCTTTAAGAATGTTAAATAAACTAATTAAATCCTCGTTTAAATCACACAACAAATACTCTTCAGCATCTATATTCAAAAAAACAGTTCCTGATCCAACAAAGGGTTCTACTAAACGTTTAGGAATATAGTTTATTTCTTTTTCAATCATAGGTAAACTGGATCGTTTACCGCCAGCCCATTTTAAAAATGATCTGTTAATTTTTATCACCTATAATTTAATTTGTAAACAAAGTATTTGTATTATTTACTGATTTGTAAAACAATTCTTGTCCTTTTTTATTTTTATCTATCAACATATAATGACGTCCTAAATTTATACACGCTCTACCAGTCGTTCCAGAGCCAGCAAAACAGTCAAGTACTACATCATTAAAATCAGTATATAAGATTATTATTCTTTCTAACAATTTAATCGGTTTTTGTGTTGCATAATCTAATTTTTCATTTGATTGGATTGAATTTATATCCATCCATACATCCTGTATAGGTAACCCCTGCATCTCATCTAGGAAACGCTTAATCCTAGGAACACCATTTGAATTATATTGAAGCCTATTATCCTCATGTAAAAATTGCATTTTAGTTTTAGAGATTAACCATTGTTTATGATGCCCATTCCATTCGTACCTTAAATTGTGTCTGGGAGTAGCTTCAGGCTGGGCATTATGTATCGCACAAGTCACATAATTTCTTTTATGCTTATTACAAAACTTCACATTATTTTTTTTATAATAGGCTTCATCATAAGGTTTGTAAAGAGGGTTAAATTTTGATTTGGTAGATTTACTATATACTAGTAAAGAATCATGTGTTTTATATAGTTTCTTAGAGGTTTTGGCGTGTCCTCCTGTAACCCATATTATCTCATTACGAAAATTCTTAACACCAAAAATTTTATCTAATAATACTTTTAAATAGTGTGAAGCCTTAATATCGCAATGCAAAACTAAATTACCAGTACTTTTTAGTTTTTTACTAATTACCTCCAACCTTGGTTCCATGAGTCCGTTACAAAAATCCTCTGTAGTTTTCCATTTATCATTAAAATCCCCAAAATCTCTATTGGTATTAAAAGGAGGGTCTATATAAACTAAATCGATACTATCATCAGTAATCGAGTTCATAATATTTATATTATCACCAACAACATAAGAGTCTATCATTTTTTACTCCGTTATTAAAAGGAGTATTACTACAGTAATGCTCCTTTCTTGGATTTTAAGCACACGCCATTTCTAACACCTTCACACCACCCATCCCCATTTTCAAAATATCAGAACTAACACAGGAAGTTACATAAAAAGGATTGATAGGGTCTCTTAATTTACTAATAGGAATACAACAACATGACCACAAATCTCTGGTTCTAAAAGCTGCATTACTTGGTGCCAATATTAAAAACAGAAAATCAAACTCCTTTACCCCATAAGCAACCTGCCCACTAATGGAAGCAAACCCCACATTTTTCTCGCTATGTCTACGAGTAGTGGTCAGGTAAGTTCCACGTGAGTATGGAGTTTTTCCACTGTATTGTCGAAACTTCACCTGTACTCGCTTATCAGAACCTACAGTTAATAAATCATACCCACTAGCATTTTTATCTCTTCCTATTTCATTTTCATCTAAAAATTTTACGTCTGAATTACTTTCTATGTGCTCTTTAACATACGGATCTGCCAATGTCCCCATTAATCGTCCATAATCTTTAGCGGACAAAGTTTGAATTTGTGAATATAAATGTAATCCATCTATAATATCCATTATAGAACCCCCAGTTCCTAACACCTTTCCTTCTACGCCCTTTACAAAATTTGTCATATTTTTCTCCTTTTCCTCTTTGTCCTTGTTATAATGTTTACAATTCATAATAATTTTCTCCTTATCCATTAAAGATTTATATTAAATAGGGTTTTTCCCTTCCCTTCCCTTCCCCAACAACACATAAGATAATCACTAAATCTAGTTTGTCAAGAGGAAAACTAAAATATTTTTTAATTTCTCTTGATTACCCTATTCCATCCATGTTACAATATACCCTCTGTTATTTAAATCAAACTGACGACCTATTTGATAATTTAATCCGTACTCACCCAAAATATTTATAACTATACCACGCATTCTATCACTGTTTCCAGTAACCATTTCTGCTTCTTCACCAGACCCCCAATTATCCTCGATAAAACGAATAACTTTTCGTTCTACCTCAGAATGTTTTGTTCTGTGTAGATTTAATTTTTCCATAACATATAATATAAGCATTAAATTTAATTTGTCAAGTGATAAATTAAATTTATTTAATATAATAATTTATTAATTATGTTTAGAAGGCAATTCATTTATTAATAACCAGTATAACCCCATCTTCATCACCACATCTGTAAAATTCTCAAAATTCACAGGCTTGCGAATATAACTGTTTGCACCTAGTTTGTAACTTTTATCTAGATCCACCTCTTCTTTTGAAGATGTTAAAACTATCACAGGAATGGATTTTGTTTCTGTATTTTTTTTAATTTGTCTGAGAACTTCAAGCCCATCTACCTTTGGTAATTTTAAATCCAGCAATATAAGATCAGGCTTAAACTTTAATAGTGTTTCATTGCCCCTTTGAAATATAAAGTCTAGGGCCTCTACACCGTCCTTGGCAACAATAATATGGTTTGCTATATTGTATTTTTTAAATGCTCTCAATGTTAACTCAATATCATCAGGATTGTCTTCAACTAAAAGAATTTTTATATTTTTTAATTTCATCTTTTCTCCATTAAAGTAAAATAAAATGTTGTTCCAACGTTTAACTCTGACTCTGCCCAAACCTTTCCTCCATGTCTATGAATTATACGTTGGACAATTGCCAAACCGATTCCCGAACCTTCATATTCTTCTGCACTATGTAACCGCTGAAACGGGATAAACAGTTTATCAACATATTTCATATCAAAACCAGTGCCATTGTCTTTTACAAAAAAAATTGTTTGACCATCCTCTATCATGGAGCCCGTTTCAATCCTCGCATTTTCACGAAGTCTGGTAAATTTTACAGCATTGGACAATAAATTCATAAACACAATTTTTATAAGATGAGAATCAGCAAGAGCAGGTGGACATTCATGAACAACAAGGTCAACCTTCCTGTCTTTTAATTCATTTTCAAGTGAGTCATAAACTTCTCTGACAATGGACTCCATATTGATTGTTTTTTTGTCCATGTGATGACGTCCACTGCGGGAAAGGCTGAGGATGTCATCTATCAGTTGTCCCATATGCTGTGTCCCAGTCCTTACTCTATCCAAATAATGTCTCCCCTGTTTATCTAAAACAGATGAATAATCTTCCAATAATATCTGAGAAAAACCATCAATACTACGTAATGGAGCTCTGAGATCATGGGATACGGAATATGCAAAAGCTTCCAGCTCCTTGTTGGCGGCTTGAAGCTGTTTGTTTAAAACATCAAGTTCAACCCGCGATTCATTTACATCTTCCATAAGATAAGTAAGAGAACTTCTAGAATCCTCCAAATTTTTGGTTCGTTCTTTTACCAAATTCTCAAGATTTTCGTGGTATTTTTTCAATTCCCTGATATTATCAAGAACTTTCTGTTTCTCTTCCTTCAACTGCTGATTACGTTCAGCCAGTTTCTTTGTTGTATCATTAAAAGTTAAAGCGAGTCTTCCAAGCTCATCATGTGATGTAACGGACAGCCGGTGATTTAGATTTCCTCTTCTGATCTCGGAACACATATCAGTCAAACTCTTAAGCCTGTTTAATATAATTTTTTTAGACAGAAAATATATTAATAAGAACGATAATATTATACCAAAAATATTCAGGAAGAGAACAAACAATGTATATTGTTTGATTCTGTCGTTAGATTTTTCAAATGAAAGTTCAAGGTGAAGAATACCAACTACTGTATTTTTGACAATAATTGGGTACAGTGAGATTTGAACAGGGATTTCGTTCTGTCTGGTAAAAGTTATAATATAACCTTGAAATGCTTTATCGATTTGTTCTTTGTTAATTTCATATTCGTTACCGCCGGTGGTAAAGGCAATACTGCGGTCTCTTTTTATAAGTTCGGCCGATAAAACTTTCTCGTTGAGAAGTTTTTCTATTTTTTCCTTTTGTTTTATACTGTTAAAACTTAAATCACCGCTTTCCAATAGAGTTACATAAGATTCAATTCTATTTGAAGTCAGTTCCCTTTCATTTTTTATCCTGTTTTGAATTGATAATATACTGATTATTATAATCACCAGAACAAACGGCATCATAGTAAATATAAATATTTTTGTTCTTAAGCTTAAATCAGATATTTTACTTTTTCTCATTTAACCTCTTTCATAATTTCATTATAAGCCTGCTGAGCGGTTATATTTCCGTCTAATAGCTGCAACAGTTTTTTGTTAATATTATGCTGCAGAAGCTGGTTCTTTTCTCCTAAGATGTATCCCGCATTATCACTATAATGAACATTGCTACCATAGTTATCTGTAATTTTTATAATGAATTGATCAAAAGGGTCATCGCCGATATCAGAAGAACTAATATTACCGGCCAACCCTGTAGGCGCTTTTGCATAACGCACCCATTTTTCAGCAATCCGTGCTCTGCTCCAGAACATCAGAAGTTTGATTGCTTCTTCTTTGTTGGGAGCATCCTTCATAACTGCCCATGTTGGAATGAAACTACCAGAGTAATGGGTTACCTCCTTAAATACGGGGAGTTCAGCAGGGATCATCTTTTTCGTCTTTTCCTGATCTATACCCATCCAGTGATTATACATCCAGATGCCATTTATAAAGAACAGACACTCATCATTCAATACAAGATGCCTGGTCTGATAAAAGACATTATCCTTATATGAATCTATAAGAGGATTATATTTGCCAAGCTGTTCAAAAGCCAGGAAGGTTTTTAAAAGAACCTTGTTCTTTTCATCAGAACCAACTTCTTCTTTAGCTTTACCAAAATCCTCAAACTCTGACTTAAAAAGGTTCTGGAACAATATCTTCATGGTTATCCAGTTTACAGATTCATAGAAAGCAGCAATATTTGTATTGTGCTTATTGTTGTATTTTTTAACTGTTTTAACATACCCCAAAAGATCTTCAAAGGTCATGTTGTATCGTTTTATTTCAACCCCCATTTTTTCAGCAACATCTTTATTATAGAAAATTGCCATGTAATAACCCTCAATATAAGGTCCGACCAAGATTCCACCAGTCTGTTTCCTGTAAACAGGATCATCTATAATAAAAGATTTCTGTGTCTGATTAAAACCATCAACTTCTTCAAAATTGACAAGATATTTTTCACCCCAGCTTGGATCATCTAATTGCTCTGCAACATGCTGGTAGATGAATTGATTCATCCTCACAACATCCCATTCAATGTTCCCGCTCTTTATCATATCTGCAATAAATTTACCGGTTATTTCAGGGCCCCTGGAGCCCATTATTTGTCTGGAATCTGTTAGATTGACATTTATATCCGGATTCATCAACTCAAAATCTTGTGCAATTTCTTTAACAAGGATTTCCCTGTCATGCTCTGTTAACCAGTGCCCTATCCAGTTCAGTCTTTTTGCGGTTTGCCTATGAGTTTCTTTAAAATCATCTCTTTTCTTTACGGGCGACTCATCATTATCAGCACATCCGATTAGAAACAATATTAATAGAACACATAAAATACGCTTTAATTTCATAGGATTATTCCAAAACCTTTTATTTCTTATTAAGCTTCTTTACTTTATCTCTTAATTCTTTTATTCTGAATTCTCTACCTGCAAAAAGGTTGTTCATACGTTCTAATTCTTTGTTTTTTTCTTCAAGTTCTTTTGTTCGTTTCTTTACCAACTCTTCCAGGTGTTCTTGGTATTTTGCTAATTCTTTCTCCGCCTGTTTGCGCTCGGTGATGTCCTTAGTTACTCCTTGAAGCCCAATTAACTTACCATTAATATCAAACAATGCCCTGCTGGAAATTTCTACATCTATTTCCTTATTTTTACCATCAAGCATCTTGGTTTCAAAAATAACATACCCATGATTCTTAAAATCCTTAAGAGACTTGATTGCTAAAGCTCCAACTCTTAAAAACTCTTTTTTAGTAAAATGTACCCTTAGTTTTGTACCAACCCACTTTTCTACTTTAACCCCCATTATTCTTTCCAAAGCAGATGGGCTTAGATAAGTAAATTTCAGTCTAGTATCCAATGTCCAAACACAATCTAACGAGTTTTCTGCAAGTAAACGAAAGTTTTCCTCACTCTCCCGCAACGCTTCCCCTGCCAGGGTAAGTTCCCCGGTTTTTCTCTTCGCAAATATATTGGCCGTAAAGTATGTGCACGTGATCCCAGTTAACAGCAATAATAGTGAGCCAAGTATGCGGGCAACATTTTGAAACTCAGACCCCCACATACCCCATATATACCCCTCGCCTACAAAACTGAAGATCAATATTCCGCCAAGAATAACAGCATTCATATATATGTAATACAAACGTGGATCTGTATTGCTCGTTGAAATTTTAAAAAATGTTCTCACTCTTCCCAAATGCAGGAGCGTTTGTGCAATAAAAAGGATCAGTAGCCCATTTACCAGTTCTTTGAACACTATGGAGTGAACTACCGTCAGGGGAATGCCCACATTGTGTGGAGGGACGTTAAGGGTAAATACCCATCTGAATACAGTATATAACAGCACTGTATTGAATATTCGGAATATTATTTCTCCAATATAGATGTTATGCCTGGTGTGTGAAAACCATCCAAGCCATACAATCCATAAGGTAAACGGAGGTACAGATACCAGTGGCCCATAACCACTTAGTTGAAACCATAGTATCCACATAGTCTGACATCCGCCGCAAAGGGCAGATAAAAGTCCATATTTCCAGCCCCATGAAAGCGTTATCAACATGGGAAACACCAGTCCAAAAAGAAAACTCATCCTGTAAGAGTCGTAAAAAACAAAATCCACAGGATAAAAATTTATAACAAAACCAAGTAATCCAAATACTATCGAAATTATAACCTTGTGTGCAGTTGCGCTCTTATTTACTGCGCCTAATAACAATAGACCCTCCTATTTATCCTTTTCCCCAATGGAACTATAGATTCAACCCCAAATCTCAAATAATAACCATCCAACTATAGATCGCTACTATCTATACCTTCAGCACTTCCTATTTTCATAATTAACCTTTCTTGTAGCCTCGGAAGGATTCGAACCTTCGGGCCCTATTAAGAGCATCCTGCTTATGAGACAGGCGAGATTGACCAAGCTTCTCTACGAGGCATTAATTTAACCAATTTGGATACCGTTTTCATTTACTTCAGTGTCCTCATACTTATTATTCTTTCTATACTCAAGTTTAGATTTCCTTAAAGTTTCTACATGGTTAATTTTATCCTTTGAAATCATGGCTGAACTAAAGAACATACCCTCATCATCATCTCTATAATCCCATATTCTACCCAAAGTCTCTTCACCCGTTTCATCATTTTTTATCACCTCTAAAGCTAGCCCAAGTGGATGAAAAAACTCCCTATTAACCTCTTGAAAAAATCCCTTTTCCCTGAATTCTTTTATATCGATCCTTTTTATTTCCATTGTAACTCTCCCATTTATCGTTTAGACTGTGTACAAATTCACAACGCTCAGACAGACACCTCGTTTATATTATTTAAAATATCTTCTTCCCACATTGGACCACTAAAAATACATAATCCATAATACCCCCTAAATCTAAAAAGGAATAACACCATAATCACCAACTATTTTTTGATCTATCGCTAATTGAAAATCATTTAAAACATCTTGATAGTGTTTGCTTTTTGTTCCGCCTTTTCTTAACAAGAACGATGGATGATATGTTGGGATTATAAAAATGTCATCTGCGTAATTAAAAAGTTTGCCTCGAATACTTCCTAAACTTGTTGAATTTCCCATTCCCAAAAGATTGATCGAAGAGTCTTTACCTAAGGTAATAATTACACGTGGTCGTATAATACCAATCTGATTTATCAAATATGGTATACAATTATCTATCCAATCTTGTTGTAAAAGCTCTCCTGCAGCCAAATAACATTTAACAAGATTTGTTATATAAACATCATCTAAAGTTAAACCTGCATCTATTAATATAGTATCCAATAACTTACCTGCACGACCAACAAAAGGTATACCAGATCTGTTCTCATCATTAGCTGGCACCATCCCACAAATCATTATTTTTGCATCTTTATTACCTTTTGCGAACACCGGTTTAATACGCCCTTTGTATAAATCGCACTGTTTACAACTAGAAGCAATGTGTTGCAGTTCATATAAATCCATTTACCTTTTCCTTTTAAAATATTCTCTATTAACCTTGAAAATCTAAATCCATATCAGGATTTTTAATTGAGTCCTCTACCAATACTTTTGTTGATTTAAACTCATTAGACAAATATATCCCCCGCTCAACCTTATTTAAACCAGAATAAATACAATATTCAAATGCACCTATCTCATCATAATGGGATTTTGCCTTTTTAATAACATTACATCCTAACTGTTTGGCCTTCCTATTAATACAGGCAGCTATTTTTTTCTTAGTGGCAGAAGAAAATTTGGCTCGACCAAGATAAGCTTTAGCAATAGCTACATGTTTGCAATCAGGAATTGGGAAAGATCTGTTTGGGCCACAAAACGTAGTTTTTTTCATTTTATTTCTCTGCTTAGTTGTTAGGGCTTTCCCTTCTTCCATTACTTTATTAGCTTTTTCAATTAAAGCTGTTATCACATTAATTGTACCACTCATAAATTATATTCTCCTATTTAATTATTAAACTGGTTAAATATTTGATGAAATACACCTATAAAATTTTCAGGTGTAGACTTATCTAACCATCCAAGTATCTTTCCATCTGCTTTTAAGGTTTTTGAACAGGCTATTACCATATCAGCAATAAATGGTAAAATATCTTCATCAATCACATCGTAACAGTCTATAAAAATAAAATCATACCGTTGCATAGTTTGATAAGCATATTCAATACCATTTGCATGTAGTATTCTATGCTTATCAGAATTATAATCTAAACAAAACTTACGATCTGTATCCTTTATTTTTTTATTTATAGCTATTATATCACTGTTGATTTCTACGGTTGTAAGATGCTCAACTTTTGGAAATGTCAATATATATCTGGAGGCCACCCCCAAACCAAGGCCTATTTCCAGACAACGTCCTCTTGGTAAATCTGCTAACTGCCACACATAATCTTTAAACTCGCTTTCTAATGCCCAAAGATTATGTCCTGGGCCTATTTCAAGAAAAAGATCATCATCTGTTTTATATACTTTAACTTCACCAGATTCAGCAACTATAATACCATTTTCAAAATAAGCAGATATTTCATTATTCATATTCTCAATCCATTGTTATTATAAAAACAGTTATTAAATCTTTTTATTATCTTTAAGCAGCATATCTATTTGATCTAATAAACCAACAAGATTTGATTTTTCATACGCCCCATTAAACCCAGCCACACATGGAGATATATCATCAAATATTTCACCATATCCGGTTAAAGCATAAATCATAACATTACTATCCTTTTCTCTAAGCTTAACACATAGGTCAACACCATGCATGCCTATCAAACCTAAATCTAAAATCAATAATTTAAACATGCCTTTTTCAAAATAAGAAAGAACTTCCTCTGCGGATGTTGATATCATTGCAGAATATTTGCTTCTTTCTAAAAGAATTTTTAAATATTCCCCATAGGCAACATCATCATCAACTATAAGCACATCTATCATATTATACATCCTCAGATATTTATTTATTCACCCACTATTTGTTTAGTTGTATCAATTGTTTTATCAAATTCAAACTTTACTGATATTACTACTGCATCAGCTTTTGTCTTGTCTGGAGTATAATGTATACCAACATACCCAACTTTTGAAATTGGCAGATAGGCATCAAGAAGTGAATTTACACCAGTACGCACAGAGTCCATCCATGCCACTGCCTTATCTTCACTTGACATACCACTTAAATCTTTAACTGCTTCATCCTTATTAATATTCTCAACCATTAATTCTTCTCCTTTTTTTGTTGTTTCCCCATTTCCTTTTCTTGTTCATATATATCAGTTACAAGAGTAACCAATTTGCTTGCCCACTCAATATCATCTTTATTTAATTTTTGTTCAATTACAAAATCTGATACATCATGTGGAATAAGTTTAACTTCGTCTTTTTCATTAATAAGAACATGACGTAATTCATGTGACATAATCCTTTTTCGATCAACATCATTAGCAAGTTCCCATGCTTTTCTATCAAAAATAATTACAACATCATAACCTTCCGTGGCTGTATCATCTTTTGAAAAGTATTTAATCTTATCGTTAGCCAATTCTACACACGCCAAACAAATTTTTCCTTGTTTAACCCTTTTTTTAGTATCAAAAATTAACTTAATTTTCAATTGAATTAAACTCGGAAATCTTTCTTCTAATGTATTTAAAAATATCTCAACCACACTATCATCTACATCTATAAACCTACTCATCAGTCCTTTTCCTCCATTTTAACTACGATTATTTTTATCAAAATGTTCTTTAAGTTTTAACAAATCTATTGCTTGAGCCCTTGCACGCTTGATATAAGACTTTTCCTTATTTATCTTATTATCCTTAACAGCATTAGATTTCTTCTTTAATTTTACCTCACCGGTATAAGATTTACCGTCCTTATCATAACAAATTTTAATATATTTATTCCCCTTCAAACCTTTTGTTACTACCCTTCCTTTATTTTTCACACAATCCATAAAATCTTTTGGCATTAACCCTCCTAAATAGTGGGATGTTTATTTATAAAACACCCCACATACCTATTTACAAACACAACGACCTCTATTAACGGTTTATTGCTGTTATATCTATAGCATTAAATATAATATTATAAGTACCAACAGTTTTAATTACATTAATCAATATGTCTACCTTTACTCCAACTTTTGTTTTCCAAACAGTTTCTATTGTAACATTACCATTTGTATACCCATCCTTATTTATTATACTAAATGTTTTATCTGCAGATGAATCAGACACAAATAATTTCCTTACTGAATCTTCTATTAACTCATCCTCAGAATAACCAGTAAGTTTTAATAAAGAATTATTAACAAACTTTAACACAAGGTCACTTTTTTCTATTACCACTATACCAGCCGGCACTGAAACATATATTGTGTCAAGCATTCTTTGTCTTTCAACAGCAACCTGTTCAGACATTTTTCCTTCAGTTGCTTCTTTTAATACACATATATATCCTAAAAGTCTCCCAGATTTAGAATAAATGGGAGATATACTACTTTTAAACCAACCATTTAATTTAGACAAAAAGATTATTTCAGAATCCTCATTACAGTCAAGCAACCCCTTTTCAGTTTTATCATGCCCATCAAGACAATCTTTGTTTCCTAACAATGAAAAACAAGTTTTTGTATATACAGTTTCTTTATCGCTTATTCCAAGATGAAATTGCAATTTTCTATTAATAAATCTAATATACCTATTAGTATTTGTAATATATATACAGTCTGGAATAGAATCTAACACACATTCCCACTCATCGGTTTGACTTTTTAAATATCCTTCCCTTGTTAATTTTTCTGTAAGTTCTTTAAGTCGTTCTAATTCAGTTCCCATTAATATAATTTTCCTTTAATAAATACAAGATTTTATTTAAATAAACTTGCCAATAAAATATGCTATTAAAACAGATGCAATACCACTAATAAACCCAGCTAAAGCACCACACACAACTACTTTTATTGTTGAATCCGTATTTACTTTATTTTTCTCTTCATCATATATCTTGTTACTAATTTTACCTGTAAGATCCTTTATATCATCCCTTAACATTTGTAAACTAATAATATTTTCTTTTCTACCTTCTTCAGCAATACGGTATAATTTTTCTATATTTAGAAGTACGTGTTTAAACCAATCTTTTCTTATAGTGTCTAGCTCACTATCATATATATTTGTTATTAATGGCTCCTGTAATGGCTCTTTACCCTCATCAAATGTAGTCCGAATTTTTTTTGTTTCCTTTACAATCTCCTGATCATGGTTCATTATTAAAACACTCCATTTAATTTTTCTTTAACAGTTTTCCACACATAGGGCAAAATGAAATAGGAATACCATATCTATGAACTTGTGTATACCCTTTTTCTTCAGTCAACTCCATCCACGAAAGAACCGTACCATATGTAGGGTCCTCAACAAATATCTTTCTGCCTTGGTCCAGTAGTTTAGTAAAATCTTTACAATCACAAAAAATATGCACCATTAAATATTATCCTACATATGGAAGAAAATCATATTTTCCACCGAATGTACGAAAACCTTCTGTTGGCCAATTTAACTTAACCCCAACAGGATCTGTAGTAAATGCTACCATACCTTCAGCAGAAATTACATTAGTATCCATAACATCAAACCCTGGTTCATCTATTTGAGCCCCAGCTATAGTTGACATACTCATTCTAATAAACTGATCATCACGAGTATACTTAACTGTGCTTCCAACAACCAATGGGTTTTCATTTCTTTCTGCAAACTGCCATTCTGGTACTATAGCACTCCAATCTGACGAATCATCTTTTGCCATAAAGCCAAGATTAATTCTAGTGTAATCAGTAGACATAACCGCCCCTACTGCCGATGCCCCAAAGTTTGAAATTTTCATATCAAGAGAACGTCTAATAGGTACGTTTACATCAGTTCTGGTTTGAGCATCCAGATCCGGTTCCTCAACTCCTGTATGTGATATTTGAAAACTATCAAAATTATATACCATTTTACTACCCTCCTATAAACTATAAATTATTTTGTTGTGAGGATCTACCCCACCTTAATTATATTATAGTACAATAATAGGATTTATTACAAAAAAAATTAATTATCTTCATTAAAAGCTTCCTCATTTTTAGTCAACACCCACGATATATCAAAATCATTTAAATTATCCAACAAAGATTTCTTCTTTTCTTCAGAATTATACTGAACAAAGGTAACTCTTTGTGTCTCATTACATCCTTGACATGTTATTTCTATAACTATTATAGATGTGTCTTCTTTTGTAGGCTTAATTGTACACATTCCCTTAGCCCCGCAACTCTTACATTTATAATAAATCGTATTTACTTTTTGTTTAATAATTTTAATCATATAAACCCCTTATGAATCCTTCTTACATCTTAAATCTACATACCTACAACCGTATTGCTTATGTACCATCTTGTGACAGTCTTTGCAAAGTGTTATACAACTGTTCATATCATTCTGAAACACTGGATTCTGTGATACTGGATCCATGTGGTGACAATGTAACTGGATATCTTTTATTGTTTTCCCACATTTTTGACATTCCCAATTGTCTCTTTCAAAAACCATTTGTCTTAAATAGGTTGAAACTTCTCGTGAAGTTGCTTTTTTAAACCCTTTTGGATGTATTTTTTTACCAAAAGTAGGACATGCTTGTTTACAGTTTTCTGAACAATACAAACGTTGTTCACCTTGATTTAAAGTATTAGTTGCGAAAAGTCTATTTCTTACTTCAATACGAGTAGGAATATACCACTGCCCACAATAGGCACATTTTGCTTCCAATAATTCAGTATCTCCCTGTTTACGAACATCTTCATATAAACCCAACACATTCCTGTAGGTTTCATAAATAGTTAGACCACTTTTAGCTACTCCGCCTTTATAATTTGGGTTCAAAAATCCTCCATAATCACGACGATTTCTCGACATCTTCCTCCGTACTTCAACTGTGTGGTGTTTACCATAATTAGGATTATTTTTGCCTCTTTTACCACAAGAAATACTACAAAATTTACTTTGGTTACATTTTATAGCCAAATAAGATTCTTTACAGTTTACACAAGATTCTTTGTAAATATAAATAGTATCACCTTTTCTAAAATTCCCCTTCTTAGTCAATCTGACATTTTCTAACATGTCCCAACAAATTTTCATACTAACCTACTCTTTGTTTCAACTTTTTGAATGTAATCATACACAATATCTTTTACAATTAATTCCACCTTATCATAAGCAGGCCTATCTGGAATTTTAGATCTAACATATGCTTCATCCGCCAATTTAAAAAGACGTTTAGCTTCTTCTTTTACTTGCTCTAACTTCCATTTACCAGTTTTGATTTCGAGCAGCATAGTTGCATCATGTCTAAACACATTTAGCTCCCCAGTTGTTAAAAACTCTGTTCCCATTTTAAGTAAACGAATACAATGACTTGCGTTCTTGCAATCATATCCAAACTTTTCAACGAGCCCTTTTCTTTTCTTACCCATATACCCATTGAAATTAAACTTTTCCATTTTTTTTAACTGTGCATATGCATACCCAGTAAAAGATTTATATGCTTCCTTTGATACAAATAAATCCCTATTATCTATTAAAGCCTGCCCATAGTCATGTCTTTTTAAATATTGATTATCTCTTATCCACAACAAAGCTATAACGTTTGGATTAGATTTTAATAACAACTTAACAAACTTTATGAACTCATAACTTACCACATCATATTTACCCTTGAATAATTCCACAGTTTCCCTGGTCTTAGTGATGCCAATATAATGTTCAACTGGAGCCATAAAAATTCCCATGAAATCTATGTCATCTATACTGTTTGAGTCAGTATCAGGAATATACATGTTGTGTGCTATACTTCCTCTATACCCCACCAATATCGTATTGTCTGGAAATGATCCTCTAAGCTTTTCAAATAACGGTTTACTCATAATATTTACCTATGAAACAAATAATATATACTGAATTCAAATAATTTAAGGTTCAACAAATATAAACCTACATTAAACCTTGGTGCATGATCTGATTTATACCTATCCCACACAATTTTGAAATCAAAAAAAGATACACCGTCACTAAACCGTCTCACCACCCTAAAAAAATCTAATTCCCAACCATAGTTTTTAGTAATGTTACCATAAAAATACAGTAGTTTATAATCCAAATTCATATTATAATGTCTCTACTAAATATGGGTTAGTTAAAACAATTGAACCTAGACCTACTTCTTTACAGCCAATATCTTCCATATATTTCAAGTCGTCCACAGTATTACATGAACAACCAGCTACATTTAAACCTTCCTTATTAAATTTCTCAATCCAAGGCCAATTATATTTTTGAGCCGCCTTCCCTGAGATACCACCGAAAAATTTCGGCACTGAATTTAATCTTATACCGGTAATTTTATCTAAATCGTAGTCATATGGATCTTGAAGGTGGTTTAATTTTAAATATAATGGTACTTCTGATTTTGGTATATTTTTATTCTTGAAAGACTTTACATTTGGACATGAAAAGTTTAACTCAGCCCCTGAAATAGGCATATTGTCCAGACAACCGCCAACCATAAGATCAATTTCTAAATCTGTTCCGGCAATAGATACTATAATATTTCCCTTAACCATATAATTTTGATATAACCAACTACGAATACCAGTATTATGTAATGAAACCCTATTCCACACAGTATTACCAACCACAATGACAGCAAACGGGTGCCCTGTTTTAAAACCTATTGTTAAAGTTTTTGTAACCCTTGTAAAATTAGGAAAATTATATGCTTTATGCCAAAATCTTCCATTACCATACCCCATAACTCCTGCTGAATAAAAATATTTCATTTAATTTACCACAATGCCCTTTTTATTAGATAATAACCACGAACATCGCTCACATAACTCACGTATTAGTGGTTTATTAAGGTCAAAATTAATTATATCCCTTGCCAAAACAAACCCCATACATTCTTTAATCTCTTTACCACAATTTAAACATTTTCTTTTTACCATTCTATCTCTTCTTCCTGCGTAATTAACCTGGTAAACTGATTATTTTACATTTTTGAGTAATACATGGCCCAAAACTTTTTCTATGATGAACTGTAATTCCATACCTTCTTATTGCTTCCGTATGCTTCTGTGTACCATACCCCCTATTAGTGTCCCAACCATACATAGGGGATTCTTTATGCAACTGGTCCATAATCCTATCCTTCGTAACTTTTGCAATTATACTGGCTGAAGCAATTGAAATACTTTTACAATCACCTTTAATTATTTGCTGTTGTGGAATCCCCAGGGTAGATACTACAACGCTTCCATCTATTAAAGCATAGTCTACTATATCTAACTTGGCTAAAGCCGAATACATGGCTAATCGTGTCGCCTCAAGTATATTAAACTCATCTATTACTTCATTAGAAACCTCTCCTATACCATAATCGCAATTATCTATGATTATCTCGTATAATTCTTCTCTTACTTTCGGCGATAATTTTTTTGAATCATTAACTTTATACATCAACTTTGTAATAAAATTGTCTGGAATTACAACCGCTGCGGCAACAACCGAACCAACAAGCGTACCACGAGCGACCTCATCTACCCCTGCTATATGTTTAAATCCTTTAGCTTTTATTTCATCTTCTATACTGTATGTAGGAAAATCCATAGTTATTTCTTATAATCATTATTAAATAGTTTACTTACATCACGTGATAACTGAATCATAAGTCTAGCTTTATATAATCTATTATCAACATCTCCTACCTGGTTCTCACAAAATTTACTAAGGTTATTAACTATTTGTTTATTACAGTGCGGACAATTAATTTCTACTGTTGTCCCATAAACCTTTATAGTATCTAAATAACCTAAAAACGTTTCATTACAACTGACACATTTAATGTACACCCTCATACTTAATCCTTATTAGTAGCTGTTGTAGTAAATCTTGACAAATCACCAGTTAATGGGTGTTTAACATTTGTACCAACAGTTGTACTATCAAAATCTCCCAACCCTAAATTCTGTGCTGTTTTTTGCCCTGGTTTAGTATTAACTAATCTTTTCAATTCTTTCAAATGCTCCTTAGATTTACGTCTATCATCTTGTTGTTCAGCATACCCTATACGTACTGAAGGAATTTTGTGTCTAACTTTAAGTTTAGATGAATCATAGATATAATCATCACATTTACGTTTTTTATTGGTATGTACCTTAACTTTTTTTATCGTACAAAAACCGCTCTTTTCATTTGCACACACATTACATCTTATTTTAAACATTATAGTTTCCTCCAACTATATTATAAGCATTAATTCTGATTTGTCAAGTCTTTTTTTAATTCCTAACTGGGCGCTTGAGATGGACTGGGCAAAGCCGTGCCGCTTTAGAAAGGCAGTATTTGACCGGTAGTTTTTACCTTTATCATAGGTTTTCGGTCATCGTTGCCCAGCCCCTCAGCTCTACGTTCTATATTTTTAATTACTACCGTAATTTAAACACCCAGAAACTGTAGCCATAAAACCATCTTTCCAACTCCACTCATCTCGTACATATTGTGAAAATTCGGAACTAGTCAATACAAATTCCTTGTCTAAACTCGCCCTTAAAAGGTCTATGGTTTTATCATAGTACTTTATATAATTAGTTGGTTTTGTTATAAAACAACTCGGTTGGTACTCTTTGTCAGCCTTTGCCTTTTTAAGTTCTTCTTCTAAAGTAGCTATAGTTTGTAAATGCCATCCACGCACAGCTTTTTTATAAACAGATTTATGAGCTTTACGCTTGCTTTCTAATTTTTCTAATAAAAAATTTTTGCTTACTCTAACAGTGCCCAATCCACGTAATTTGTCTGTTTCCATAAGTATTGCCTCCAATTGTAGGGTTAATAAAACGCAATTATTAATGTCAATTGCCTATTTCTATAATATAATCATTAATTTCTATTTGTCAAGTCTTTTTAACTCATTTAAAACAAAAATAACTCTTTCTCTGGTTATACTATGCAAATTCATATTAGGAAAAGCTTTATTAAACCAGGTCCAGTTATTATAATCTAAACTTACTTTTGAATAAACTATTGTAGCAGACGCCCAATCAACAACCATTTCCTTCACAACAACCATAGGTATCGGTAACGGAACATCATTAGAACCCACCCAATACCTGGGATGATGTGCATTTCTACCTGTATGTAACAAATAGTAAGCACTAAACCCCTCCTTATCATCATTTGTACCAAAAAACTTTCTTGCCAAATGGGGGAACTCAGAGGGCAAAAATTTAGACAAATCGTGTATTATTAAATTCCACCAAGGGATTTTAATCTTACGTCCAATAGTAATTACCAACCATTTATGTAGTAATATACTACAAATACATTTTAAATAACTAATCAACATAATTTATTATTTCGTCCCAACCATTAACTCTATTAAAACGAGCACCCTTCGTATTCCAAGGCCTGTTAAACAACAAAAGCCCTTTTCTCCACTTTTTCTTGTACCTAAACATTGAAATTAAATGTTTCTCCAAATCATCAACAAACATATCAAGGTTTAATTTATGCCCATAAATACCCTTCTCTTCATCGTGGCCTATTACATTTAATCCATCAAAAGGAATACTATATTTTTCTAACCATCCAATGGTAAGAGAATTGTTTTCCTTTGGTCTTGATGTAATAAAAAATATTTTATGCCCTGCTTTTTTTAATAATGAAAGTGCTTCTTTAGCCCCATCAAATGGTTTTGCTGTAAATTGAAATTCTGGTGAATTAGCGACCTCCCATAAATCGGCCTGGATTGTTTTATTAATTCTTTCATCTTCATGGTATGTACCATCTATAAGACCATACTCCTTAAAATATTCTGCTGGCCAATAAATATCATACTTTTCCATCAAATAATCTTCAATCATATCTGTAATATTAACAACTACTTCATCTAAATCAAACCCTAAATTTAATTTCATTACAATCCCTTTACCCGCACTTTGAATAACCACATTCTACACATTCAAAACACCCACCTTTAAAAACCATAGTACTCTTACCACACCCAGGACATTTCTTTTCTGTATCTTTATACATATAGTCAACTTGATCAATATATGAAGATAAAACTCTAGAAATTGCTGTTGAAAAAGTAGTTATACCGCCATTTGATTTTTTAAGCTGTGATACTATAAACTGTAAAGGTATACCATGTCTTAAATTTAAACTAAGCAACCGAGTTAAAGCCCGTTCATTGTCAGACATAAGCACCTGTGCCAAATCTTTGTACTCTACTGGAGACCTTCTTATCATAATTTCCAACGAATATTTACTATGCCCTCTTTTAATTATCTTACCTTTCTTACAACTTTTCGGTATATATAATTCCTCTGTTTGACCACAAAATATTTCAAAAGGCAAGTCATAAAGCATACCTACTAACACTGTCCACGTTTCTCCTTTTATCGAAATTTGATGAATATTGCACTCCAACACATCATGTCTCTTTGGAGCACAATTTATTTGTATTGATTCTGGCCTTTTACTACAAATATTTTTCTTCCTTTCAAACTTACTTCTATTGGTTATAGGGTCATTAAAAATCAGAACCCCCTCACGTGATCCATCAACATACACACTAACGGCACGTACCCCCTTTTTATAGGCTTCTATATATATTGCTTCCACATCCTCAGGTGTTGACGTACTTGGTAAGTTATATGTACAAGATATAGCGGCATCTACCCATTTATAAACTGAGGCCATGAGATTTATTTTCTTTTTATAATCTATTTCATGTGCAAATTTAAAAAATCCTGCAGGAATATATTTATTAATAATCTCTATCAGCTCTTTGCCAACAACACCATCTTCGTCTCGTTCAGACCCAGAAAACTTCATAAGTGTTAAATAATCTTCTGATCCTTTATCAATTTTACTCAAAATATATTTCTTAAGTATGTTAGGAATTACAAAATAATGTACATAAACACCGTTTTCAATTGCCCTGGTTTTTCTCCAATAGTATAAACCTATAACTGGCTCTATTCCAGACGATATACATGGGGCAGGAAAAGAATTACTAAGGGATCCTGTTGGGGCAATACTCATATGTGCCATATTTCTCATATTCTTTATCTTATTAGCATCACCATCAAAAAATTCAGTTACAATGTTATTGAAATAAATTGAATCCATAAACTCTTTTTTATTTTCAACCATATCAAATGCCGGTGAGTTTCCTTTCTCTTTACCTAATGCAACGGAGGTTTTAAATACATTATATGCATAGTGTTTGAAAAAATCTTCAGCAATCTTCGTTGCTTTATCTGAATCATAAGCCAAATCTTGTTTTAGAAACCAACCATGTATATTTGTGGCCCCCATACCTATTTCACGCAAAAACTCTACCATATCCCTTTGTTCTGGTACAGGAGATAGTTTGTTTGACAGCTCATATGTTACAACATTATCAGAAAGTCTTACTAAATATGGTGCAATGAATTCTATTTCTTTTTTATACTCATCAGCATTAGTTGAAAACATTTCCATATTAATAGACAATAAATTACAAACACCGAATGCTGGTAATGGTTTTTCCGAACAAGCGTTGGTACTGATTATTTCATATTTTTTATCACCAGTAACATTAGCTACACACTGCACCATTGACCCTTTTTTCATAAGGTCTATATACTGAACACCTGGTTCTGCCGATGCATGGGCAGTTTTTGCAATCAAACTAAATATTTCTTTTGCTTTAACTGTTTTAATAATAGTTTCATATTTTGAATCCCCGGAAAAATCAAAATGTAATTCCCAATCCTCATCATTTTCTACTGCTTTCATAAAAACATTAGTAATCTGTACTGAAATATTTGCATTTTCTATAACACCTTGTTTCATTTTAGCTGTTATAAACTCTTCCACATCAGGATGGTCTACTTTTAGTGATATGAGAAGAGCCGGCATTCTTCCAGAATTTGAAACAATTATATTATTAGCTAAAAATAAATGAGTATTATTATCTACAGTTATATCATATGTAACATCTTCACCAAAATCTTTTACTTTTTTTATTTTCTGTATATAATAATCACTTATTTTACTAGTTAAATTTTCATATATCTCATCAGTTATATACTGTAAGTAACCTACTTCTTTTAATTTACTTTTATTCTCTATATCTATATCTTTCAACATGTATGGGGTTTTTAGATGATCATATTTACCATATAGATTACCTCTATTTAATTTAATTGACCCGCATGTAGCTATATCTTTCATGGATCTTTTTCCTATAATAGATAATTTATAATTCATTTTATTATTTTTTCCGTGAGGTTTCTTTCTTCTGTTTGTTACCTTCGAAATAATACCACATCTAAATAATTGTAACTTAAGATTATATAAAAAATCATAATCAATAAGAGATAGATCTATATTTTTTTTACTCATCGAATTATAACCATCCGCATCAAAAAGACCAGCAAAAAAACTTAACACCACTGTTTTAGGTGACCTTTTTAATATTTCAGGCAAAACCATGTTCCCACCTTTTTGTTTAACTACACCAATACTACCAAGAAAAGAAGTAACAAATTTATTTATACTTAATCTTTTTACAGCCCCATCACCTTTTCTAATATTAAATCCATAATTACCTATACCTTCCCCGAATAGGGTTTTTAATATAACATCTATTTTGTCTGTAACTTCTGGTAAATCATCAGCCAAAGCCAGTTCAATACATCCTTTATATTCGGAACCATCCCCATATATGTTACCACATAAATACGCTAAGTCCTCATTAAAATATTCAGGCAATGTTTTAGGTTCAAAAAGCTTATTACTGTTGTTGTAAGAAGATTTGTTGTATATAAATTTAGGAATAACCTCGTAAGGTTTATCTATATCTACCCGTCTACATACTAAAAATTCATTAGTTATATCTATATCTTGTAATGCTTTTTTGTATACCCCATTTCTTCCTACCACTTTATATTCATGCTCTTTAGAAGATACAAGCTTATCCCCGTATTCTGTAATAATTTCAAATAAGGCTTTCTTACTGTTGATAAACCAATCTATAACTTCAGTTTGACCATTTTCTCCTTCTATATTTATACTTTGTTTACCCCCAACTACATCTTTTATTTTAATATAATCACCAGAAACTGTTAGCAACTGGGCATCCCCATGTAAACACTGGCCAACATATTTACCATTATCAACAATTTTACATACCCATGGAACTATACCTGTAGATTTATTAGCAGCGTTATTAACTTCTGCACCGCACGGTCTTAATTCGCTGACATCTACGCCTATACCTTGTCTAAAAGCTGCACATTTCATTACATTATAATCACACTTATTTATTTCCTCTAATGAATCCCCACCTAAAGGAATTGTTGTACAATTATTCAAAGATACTTTAGAACTACTACCAACACCATGCATTATACTACCGCCAGGTCTAAACCACCCAGTCCACAGCAAAGAAAACCACATTTCACAATAATGTTTTTGTTCATCTTTAGACTTTTCAAACCTTGACAATTCGTAAGCTATCCTCAAAAAAACTTCTGCTGGTGTTTCTTTTTTACCATCTTCTTTTATATGCGAATATTTTGCATCAAACATATCAACTGCAAATTTTTCCTTGGAAAAATATTTATTTGTTGTAGTGTCTTTAACATCTTCGAAATTTATTAATTTAAACCTGTCTGTCATCATACCCCTCCGACATCTTTATTCTATCCTACTAACATTCGTCATATTAATTTCTTTTAATTCCCATACGGTAGGCAAACCAAGTAACTTACATTTTTTACAAAAACAATCATAGCACAAAATATGCCCACGTTTAATTGTTTCATCTACTTTATCCCATACATCATCTCTTACAGAAAAATCACTAATATCTCTACCACACATCTTACAAAAAGAGTTTGTTACAAAATACCTTCTTTTCAACATTTTATACGAAACCCTTATAAAATAAAACATTTTCATTAACATTATTTATCTTCCTGTTGAACCACACCCATCAGTACCACGTTCTGTAGAACTTAACTCGTCAACCTCAATAAAAACTCCAGTATAAACTGGACTAAATTTCATTTGTGCTATTCTATCCCCCCTTAAAACAAGAAAGTCTTCATCACTATGATTAATTAATATAACTTTAAGGCTGTCTCTGAAACCTTCATCTATTGTACCAGGGGTGTTTAATACAGTTATACCATGCTTCCACGCATTACCAGATCTTGGTCTAATCTGTGCTTCAAAACCAACCGGTATCTCTATAACTATACCGGTATCAACTAATTTTCTTTGTCCTGATTTTACAAGCACGTCTTCTATTGCGTATAAATCACAGCAACAGTCTCCTTTTTTTGAATAAGTAGGCACTACTGCGTGTTTACTTGTTTTTGTAAATAATATTTTCAATTCATTCATTATAAATTTCCTCTATAAATTGTTTTTAATGTTATATCTTCTATATAATATGGCTTTATACCAAGACTCGTGCCACTCTCTGTTAAAATTCGCTTTACAATTACAACTTCTACAAATTGTTATTAAATTATCTGGCCCGCACGATTTTTTATTGTAATCAATATGATGAACGGACAACTTATCTGGATTTTTTGAATTACAATACGGGTTTAGACATTTGTAATTATCCCGTTCTTTTACAAACACTTTAAGGTCTCTTGTCCAATTTTGGCAGTATGGTTCTTTTGAAATACCCCCTTTCCAATTCGAATTACCTATACCAACTCTACTAATATTATCACATATTGAACATCTTTGCCCTTGTTGCCAATTACCCCAAGTAATTGATCCGTGGTGCCCTTTTGGACAAATATAATCAAGTTTAGTGTGCGCATTTATATATTCTTTTGAATTGAGTATATATTCATCCATTTCAAATTCAGATTTTATAAACCCTATAGTATGTTTTTTCTTACCGGAACATATTAAACGCCCATAACCTTGTTGTAGGTCTGCCCACCTAATCGATCCTAAATGACCATTTGGACAAATACAATCGAGCTTTGAGTGTGCATTTATATATTCGGTCGAAATACATACCCATTCTCTCTTTTCAAATTCTTTTTTTATAAAATCTATTGTATGTTTTATATTATTACCAGCACATAACGGGCAACCGTGTCCTTGTTGCCAATCTCCCCATCTGATGAACCCCAAATGTCCCTCTGAACAAATGTAATCAAGTTTTGTAATAGAATTTATGTATTCAGTTGAAGTAAGCACCCATCCTTTTTTCTCAAATTCTGATCTTACAAATTCTATTGTCAACCTTTTCATATATTATTGCTCCGCCCCACACTTACCACAAACAAGAGTTGTTCCGTATTTCTTATCTGGAACAAATTTCATTTCTGTATGACCACATCTACAGGGTCCTTTCAACCAACAAGGACCTATACACGCTTCTGTTTCCATCGGTATATCGGTAAAATAATAACTAAACCCATCTACTATTGACTGTTCAGTTACCTTTGCTACTTCATACTTCTGCTCATCAATTACTTCTATAACTACTTCATCATGTACATTCAACAGGATTTTTGCATCGTACCCTTTTTCTACTAATCTATTATATAAAAAAATACAAGCCCTTTTCAGCGTATCTGCATTAGCCCCCTGTATAGGCATATTCATAGCACGTCTTTTTATACTTGATATTATCTTATTTTTATCAGGGTTATCGTTTTCAGGTCTACTATAATATCTTTTTCTTCCAGATATAGATTCACTATAACCATACAATAAAGCAGCATTAGCTGAATTATTCAAATACTTTTTTACATGTTTAAACACAGAAAAATAATTTTCTATCAATTTTTTTGCAGCTTTTTCTGGTATTTTCAATCTTTTTGATAACCCATGCTCAGACAACCCATACATCAAACCAAAGGAAAGGGCCTTACATGAATCCCTCATTTTTTTATCAACTTTACTCATAGGTACACCAAATATTTCTGATGCTGATTTTGTATGTAAGTCTATACCTGTTTTAAAACATTCATTGAACATCGGATCACCAGATAGATTACCAATTATCCGTAGTTCAGCACTAGACATGTCTGATGTTATTAAAGACCGTCCCTCTTCAGCAACAAAACAACTTCTGTATTTTTGATCGTGTGGAATGTTCTGTAGGTTGGGATTATTACTGGACAAACGACCAGTCGAAATCAGTTGTCTAAAATCTGTATGTAATCTATCTGTTACTGAACTAATCTTACTTAACAATGTCTCAGAGTATGTACTTATTAGTTTTTCGGCTTTTCTATAATCCAATATAGCATCTATTACTGGAATACCTCTATAGTTTGATAACACATCGGCTGCTGTACTTTTTGTATCTATACCATATCTATTCAATGCTACCTTTAACTGTGCATTACTATCAACATTCAACAAAGACATTCCAAATAAAGTATTCTGATCCTCAGTCTGTGATAAAGCATTTTGAATTACCACCTTTGTCTTATCCCTGTCAACAGCCACATCTCCCATTATTACACGCCACTTGTCTGTGTCTATTTTTATTCCATTTAATTCCATTTCACAAAGAGGCGTTAAAAAATCAAACTCTAGCTGAGCTACCTGTTCCAAACACTCTTTTTTCAATTTAAATTCCTGTAAATCCTTTATAAGAGGCAACACTGCTACATCGTTTGCTGCATATCTTAACTGAAATGGTTTAAACTCTTGGTTATAATCAATAAAAGTGCTGCGTGGCTCCTTCTCCATAGACACACCTATGTATCTTAAAACCAAAGCATCTAAACCAGCTTTAACGAACCCTAATCCTAAATTTAATAACTGCTCTACCAACATTGTATCATATACATTAGTTAGATAAAAATCACGATTAACCTTTATTATCTTCATATCGTAGGCAGCATTTTGCAATACACGTGTTTTAGTTTTGTCTTGCAACACACAATCTAATAACTCTGGAGGTATAGAACTGTGCTCTGTATCATAACGCACATCAAAAACAAAAATCTTATCAATAGATCCTATCTGTAATAGGGACCACTTTGCTTTATAAGGATCAAGACCTGTTGTCTCAGTATCTACATAATGTTCATCATACTTATCCAAAACATTTAAAGCTTTTCTAGCCGCCTCGTCTGTAGTAATGTATTCAAACTTAGGGTCTGGTAATCTAACTTCAGTTGTCTTTATAAAGTCAGCCATTATCTGCCTCCAGAAACCAGATTAATTATATCAGTTACTTTAAACATATAATTATACCATTTATATCCTGCTAATCTACCAACTTCATATATCGGTGTCGATAATACATCTACAATAGCAGAATACTTTCTAGCTTCCGGAACTTTTTTCGATCTTTTTAGACAACCAACAAAATACCCTGTTACTGTAATTCTAACAGACTCCATATTTACATTTCTCATACCAGTAAAGATTGTTACTGCTTTCTTAAACTTACCATCATTTAAACTTCTACATAGGTCTATAATTTGTGGATCATTTTCTTCAACTAATACACCACAAATTTCTTTCGCCACACTAATTGTCCAAGAATTCTCTGTTATTACTTGACTCAACCAAACAACAGCATTTCGTGGTACACCGACACTTTCTTCTGATAAAAACTTTAAAACATCAACATTATAATTTACTCCTTCAAACTCACATATATTGAGTAACAATTCTGTAATTAAATCAGTACTTATTCTATTAAAATTAAGTATATTACACCTATCTAAAAACGCTTCTCCAGCATCTTTCTTTTTGCTCCTTAATTTTTCAGGTTGATTTGTACAGAAAATAAAATAAACATGATCATATCCATTTTCTAATGGTTTTAATAATAAATCCTTAGCAGCATTTGTTAATTCGTGTGCCTCATCAAAGATTAAAACCTTAACATTAGAATTAAATGGGGACGAAGAAAGGTCTCTAACAATAGAATCCACATAATCTTTTCCCCCCGATTGCCCAACATTTATTTCTTTGACATCTATACTATTTCCATCTAATATAGACCTACATGATGAGCACTCTAAACATGGGGTAGAAGATACCCCATTTATTTTACAATTTAAACCTAAAGCTATTATTCTTGCCGCTGTTGTTTTTCCACACCCAGGATATCCAGTGAATAACCAAGTATGTGGTACCTTGCCACTATCAAGAGATTTTTTAATAATCCTTTTATTAGTTTCATTACCTAACAATTCATCTATTGTACATGGCCTATAAACAACATTAAGATCATTAGCCCCGGCCTTTGATTCACGTCTAATTATCATAGTATCTCCTATCCTTTTTCGTTCCTTTCACAACTAAATATAAGCATTGTTTTCGTTTTGTCAAGTTTTAATTAAATAATATTTAAAATTACTATTTTCCTCATCTCCTGGCTTTTCTTCGATAACAGTTACTCCGTTATTTGTTGCTATAAATATTACATTGCCTTCATTATACCTAGATGTTTTTTCTGTAACGTATAAATCATTAATAGTAAAATATTCTAGTGCATCTTCATAACTCTCCTCAGCCCCAAAATAAATTAATGTGTCCCAATTACTATAATAAGTTGCTTTTATCCAATCGGCTGAACGAGCTGTGTCGGAAACCCTAAATTCACTTAAAACATCATCGAAAAATTCGGTCATAGAAGCTTGTTTTATGGCAACAATTTTAAATGTACTATTAGTGGCCACAGTCGTAGCCACTAAGTTTTCAATAGGATCGGCAACACCGTTTATATAAGGAGCCACTTCTAAGGCTATTTCATCATAAGTTACTGCTATATTAACCTGTGCATTTGGTACTTGACTATCGGAATATACACTCCGCCAATCACCACTAAAATAACCAAAAAGAATACCCCCTGACACATTATTGAATATCCTTATAGCCCATCCCTGATTACCAAAAGAGTTGTTATCCCCATGATGACAAAGTGTAAAAGGAGTACTATTGTTATTATTTAGCACAGCCTCAACAGTAACATTTGTATCATTAAATGCTGATATATTACTACAACTTAAATAATCATCCCCACCATCAAAATCTATCCCCTTTCCAATTTTGCCATCGACCAAATCAGCGGTTGTCATAGAACCATCAGGAGTTCCATGATTAGCATTACTTGTGGAATCTTTTATAGAATCTGCAACATCACCGCTTGGATTTTGTGCCATGTGCATGACGAGTTTAAAATTACTGTCCCAAACATTTTGTGCTGGAGTGTCCCCAGTATCACCAATGTAATCAGTATTATCAGATTGATCTGAATCATAATAAAAATAAAGAACTGTTGGTACCCCTGTATTAACTGAATGAACACCAACCCATAACCACGCCTCATTGTTTCCAACATCCCACCTTTCAATTTCAACATTACATTGAGTTACCCCATTTGAAGTTGTTAATGCTATTTTTTTTCGACTATCATATGAAGTTTCGCCACAAGTTAGAAGTAAATTATCATAACGTTGATTTGCAGTATGTGCATAACTATGCCAATGAAAATTTAATTTAAATTTTTCTCCTATATACCCTAAAAGAGATTCATCCCAACTAGCACGAGATCCTATCTGGTTTCCATCCATATATAATTCTGTCCAACAGTGATCAAAACCTATTACCCATTTAACATGGTGGCTTGAGCCATAAGTAAAAGCCTCATCAATAATATAGGTTCTTGCACCATTAAGTCGCTGCCTAACAGTTATTTTATTACTTTTACTTGATCTTAAATGCAACATTAGCTTTGAATTCGTACCCGTCATATATTCGCATTCATTATAGTACCAGTCACCTGTATGATATAATGGACTTTCTGGTACCATATCTATCATATTTTTCCCATCAGTATAATCATCATCATACCAATCACCTCCATCAACAGGGTACCAATCAAATTCAAACGTATAAGTACCTAAACAACTAAAACTATCTTTTGATAAAGCATTTACACCCTCTGTAGCCCCTCCATGATTTAAATCAAGTGACAGTTTACCAGCACTATACCCAGCGTAAGAATCATCATTTGATTTATCTACCCACGTTTCTGTAAAAATACCACTACACGTGTCACTAAGCAGTGTTACAGTAATATTAGGATGTAAATCAGTGAAAACAGAAGTGACATCGATTGAGCTTATACCGGAACTGTCTGAAAGTTTTAGTAAAACAGGAAAATCGGACAGTGTATTGTCAACATTTGTATTATCAATTGTTAATTTTATTCTTTTGGCCCACGTACCTAACCAACCTTCTACAACCCCTGCACAAGCAGCATCATACGTATCTATTGTATAAATACTTCCTACTGTTTCTATATCCCAATTATTTGTATTATCATAAACCACATGTACTTCTTTATCCCCCTCAAATTTATTATAAGAATAATAAAATTCCCCGGGCTCTGTCTGAAAACACTTATTTACACCAGAAAGTGTGGTATGAATACCAGAACCAGTAGTTAAATCATAATGATCCACCCCAAACTCTGTTGTAGCACATAAATAATTACCACCCCCGTGTATACCATATACATAATTACTAGTGATTTCCGGATATTGTTTATATGGGGTTAAAGTAACTGTTCCAGTAACAGTAGATACATCACAACGATAAATTCCAGAAACAGACGTAGCTATATATACATAATTATCATCTGCCCACACACTGCTAGTGTTTTCATAGCCTATAAACCCAAGTAGAGAGAGAGAGCCACCCCCTAAACTATACACATTAACACCAGATATAGTTGATTTGTATATAAATGGATCATTTATCCACGTGTTGTAATAAGAGGTGCCCATAAATTAACTTCCTATAACTTATTTATTTTTTAACAAATGTTTCTTGTAATATATCATAAACATTACACAGCACACCGCTGCCACCATACGTTGGTATAACATAATCTGAAATATTTTTTACCTGTAATATTGAATCCTCAGGGCATAAAGAAAACTCTGCTAATTTCATACAGTCAATATCTGAATAAGAACACCCAACATATAACAAGTTTTCTGGTGTGCACTCATAACGTCTTAAAATTTGTATTAAAGTATCTTTTTTACCCCTCTCAGCATAATAGAAAGGAATATTCCTTCTTCTACACATAGATAAACTAATTGCTGCATCACTTGATAAGAATACAAAACTACAATTAGATTTGATTTGGTTAATAGCATCAAAATCTTTCATGTAATACTGTTTAAACATTATTGTATCCATCTCTCCAATACCAGAAAGATGTTCTGTTACAATACCATCTATTTCACTTACTATAATTTTTACATTTTTAAAATACATTTCCTTCTCCGATTATTAACCTTTAAATAAACAATTCACATAGTTTATTTTCATGGTGTATATTATATATAGCTTTACTCATAAGGTCAGATATACCTATTACCTTAATTTTCTTACAAGCAAGAGATTTTTCATTTAACGGAATAGTATCTGTTACATACACAGAATTAAACTTTGATTTATTTAATCTTTCTATTGCCGGCCCTGACAAAACAGGGTGTGTACAATAAGCACTAATTGACACTGCCCCAGCCCCCATTATAATATCTGCAGCACTAACTAATGTACCAGCACTATCCACCATATCATCAATAATTATAGCATTTTTTCCTTCAACATCCCCAAGTAATATCATTTCTTCTATTTGATTAAATTTATCCCTTCGTTTATAAACTATGGCCATACTACAACCAATCTGTTTTGCATAAGACTTTGTACGATCTGTGCTTCCCATATCTGGAGCAACAACTACCAAATCAGCTACATCACCAGAATAATTTGACACTATATGTTTAATAAATACAGTGCTTGCATATAAGTTATCAACCGGAATATCAAAAAACCCCTGTATTTGGCCAGCATGTAAATCAACAGTTACAATTCTATTTACACCAGATATTGTTATAAGATTTGCTATCGCCTTAGCACTTATTGGAACCTGTGGATTAACTTTTCTATCTTGGCGTGCATACCCATAATAAGGTAAAACAGCTGTTATTCTCCAACAATTAGACCTCTTTAAAGCGTCTAATATTAAACACAATTCTACAATACTATCATTAACAGGAGTACACGTAGGTTGTATTACAAATACATCACACCCCCTAACATCTTCATGTATTTCTATCTTACTTTCCCCATCTGCAAACTGTCCAATTGTAGTGTCAACAACCCCATCACATTCCATTAACTTGCCACAAACCTTAGTAGCTAATACAGGATTAGCTGAACCAGCAATTATTTTTAATTTACGATTAGTCATGTATAATTTCTCCTTTAAGAGTATTATAAAACACTTTCATTTCCATAATTTGTGCTTCTAATGGTGGTATATTTATCTTAATTTCATTTCTTACTGATGTTAAAGTTCTATCACAGAGTATTTCAGTTTTGTGTGGAATTACTTTTATATTCAAATCATAAACTTTAGAAATTAATTTAAGAAGTTCATACTTTGATATAGATTCTGTAGAGTATAAATGTTTCACCCCGTGCCAAAAAAGTTTATTATCTATAATATGTTTACAAATTTTAGCAAACTGCAGACAAGTAATACCATTCCAAACGTGATTAGTATACCCTAAAATTTCTTTATCTTTATTAGATTTCACCCATTCTAATAAAGATCTTTTCTGGCTTAATTCTTCACCTATAATTGATGTTCTGATTATAGTAGCATTCTTAGGCTCCCCCAATGACTTGGTTTTTCCATATATATCATTTGCATTTGATATAAACAATTCATCATAATTACCTTCTAACCCGTCCGAAAAACAGTCCGTAGTAATTTGAATTAACTTACTACCTGTTTTTTCACACATGTTTGATAATAGGTATGGAAAAACAGAATTAACTTGTATAAATTCTAATGGATCAATATCATTCCTTGAATTTATGACCCCCATACAATTTACTATAATAGTATCTTTTGTAAAAAACTTTAAATCCTCCTGTTGAATATTAGAAGCATCTAAATCTTTTCTAGACAACCCTATTACATTGTATGCTTTTGATTTAAAATAGGTATATACATACCTCCCCAACATTCCTGTATGCCCCAATACAAAAAGTCTCATCTAATCAAAAACCCTCCTCTATCAAGTAACGTGGTCAGATAATTTTTATCTTGTACATTATCATTTGAAGAAAAACTGTTAAAGTCAACTTTAGTCTTTGACTTTAAGTTGTCATAAACTCTATTAATCAACAATTCAGGCAATATAACATAATAGTCTTCATTAAAAATATAAGATCTATACACTTCATGCTCAGAGATTAAAACTTCGTGTATCTTTTCACCTTCTCTTATTCCTATTTCCTTAATAGTTGTATCAGAATTTCCATAATGTTTGATTAAAACTTTGGCTACATCTGATATATAAAAAGATGGCATATTCATCACATAAGTTTCCCCTCCTACACTGTTTTCAACCGCCTGAAATAATAATTCTATTGCTTCAGACAAAGTTAAAAAAAACCTTGTCATAGAACCATCAGTAAGTGTAATTTTATTAAACCTTTTTATCTGGTCTATAAAAAGAGGAACTACACTTCCATTAGATCCTAAAACATTTCCTCCTCTTATACATATAAAATCAGTTTTATCTGTTAGAGTATTTGCTTGAATAATTAATTTTTCACCAACAGCTTTAGTCATACCATATAAATTTATTGGGCTCACAGATTTATCACTTGAAACATCAATAACCTTTTTAACTTTATGTTTAATGGCTGAGTTTATAACATTTATTGTTCCGTCTATATTAGTTTTTATTGCTTCTTGAGGATGGTTTTCACATATCGGTACATGTTTTAATGCAGCTAATAAGAAAACGTAATCAACATTTCTTGTAGCGTTATCTACAGCCCTGTAGTCCCTAACATCTCCTATAACAAATTTAAGTTTATTACTCTTAAATTTCCTTTGCATATTTACTTGGGCCAACTCCCCTCTAGAAAATATAATTATTTCTTTTGGGTTAAACTCAAGAAGTTGTTTAGTAAGCTCATGCCCCCACGATCCAGTCGCTCCGAAAATTATAATATTTTTTCCAACAAATAAATTATTCATATTTCTATATCCCTCATTTTATCTTCGTAATATTTTTTCCAATAACCTCGATTATGATTAGTTTTTATATGACAAGATTTACATAAAGTTATTAAATTATTTTCCACTATTTTATACCACTATTTATTAATATCTTGTTCCGCTAAACAAAAATCTATGATCAATAGTTGCAGATTTACTAAATTTTATTAATCCTTTATATCTTTTAATCACCGCAGCCTCAGAACTAAAATGTCTTACATGAAACGGATCATCAAAACTCGGAACAGATAGAATAACTAAACTATCAATTGGAATAGTAGCAATTACATCTAAATCGGCCTCTATATGTTCAAGCACCTCTAACAAAACAAAAATCCTGTAATTTTCTATAAGTTTATGTATCTCTTTGTCTTTCAAATTACCTATAATAAATTCAGCCTCTGGAACTCTTTCCTTAGAAAGGCCTATTACTGTAGGCGAAAAATCTATACCAAGATACTTAGTATAACCAGCACTAAATACCACCTCAGCAAACATACCTATACCGCACCCCATATCAATAATGGTACTGGCCTCATTTGGTATTGGTAAATGTCCTGCTGCTGCTTTAAATAAAGGTAAAAGCCTGTCAAAAACTCCGGGCTTATAATCTCCTATATAATCCTGTGGTCCGCCTTCTATACCCATAAAAATAATCCTCCTAATTAAATATTTTTTTCTATTTCCATTCAACTATACTTTTTTAACACAATTGTCAATATAATTAGACTAGTGAACGAAATGCCCCATACCCTTACTTTACCTGCTTTAAAATTGGATGATATTCCCCCACTAAACCCAATGGTTTAGCATTTCTAATATCTGATACTGTCTCAATACTTGGTCGTGCACAGCTAAGACTAAACCCGCCACCGTTTAAAATATCCTCATAACTTGCATTGTGCAGATCCATAAATCCTCCAGTAAAATCAAGCTCCTGGCCATTAATTGTAACTGAACGATAAGCATATTGTTTCTTTTCAATAATATTGTTTGGAAGTGTATCTATATCTACACTTAAAAACCACCTCACTCTAGCTTGTTCAAGTTCAAGAAATCCTGCTGCTTTGTCCGATAATGATAAATGTACATCATTCTGCTGAACCGGACCAAATAACCAGATCAGCATATCAAAAAAATGAATACCAATATTTGTTGCGATGCCACCAGACTTATCGATATCCCCTTTCCAAGAATTAAAATACCAATTTCCCCTAGCTGTAATGTACGTCAGATCCACATCATATTTTGTATCTTTTGCTTTTTTGCTAATCTGTTGCTTCAACCTCTTAATTGCAGAATGAAGTCTTAACTGTAATATGTTATAAACTCTTTTTCCAGTCTCCCTCTCAGTTTTTTCAAGTTCGGCAATGTTCCATGGATTTAACACCAGGGGTTTTTCACATATAGCATTTGCGCCCAACCTCATGGCTAAACGACAATGGGCATCATGTAAATAGTTCGGTGAACAAATACTTATATAATTTACAGCATCTTCAGTATTTTTTATTTTTTCAAGGTACCTATCAAACCTTTCATAAACATTAAAATATTTACACCCAATAAAAAATTTATCTAATACACCAATAGAATCATTAGGGTCCAATGCTGCAATTAAATCATTATTTGTTTCAGCAATAGCCTTCATGTGTCTAGGGGCCACATAACCAGCTGCTCCAATTATAGCAAATTTCATAGTGTTTATTACTCCAATTTATTTATATAATTTAGGTATTTCATTAATCCTTTTTATTGTTGAATTAAAATCAAACCCAAGAACATCAAGATACCAACGAATATTTGAATATCTTGGTCTATTTTCATCTTTAACTAACTCCAAAGCTTTTTCTCTAACCATGTCCCCCTCACGAATTTGATTACTTCTAAATGTATCATGTTCTGTAAACCCTGTAACAGTGTAGTAGATGTAGTTATAAAAAGCGGCTGTTCCATCACCAATTCGCCAAGTAGTATTTGTATCTAATGCTCGCTCCCAATTGTAAGAATCAAGTGTGTCTTCAATTATTTTTTCATTCCAAGACCAGTAGTCAAAAATGTGATAATAATCGCTTTTTTCGGTGAAACTTCGATAATATTCCCCAGAAAGTGTGTCCCACAACGAACAATTAAAGTAACTTGGACTTTCTAACATCGCCTTAAATCTAAAATACTGATATCTCAACTGCTTATAAATACCATTACTATAGACTTTTTTTTCTTCAAAATCTGGCTTTACACCAAGAAAGCCAGCTTTGAAATGAGTTACCTCTAATGGATTAATCCCCCAAAGATTTAAACTAATAAGTGTCTGACTCTTAACTTTTTCAATATATTTAAAAAAATGTTTATCCCCAGCTGTTAATACACTAACCATCCCCAAATGTGGGTGCTTTAACCAAGCCTTTAGGTTCATAGCTATATTTTTTCTTTTTCGAGATATATTAGCCGCAACTATAATATTTTCTATACCAAGTTTCGCACATATACGACTAATATTACGGCGGCCAAGATCAGTAATCATGCCCCAATCATAGGTATATGTCACAGGTTTCATCTTAAGCTCATTAACAATTAAATGTAACCCATAGCTACTATCCCGTCCACCAGAAAAAGGCACAATACAATCATTACCGTTTTTACAACGATAAGGTTCAACTATATTGAACAATTCCTCCTTCGGCTTAGGAATATTTCTTAATTTATAATTACGACAGTAATTACATACACCATTTGAATCAAAATTTATAAAAGGCATTGTTTCTGGTAAAATACAACAAGTACAACGCTTCAAATCAGGAGTTTGATATTCCAGTAAACTATTCTCACTTTTATTATATTTCAATTTTGGTATTAAATCTTCGCTTCTACTTGAATTATCTTTAATTATTATATTGTTTTGAGAAACAGGAATATCAATAAAAAACACCTCCTTTACTTGCTTTATATTAACACACCCAATCCCAACCAATGGAAACCTTTCAGAAGCAAAGTAAAAATCAGTTTCATTTTCTCCTACATACAAACTTCCATTATTAGAAAACAAAAGAATTTTGCCTTTATTTGGTATAATTAACGCACAAGCAATTATACCTTCACAAATAGAAAACACTTTATGCGGCAAATCTGAAAGTTCACCGTTCTGTAATAGGTGCTCTTCTGTAATTGCAACGATAACTTCTGAATCAATTTGATATTTTCTCTCTAAACCAGTCTTTTTCCAAACATCCTCATCATTAACAATTATCCCATTGTGAATAACACAAATATTATTACGAACTACGGGCTGATTATCTAACAAACCATTAGTAATAAGCCTACTATGCCCTAAAACTATTTTGGATTCATAAGGCTTAACTTCTTGCAAAAGTTTTTCAATCTTATAGTTGGCTCGACAAACCTTATAAATAGAATTTTCAAGGTAGATTAAACCGCTTGAATCCATCCCTCTTTGCCCAGAATATTTTACTATTTTTTTAATATTCTCTCGATTTACTCTTGATAACGAAATATGACCAAAAATACCGCACATAAAATATACCCTACCATTTTTTATTTACTTTAATAAACTGTAATATATTTTTAAATTCTTCTAATCTATTAATTTCACTACAATTTTCTCGTACTAACTTAGTAGCTCTATCTCTCATCTCTATATATCTCTCAGGATTTTTTAAAACACTTCTTATCTTTTCAACCACAGTTTCTCGTGTAATTGGTACATAATGAACATTCGCTTTTAAACCTAACAAAACAAGATCATTTATTTCTTCAGCTAATAATAAAGTCCCAGCCGCTGGTATTTCTAAGTACTTTGCAACAACTACAGAAGAAACCGCACCAGTTGCAATAGCACAAAAATAACTATTTAAAAATTTAGGGTATTCTGCAAATTCTATATTTGGTCTACTATAGTGAAGAATATCTTTAGAAACTTTATTAATAATATATTGTCTAAAAGGATAAAACTTATTTACACTACCTAATAGTAAACATTTCATTATTGGATCAGAAGCTGGTTCTAATGCAGTAAATTTTTCTAATGGTGCAAAATGATTGGGATAATGTATATACTTATATAAAAATTGAGGATACCATTTACTAAAAGTTTCAGGAAAAGATCCAATTAATACATCAAATCTTTTAAAAACTAAAAGTTTATTTTTTATACACTCTTCATTACCCCAACACTCTAAATCTTCAAAATGGCCTATTAATTTCACACGCGAGTCTGTATCTAATAAACCAGGAGGTAGCGTTGGTCTATTATGGTAAGGTACTGCATACACAAGACCAAAGTCTACATCTTCAAATGTAGGTGTATCAGTGTAATATAAAGGCATGTTATATTGTTTACTAAGCCCATGTAACAGAATATTCGACCGGCCACCCATTCCAGACTTATCCTCGTGCTTCTCTTTATAAAAAGTAGGTACTACTATTTTTCCTACCATAATTTTATACCTTTGTACCATAGGCTAAATGAAAAATTCCATGTGGCCGCGTTAATTCTTCTACATCTATAATATTTATTACATTACCGTATCTTGCTCTTACATCTTTAGCTTCTACAAATGATCTGACGGTTTCACAACTATCCCTATTAGCCACAGATAATATAACTAACTTTCCTGAAGGTATTGCATTAATTACATCCAAATCTCTTTTAATTAAATGGAAAAATTGTATTCCAACAAAAACATCATACTTTGAAAAATCATTTTGAATTTTTTTATCGTATATGTTACCTACTGTAAATTTAAATTCAGGTATCGAAAGTCTTGCCATTTCAATCGTAGAAGGAGCAAAATCTATTCCCCAATAATTTTTATATCCTTTCTTGTGTAAAAATTCAGCAAAATACCCGCCTTGACAACCAAAATCAGCTATTGCTACGTTCTTATCAACTGGAAGAATTTTAGCAATTCTTTCATATAATCTAACCCAGTGAGGTAAATTATTAGAATTTTCTTGTATATGTGTATCCCAGTATTCAACCTCTTGTCCGCCCATAATTGTATCTCCTTTTTATTATAAAATATTATTTCTGTTACCATTTATATCCAAAATGTTCAAGCTCTTTCCCCATATAAATTTTAGCCTCATTAATTAATTTTTGGTCCCACTCATCCCACTTAGACAACTTAAAAACTCCTTTTGTACTATTTACAACAGGCATAGTTATTTCCTTTGTACTTTTTAAACCTAGCCCATCTAAAAACCAACTAATATCCCCTTTAATTAAATCTTCAAACCTAACCACACCGCCACAATTATGTTCAGGAATTTTTTTCATACTTTCAACCATTTGAAATTGACCTTCAGCCCAGTTTTTACAAATCATCTTAAACCTATCTTTTTTTTCTGTAGTAAACCACGGTCTATTAAACCCAGACCTAACATAGTCCCTACCATCCCTAACTAAATGTACAATAACACACTCTGGGTATGACTTTACAACGTCTTCAAAATAAAATCTTAAACAAACCATGCTCTCAACAAAATGACAGTTACTACCATGTACAGATTCAATTAATTTTTTGCGATCACTCTTTATCCTATTCAACTGTTTCAAATAAGCATTACAATTATAATCTTCGAGACCGTATGGAACATGGAAAGCCTTTACCCCATCTACATTATCGATAGCATTAGCGATTGACATGGACCCTGATCTTCCTAATGATGATATAAAAATAATTTTTTTCATAACCTCTCCTTTATCTCTATTAATTTAGAATCTGGGTGAATAAGGGCTTGAAGGGTAATACTATCTTCTGAAATTTTCCGTAAAAAGGGCAGTATATCAGTAAATTTAGGCGAATGGGGTTGAAAACTATGATCCCACTCATCCCCTTCACCTTTTATATATCTCCAACTTCCTGCACAATCTGTAATATAAAAATCTCTTGGTAAAAAGTATGCTTCATATAATCCATAATCTTTTAAGTCTAAAGTATGTAATTCAATTCCCTTAAATCTTTCTCTTTTCTTTTTGTAAGGAGGGTAACACTCCTTAAATATTTCATAATTAGTATAATCAAATTTCCTACATGCTGGATCTCCATGAGCCGCTGTTCCAAATATATTAATACTATTTTTTCTTAAATAATCAAGTTCCTTTTCAAAAACATCTTTTATATCACGTTTGGTTCCAATAATATTAGTTAATAAATTATTATGAAAGCCTACTTCGTGGCCCATGTCTTGAAACTCTGTACATTTTTTAATAAAATCAGCATCCTTATAATATTTAGCATCGTGAAGAAAAAAATAAGTAGACTGTATATTAAGAGAATATTCAATTTTTGCTAACTTTAAAGCTTTATCTATACTTAAATCAACATCATGTCTCAACAAACAAATGCTTCTTAATGAAGGCTCCTTGTAGTCTACCAATCGTCTAATATCAAAATATTTTTTTAATTCTTGTAAAAAATCTACCATTTGATAAATCATTTTTTAATATTCTCCTTGAATGCTCTCAAGATATATGTATCTTTTAGTACAACACTCGTTAATTAATTTATCAGCTTTTGAATTAGTTGCCAACACTATACAAGTTCCCTTCTTATCAGAATTTATTATCCTAGGTATCCAAGCATCGCCAACACAAATATCAGCATCTTTAGGTTTAACACACTTTTTGCATTTCTTTAATGGGGCATAGTAATTAGCCATATAATAATCCCAACACTCATGGTGATCAAGTTTTATCTCACCAGCATCTGTAATAACTTTTACTGAACCCGCCCATCCCGAACCACGATATTCAAAGTGTTTAACATCTTCTTCTGTAAGATGTAACTTATCTAATATATTTTTATAATACTTAGTTGGAGTATGATTACAAAATAAACTTATAGTAATGGCTTCTATTTGTTTATCCTTACAGTATTTTTGAAACGGTTTGATATGACAAGGTAACCCTACAAATGTATAACTCTGAGTACTGTTTAACTCTTTCAGAATAGACAAGGGGTTAGTTTTATCATATATTGTATTACTTTTAGTAGATATTATTTTATTAATATCACTAGTAATTATTGTCTTAGGAACTAGAGCTGTACTTCCTTCACCTAAAACAGTTATAATTACTTTATCAGACACTTTATTTTCAAGAGTAAATTTCAAAAATTCTTTACAAAAACCACAACTCGAAGCCATATACCTAACGTCATCATTTAAGGAGTATGACAAATAACTTTTTATTGCCATGGAAATGCTCCTATTATTTTTTCTTGATATTCTTTAGTAATTGGTTTCACTTTAGTTTTGATACTATCCCACCACTCAAAACCTTCTTCAACACTGTTACATAATTTAATATCTTCTTTATCAATACCTATATTTGACAAAGTATCATGCCACTTCCATTCTTTGGACAAATCTGTGTGCTCTTTAGAAACTAATGCCCACGGCACTCCGTATGAATGTGCAGCTACTGCTATATGCATAGACCCTGTTAAAACTATATTAGCATTACTAATATTTCTCAACACGTTTAAAAAACTAGTATCAACAGGGGATGATAGTAAAGACGACAAATTTACATCAGCCCCACTTATCTTTTTATCAAGCTTATCATAATAAAACTGTATGAATACATTTTTCTTTTCTTCTATAGGAAACTTAAAAAAATAAGAAGCTAAATAACCAGGATCTCCTAACAATATATCACCTTCTATATCATAAAATGCCTTAGTCATAGGCCCCCTTAACATAGTGATTATACATTTATCCTTTAATACCCTCATTGGCAATTCTTGTCCAGGAACTGGCGTACATTCTACACCACTCCCCCATACATACCATTTTTTTATCTTGTCGCCAAAGAAATCCATATAGATATTATTGTTAAGAAACCCACCTATACCGGTCATAATGTAATCAAGATTCTTTGGTAACCGTTTTGCGTTAGAGTAATTATTAAGCTTAAATCCTAATTCATGTATTACTTTTTTACAAAGATACTCTCCAAAATTCTCATTATTTCCGCTTGCCTTGAATAAAAATATGTTAATAGTCTTTTCCATAACGATCTCCTTTTTTATATCAATCCCTCGTTCTTAAGAATAGTAGTCATACTGCAATCCCTATTAAAACCATTATTATTAATATATTGTTTACTAAGCCTATGGCCATTATACCAATGAACACACATAACATTATTATTAATGCAACTTAAATCATTACTATTATACAATTTATTTATAGTGGGGGTAGGTTGGTGGATATTATATGGGTAATAAGTTTCAAACCGCGCTCCAATAATATTTTCAAACCCTGACATAGACTCCAATGTTGGGTAATTAACATTAAGCATACTACCACCAAACACCTCGTGACTATAGGGGGGTTTGACTTTTTTAGTTGCCTCAATTAAAGCTTCAGCATATGGATCATGTTTGCAATGAACTAAAACACCTATACTATGCCCACCACCTGTACCATAAATAAATGAAACTATAGCATTCACATCATCAATAGGGGTATTGCCATGATATTCTATATTACGAAAATGATCCATTGGTTTTAACCATATGATATCAAAATCAGACCAGACACCCCCGACATCATATAGTATATGATAGCGAAATATATCTGAACGTAAAATATCATGTAAATCTTGTCTTATACCATAAGCAGCCAAATCGATCTTAACTATATCTACATAATCTAGTTGTGTAATAGTATGAAAATAATCAGGACCAGTATAATCAGGAATAAAACTAAAGTGCATAGCCCCATTGTATTTTGTCTCTGGCATATATATGTTTATATTCCAATCAGGGTTGAGTTTATGGAAGGTGGTCACAGTGAATGACTGTAGTTGTGACATATTACTTCCATCCCAATATAAATGTAATTCTTTTGGTATGTTTTTCATTATAATCTTAAACCTTTATATTTTATTTTTTCTTTCTCTGTGAGCGGCCATTTATTAGATTTTGATGCATTTAAATACTTAGGTAAAAGCTGTAAATTATTTTCGTGGTGTAAACCGCCCTTAGACAAAGGTTTCCAGTGGTCAACCTCGTAGCCTTCCATAGTTTCTGATACAGTATAATAGGCCTGAATTAAGTCCATGATAGCGTCAGGTGGTGTTTGGTTTAATCTCTTAAAATGTCTTCTTTGTGCTTTAGCACAAATATATCCTTTCGTTCCAGATAAACCATGTTTATAACGATTATTATTTTTACCTTTATTTGCTTCAGACGATCTTTCTTTTTGTAAACACCCACAAGATTTTGTGCTTCCATTTTTTAAACTATTACTATTAACAATTGTTTTATTACCACAATCACATTTACATCCCCATAAAACACGGCAGCATTTATCTCTTCCAACTTCCTTCAAAACCACCAATCTACCAAAACGTTGTCCTTTCAAATCAATTTTACTTGTTTCAGATAACCTTTCTTTATTCAAACAACCACAAGATTTTGTATCTCCTCTTCTTAACTCATTACCATTAACAATTTTTATAGTTCCACAATTACATAAACACTTCCATAAAACTGCACCATATTTACTTCTACCGGCCTCTTCTAAAACTGTTAATCTACCAAACTGTTTGCCCACCATATTTTTAATTTTTTCGGTCATTTTAAATAACCAACTCCTTTATAATTTTCTCAAGATCGTAAGTACGTTGCTCATGAATACATTCATAAAAACCTTTTTTATTTATTTCTTTTAATTTTTCTATTAAATATTTTTCTACCCTATCACTAAGTTGTTGAGAAGCTTCTATCATATGATTAGGTTTATTATTTTTAGAAAAATCCTCTCTTTTTATAGTTTCTATAGATAACCTATCTATCATTTCTCCCGTACTGTACACTATGTCGTCAGTTATCCAAGTATCAAATGACATTTCTTTTTTCCCCGGAAAAAAATTTGATATAGTTTTATTAATTCTAGCTTTTGAAGATACTCTAAACTCGCCAACATTACGTGCGACCCACTCCATATCGGCTATTAGGTTATTATTAGGAGATGGTTTTTTCCTCTCTGCGATTACGAACATATTTGCACGATAACAACGAAAATTAGCGTCAGATAGTATTTCAACATATTCCATCAACGAACTTGTCTGTTCCCCATCAAAATATTTTAAAAAAATTACTTCTGTACCCCTAAAAAAATCTGAAAAATCTATATATTCAAGTACCATTTATCACCTCATTTTCCCAAAAGTATATTTATAACTATATCTGAAACATTTTCAATTAGATAGTCACTTGGCGGAGTCCATTTATTATTTCTTTTGAGTACAGTGTTAAACACTCCAATAATATCATCATACTTTGTTCCAGATAATATAGTTGAACCACATTCAATTAATTCTTGTCTCTCTGTACTATCTCTTATTATTATAGAAGGCACATTAAACAAACAAAGTTCTTCTGAAACTGTACCGGAATCTGTAATGACACACTTAGCATTTTTTTCTAATTTTACAAAATCAAAAAATCCAAATGGTTCAGACATTATAACATTAACACCTATGTTAAACTCATTAAGTTTAGTCTTAGTTCTAGGATGTACAGAAAATACAACTTTATAAGATTCTGAAATCTCATTAATAGCATTTATTATATTATTTAACGACTCAAAATTATCTACATTTTCTGCCCGATGTGCTGTTATCAATACAAACTCTTTTTCTCGTAACTGAAATTCATTTAAAATAACACTATTATCTATTTTTAATTCATAGTAATTCAATACTTCATATATTGGATTACCGGTTTTAAATACATAGTTCTTATGAAACCCTTCCGTCAATAAATTCTGTTTACTATTTTCTGTATACGGTAAATTATAAGTTGACAAATGGTCTATAAGTCTTCTATTTATTTCTTCCGGTACATTCAAACTATAACAACGATTTCCGGCTTCCATATGTACTATAGGAATCTTATACTTTTCTGCTATCAAAGACAATAATCCTGAATTAGTATCACCTAACACCAACATTTTGTCAGGCTTTTCTTTAAGTAACACATCTTCAAATTGTAATATAGCGTTTGCTAAAAAAGTACCTATTGAATTCCCTTTATTATTAAAATAATAGTCAGGTTTTCTTATACTCAGTTCATCAAAAAACTTACCACTCAAATTATAATCATAGTTTTGATTTGTGTATACAAAAACATTGTCTACTAATTTATCAAGTTTCTTTATTATAATATTTAATCTAAGTAACTCAGGACGAGTCCCTGCTATAGTTAATATTTTCATTTTATCCACTCTTCTGTTTCTTCTGATTTACCAATAATTTTAAACTCTGTTATACGTTCTGTTTTATTCCATTTTAATGGGGTATAATGCTTATCATGATGCTGTACAGTACAACAAGTACCACCAATACGACCATTGTGTTGAGTCCTATTAATAAGTGGGCGTAACGCTTTACACGCATATTCTTTAAAGTAAGCCTGTACTGACCAGTCCCAACCATAAGCCTTGAAATATTTTTTGACCAAAACCTCATCATACCAACTGGCCTTATAACACGCTTCCCAATTTTCTTTGAAAGCGCACCATCCCAACCCTTCAAAAAATGGAACTTCTTCCAGTAATGCATAGTCCTCCCCCCTTGGAGAAAATCCAAACATTCCGTATGACATATAAGCCATTGGTTTATCTTTATACTTCTCATAATACCAATTAGCTAAATCAACAGTATCTGGGGATAATAAAAAATCATCTTCAAGATGTAAATTGAAGGTAGATCCTGCTGTAAAAGCTGTGTTAAGCACATTGAACATATTATCCCTAGCCCCTGAATGAGACTTTTGACCAATAGAGTTTGGTTTATAAACAATGTTTAAATCAATATCTGATGTCTGTAAAATCTTTATACATTCGGGAGAATTTTCTGTGCTACAAAATATTGTATACCCAGATAAATTTTGGTTTTTTAAACAAGTTAAAAACTCTGTTAAATAGGTTGGCCTATACCCAACAGGAAACGTAATTGTTTTCATTCTTTTCTCCTTACCTTTATTTGAAGATTATTATCCATATCTTCATACCCCATCTCCTCTAATCCACAGGTAACACATATAGAAGAAAACCATTCCCTATCAAATCCAACATAATGAAAATTACCAGAATATTCCTGTCCGCCAAAAAGTAACCAAGAAGTCAATTTAGCATCATGCTCCCCATCAATATATCTTCTACAAATGGCTTTAAGGTTTGGCATACGAAACTCTATAATTCCACCTATCTTAAGCACTCTTTTCCACTCTTTTAAAATAGGGTTAGTATCCACAATAGGAAAATGCTCTATTATATCTGATGCCAATATATAATCAAAATATTCATCAGGGAATCCCAATACACGTACGTCCATAATCTTATCAACGTTACTTAAATCACGTTCATCAACGTTTATACATTTATATCCTTCAGGGTATTCCTTAAAAGTTCTTTCACCACAACCAACATTTAACGTTATTAACATAGTTTTTTTCTCCTAAACATCATACCCAAACTTTGACATAACAACTCCTGCTTTTTCTATTACATACTCTTCATCTTCTTTATTAAATAAATCTTTCCAGTCACCAGAAATTCCTTTTCTTGGATAATGCCCAACAATATTATTAATTATTTTATAATCATTATGTATTTTCTTAATATTAAATTCATCAGAAAATTTATCCATAGTCTCTATAGGATTAGTTTTTAAATCTTCAAACCGTATCGTATAAAGATAGTTTGACCACTCTGTATAGTCAACCCAATTTGCAACAGGGTCTAAATAATGTCCAAGATCTGGAAAAGACATAGAAACTCCAAATTTAACTATATTCTCTTTAGATGTACCCCTAATATAATCACTGAAACTTTTATTCTTTAAAAACTCTTCCATTCTAAAACAAGCCTCTGCCCCTTTCTTCCAGTAATACCAAATAGATGTTAAAGTATCTCTAGGGTCTCTAATAAGAAACACACACATATTGTTATTTATAAATTCTCTCGGAGTATAATTATACAATAGATGCCATTTAAATCCCCCCATGTTCCCTTCTGGACTTGCCGATTTTTTCAAATTAAAATTAGATTTTAAAGTTTCCCAAAGGAAATGAGTTCCAGAACGTCTATGGCTTATTATTTTAAAATTTTTCATAATAATTCTATCTCTTTAATTAATTTTCTACCAATATGTTCCCAAGTAAAGTTTTCAGATATGTATTTCTTCAATCTTAATCCTTTTTCATTTGCTTCACTTTGATTTTCATAAATATGCTTCATAAGTTTAGCCCCACCATAAACATCTGGCTCCCCCCACAACTGATCGCCTGTATGCCATGGAGAATAAGGCATACCAAAAACTGGGGTATAAGTATAAGGATTAAGATAACTATTATCTTCTTTTGCATATTCCATAGACCCACCAAACCCAGTTACTATTATTGGCTTGCCATTGGCCCCAGCCGTAAAAGGGGATAGCCCAAACCCTTCAAAACGATCAAAAGAAACATAACAATCTCCTCTAGTGTGTAACCCCAACATTTCACTTTCAGATAACATATCTAAAATTAAATAAACTGGAGGATATTTGTCCATAGGCATAACAGTTTTTAGTCTATGAATGGTTGATCTTATCGCCTGTTTTTCACGATCACTGTAATCACTCCTATAGGTTTTTAATACTAAAGCAACATTGTCATTGTTTTGAAACATATACCAGTAAGCCTTCAATAACGATAATGGGCACTTCTTTTCTACCCATTGAAAAATACTATAAAATACATAAGTAGCATCATTCACACCATTAATAATATATGGAGTTACATTATCAAAATCATTCATATTAATCCCATGTTGAACAACTCCAATTGGAATAGTCACACCGCTATTTTTAAACACCTCTATATTCCATTCACAAGCCACTATAACTTTATCTACATTCTTATTTATATAGTCTGGCCAATCTTTATGAAGTTTATCAGTTTCCCACACCGTATACCCAACATTTTTTACACTATTATCCCTATACTTTTCCCAAAACTCTGGTGTCGTATGTATTAAATTAATATTATAATCTATATTTTTATTTGCTAACTCACCTAATATTTTACCTTCTTCACCTATTAATTCTGGTTTTGCTTGCTCAAAGGAAATTGAATTTAATGTCAGTGGTACACCAAGCTTATGTAAAGCCATTATATTTCCACGGCAAGCTTTTGCATACCCAGAATTTCCACACCAAACAGAACACCCATTTCTTCTAACATACAAAGTATGGTTTTTTACAGTAACACAATAAATTTTTCCTTTGTAATTGATCTTTTTCTCGTTGAAATCAGTTTGTTTTGATTTAAATGGACAGTTTGATTTAAATTTTATATATATAGTCCAATTATCTTCTTTAGCAAAATGTAATCTATTAAAAACTTTTAGTGTATCGCCCTTAGAATAAACTTTTGTATAAGAACCACTATATCCGCTCTTTAATAATAGTTCTATAAAATTATCACGTAATTTAATAGAAGATGTATTATAAGATCCGCCTCCTTTTTTATGGATATGTCCATCCCCCAACATTAACGCCTCATACAAAATTAATAATTGTCTCTTAGAACAAGTATTCAAAATAAATTGTGGTATGTATTTATTATATTTATTTCCAAACTCCCTCTTTAAATAAACGGCTAATTCTTTATCATTTACTACAACTCTACCATCATTTTCTCTTATGTTTATTTTATTAGAAGTAACTTTATCTAATGCACCTGCCATTTTATACAAATTTTCTTTACCTAATTGTCGTATTTGAACAACATAATGTTTATTGGAAGTTATAGTAGTAGATCCTTCACTTAAATAATAACCTAAAAATTCTAACCAATCATCTGTTTTTATCCTTCTTGTATAAGCTTCTTCCATCCCATTACAAATATTTACATTATTAATGGTAATATAGTCTAAATCTTCCCTAATATATTCTACATTCTTCTTAAAATAACGTGATTTACCAAACACTTCTTCAGCTGTTTCAAGTTTCCAGCCAAATGCTTTAGATTTTCTGTTAGAATTTTCAGTTTGAACATACATGTTATGGTTTGGAGTAACCAATAAATCTATTTTCCCGACCCTACTATAAAATTTATACATTTCACCGTCCCAATCATTTACTATTAATTGTTCAGGTATATTATATTCCAACTGGCCACTGGAATTGACAGTAGCCATACGATCTTCATATGTAACATCTTTAAAAAATTTCCAACCCTTATATGTAAGAACCTCTGTCAACCCTTTTTAGTTAGTACCTTTTTGTCTTTATCATAACAATTGTCAAAAATAGGACCAGTATATTTTATTCCTTGTATCTTCATTAATCCCTCTCCGTTTTTTATATTCTTCTGCTATTGATATTATCAACTAGAATTATTAAACCGCTTCAGTACCTATCATATGTACACCACTATCTTTATACTCAAGACTCTTAGGAGAGGTTAATACTTCATCAAATAACTTTATCCATTGAGGCACTATATTTTTCTCCCAATCCATGGTTGTTGTTACCCAATTATATGCATTTTCTGCACGTCTCTTTGCTTCTTCCCTATTGTTATAAATCTCCAACATTTTCTCTACCATATCATCAACATCTACAAGTGGGCGAATAACATCATTATCGTTTGGAATAACAGTAAACAAACTTGAAGTTGCACCGCTTTTAACTAGATAACCATTATCTTCATTTATATTTTCAATAAATGCTGTATTAGCAGGCATTATCACAGGTGTTTTTGTAGCCATTGCTTCAATCCAACTCAAGCCCCAACCCTCACCTAACGAAGTACTAATCACACAATCACTTATATTATAAATCATATTAACAATATGACGTGGATACCCTTGATTTGGACCAAATCTTTCAGGAAATATTACATCCTTTGAAATACTTAAACCATGACCCTCAACCACTTCTGGTAAATTCCACCCCTGATCCTTACGTGCACAGTGTAAATACAAAATTGCATCATCAACATGTTCCCTAAACTTAGCAAAAGCAGCAATTGTTCTTGGAATATCTTTTCTTTGTTGATTTCTATTTAAATTTGTAAACACAAACTTATCAGCAAGGCTACCAAAATATTGAGATCTAAACTCTTGTACCTTTTTATCATCAATAACATGGTATTCTGATGTATTTACCCCATGTGGTATTACTTTCATAGCTTTTACTTGTGGGTAAACCTTTTTTATTTCAGCTTCGCCAAACTTAGAATAAGCAACCAGATAATCACAAGCGTCCACATTCTTTATCCATTGTGGCTTTGGTTTACCATCTATAGGAAAATATACAATAGATTTTTGTGTTTTACCTTGAGACTTCAAATATGGCAATAACTCAGGTAAAAAATCTAAAATAAAAGTATCTTGTAGAAAAAAAAGAACATCGTAATCCATCTGAGGTATCATACTGGCTATTTTTTTGCGACCATATGGATCCCTTTCAGGGTTTGTTCCAACAGGCCAAATGCGCATTGGTAAATCGGAATACGGATCCCCCCAATAATTGATCCCGAGCACATCAACTTCATACCTTCCAGTATTATATAACCCCATTAAAATATTCCTACTCACAGTTCCGAAACCCGTAGCCGTCGTAGGGGAGTCCATGTAAGCAAGCACTTTTATCTTTTTTTGTGGTGTAGTTAAAGCTTTAAATTTATTTTTTGACATGTTTATCCTTCTCCTATTAATATTTATAATTATATCTTCTATACATTATTGCTTTATACCAAGACTCGTACCATTCTTGATCTTTACTTAAATACCCATGACAACTTCTACAAATTGTTATTAAATTTTCAGGCACACAGGATTTTTTATTATGATCAATATGATGAACTATAAGTTGTGCAGCGTGACCTTTTTTCTTAAAACAACATGGATTCAAACATTTATATTCATCCCGTTCTTTTATAAAATCCTTATACTCCTTGGTCCAACCTTGACAATATGGTCCCTTCGCAATACCGCCCTTCCATCTGTAATTTCCTGAACCAGTGATATTTTCAGCCCAACACATTGGACACCTATAACCACTCTGCCAGTCAGACCATGTAATACTGTGGTAATGCCCACGATCACATTTATATTTTAACTTGGTTTTATTATTAACATAGTCAGTATTCAACAAATCCCAATTTTCTTTTTTAAATTCAGATTTAATAAAACCTATTGTTAATTTTATGTTATTAGCACATATACCACATCTATAACCAGAATTCCAATTGCCCCAACTAATACTGCTTCTATGCCCTTTTGAACATATATAATCTAATTTTTGATGGCTATTAACATATTCGGTAGTCAAAAGAATATAATCTTCTTTTTTAAACTCAGCACGGATAAAACTTATATCTAACCGCATTGAATTATGTAAACATTTTATACAACCACCGCCCCTTTTCAAAACGGTCCAACACATTTTTACCTTATGCCCCTTAGGACATTCAACATCTAAATTATTATTTGTATCTATATACTCGGTACTTAATAATTTATAACCACGTTTAGCAATGCTTTCTCTAACGAATTCTATACCTATTTTTCGCATAACTTAATTACTTTTCCCTTTCTTTATTTTCTTAATCTTCTTAGTAGCCAAAAACGGAGATGTATAATTAGTTGTAGATGTCCGTTCAAGCTCTTCCTTTACTGCTGGATTCACGGACAAATAATTTGTCACTGCTTTTTTATTTATATTAACCAGTTTATGAAAATCATCAACAGGAACCATCCTGTATACAGCATCTAAATCATATGTTGTTCTTGAATTCTGCCTAACATAAACTTCATCTTTTTCCCCTATAAGATTTTTTGCTCCACGTTTAATTTTCTCCATTATAATCATACCCAACTCTCTTTCCCTGCCCTCTAAAATCTTTTTAGTATACTTAACACTACCCCATTCCTGTATTAATTGCTCATTTGTATAATTGGTTGTTGGTAAAAACTTATAGGTTGAATTACTACAAGCTTTTTTATAAGTTCCACAATAATCTTTATAGTCACACCATGGACAAAACATATTTAATGTGGCTTTAACATTCTCTGACTTTAATGCTACCATTTGATCATATATTACTTTAATATAATCTTCAAATTCAACTCTTTCATCGTCTGTCCTATAAGTATATATAGGTTCTAGTCTTAATAGGTCAAGTGAAAGAATTATTCTTTTATATTGTGGCCATAATTTACTTGCTACAAAATCATAAATTGATAGTTGTGGATCGTTTTTTAATTGATCTACTGTAGGTGATGTCTTTGATGTTTTATAATCAACTATAAGAAGTGTATCATCATCAATCTCTTCAATCTTATCTATAGCCCCAATCAACGAAATACCGTCTTTTGTCTTTACTTGCGGCCCACTATTACCAAAACCAAACTTTGTTTCCAACCCTATAAGTTTTGTACCAGTCATAAAATCATTGATTCTTAATTTAACTAAAAGTTTTCCAGCAGCGTGTACTTCCAAATCTTCAACGCCCTCATCAACCGCCACTTTATCATACTCTTCAAGGATTGCTTTAATACCCTTTTTACTAAATTTACCTTTCTCCATCCAAATTTTACCAGCAAACTCTAATGCACTATGTACTGCCAGCCCTAACATAAAAACAGGATTAGATATTTTAGGTAGTTTTTCATGGTAGGAAAACCAGTATTTTTGTTTACATGATAAAAATGTACCAATTCTGGTTGCACTTATCTTAATATCTTTTGCCATTATTTTTTCCTCAACAATTTAATTTTCTCTTTTAATTTAATTAGTTCAGCTTGTATTTTAAAGAATACATCTGCATCCATTATAACTATTGTATCTTCTCTACTTCTTTTACACACCAATAACCAATCTGTTCCTTTAAGCTGATTATTTTTGGCCTGTTTTATCCAAGAAGGTATTGCCATTGCTTCCTGTCGTTTAACCTCTATACTATATGGAAACTTTTTCTTCGCTTCCCCAAGGAGACAGAGATCAGTACCTGCCTGCCCCATGGGGCGACTTGAAATTAATTCATCTTTTCCCCATGGAATTCCAAGCAAGTTTGATATCTTTTCTGCTACCCATTGTTGTAAAAGACGTCCTTTCGCTTTTCGTGATGCTACTGAAATAACCATATTAAATCATACCTACAATATATTTTTTAATTGTTCTATCTGTTCATCTGTTAATTTTGAAATATCCAACGGTTCTATACCAACCACCATAACACCAACATCTCCAGACCTGCCCCCATTAACTCCTACACGCCCAACACTGTTAAGTATAACTTTTGCACCTATACCTGTACCTTGAGGTAATTCAAATGAAAACTCTTTACTTTGTATAGTATTTCCAGATCCATTACATGTTAAACATGTCTTTATATCTTCCAACCCAGTACCACGACATTTATCACACGGACCAGTATGCATAGATTGAAATCCTGCACGCCTCTGTATATGCTGTACATACCCTTCCCCAGCACAAGCGCTACATTTTTTTTCATCATTACCAACAATAACACCATTACCATTACAGTTTACACAACTCTCTTGATAAGGGACAGTTATTGTGTGGTTTCCTCCAAAAATAAAAACTTTTAATGGTATTACTACTTCTACACCAAGAAAACTTCCATCTTTTGGAGCATTAAAATCTGGTTTACGAGGTTTTTGTCTCATACCTCCAAATGGATTGAACCCTCCAACACCAAACATACCTTCAAGGGGGTTTGGGTTATCATATTTATTACGTTTTTCTTCATTTGATAGCACACTATATGCCTCATTTACTTCTTTAAACTTATCTTCTGACTCCTTAGCATTCCTGTTATGATCTGGGTGATGCTTCTTAGATAAATTTCTATATGCTTTCTTTATATCTTTTTGTGAGGCATCCCTACCAACCCCTAAGGTTTCATAATAATTAGGCACAACCAATTACCTCCCATTGATACTCACCGTGTGTAATCACAGATGATTTCAGTTTAAAGTTCTCCGGCCTTTTACAGGCGTGAGTTTTAATGTTATCGAGGCTGTATCCCAGCCCGAAATTGAGAATTACTTTGGCCGAGTTAATATCTCGATCATGTTGTGCCCCACAAGCACTACATTCCCAACTTCTTACAACAAGCCCGAACAATCCCTGTGGTCCAGTTAACGCCCCACAGATTGAACAGGTCATGGTGGTATACTTTGAATCAACTAAAACACATTTTCTACTGTGAACGTCACTCTTGTAGAGAATGAACTGTTTTAATTGATTAATTCCGGCATCGCCAATTGATTTTCCAAAAATCTTGGACTGTCCTCTCAGATTATCGTTTGTAATATAAATTTCCGAATAATTTTCTACAATAAATCTGGAAACTTTATGGTTATAATCTTTTCGTCTATACTTTATTCGTTCATACAAACGTGCTGTTAACTTCTTCCTTTTACCACGCTGAGATTGTGCTAACCGTTTTTGTGCTTTAACAAAGTTTCTTGGATTATTAAACTTTGTACCGTCAGAAAGTGTTGCTAAATATTTGAAACCGGTATCAATACCGATCTTTTTATCGGTGTCTTTGACAGGAAACTTGTAATTCGTATCTATTGTTAATTGTAGATACCAACCTGAAGCACGTTTCACAATTCTGGCTCGTTTGATCTTACCAACCGGTAATTTTTGTTTGAAATAACGGACTTTGCCTAATCTCGGAACTCTAATTGTTTTGTCAGAGACACTGTGTAATAGAATAGGATCAGGAAACGGAATAGAATTCAGTTTATTTCTAACAGATTTTAATTTTGGTTTCTCGGAAACCCTTTTAAAATATCGTTGCCAAGATATATAAGCTTGGTCCAAAACCCCCTGCATAGTATGTGAAGGGATTCCTAACTTTTTACAATGGTTATTTAAACCATTACAAAAACCGAATCTTGTAAAATAAATTTTATTATCAGCATTCAATTCAATTTTCCGTATTGCCCAATTATAAATACCAGTTAAATTAAATAACCATTGATTAAGTAAATTCTTTTGTTTTGTTGTTAACCGTAATTTTAGTTCTCTAGTTAACATAAAATAAACCCCCTCCCATTAAATTTAACTAACTATTAACAACTGTTTCCCACTCAAAACCACACTCAGGACAATGCCACGTGTTTTCATTTTTCTCATAAGAAACGGTATTACACATTAAACATTTGTGTATATAATCCGTCATTAGTGTACCAGCATCACTACAAGCCTCTTCATCTACATGTATTTCACCAAAAGAATCACTAACACCTTCTTTAAAAACTTTTGAATGTGAGGCTAAACTAATACTCTCAACAATACCTGAATTTAAATCAACAACTTTCCAGGTTTCTCCACACTCTTCACATTTATAATAATCTATGTAATTCAGCTCATTACAATGATCACATATAAAAATCCCTTTAAGAATGCTAACATTTTTACCACTACCACAATTTATACAATCCATAATTATTCCTTGTCTGAAATTAAGTCTACGATTTGCCCCATTATATCAAGCAGTTCTTCTCTAAATTTTAATGTTAATGGAACAAACACCTGGTTATCTGCCAAATCAGGATACTGTTTGCCTGCAAATAAAACTTTTGTTATAGACGGCAAAAAAAGAATATTTTCATCATTTAATATATCAAAACTACCATCACTTTCACTAAAAAACTCAGGATCAATATCAATATACTTACCTTTCCTAGGAATAGTAATAGTATAGTATTTCTTAGCTTCTGTCAAGAAAGTATTATTTCTAGCAGGTAACATTAACATTGATAATATACCTGTAACTTTTATTTTTTCTTCCATTTAACTAAACCCCCCTATTCTATCATAACAAAATTATCAACTACTACCTCTGTCCAATATTTTTTTTCTGCCCCATTACAATATCTACAATTACCATCATAAGATCTTTCTTCAATATGTCCATGAACATGAATAAAATTATTCTTTGGTAAAGCACTTAATTCTTCTGCTATACTACCCCAAGCAGAGATTTTAATATACTGTGCCTTTTCATTAATGGGAAGTGAAATTTTACCACTTACTAATTTACTGTTACCCATACCAACAGTTTTTAAGTTTAAGTTCAATACTTTCCCTTTTAGACTAACAAAATTTTCACCTTCAATCATTTCATTTCCTTAACAAAATATGTTTCCAAGTATTCATAAAGTTGTTCATCAGATAAATCATCAGGACCATACCCCTTCCCAAATTCGTTTGTTTCTGTTATGTATACTGGAACAACGCTTAGTCTATCTTTTAAAGACTCATAAGCTTTAGTAATTCCTATTATCCCTGCTTTATCGTTATCAAACATTAAAACAACACCTTTTAATGCATATAAATATAGCAACGAGCATTGTCCATCTGTTAAACCAGACCCCATAACTGCCACAACATTATTTATACCGCATTCATGTAATCTCCACACACTTTTAAACCCTTCTACCACTATTATAGGTAAGCGATCCCCATATTCTTGTGCTCTATCCATATTATATAGTACAGTGTCTTTTTCAAACCCTGTGGTTAAAATATATTTACTATCATATGAAACATTTTTTCTAATGTCTCTAAGGCTATATGCAACCAACTCACCACGATCATCTCTTATTGGTATCACTTCACGAATAAACCCATCATTGTCTACATATCCTCCGCCTACTTCAAAATAATTCAAAGTAGAGGGTTTAATACCCTCATTTACAAAATAATTGGTTCTCATAGACCCAAAACATTTTAGTGCCACTTCATTTACAACATAAGGCTTAGTTCTAACATGATCATAAGAAGATATAAAAGTATCCCTCTCTTTCCTTTCCTTAAAACTGTAATAGTCCTCATCAGACACGCTTCCTACCAGGCCTTTTAAATAATCAACTGCGGCTATAAAATCACATTTAGTAACCGCGCGTATAAGAGAGATTATATCATTACCATACAACTCATGACATTTGTGTGTAAAACACACCCAAGATTTTCTTTCTTTATTAAATCTAAATGCTGTAGTATTATCTCCGCCATGAATTATACACTGGCCTCTTAATTCTTTTGTAGTTTCACGAACAACTTTAAACCCCAATGTCTCGACTAAATATCTGGGATCCACTGAATCCTTCATTGTTTCCAACTTTTCTTTAAACTTACCCCACCTGTCTTCTGTTTCTACACTATTATAATAGGGCATCGTCTTCAAAGTCTCCAAATTTTCCAGCAGATTCATTGTTCACAACCTTACCAAAATCAGTAAAATGTTGCTTATCTATTCTAACTTCTTTTATTGTTAACTGTTCTTTAAAAAAATTAAAACCTATACCGTGCTCGTTTGTTGTACCACCACGACGTGTGTCTCTTATAATTAGTTTATACCCACCGGAATAAACACCCCCTTCTTCCATTTCCTCTTTACTTCTTGCTGCCCAATGACAAATAACATCACCATAACGTGCTATTCTGTCTGAATCAGCTATATCATTATCTCTGTTAAGTTGAACAGCTGTTATTGCTGGTATGTCTAATTGCCCAGATAAATCTTTTAACTTTGTTGTAACATCACCAAGTACTTGATATTCCTTTCTCTGACGATCAATAGAAGTACTATCAGGTTCTTTTAAATAATCAAACACTATAAGCCCTATGTTCTCCTTTTGCTTATACTTCTTATATAATGCAACTAATTTATCCACAGAGAACCCTGGCATATACTCATGGAACAATTTACTACCGCTTTCTATAATTTTTACTGCTTTAATAAGATCGTCATACGTTACTTTATCATATCCACCATGCTTAATAGCGCGCTCTTTAACACCACTTATTATAGCAGTTGCTCTGTTTCTCCACTCCCCAAAGGTCAACTCTGTATCAACATAAAGCACAGGTTTCATTTCTCTATAGGCTACATGCAAAGCAATATTAGATAATAATGCGCTTTTACCCATTTTTTTTCTTGAAGCAATAATAAGAAGTGTTCCATTAATCATACCATCTATCTGATTATCTAATATTGGATATCCAGTAGACAGCCCAGAAAGTTTAATTTGTAAAGCTTTTCTATTTTCAAGTTCTTCTGCTAATCCATCTGACAAATTTTTCGGCTCATCTATATTCAAACCAGACATAGATAAGTCCATCAAATTTGTTTCAGATTTACTTATAAGATCTACACTAGTTAGCCCTGTTTTAGCATTATCTGCAACTGCTGATATATTTTCCTGCAATATGCAATACAATTTATATTTTGATGAGGCTTCTACAACAGTATTCAAATATACTTCAAAATTCTCTTTTGACAATTGGCTCATATTACCAATAGCCTGTATATATTTTAGCCCACCGACATTCTCCATAACACCATTTGCTTGTACTTCACTTATAATTAAATTAATATCAAACTTTTCTACGCCTTGTGCTACTAAACTTTGGAACACCAACATCAACATAGAATGTTGATCATATAAAAAATCTTCTGGCACAAGTTTAGAACAAACAGTGTAATAAAAAGAAATATCTTTGATACAAAAGGACAAAACCACCCTCTCATCAGTAGGTTTACAAAACATTTCTTTGACCTTAGCATCAGCCATATTATTTGCGCTCCATTCTTACAGCATAAAGTTCATTTTCCCTTCTAGTTAACTCTCTTTTAATAGTCGCTATTAATTCACTAACAGTTTTATCAATACCGTCTATACGCATTAGCTCCATATTTAATGTATCTAACTTGGATTGTTCCCCCATTAAATAAGAGTCTGTGGAAATAAGAAAATCATATGCAGAACTTTTAGTTTTATATTCTTTTAACAAATTTCTATCTTTTGACAAAATTAAGGATACTGTCCTATCAACCATCTTATGTAGTCTATGCACGTCTGCTTTAACTATGTTCCTTTGGTATGTAAAATAAATTAAATATTGAGCCAAAACTATTGAATAAGAACTTAGAATTGTACCACTAATATCATCCAGCCTTCTTGGATCAAATTTCCAAACCTCTTCCAATAAATCATGATTAACTTGTATTTTAGTAAACGACAGCATGTCTTCATCCATAGCCCTTCTCCTATACTATAAGCATTAAATTCAGTTTGTCAAATCTTTTCTAAAATAATTTTAAAATAAAGGGTTAACAACCAGCTACTCCTTATACTCATTGAATAACCCACCTAACAACTTATCTTTAACATCCTATCTTCTTTGTAGAATCGATGTAAGCTCCCATGTAAGTGTATGCGTTACAAAGACCCTCAGCATCGTTAGAAAAGGCACGACACATACGCTTGGTCACATCCAGGGGATTAGTCTCTGAAAAACCACGTATAAGCTTCATCTCTCTAACGCTAGAACGCAAATAATGTGTTTCTAATACCACCTTATCTTCTTCTTTCGGTGGCAACTTAGGCTTGTTATAATCTGCAAGCATTATTTTTGCAATGTCCGTAAGTTTACCGCTATCATCAACAATAGAACCTTCAGGACAGTCCCCTTGTAGATATTTCCCATCTTTTACTGTATATTCCCCACTACGAATAAAAGGAGTAAATTCAGGAATATGGTCGTTTATGCTTTTAATATTCTTCATCATTAAGGCATTTACATTGAACTCTTTCCTTGCCATGTCAGTGGCTACCATAGGTTTGTCACTGCTTTTTTGCTTCTTTTTACCTGCTTCGCTTTGCTTTGTTTTGCATATTTTTGAAAAGTAAGGTAATGTGGCAAGTGCTACCACAGACCACTGACTTTTAGACATTTCCCTTCTGTTTTTTTGGTGGCGGCCTATCCATAACCTTGCCAAATCTTTGTTTTCTTCTTTGTGAATCTCAGTCTTATAACTTATATCAAGTTCCTCTGCAATTCTGTACCTATGGTGTCCATCAAGTATGATACCATTTTCATCAATTATGATGGGGTCATAGATAATGCCTGCTTCTTTAATATCCGCTTTTAGTGCCTTAAACTTTTCATCTGATAATGGCGGGATAAAATCGGAATAATAAGAAATAGTCTTCAATACTGGTTTAAAATTTTTGTAAGTTTTCTTTCCATCAGCCATTTTAATTCTCCTTATACATACTTTGTTGTTATGATGCTATTTCCTTTTCCTACATTATAAGCATTAATTTAAGTTTGTCAAGGCCCTAAGAAACTTTATTATCTTCCACACGCTCTTTTAACGGTCGCAAATCATACATTCCTGTACAAAAATATTCCCACTCTATAACTTCTTTTGTTAAAGGGTCCGTAATAGGTAAATAATGTGATTCCATTTGAACAGGGCGACCGTTTATCATACCGACCTGTCGGCATTGTTCACTTCTGTTACAATACTTACACTCTTTTGTTAGTGTACCATCCTCTAAAGAAACGAAGTCGCTACAATCTTTGTTGTATTTAATTGAATCCGCTGTTCTTTCTGTGCTTACTAAAATGTTACTCATATACTGTTGTTCTCCCGATTTTCAAGATTTATATTGATATCCATATCTTCTATACATTATTGCTTTATACCACGATTCATGCCATTCTCTATCTTTATTTGCAGTAGCATTACAACTTCTACAAATAGTTATTAAATTATCTGGCCCGCATGATTTTTTATTATAGTTAATATGGTGAACTGCCAACTTATCCGGACTTTTTGAATTACAATGTGGGTTTAAACATTTGTAGTTATCTCGTTCTTTTATGTAATCTTTGTATTCCTTAGTCCAATCTTGACAATAAGGTTCACATGAAATCCCCCCTTTCCAACTTGGATTTCCAGATCCGCTGTAACGCAATGATAACTTTTCCTTCATACAACTTTGACATCTTCGTCCTTTCTGCCAATGATGCCAAGCAATTGCCCCTATATGTCCTTTAGAACAAATATAATCCAATTTTTGGTGTGCATTTACATACTCAGTCGAAAAACACTCCCATCCTTCTTTTTCAAATTCAGATTTTATAAAACCAATTGGGTGTCTTTTTTTAATATCGGAACAAATTGAACAGCCTGATCCTTGCTGCCAACTATTCCAGGTAATAAACCCATGATGTCCGTTTGGACAAATATATTCTAATTTTGAATGTGCATTTACATACTTATCTGAAAAGCATATCCACCCTTTTTTTTCAAACTCCTTCTTAATATATTCGATTGTGTGCTTTTTAACACCGGTACATATTGGGCACCTATGCCCCTGTTTCCAATCAGCCCACCTAATTACACCACAATGCCCATTTTGACAAATATAATTTAACAAATTATTATTATTTATATACTCATTTGAGGTACACACCCACCCGATCTTTTCAAACTCATCTTTTACAAACCCAATTGTTAATCTTTTTTTACTCATAAAAATTAAACTCACTATCTAATGCTCTATTTATTTTAACTATAATACTCTTTTTATTTATAACATCATCAAAATTGACTCTTATCAAATACATATTATTTTTTTGTACATAATCTATTTTTAAATTATCTCTAAATTTTTGTCCCAAAAACTTTTCCTTTGTTCCATGAAAATGCTTAACAAATTTTGTATGTTGTTGTCCTTGACATTCCACAAAACATGAAAGTTCTTTTATAAAAAAATCAAAAAATAACCGCTGTCCTTTATAGTTCACATAATGTTCGCAAAACACCCTATTAAATGGGTTTGCGGGAAATATTTCAACTAAAAGAAAGTGGACCTTTTTGGCTGTGACGCTCATAAACATCTTTTAACCCCGTGGATTCAATAACCTTATCACAGATTTCTCTATAAATAACCTTACCTTCTTCCGACTTGAAAAAGGCTACCACTTTCAATTCCCCCTGACCAATACTTTCATCTTTATATTTATACCAAGAACCACTTTTGTCTATGGTTCCTAAGTCTGTAGCAATATCTAATACTTCTCGGTACATATCATATCCTTGACCATATATTAAATTAATTTCCGATTTCTTAAATGGGGCAGCCAATTTATTTTTAATTATTTCAAAAACTGTTCGGTGCCCTATAATTTCTCCTGTTATTTCATCAGCAATACGGCGTTTCACAGCCTCTGGTCCCCTCACAGAAATCCTTCCAGTACTATAAAAGGGGATAGATTCCCCACCAGTTGTAATTTCAGGATTACCGAATCCCGTAAGTTTCATTCTTAGTTGGTTTATAAAAATTATTAGCGTTCCCGTTTGATTCGCTATGGGGGTTATTCTTCTTAAAGCCTTGCTCATCAATTTACCATGTTTGCCCATCTGCTCAGTGTCAATATCAACGATGGCTTCAGCTCTAGGTATTAGAGCAGATACACTATCCACTACTGCGACTTTAAAAGCCCCGGTTTTTACAAGCCGTTCAAGTATATCAAGATTTCCTTCTCCATCATACCCCTGTACTATTTTTAAATCTTTTGTATTAACCCCGTAAGCCCGTAGCAATTCTGGGTCTATTGCATGCTCTGCATCAACATAAAGACACCCCATTCCTCGTTTTTGTGCCTGTATAACAACATTTACTGCTAATGTGCTTTTCCCTCCTCCTGCAGGACCAAAGATTTCATATATTCTACCAAGGCCCATGCCTCCGCATCCGAGAGCTATATCTAACCCCAACGACCCAGTAGAAACTGTTGGAATCCGCATATCACCATGATCTGCCAAACTACTTACCACAGACCCATACTTCTTTTCAATAGCTTTCATCGCCAAGTTTAAACCATCAACACTTGTATCTATCTCCTCTACTTTTACCTTCTTTTTCTTCTCTGCAACTTCTTTTTTTTGCTTTTTATCTACCATTACCCCTCTCCAATTTATCTAATATTCCTTGTAAATCACCAAAGCCAAGATCTTTTTTATCTTGTGCATTAATCATTTCTTCTCTCATTTCCTCTGCTAATTCTTCATAACCAACTTCAAGGTTTTTATTTATAATCTGTATTGCTTTATCAGTAACCCACCCAAACTTATCTTGACCAAATAATCTAAAAGTCATTTTATATTTAAAATTAAATTCATGTTCATTATTAAAAACAGTTCTTATAATCTCTGCACATTCATTTAGTGCTTCCTTCTTACTAATCCCACTGGCTTTTCTTCTTGCTTCAACAAATCGTTTTGCAATGGCCCTATTTTCAGCTATATTTCTATGATCACTAATATGTCCAGGGTATTTTAATTCCAACATACTATAAAAAAAACTAATCAGATCATCTAATGATTTCATTATATTAAGATATTTGGGTAACTGAACAACTTTATACCCACTAAATCTTAAGTATTCTATACAAGCCTTTACTAATTGTGTGGTTTCACCCCCAGTAAACACATTATTCTGATCAAATTCTGAAACAGCCTTTCTAATATTTACAATGTATTTATTTTCTGACACACCTATCTCCGCCTAAGCGTTGAAATTAATGCTTTTTGATCTTGAGAAGTACTAGAATCAAATATTAATGCATTTAATTTATCATCCATTGAAAACTTTAACAAAATATAATCATCCTTAATAGAATCAATTGTCTGCAATAATAAAGCACCATTAATATCAGTGCTAAAATCTAACCCGCTTTGAATATCTTGTTCAAATTCTATAGTGGCCTGGTCATTAAATAAATGTATAACTTTACCTTTAATTTCAAACGTAAGTCTACAATTATCCTCTGGGTCAAGAATATCAGAAAACGGTGACAAACTGTCCAATAAAATTTTTCTATTTATATTAATATAATCACTGTATTGTTCAAAGGTAGGTTTATAATTAGGATACTCATGACCAATAATCGATTTTCCGCCGAAAACCATATTATCAAATTTGACATTTATTCTACTTTTAGTCACCTCAAAAAACAACTGTGCATCCTCCCCAAAAAGCCTTCTCAAAGCCATTATGAAGTCATACTTAAGTATGATACCATTACCGCTATACCCACTTGTATTACTTATTTTATACTCTGAAATTACCCTGCCATCAGTACCAGCAAAATAAATACTCTCATCATCAAAGGTTACATTCATACCTTCTATAGCGCCCATGCCAAAATTATTAACTGGGTTTATAGCGTAGATAACTTTATTTATAGCGGCTTTAAATATTGTAGAGTTTAATACAAAATCAGTTTTTTTGTATTCACTTGGTTTCTGAATAACACCATTACTATACCCTGTTAATTTTATATTAGCCTTAACAGTTTTATCATTTTCATGCAAAGTGCTTACACTTACTTTTATATTCTTACCACTTTCTTTAAAATAAAAATCCTTAGCCCCATGAGACCCATCCCATGGTTTAAATGAAGTTATAAAAGATTTTATTTTATGATAAGTAATAGAAGTAGTTCCAGGTTTGTTAACTTTTACTTCGGTAGATAGATATAAAAGTGAAATAGACCCATTATTAGCCAAGAACTCAATTCCATTATCCACTGTTTCTATAAAAATTCTACCGGTAAAATCAGTAGCATTCGTTTTTACAATTACACCTAATAGTTTAATAATTCGTTGCAATTCAAACACACTTATACTAAAATCCATAACATAATTCTCCTTTTCCTAATAGTTAAAAAATAAACAATCCTTCCCATTAGTCCACAATATAAGCACTAATTTTAATTTGTCAAGTATTTTTTTATTTATTTTTACTATATATAAACCGGTTACATAAACAATATAATCATAAATTCTTATTTGTCAAGCATTTTTTATATTTTTTCAATACCATCTTGTTCGATACCAACAATAATAGTAGGTACAACAGAGGTAAGCATACCGCCTAAATAAGATGCTCTAGTCTTTGTATATATAGGTCTTATAGTGGCACCAAGAGAAGTATGCATACCTATACCGTATATACTACCCATTAAATTAGACTGTGGGTATTCTGTTACATAGGCTATTGCATGTCTCATAGCCTCATCTATACTAGAAAAGCGCTTTAAATCATACAGTTCAGTACCCTTATGTAATCTCCGTTTCAACCTCAAATCTTCATTTTTTGGAAGATATGATTTAATCTCTAAAAGCCAACGATCAAATCTATTCATTTTCCATGCATAATCACCATCTGTACTGTAATAGTAGTCATTGACCAAAGATTTAAAAGCCATCTCTACTACTTCATAAGTATTAAAAACTCCTGCATATGATAAATGTACAACATGCTCAACATTTTGAAGTTTACCAACATTAAATGTTTCTATTTCTTCTGCAACTATTGATGCCCCTAAAGAAACGCTTCGCAATATTCCTTTAATATAAGCAGATAAATATGTAACTGAACCAAAAACACTAAAACCAATCATATATCTATCAAATGTCCTCATACTGCTTTCTAACACTGTAAAATTTATCCTATATTTATCAACCTCAGTTATCGTATCCGCATATCCAACCGATGCACTGAGTTGTAGTTTATATGAATACTTTAACGCCTTAATATACGCAAACAAATCGCTTTTATATGTTGTATATAACGAGGCAGATAAGTTTTTACACCCTGTATGTATACAAAAAGAATTTATCATTGCTGACAAATCTTTATGTTCCATAGTTGCCACTTTAATAATAGTAGTTAATCTTATCATTTTTGGATATATTGATGCATTAAGATTTGATGAATGCCCAAAAGGTATTAAAATTGCTTGCAAATTACCAGCAGCAATTACACCTATACTAGAAGTAAGATAATTAATATACCATGAATGTATATTTGCAGGAAGATTTGATGGTATCTTAGTTCCAAATTTAGAATAAAGTGTTGCATTAAGAGTGCTTAAATTTCTATTAGGAAATATAGAAGCAAGTAAATCCCACTCTGCTCTTTGCCCATTTAATATGCCTTGTAAATCCAAAACATGCCATGCATATATATTCGCACTAATATCTTTCGGAAGCACTGGGAATAGGTAACCTGGTAGATTACTAATATAAACAGGAATTAAAAGTGCACTCAAACTATTACCAACAAGCCCCCTTAAAGACGCACTCAAAAATCTTTGTACCTCTACTGCTCTTCCTTTTATTCTAGAATACAAATCTTTAAACATATCATCTCTACCATATATTTTTATATTTAAATCGTAAGAGAAAATAATATCTATGGTTGCTGAAAGATCTTTTATATTCCATGCACTTAAACTACCTTTTAAATTAATAGCATATCTTGTTTTTAAATAAGCAGACAAATCAACTGGAAGAATGGTATTTAATATTACTTGTAAATCAATTGGAAATACTCTATCTACTCTTGCCCCTAAATCTTTAACATGCCAAGCATGTATAAAAGTATTTAAATTAGAAAACTCTGTTCTTTTTACAAATAGATTTGCCTCTAAATCTTTTGGTGGGTGTATTAGAATATTTGAATATAAATCTAACTTCTGCCAACCATAAACTGATCCTGGGAAATCAAGAACAACATGGTGTATTGGTTTTATAATACCCCTAATGTTCTCAGGTAAATGCATAGAGATACTGACCGGTAAATTAGAAACAACTTTATGTACTGGTTTTATAGTACCCCTAATGTTTTCAGGTAAATGCATAGAGATACTGACCGGTAAATTAGAAACAACTTTATGTACTGGTTTTATAGTACCCATAATGTTCTCAGATAAATGGGCAGCGATATTAAAAGACAAATCATAAATACCAAACCTAATTATTTTAATTGTGCCTGATAAATCGACAATTTGACTAAAAATACTAGGATCACAAACAACACTGCTGCGTAACCCTCTAATACCGCCAAATATACAGCGACCTTTCATTATTTGAACAACACCGCCACTGTAACCAACTACATATTTAGGGCAAGATTTAACATAAGTATAAGTTTCATCATTATAAAGCTGCATAGCTTGAGTGCTACCGCTTAAATCTTTATCCCCACTTGGCTTCATAGCTTGGATAACCGCACCTAAATTACCTAAACCACTTGTTTTAGTTATAAATTTAAATAATAACTCACCTGTAGGTGAAGTATACCCACTATCTGTAAAAGTAAATGGCAATTGTGTACTTGATGGTGGTATATATATACTCATTTAATTACACCGCACTATTGACGTTAATATCTACAATATTTTCTTGATCTAATGATTCTCCAAAACTGCCAACTTTAGTTAAATTATAAGAATCACATAATATTTTATTTTCTAAATCTATAACAAAAAATGAAGCACTTGTACCGGCTGTTCCTACGTATACCTTTGCTGTATTTATATTGGAGGTTGAGTCTGCCCATATAGCAGTAAAATTCTTATTCTGTCCTGGTAATATGTTATATAAAAAATATTCAGAACTAAAATTAAAATTATAATTATCTGATACATATCCAGACTCAGTAAAATTAAAATTATTTGGCATTATTCTATACCCCGAGGCAACAATTTATCGAGTATTAAAGCATTATAGTCCATTCCAATAGCATCATCTATTGTTACTATGTAATGTTCTCCGCTTATAGTGGTTGTTAAATAGTAATAACCAGTAGTCTCATTGGAAGTTGTAGCTGACATTAATGCCCCTGTATTTCTATAATACAATCTAATTGTCCTACTGACAGGCACTTCATCCTCTGTAACATAACCATAATAGTAATGTGTTGGTATTTCTTGCTCGGATCCAAAACTAACCAACCCATCCCAATTGCTGTAATAAGTTGCTTTTATCCAGGCGGATGAGCGTGCTGTGTTTGAGATACGGACTTCATCTAATATTCCTATAAATTCACAAGCATCAACGAGATCTATTCCCAATAAAAGATTTCCGGTACTATCAATAGCACCAGATAGTACAGATGTATCTGTTTGGACTAAACCATCTATAAATTGTTTCCAATTTCCAGATAAATCTCTCCGAGCCACAATATATTCGAAGTTTAATGTCGGAGAACTATTACTATTAACGGAAACGGCGCTACCTCCGACAAAAACAGCACAATTCCATTTACTTAAATACTGTGCTATATAATACCCATCTGTAGAAATAGAATCATATCTATAAATTAACCGCGAATCCGTATCTACAACAGTAGGTTTGGCGATAACTTCTAAAGTAAAAGCAGCAACAAAATCAAAATCGGCATGGTCTGCTATTGTAACCTTTTCATCATTAGCATCGAAATTTTGACCTTTTCCTATTTTTCCGTCTACCTCATTTGGAGCATTTGCAGATACTTTAGTTCCATCATGTATCCCGGATGTTGAATCTTTTATTTCATTAGCAACACCTCCGTTTGGATCTTGTGCCATGTGCATAACAAGTTTGAAATTACTGTCCCAAACGTTTTGTGCTGGGGTGTCACCGGTATCACCAACATAAGTTGTATTATCGCTTTTTGAACTATCATAATACAGATACAAAATTGTATCCTCATTGGAATCTACTGATGAAACTTTTGTCCACAGAATTGCTTCTTTTTCAGACCAATCCCATTTTTCAATTTCTACTGGACACTGTGTTGTCCCATCATTGGTTGTTACTGCTATCTTTTTTGTACCGGAAACAGTAGACAATTCACTAAACACACCAGCAGCATTTGTACCAGAAGCCAATGTTATATTTATTGGGAAATCAACCAGTGTACTATCAATTTTATCTTTATCAATTGTTAATTTTATTCTTTTGGACCAATCAGATAACCAAGTTGTTGTTATATCTTCTTGTTGGAATACTATTAAATCATCCCAATTACTATAATAAGTTGCTTTTATCCAATCGGCTGAACGGTCTGCACTTGATATGCGAACCTCGCCTATTACCCCTGTTTGAAAACTTGCAGCAATTCCTGCATTATTACTATTTGCGCCAATAAAAAACGAAAAATTATTTACCCCTATAGTTTTCCCTGCAACTGCTCTTGAAGTACTTTCTATTCCGTTCAAATAGAACTTTATATCTACATTATCATACTTTCCTACTATATAATGGTAAACTCCATCTGATATCGCAACAGGTCCATCTGAATTAATCCATGCAGCTGTGTTATCAAGAAGACTTATAGCCCCTTTGAAATCAGCAGCTGCATGATCAAAATTTAACGAATAATTATACTTTCCACAAGGCTGCTTTCCACTGTTATCCTGAGCAACAGTAGATTTTAATATCAGCTCTAAACTTATATCCCCAACAATATCAAGAGAACTATGATCACCAATATCTATAAAATCATCAGCTCCATCAAAATCTATAGCCTTACCAATCTTGCCATCAACCAAATCAGCGGAAGTCATACCCCCACCAGGAGTTCCGTGATTAACATTACTGGTGGAATCTTTTATTGCATCAGCAACATCTCCGTTTGGATCTTGTGCCATGTGCATGACGAGTTTAAAATTACTGTCCCAAACATTTTGTGCTGGAGTGTCCCCTGTATCTCCGACATATGCAGTGTTTCCACTAACAGTAGTATCCCAATAAAAATAAAGGTCTGTATCAACTGAAGAATAAACCGTTGGAACTTTTGTCCATAAAATGGCTTTTTCTTCGGTAGCATTCCAATATTCAAGTTCAATTTGGCACTGTGTTTCCCCATCATTTTTTGTAATTGCAAATCTCTTTTGATGGTCATCACCTAGTGCATTGAAAATGGCTGTAGAATCAAAACCTGTTTTTCCTGACGAGGATGATAAGTTTATCATCACTGGAAAATCTGTAAGACTGCTGTCAGTACTGTCAGCTGGAATAGTTAATTTTAATCTGTTTGACCAATCATCAGGATTAAGTGGTAACTCAAAACTAACCAACTCATCCCAATTACTATAATAAGTTGCTTTTATCCAGGCAGCTGAACGGGTTGTGTTGGAAATGCGAATTTCTTCTATAATACCAGTTGTATAACTACTTGGAGAACCGTTGGCATAGTTTCTTCCTATCTCAGAATTACTACTGTTGGTTAAAGAACCAACATTTGTATTAGTTGTTGACCCCTCTAAAGAGGTATCTACATAAGAGCTAACAGTATGTGTTGCAATGTCCCACTTACCAACCACATAATGATCGACTCCATCCTGTACATTTGTAGGTGAAACTGCTTGATGTGCATAGTTAGACCCATCACAAACCACCATTCTTACATAAGGATTTGAGGTTCTCAAATAACAAGAATAACCTGGGTCTGTAACAGAAATATTATTAGCTTTTTGGAACAATACTTGGGTAACGCTGGCAGATGTTTTTACTATCGCTTCTAAAGTGATACTGCTGGTAGTAATATCTATATTATTCCCCATTCCAATATAATCATTTCCATCAAAATCTATAGCCTTCCCAATCTTTCCGTCAATCAAATCAGCGGAAGTCATAGAACCCCCAGGAGTTCCATGATTAGCGTTACTTGTGGAATCTTTTATTGCATCAGCAACATCTCCGTTTGGATCTTGTGCTATATGCATTACAAGTTTAAAATTACTGTCCCAAACATTTTGTGCTGGGGTTTCTGTTGTATCACCAACATATGTTGTATTGTCGGACTGAGAAGAACTATAATAAAAGTAAAAAACTGTTTCCGAACCTGAAGACACTGAAGGCACCTTTACCCATAACCAGGCTTCATTGTTTGAATAATCAAATCGTTCAATTTCTACATAACATTGAGTTGTACCATTTAAAGTAGTTACAGCGATTTTTTTACGGTTGGCATCAGAACCAATCTTTGTAAAAACAGAGGAAACATCTAAAGAACTAATACCTGAATTGTTTGAAACCTTTATTAAAACTGGAAAATCTAATAAAGTTTCGTCAATTTTTGTATTATCAATCTTTAATTTTAGTCTATTACTAAATCCGTTTAACCAACCCATAGTTTACTCCTTAATGGCAAAATATTAAGATACCGTTGTGTATATTGCATATATACCTGTTCCTTCATCAAAAACATACACTCCATAATCTGTTGCAATAAATAAAGTATTATATTCATCCCCAGCTAAAGAAGTACTTGTAGTAACATAAATATCATTTATTCCTGAAGCACTTAATAAACAATCAGTATCTGTTGTATATGTATAATCCATTACTGCCCAATCTCCTGTATTTGAATCTAATCTATGTATATATTGATTATTAGTTCCTAATACTGTATAATAAAATTTATCATTCTCGGCGGCAAAACATTTTTCCGCACCACCTGTAATTGTTGTATGTGTTATATAATGAGTGTCTAACCCAATAATATCAACCCCTGATATAGTACAACACATTAGTTTATGATAATTACCATGTAAATATTTAATATCATTATTTGTTATATCTGGTTCTGATATATAATCTATTAAACCAGTAGAAATTTCTCCTTGCACTATATAAGATTTATCTAAAGATTTAATACCATCTTCATTAGTTCCTAAAAAAATAGTATCATTGTTTGCCCAAACCGTTGTATATGGGTAACTATTTTCAGTAGATACTACTTGTTCAGTTTCTATATTTATTATATTTAAACCATTAGTGGTAACAGCATAAACATAAGTTTCATCTGTCCATATCTGATTAAGTTCTTCAACAGCAAAACCCCATTCATCAGTAGGAACATCAGTCCATTGCCATGTATCTATATCATACCACTGATTAGACATAACTATGCCTCATACCCAAGCTGCTTCCATGGCATATTTACAATAACAGCAGCTAATTTAAAATTACCTGTATAAGTATCACCTGAATCTGCTCCAAGTCTGGTTACCTGCATAGCCAGAAGATTCTTACCTTGATGAGCTTCTGGAGTAATAGTAGCAAGTGTTGCAATATAATTACATTTTGTTACTGGCGGCGTTACATCTGCATAAACCAATTCAGCATATTGATAACTTTCTGGAATATCCTCACCTAATGTTTTGAAAAAATACTGAACTCTCCATTTAGAAACAAGAGATGATCCAGGATTATCCGCTGTTGATACATATTGAAGAACTACTCCCAGATCCTTAGTTGGGTCTGTTTGTTGAGGAACTGGCATTTGAAACTGTATCCCAGAATTTTCAGAGGCCTTAAATATTTTCGTTCTAAATAACCCTCGTTGTATAGGTTCTGTTAAAGTTGTTTTAACGTAATCAAAAATATTAAATTTGGCCCCACTTACAGTAGTATATGAATTAGATAAGTCAACTGTAATACTTGTATCCTCTACAACCTCTTCAATCCTTACCCACTCACTATTTGAACTGTCTGACACAAAAACTTCGTTTCCTACATAAAACCCTGCTGTACTTGCCACCTCAACCACAATACCGGAACCAGTAGTTTCATTATTAGAAAATAATTCTTCCGCAGCTACTGGACCAGAAACTGAAACATCAAACCCTCTTGAAGTAATTTCTGCATATGTAGCACCGTCAACAGTTACATAGACTTCTAAACTATCATATTCCATAATAGAAAATGGAGGCATATAGACAGTAAAGTCTCCCGTTATATCCCCACTTAAAATATCTAAAATTATCTTCCATTCTCCAGACTGTTCCCATACTGCATTTGTAGTATTCAATTTTATTTTTACTCTATATGACTCGTGTGTGGTGTCGCCTTGAGTATATGCCCCCTTGTTTCTTCCTTTTACATACATTCCTCCATCAACACCAATCACTTCAATTCTACGTGATGACCCTGCAGATGTATCCAGATCACTAGTTAATATGCCATTTGAAGCAGCTAAGGAGATCATACTCAATGGGGCAAGGTGTGACGCATCACACATCAAACTATCAATCACAGCAAAGTTTACAGGCTGAGCATCTCCAAAGAAATGAATTTTACCATCTGTTTCTATCTGTGTATAATTTGTATCATCTCCAAAATGATAATCATCAGAAAATTCTATCCCTGAACTTGTTGTTTTAACATAATTTCCAACAACCCCTGAATAGGTTGTTGGAGTATCTGTCAGCTCAAGAAAAGTTACTGGCATACTATCAATACTTGTTTGTAATGTGCCTGAAATAGTATCAACTTCTGATTCAGTGTAATATCTGTCATCATGTGTATGCCCTGTGTCAGATTTACCGTCAATATT
>Ga0255364_10004_pt1 | contig 85662 bp, 64 predicted proteins | sample ANMaggSSYBR01G12_FD_182087 | JGI IMG/M metagenome (GOLD analysis project Ga0255364, IMG submission 182087) | Sediment cell enrichment communities from methane seep in Santa Monica Basin, California, United Staets - ANME aggregate JGI... | ecosystem: Environmental > Aquatic > Marine > Cold seeps >...
ATCGATTGGCCATCGGCCTAATGATGGCTGCTGGTCTGCGAAGAGAAGAAGCGGCCAGCATACAGTTTACCGACATCATCAAGCAGGACAAGCGTTATGTGCTAAATGTGACCGGGAAAGGAGCTAAAAGCCGGGTTGTACCGATCAGTGACCGCCTGGCCGAATCCATTATCGATTGGCAGTTCCTGATTGACGCGGAGGGGTTGATACTGCGCAGCCTGGGAAGAAACAAGGTGCCCAGGGAAAGCATCAGCACCACAGGGTTGTATAACATTGTCCAGAAACGCGGCACGATGATTGGGAAACCTGAACTGCAACCCCACGATCTTAGAAGAACCTATGCTGAGCTTGGAAGACGTGCTGGTGTGCCTATTTCGCAAATCAGCAAACTGCTGGGGCACTCAAGTATTGAGACCACGCAGGAATATCTCAATATAGAGCTTGACCTGGAAACTACGATCAGTGACTTTGTGCCTTTTTGAGTCAGTTCATGCCCTTAGTTTCAGATGATCTGAAGCGCTACTTGCCTAGCGCTTCACCAACTTTTTTAATGGCTATATCTAGATATTCAAATGGTTCCACAATTGTATCAAAATCATCAGTGTATTCAACATTAAGAACCGTATAAACCAACATAAGATTAATATGATCAATTCTCACGCAAGCCGTCATAAATAAATCGTTTCCTTCAACCCAGTAAAACACCCATGTGTCATCAACATAATCATAATCTACTTCAAGTCTAGAGGAGCCATAATATTGATACTCGCCATATTCGTTAGATAAGCCTTCCAAAAGTTCATTAGAATTTGTTATTGCCATATCTTCATTAGGTAATTCTCTAACAAAAAATGCTATGGTTGCTGGATCACCAACTTTTGCTCCATTGTTGCTAAATTGAACTAAGTAATCTCTTATGCCATATTCCTGAACGTCTGGCCCCTCGGTTTTCTCAAGAGCATAACTTTCGGGTAGATCAGATAAAGAAGGCACAAAGGATGCTAGATCAAGTTCTTTGATAGGCTCGATGGTCGGAGTAATTGTTGGATATTCTGTGGGTGTACTTCCAATGGGTGTCCAAGTAGATGGTAATTCACTTAATGGTGTAACTCTAGATGATTGATTCGCTGATTTGATCCTTGAAATTCCTGAAATAACCACAATGCTACCGATAACACAAACGAGCACTATCAATACACCAAATACAAACCTTTCGATGTTTGCTTTCTGTTTGGGTGGAACTCTAATAGTTTTCTGTTTTTTCACAGGGAGGGATTCTGGAGCAGCTTGTTTTGTTTGTACACCAAAATCGACACCTCGCTCTATTGCGTTCAGTAGTTGTAAGGCAGTCTGGTAACGATCAACAGGGTTCTTTGCCAGGCACTTAAGCACAATAGATTCCATTTCAGGGAAAATTTTTGGATTGTATAATCTCGGGGAACGCGGTTCTAAATTTACCTGTTCCCAACGGACTTTGGCGCTGGTGGTTCCAGTTGTAGTGATTTGCTCTCCGGTAAACGGCCTCTCTCCGCCGGTGAGCATTTCATACAGCACTACGCCCAGGGCATAGATGTCAGTTTGCGGTACTGGATCCAAACCCTTTACCTGCTCAGGTGCCATGTAAGCCGGGGTACCAGCTCCCACCATAGTGGCTGTCGCAGCATCAGTCAAACGGGCAATGCCAAAATCTGTCACCAGCACCCCGCCAGTATTTTCGATTAGAATGTTGGCCGGTTTGAGATCACAGTGCACCACACCTTGTTTATGGGCGTATGCAACCGCGCTGCAGACAGGTTTTATTAACTCCAGGATTCTATTTGGCGGTACCCCCCTGCCCTGATGGAGAAATATCTCTGTTTTTAAATCCTCCCCTTCTATATAATCCATCAACATAAAAGCTTGAAGCCCATCTTGTTCCAGTCCGTAAAATCTAACAATATTCGGGTGCTGTAAGGCGGCTAGATTTTGGGCTTCTCTGCGAAAACGCCTAAGAAATACTATGTCCCTAGCCAGGTCTTTGTTGAGCATTTTTAACGCCAAATGAACCGCACGGTCCTGATCCCAGACTTTATAGACCTCTGCCATACCGCCCCTGCCGAGAAATTCGTCTATACGGTAGCGGTTATTAAGTACTTTGCCAATGACTGAGTTTGCCATATATCTCCTGATGCCTACTTTCGAATCCACTTACGGTGAACAACATTTGCCAACACCCCTTTTAAGTTTTAGTATATCTCGTAATGCAAAAATACTTGAGTTTTGGCAAACAAAGAAAGGAAAAGGGTGGATTTCTACCATATATTTACCCACGAAAATGGGAGATACCCAAATTACACCGACAACAATTTTATTTTAGAAGATCAATATATATTACTCAGTAAAAATCCCAAATTAAAATTGTGCCGTCTTCTGACCCAATCGCTAGTTTACTTCCAGAAAAAGACCAGGAAAGTAAATCCATAAAATGTGTATCCAACCCTGTGATGGTTTTAAGCAATTTTCCAGACTCGGGATCTACTATGATAATCTTATGCCATGGCCGTTCTTCTGTTTGAATAATTCCCGCAAGGCATTTTCCGTCCGCCGACCAAGATAATCCCTGGATCCAACCCTCAGGGATGTCTATCTCTTCCTCCTGATCACCAGTGAGAGCATCCAATATAACAATTTTGTTCCATGCCCCTCCAGCAATTTTGGCCCCATCAGGAGCAAGGGCTAAACCATCGATCTGTAATTCATTTAAGGAAAGGAGTTTATTACCCGTATCTAATTCCCAAACCTTAATTGTATTTTCATCATAACCACCCAGACTGACAAATTTTTCTCCTCCAGGAAACCAAATTATTTCTTCAACCCTTTCATTATGCCCTTTTATTGTTCGGATATTTTCTCCAGACCGAGTATCCCAGATATAGATATCTCCTTCTTTGGATCCACCAGCAATTTTCATCCCGTCTTCTGACCAGGCAAAACTTACTACTGGTGATTTTCCCCCTGGCAAAGTCATTACGGTATCCTCTAATTTCCAATCCCAAAGCAGGATATTATTCCCAACTCCCAAGGCAATCAAATCACCTGAAGGTGACCACTGGGTTGCATTTATAAAATTCTCGATGGATATTGTAGAAGAAATTATAGGCTCTTGTTGAAAATAATCCCAAACCACCAATCTGGATCCACCAAATTGTGTACCTATAAAGGTATTTGTTGCGCTAACTATATGTGTCCCATCTGGTGACCATGATACTCCTGATAAATTATCACCAAAACCATTTATGGTAGTAGGGTCCTGGCTGTTAGCCACATTCCAAATAGTTAATCCTTTACCGCTCAAATTACTGGCCAATATTTCGCCATTCTTCAACCAGTCTAGATCGAATACATAATCAGATTGCCCTTTTCCGCGGTGTTCTGTGGGTGACTCTTCATGCCCTCCCCCCCAAACAAGAACAGCACCAGTCAGGCTGCCAATGGCCAATTCCCCGGATCCACCTGGAGACCAAACCAGTCCTCCAGAGCCCTTATAATCAGTTTCCGGAATCCAACCCCAACCGCCAGACCGAACCCACATAACCGCATTTTCTCCGGAAGCGGCAAATAATCCAAAGCTAGGCCAACCACCTGGAACTCGGGACCCGGCCAAAACTGTTGGATCCCAGGCCAAAGCAATAATATTTTCATTAAAACCATCACCATAGTAGATTGGCCTTCTTGTATCCATATCCCAAACTATGAACTGTTGATCACGCGAACCACTAGCCAAAAATCTACCACCCGGGGACCAGGCAAGAGCTCCAACATCATCCCAATGTTTTTCTAATCTAGTGATTAAGTCACCCGAATCTGGATCCCAAATTGTGATCAACCCATTACTTTCACCAACGGCCAGCTGCGATCCATCAGGTGACCAGGAAAGACTCTTAATATTCCCATACTCTGATTGCCCATAGATCTTGTTTAGAATTTGTCCGGAGAGCACATCCCAGATGATCACTGTACCTGAATTTGAACCGCTTGCCAGGATCTTCTCATCAGGATGCCAGGAGATGCAAGTCATAAAATCATGCCGTAAATAATTTTGATATGCATATGTTTCAGTTTCATAAAGGTATACACCTGTCGTAGACCCAACTGCGTATAAATCTCCAGAAGGGCTATGCTTCACATCAACGATGATCCCTTTGCCCAAACGAACCTCTTCATCCTCAAACTTTGGTCCAAGATAAGGATTTGCAGCTAGAGGTGCTAATGTAGGAGCTAGAGGTGCTAATGTAGGAGTTAGAGATTGCGGAGGAATGGAGGTGATGGAGCTTTCAGGCGATTCAGGAAAAGCCGTTAATGAAACTTCGGGGGTACCTTCTAAAATGGTAAGACCTGATTCAGAAGAAGGCTGGGTTGAAATATTCAATCCTGGCAATCCGCTTCCACCAAAGACCAATAAACCTAGATAGATAAAAAGAAGGGTGCCTCCTATAACTGCAGCCATCTTTCTCCCCAATTTCCTTGGGTGTTGCTTGGGTTCGGGAACATTATCAAAGGGGCTAGGTTGATGCTTGAGAATTTCTATGCCTCTTGTCAATTCTTGATCTTGAGATGGTTTGAGTACACTTACTACACGGTCGGGTTGATTTTCAATCCCAATAGTCCGTTCGAAAATATTGAGTAATATTGATGTAGTTTGATAACGATTAGCCGGATCTTTCGCAAGACAAGTTAATATTATCTTTCCCATCTCCGCTGAAAGATCTGGGTTGTATAATCTTGGTGAGGGTGGATCTAAATTGACCTGCTCCCAACGCACTTTGGCACTAGTGGTACCGGTCGTGGTTGTTTGCTCTCCGGTAAAGGGTCTCTCTCCACCTGTGAGCATCTCAAATAGCATGACACCCATGGCATAAATATCCGTCTGTGGGACTGGATCTAACCCCTTAACCTGCTCAGGAGCCATATAAGCCGGAGTACCAGCGCCCACCATGGTAGCAGTGGCGGCGTCTGTCAACCGGGCGATGCCAAAGTCAGCTAACAGTACAGATCCATTCTGTTTGATCATCACATTGCCTGGTTTTAAATCACAGTGGATCAATCCCAGGCTGTGGGCATAGCCCAATGAGCTGCAAAGAGCCCTGGTCACCTGGTGAATTTGATCAATTTGCATACCACTATGATCAGACGCAAAGATTTTATGCTTCAGCGTTACACCCTCTACATATTCCATCAGTATGAAAGCTGTATAGCCATCCTGTTCTAATCCGTAAAATCTAACAATATTGGGATGCTGCAGTTTTGCTAAAGTTTCTGCTTCCCGCTTGAATCGCCGCAGAAAAACTTTATCCAGTGCGAGATCGTCGTGGAGTAACTTCATAGCCAATGTGGTCATCCGCTTTTGGTCCCAGACTTTATAGACCTCTGACATGCCGCCCCTACCGAGGAACTCGTCCACCCGGTAGCGGTTATTTAGTACAGTGCCAATGATAGAGTTTGCCATGTTCTTCCTCATGGAAAGATTGATGTATTTGTGTCGGCTTGAGTCCTGTCCCAAAAACTTCGTTATTCCGTCACATTACTGAGGGCACAGCGGAAACCGATAGCATTATCCTTGACGCCACGGCAGCACTCGACGCGATTAGGAGCTCGGACCGTGACCCCAAGATAGTTCCAAGAGCTACCCCGCAGGACTCCACTTCCTTTGGATGGGTTGTTGATTATATCTACAATTTCATCTGGTGTAAGCGGATATATACTATCTAAACTACCGGTCCACTCCCATACATTTCCAGCCATGTCTAAACAACCATAAGGGCTGTCTCCCTGAGGACTGTATATCCCCACGGGCGAAGGCTCGCCGACATTGTTATCAAAATTGCATAATTCAACATTGGGGGTTTCTTCTCCCCAAGGATAAGTCCTTCCATCTGTCCCTCGGGCTGCCTTTTCCCATTCCGGCTCTGTGGGCAAATGAACCAGCTCGCCCGAGCATTCAGCCAGCCACCCACAAAAGGCTTGAGCGTCAAACCATGATATTCTCGCTACTGGGTGGTTTGCATTGTTTTCGGTATACTTTCCATCTTTCCAATGCTGGGGAGCCGTATGACTGCTTTCTTGGATAAATACAGAGTATTGTCTGTTTGTCACAGGAGACTTTCCAATCCAATAATCGCTCAAATTCAATGTGTGCTTTTGCTTGTCTTCACCCATCAGGAACTCCCCCGCTGGCACCAGCAAGAATACTATCTCAATATCATCTGATAGTGTCAATACTTTTTGGTTTGCCCCTGTAAGCTTTTGGCTCTCCGGAGTATGCAAGACTTTGGGGGTCAGTTTAGCTCCGCACTCTTTGCAATACTTGGAATCAGCTGGTATCTTGCTTTCGCATCCCGGACAGTCAACAAATGTGGTTTGCTCCAAAGACAAGTTTGGAGACAGTTCCCTTTCGGGCACTGGGGTTATTTGGCGTGGAGAGTCCGTTTGGGAATCGTCCGTAGGGACTAGCCCAGGTGTTACTCCAGCTGGTTTCTCTCCCGTTGCCTGCTCCAGAGCGTTCAGCAGCTCCAGTGGGGTCTGATAGCGCTCCGCCGGTTTCTTCGCCAGGCATTTCAATACTACGGTTTCTAATTCAACCGAAATATCCGGACTATATAATCTCGGAGAAGGCGGATCCAGGTTGACTTGTTCCCAGCGGACTTTGGCGCTAATTGTCCCAGTGGTTGTGGATTGCTCCCCTGTAAACGGGCGTTCTCCTCCGGTGAGCATCTCAAACAGCACCACCCCTAGGGCGTAGATATCGGTTTGCGGTACCGGAGCCAGTCCCTTGACCTGCTCAGGTGCCATATAAGCTGGAGTGCCCATCCCTACCATGGTGGCCGTGGCCGCGTCCGTCAGGCGAGCTATGCCAAAATCAGCCAGCAGCACCTGCCCGAATTTAGTAATCATAATGTTGCCGGGTTTAAGATCGCAATGCACCAACCCCAGAGAGTGGGCAAAATATAAACCGCTGGAAACCCCCCGGATTACCTGGAGCGTCTTCTCGGTATCCATTGGTTTCCCATCCAGGAGGAATATTTCACCCTGCAGGGTAGAACCTTCTATGTAATCGATCAACATAAAAGCCAACAGATTGTCCCGCTCCAACCCATAGAAGCGAACAATATTGGGGTGCTGTAGTTTCTGCAATGTCTCGGCTTCCCGCTTGAATCGGCGCCAGAAGATACGATCCCGCGCTAGATCTTCCCGCAGCACCTTTACGGCCAAATAAATCGCCCGCTGTGTATCCCAGGCTTTATATACTTCTGCCATGCCTCCTCTACCGAGAGATTCCTCGATACGGTAGCGGTCAGCTATTGTTTTTCCAACAATATTTGCCATCTGAATTCTTGTTCCTATCTACTATTTAATTTTTGGATAATGAGCAAATTAATCTTCGACTCTTTCTAGCTCCTGCCCATTAATTTCACCCCACAAAATCTCCTCCGTTGCGAGACGAAAAACAAGTATGGGGATTAGCTGGTTGTCTAAATCAGCAGAGCGGATCAAATTACAATAATCTACCAAGGTTCCATCTGCTCCTATTTCCGAATCGTCTAATCCAACTATGATATCCCCACTTTTCAATCCAACTTGAGACGCCTTTGAACCTGACTTTACTGATGAAACCCAAATTCCTGAAAGGGGTTCATCATCGATGTCCATAACAAATACTTCCCCATTGATGCCCAATGAGTCCAAATCTTGACCAGATTTGAGTGTGTCAATCACGGGGATGGCAATCTCGCTACTGATCGCAAAATATTGATTGTCGTAAACTCTCCCAGCGTAGTTAATTCCTACCACTAGCCCGCCCTCACTAAGTAAAGGCCCGCCAGAATTTCCGGAAGTAATATCCGCTGTGTGCATCAAGGCGTAAGGAATAGATGAATGAGGAGTATCTCCAAAAGAACTTTCCCGGGAAATTGCCCCACTGGTTATTGTATACTGCGGTTCACCAAGAGGATATCCTGCTGCATAGACCGGGAGCTCCAGGACGATTTGATCGTGATACCAGTTTAAATAGTGGAAACCAGTTCCTTCAATATCAATAACTGCCAGATCAAAGCATTCTGATGTCCCAAGAATCTCAGCTGAATACTTTTTTGATTGATCACCGCCAATCCAAACGGATATCTCGGAAGCCCCTGCTACCACGTGATTATTGGTAACGGCAATTCCCGCAGGATCAATAATGAATCCTGAACCGTAGACGCCTCCCACAATTTCCCCGGATTCAATATCCGCAAAACTTCCGGTTGATTCTATCTTAATTACTGCACTCCGGGCGTCCTGACGTGACGAAATACTACTAACCGAGGAAGAAGGATTTACTGTCTGAACCTGCTGCTGCGTAGGCGTTCCCGATGACGATGAAACTGGTCCGCTGCCCGAGCCTGAAGGAACCATTACAGACGAATTTCCTAAATTTGAGATAATGAGCAAAACCACTAACAGCAAACCAGCTGCAGCCAAGACTATCGGGAGTTGCTGTTTGTTTGCGCTGCGGGTTTCAGGTGAGCTGCTTTGTCTTACGCGCTCTACTCTCAATGCGGTAGAGCCAATGTGAATTACATCGCCCAGCCTTAGTTCTTGCTGGCCACGAATCTGCCTGCTATTGACAGACACCCCAGATGCGCTGTTCTCGTCTCGAATCCAGAATTTTTCTCCGAAACTAATGATACGAGCATGGATACGAGATACCCCGGGTTCAGGTATAACCAGGTTGTTGGCTCGATTGCGGCCGATCGAAAAATTAGCGACAGAAACGGGGAAAACTGCTCCATCGTGCCGAGTCAATTGAAGATAAAATTTGCTCATGGAAAGATTCCTGGGTGTTGCACAAAAATGATCTTATTCAATCATTACAAGGCCAGTTGGGGTCATCGAATGGACATGCAGTGGTATAAGTTGGAGGAGGAGGCGTATTGCTTGGGGGTATTGGGGTGTTGGTTGGCTCAGTCGTTGGTTGAGGAGTTGATGATGGTGGTGAAGAAGTAGGTGTTTCGTCAGTCGCGCTGGCAGCAGGAGGTGTATTCGATGGGCTTTGCGTATTCTGGCGGCTTTGTTGTCCGTCCTTATTTGGAGTTGCGGTTACGCTTATCTGAGATGTGGTGTCTTCTTCGACTTCCGCGCTAACCGCACACCGGAATCCGCGAATGGTACCACCCAGCCTGCTTGCAGCTCGGATTGAAAAAGCATTGAAATAAGAGATATAGGAACTCCAGGAGCCACCTCGTGGAAAATGGCCCCCGTTCCCTTCTGATCCCTGAGGATTAATCAGAGGCGAATTTTCGTAATAATGCCGAGACCGCACATCCGATACCCACTCAGCGACATTTCCCCCCATGTCCAAAGCTCCATAGGGGCTGGCTCCCTCGGGGTAACTACCCACGGGAGTGGTATCCCGAACACAATCTTTATAATTAGCGTAATCACAGCTGATTTCTTCACCCCAGGGATATGTACGTCCATCTGTCCCCCGGGCTGCTTTCTCCCACTCTGCCTCAGTGGGCAGCCGCCGCCCTGCCCATTGGCAATAATCTAGAGCTCCTTGCCAAGCCACAAATTTCACAGGATGATCTTCATATCCTCCAACGGCCTCCCAGACACCATCATTCTCCTCAATCATATACACATTCATTAGATATCGGTTATAGTTGTCGCCATCTAAATATTGATTTCCCACTTCATTCAAGAACTCAGCGTACATGGCGTTGGTAACTTCGGTTTTATCGATCCAATAAGCATCCAGGTAGACTGTATGTTTTGGTTTTTCATCCTGACCTATATATTCACACCCATCACCATTACTTTCTCTTTTACAAGCATTATAGAAAGGTAACAAATCCTCCCAATCCGATCCCATCTCGAATTCTCCTTCCGGGACATAGACCATGGTCATCTTGTCTGGAAGAGATAACTTTTCAGACCCAATATCAAAAACCTCGGTAGGTATTGGCGTAGGTGATGGCGTTTCGGTAGGTATTGGTGTGTCCGAGGGCTGTTGCATGCTCTCGCTAGGACTCAGTATTTGTTGGGTTAGGGGAAAGTTTGTTGCTGCAGGCGCCGCTGATTTAGAAGGGCTATAGTTTCCGTTGCCAATCATAAGCCCACCAATCAGGATCGCTATACTTCCCAGTCCCACCCAGGCTACCGGTTTCACCGGGAGTGTTTTTGGCTTCCTTGCCCCCGCCACTGAGGCTTTGCCTCCCGGCAGTTGATCGGCTTGAGCTTGCTGGATGCCTTGCGCGCTCTCTGTTTTCTTTTCAAGACTGGAAGCAACATGCTTCCTGGTGTCCTGGGTCATCCCTAGAAGAGCTTGTTCCAATGCCTGGCTGACCGCAAGAGCAGATGGATACCGATCGCGGGGATCTTTGGACAAGCACATCAGCACCACTTGAGCGATTGAGTCAGGTAACTCTGTATTGTAAATTTGAGGAGAGGGCGGGGACAAGTTCACCTGTTCCCAGCGCACTACTTCATTAATTGATCCTGTCGACTCGGTTTGCTCACCAGTAAAAGGTCTTTCCCCTCCCGTCAGCATTTCAAACAGTATTATTCCTAAAGCATAGATGTCTGTTTGGGGTGTTGGCTCTATTCCTTTTACCTGTTCCGGAGCCATATAGGCTGGGGTGCCCGCTCCCACCATAGTTGCAGTTGCGCCACCGGTCATGCGGGCAATTCCGAAATCTGCCAGCATGGGTGTCCCCCTGTCATCAAATAAGATATTGCCTGGTTTCAAGTCGCAGTGAATATATCCTTGACTGTGGGCAAAATTTAATGCACCACACATTGCATTTGTAATTTCAATTACCGCATCCAGGGGCATCGGACCCCCGGCGTCATAGATTACTCGTTTGAGGTTCCGCCCTTGTATGTAGTCCAATAGTATGAAGGCAAAATCGTCTTCCTGCTCAAATCCGTAAAATCGGACAATGTTGGGATGCTGTAGTTGAGCTAGAGTTTGAGCCTCTCGTTTGAAACGGCGGATAAACACTCGATCTATCGCAAGATCTTCATAGAGGAGTTTCAACGCCAGGGTTGTGCTGCGCTGGGTGTCCCACACTTTATAAACTTCCGCCATTCCCCCCCGTCCCAGTAATTCTTTTATCTGGTAGCGGTTGGAGATAGTTTTGCCAATCAGGTCATTCACGTTATATTGTCCTCAACTCTCATCTATAAAGGGTTTATTTTGGAAAATTACAAATTCCCGGCATTCCTAACAAGCATGTATTCCTGTAAATTATTCCCTTTTTTGCTCAAGGAAAGAAATCTTAGGCAAAAGGACATCAAACCTAATTCTAATCGAAATCTAACAGCGCCCAAAGGATATTACTGAAAGTTGATTTCCAGTTTTGTCAGGAGGATACCCTTGGAATTCATCATGGAGCCATCTTGCTACAACCAACCCGGTAGTTCTGTTGTGGGAAATTATCATGATAGAGGGGCTTGTTGAGTACCCTTTCTCTTGCCCAGCAGAGAAAAATACTAGTCCTTTTCTTATTAATTGCTTCGTTCGGGCCAGTACATCCCTTATTTGTGATACTTTACAACGATCTTCCTCTTCTTATTGAAAATGATTTCAGTAAGAAGCGTGAACTATGGTAATAAATGATTGGAGGATACTTGGAAGTGGTGTATCTTTGTGGATCTGAAATCCTGAATATCCCTTAATAGTAAAAACCTCCTCACCGCTACTTATTCAGAATATTCAAAGAAGTCATAATAACCTATTTGTATTCGATCTCCTGCTGAGAGCTGGTATGGTTGAGATATTTTCTGATTATTAACATACGTCCCAAGGGCGCTGTGCTCATCCCGGACATAGGCGCCTTGCTGGGAAAGCCAGATAATGGCGTGGTTGCGCGAGACACTTTGCTCTCGCAGTTGGAGATAATTCTGGGCGCTCCGCCCAATCGACAACCCCTCCTTTGGGATAGCAATCATTTGTCCTGAGAATTCCCCCGAGAGCCCGTAAATACAAGGGGAACCTGCCTTTTTGGAGGTCCGGCGTAGTGGTTTAGATTGAATCTTCGGGGGATTTGGTTGACTCATCCCCCCGGATAAATCCTGTAAAACGGTAGATCCTGTGATTCCCTTCCGGTCTTTCTGTAAACGCGCGTGTTCAAACGCTTCGCGTAAATCCATCACGTTGTGGTAGCGCTGCGCTGGGTTTTTTGCCAATGCAGTTGTTATAACGGTTGAGATAGCTGCTGGTAGATTTTTGTTATATTTGCTGATAGATGGAAGTTGAAGATTGAGGTGCTCCCAGGCTATCCTTTCCCGGCTTGTGGATCCCCTGCTGCTGGAACTCTCCCCGGTAAAAGGAACCTTCCCTCCGCTCAGCACTTGATAAAGAGTAATCCCCAGGGAATAGATATCTGTGCGGGCATCAATCGTCCCATTAGCAAATTGCTCCGGTGCCATATATGGCGCAGTACCCCCACTTGTATCGCTATCAGCCAAACGGGCAACTCCAAAATCGGTCAGCAACACTTTTCCGTCTTTGTGCATCAAAACATTTGCTGGCTTTACATCGCAGTGATAAACCTGGTTATTGTGAGCATAATGCAGTGCTGACGCCAGTGGGCTTAATATCTTCGACACAGTAGCAAGATCGAGGGGTTTGCTTTTTTGTGCAATAATTTCCCCTAAGCTGCTGCCATCTACCCAGTCCATAATGATAAAACGAAGGTCTCCTTCTCGCTCAAAACCATAGATACGGACAATGTTGGGATGTTCCAGTTGGCGGTAGAGGCTGGCCTCCTGGGTGAACATGCGCAAGAAGCGGGGATTATAAACCAGGTCCTGTCGCAGCACTTTTACCGCTAAGCGCGTGGAGCGCAGATTGTCCCAGGTCTGATAAACGTCAGCCATTCCTCCAGAGCCTGCTTTTTCACGCAAGTAGTAGCGATTGAGTAGTGTTTTTCCAGTTAGATTAATCATTCTTTGTTTATTATGCCAGAAGATGAGGTTGATTTATAATTTTCTTTTACTAGTTAAAAATTCTTTATTCAATACCGGATGGGCAAATAAATACAAACAGCACATGAACTAGAAGAATAAGTTTCTTGAGTGATCACTTTCAGGATAGTAAAAAATTGGAAGTTAAAATAAGTCTATTGGGCATCTTTTTCCTAAATAAACAGCATATAGAGAGGTTTTAAGAACGTGATGGGTGGGTTATTGTACACTTCCAACTCTATCAACTGTTTGCCAACGTCCATTATGATTTGTCCAGAACCCTGCGTAAATTGGTTTTGCATATGAAATAGTCTCATATTTTTCAAGTGAGGACTTCGGAATACTTACTTCAATGACATCTCCCCAAGTAACAACTACTCCTGGAAGATATAGCTTCTCTAATTTTCCATTACAGCTAAACCAGGCGTAAAGTCGATTGTTAGAATTAATATTTGTGTGAATATCATATTCATGTCCACAGTTTAGTGAACTATTTAGATCAAAATTAAGCTCAATTGTGGCTTGTATCCACTCTTTACCATAAGACGGATCTGTTACCTTAATCATTATATAAATATTGTCATCTCCCTCAAACATTGTCACTGACTGGATATCTGTTTTTGTACCCGCCTTAGAATCGTTGATTTTGTCTACAAGTTGCGGATGAATATTTTTCCATTCTGAGTCAATTCCATCAGCAGTAATATTTATTGATGGAGATATAGTAGAAGTAGGCTTGGGGGTTGAGGTTGGTATGGTTGTAGAGGTAGGTTTTAGAGTAGGTATTGGGGTTATTGTTGAGGTAGCCGTTGGGCTTTGCGTTAGTGTATTAATTTCCGTGTAGAAGGGAGTAGCATAAGGCAACGGTTTCGCAGGTGTTCCACGCTTTCCAAGCATTAGTCCTGCCACAGCAACAATCAGCAATCCCCCTGCCCCAATCCAACTGCCTCGCTTTCTCCACCAGGAGGAGATTGGCCTAGAGGATGATTGTACTTTCTCCTGATTGTTGCTGTGGGTAGAACCTCGTCTTAATCTTTCGTCCGGAGGAGCTACTGATTCCCTGCCCAAAACTAAGACAATTGCTTCAGAAAGTTCAAGAGGTGTCTGATAACGATCTTTGGGTTCCTTGGCCAGACACTTTAATACTACTGTTTCCATAGCAGTGGATACTTCTGGGTTATATCTCCTTGGTGATGAAGGAGCTAGATTGACTTGCTCCCAGCGCACTTTTGCATTTGTTGTTCCAGTAGTGTCGGCTCTCTCTCCTATGAATGGCCGCTCACCCCCTGTCAGCATTTCGTAGAGCAAAATACCCATCGCATAGATATCCGTTTGAGGAGTGGGATTTAATCCTTTAACCTGTTCTGGCGACATATATGCTGGAGTGCCAGCGCCTACCATGGTGGCAGTTGCTTCGTCAGTTAATCGGGCAATCCCAAAATCCAACACAAGTACTTTCCCATGCTGATCGATCATGATATTGGCTGGTTTGATGTCGCAGTGCACTAGTCCCTCACTATGCGCATAGTGTAGAGCACTGCATACCCCCCGGGTCACCTCTAGTATTTCCCTGGAAACCATCGGTCCCTCAGCATCGAAAATCCTTTGCTTGAGGGTTTCTCCTTCCACAAAATCCAGCAATATAAAGGCCTGGCGCCCGTCCTGCTCCAAACCGTAAAACCGGACAATATTCGGGTGTTTCAGTTGACTCAGGTGTTGCCCCGCTCTCTGGAAACGCCGGAAAAATACTCGATCTAGAGCCAGATCCTCATGAAGCAGCTTCAAGGCCAAGTATGTGGCTCGTTTTGAATCCCATACCTTGTAGACCTCAGCCATACCGCCGCGGCCTAAGAATTGATCAAATCGGTAACGCTCTGCGATTTTAGTTCCAATTAAACTTGGCATAACGATCCTCTTCTACAAGATTTTATCTCTTCTGGTGTGTATATCTAGCAAGGCTATTAGTTTTCAATACTCTACTAGGGGGAATAGATAGTGAAGGTCTCCACTTGATTGGTATACAGTCCACCGGAAACTTGAATGGGGTTGCCATAAACCACATGGCTTACTTTTACTTCAACAGTATTAGGCGACATAGAACCTTCGTTTAACGCCTTTACCGTGACAACGTTCTCGCCCGGATTCAACAATACATTTACGTTTTTATAGGACCCGGTGATTGTGTAGTTCTCTAGTACGACTACTCCGTTTACTTTAATTGTAATTCTGTCACCGTCAATCTCCGCGCTGTCTCTTATTGAGATAGTTATATTTCTCTGGCTGACACTTACATCCCCAATACCGCTCTTAGGGGTGGGTGGAGGTGGGGGCTGTATTACCGGCACATCATCAGGATTGCCATATCCCTGTCCGGCTCCACCCCATACCCAGCACTTCTGGCCTCCACCTAGGGGTTGGACATACCACCAGCCATCTGTTGGGCTCTTTCCAGAAATGACCGCTTTATCCCTCGGGTAAAGGATCACTATAGAATCGTATACCTGGCTTGGTCCGGTTCGGCAGTTTGCGTTCATGTCAATGATCAAATAGGGTTGTTCGGGCGTTGGAGTAAAGGCTATCGTTGGTTCAGGGGTATCTGTGACCGTTGGTCTGAAGGTCGGAGTTATCACAAAATCATGGCGGTACACTTCCATCAATCGGCTGAAGATCACATAGTCACCACGAAGTATAATCTTTAACGCTAATATATCGATTTCTAATTTCAAACCTGCTTTTACTTCAGTCCCTGCATCTACGCTCACATAGGCATCCAGGCCAGCATGAGCTTTGACCCTAACGGTAAAATGGGTAGCAATATACGGTCCCGTAATTCCATAGAATTTCAGAAAGAGCTCAGGCCCTGCAAAACCTTTCACTTCGGATTCAACAAAAGCACCTGGTTGGGAGTACTCATAATTGATTTCATGGTCTTTATAGGTTCTAAATTCCCCCTGATCGTATTCAAGTCCCGCAGTAAATCTTCCGGTTTGGACAATTTTATGTTCAAGGCCTATTTGAACGTTTCCCTCAAACCCTGCTGTCACTAGTAAAATTGGCTGGACCACAACCGGTACAGGACCAACAGAAAAGGTAAATCTCTTAAGTTGAATCCTGGTAATTTCAACCAGTGCTCCAACGCCTAGTCCAAACTCTGTAGACTTGATAGTAAGATTTGCCTGCTCATCGGCCACCAGCTGAATTTTGGCATACTGCAATCCATCATCATAGCGGACCTCAAAGTCCAGATCAGGGGTAAACTTCACACTCCCTTCAATGTATGTCATGTTTCCTGCTACATTAGTGATATCTAAGAAAAGAGCCGGGCGACTCTGGGCAGGATCAATTACGCTTGCCAATTTTACACCGTGCCCTTTCCCGGTATAGGAAACAACATCTTCGGGCGTGATCGGATAGTTCATTGAGATAGTCCCCCGCTCAATAATATCCTCAAGAGAAGCCTGGGTGGTCTCAACTTCCACTCGCCCATCAATTTCTGTAACACTCACCACTCTAAGAATAAAACCATCCGGGGCGGCCGCAGATATTCCCCCCACAATCACATCCCCTGCTTCCACATTTTCCAGGTCAGTCGAGGTCTCTTCGAATACGATAGTCCCTTCATCCGTGATGTTAGAAATATTCTCCTGGTCAGCTGCAGTGATCACTTCAGCTTGATCCGAGATGATCAGATCGTCAGAAACAGTAACGTGAGGTCCAGATTGGGTCGGCGATAAACCAGAGGATGGTATTCCCCCCCCGTTCCTGTCTCCAAATACTCCTCCCGCAATGGCAAACAACAGTGCTAAAACACCAAAAACACCAGCAATTAGAACGGGGCTTGTCTTTCTTGAGCTTTGCGCTGATTTAAGTATTCCAAACCGGAAATTATAATTACCGACCCGAAGAATATCACCTTCTCGAATTTCCTGCTGACCAGCAATTTGCCGGTCATTAATAAATGTTCCTCCAGCGCTTCTCTCGTCTCTTACCCAACACCTCTCCTGAGCAACAAGGAGGGTGGCATGAAATCTGGACACAGAAGGATCTGATAGCGCAATTTGATTCTTACTGCTTCGCCCAATCGTGGCCCCTTCGTCATCAAACGTAAATTTCGCGCCATCATGCCGAACCAGAACACATTGAATGGTGGACATTTTTTCTCCTGAGGAAAAGTTTTTTTTTCTGAAAATCCCTCTCTCTTGAAGCAGCTCAAAAAAACCTAGTCCAGCGCCAGATACTCATGCGGTAATTTCATAAACCATCCGTGTCTGGTCCCATACCCCGCAGACATCGACCATTCCTCCCTGGTCAAGGAATTGGTCAACCCGGTAGTGATCTGCGTGATTTCCCCAATCACGTTTGGCATAGAATTTCCTGTGATAACCAGTCTATTAGTGCGAAAAGCGGGTGATAAATTCGGCTTGTTTTTCCGTTGTTACAATCCCTGTGTAAGAATTAGTTTGGCCGCCTAAGTGGACCGTCATTTCATATTCCACCGGTCCTGAAGATACGCAATTTTCATAATATACAACGCTAACTTGGTATTCTCCACTTGGCGCGTCACCACTGGGCCAAAAAATATTTTCTACCGGGGAGCTGGTCGTATTACCACAAGCGGCGTTCGAATCCACATCCAGTTTCCCACCGTTATCCGCGTGGGCGTTACTATAAAAAAGCTCATTACCGTCTGGATCAATAACATGCAAGTCTAGATCATCCCTGGTGTACCAACGCAAGGTTATCTTCACATCCCCCCTGCCTAATGACGCTGTTTGTTCAGTAGGCGCTAAAAGAATTGGATCAGCGTGAATGACTATACCATTATGAGTGGCAACTGAAATACTCCCGGGCATATAACCTAAAGCCTCGGCTGATATTGTATGTCCTCCCTCTGAAATAGGTAACTGATACCATCCGTTTGAAAGGGAAGTGGTATTTAATTCTTCCGCCTGGCTATTATCCGCATTCACAGTAGCCCCCGCGATTGCTTCAAATGTCTCTTCAGAAACAACTTGCCCAAAGACAATCCCATAATCCATAGACGAGTAATCAGGTGACAACACATACAAATTTAAATCACTGTTTACGCTCAGGGTATATTTTTCTACAGGACTTGTAGCCACTATATGACAAACGCCTTCAACCGCTACGTGTTCTAATAGCAATACACCAAAATGAATCCCTCCTGAGAAAGGCTCAATAACAGCATGAGTGATAACAAAAGAGGCATGAGCAACAGAAACATTTCTTAAAAGTTGACAAATATTTTCTCGTTTAGGTTTCGTTTTTTCCCAGGTTTGCATATTTGATGGTAAATCCTCTAAATGTTGTAATTGTATATAACTCTCTTCGTAATAATCGCTCTGCTCAAAATACCTGGGGGCCAAATACATCGTGATCATACTCATATGAGAGGGGGATGCTTGTTTCCTTGAATGGTTTGCAAACCCCGATCGCGGGAAAGATCGTATGGAGGGATAATAATCCCTGTTTTCTGGCACTGCAAAAACCGTTATCCCTGTTTCATCACTTATATAACTGGCATTTACTATGCCAACCGACTCGCCCGAATCGCTCTCGAAGCCTAAAGTGACTTCCGATCCTTCATAATCATTAATCAGGGTTATGCCTTCCTCGTTTGTGCTGATCGAACCAACCACGGCGTTATTAATTTCCTCAATATTCTCTCCAGTTGCACTATCTCCTGAATATATCCATTCCCCACTTCCCCCACTCCCGCCAAAGAGTCCACTCATGGCGAGACCAAGGACCGCAATCACGCCCAAAGTTCCCAGGATCAACACTAGATTTTTCTGGCCCGGCTGTGTGGTTACCCTCTTGCCTTCCACTATTCCGAACCTTAAGTTATGATCCCCAATCCTGATCACATCCTCTGAAAATATTTCCTGCTGGCCCTGCACCCGGTTTCCATTGACAAAGACCCCTCCGGCGCTATTTTCATCTCGGAGCCAGCACTGCCCTTCCCGAACCAGGATGCGAGCGTGGGATCGGGAGACGGACAAATCGTCAAGAATGAGAGAATTTGTGCGACCCCTTCCTATAGTTACTCCTTTTTCATCAAAAGGATAAATGGTCCCATTGTGATGTACTAGTGTATAGTTTTCAGCCATTATGATTCCTCCCCTAATTGTTAATCATCTATTTCTCAGTTTGCCGTAAGTCTAATAACCGGATACAGCTCACGTTGATATTGATAATTTTCCAGAAATGATGTTCTGTTAGTCTTGAAACAGATCATCATAAGTAATATTGAAGGCAGGACCAAAATAAAACCCATTTACAGCGTCTAGAAATCCGTTCTGAAATAGTTTTGTTAACGCTAAATTAACAGGCTCAACCAGGTCACTCCCTGGGGGAAAATGAAACCGAGTTGGTCAGTAGCGATGGATGGGCCCACTAATTTTAGTAGTTCGGCCCCGTAACCAAGATATCCTTGACTGGCAACTTCATCTATTATCACAGCATCAACATCCCCAGAGATTAGAGCTTGGATAGCATCGGGGAATTGTTCGAACGCTTGGATACTGGAACTTGGTAAATAATAGGCTACCACCTCATAATTGACTGTTCCGGATTGAGTGCCTAGCTTCAAAGTTTCATCGGTTGCAATATCTTCGAATTCTAAGTCATACTCAAAGGATGCTACAGAGGGTTTGCTTCGTTTACCTCTGGCCGCTTTCTTATATGCTGTCCACAGGTTTTCAAAACTGCTCAGTCTCATCCAGAGATGGTCATAGGTTTTTCTCATAATTTTATCCGCGCAGGGGGGTTACCCCCCTGCACCCCCACAGTCAGAATATCAGAAAACCCCCTCCGTTTCACTCCGGGGAGGCGGCGCAACGAAAACCGTAAACATCATCGTACGTGACGCCAGAATTGAACCTGAAGCGAAAGGCAGGGCGAATGCTGCCTGTGCCACTGTACCACGAACCGCCCCGAAGGACACGATACTCTCCTGAAAAAGGACCCTGCGGATTTTCAGTTGGAGAGCTTCCATAATAATCTTCATCGTACCAATCCTCCACCCACTCCCAGACGTTGCCAGACATATCATACAGCCCATATCCGTTAGGATCGAAACTGCCTGCTGGGGCAGTCCGGTTATAACCATCACAACCTGCCCCTCCGAGAACTACATAATCATCTTTTATCGTTTCATCATCAAAATTGCCTTTGCTGCAGTCAAATTCATCTCCCCAGGGATAACTCTTCCCTTCTAACTCACCCCTGGCCGCCTTTTCCCACTCTGCTTCTGTCGGCAAACGTTTTCCCGCCCACTCGCAGTAGGCCCTGGCTCCAAACCAGCTCACCTCTATTACCGGATGGTCTTCGTATCCACTGGCTGGCTGCCATGTGCTCCCTTGTTTCTCAATCAGCACGTCGCCATCACCTGCACCTAACCAGGTTTCTCCACCCTCTTCCTGGTTTCCTTGATCATTTAGAAACTCGGCAAACTGAGCATTGGTAACTTCATATTGATCTATCCAGTAGGCATCCAGGTGAACCTCATGGATCGGTTTCTCATCGCTATCTCCATCCTCACTGCCCATCTGAAATTCACCTGCTGAAATTATTACCATCGGCATATCCAAACCCTCTTTGACCTCTGGCTGTAATTTCTGGGTTGATGAAGACCTGGATTCTGACGTTGCGGTGATTATTCGTTCTACCTCTACTATTACTGTTTCCACGATAGTCTCCGGTTTAAAATTTCCACTAATAATCGCTAAGAAAATAGCTGCTATGCCAGCAAACCCCACCCAGGTTCCCCAATGTTGATACCAAGGTTGTGAATCGACAGCTCTAACCTGAGAAGGAATCGGTTCTCTCGAGATTGGCAGCCTGTGATCTGGAACTGGTAGCGACGATATCTCTTCAATCTGTGCTTTTGAAGGTGGCGAAATCTTTCCATCCACTGCCAACTCAATAGCATTCAATACCTCCAGGGGGGTCTGATAGCGATCCTGGGGGTCCTTTTGCAAACATTTCAGCACCACTGCCTCTATTTTCTGTGATAAATCAGGGTTGTATAATCTGGGGCCGGGTGGCTCAAGATTGACCTGCTCCCAGCGAACTTTGGCGCTGGTGGTGCCAGTCGTGGTGGATTTTTCGCCCGTAAAAGGCCGCTCACCACCGGTGAGCATTTCAAACAGCAGCACTCCCAGGGCATAGATATCAGTCTGAGGCACCGGATCCAGCCCCTTGACCTGTTCAGGGGCCATATAGGCTGGAGTACCTGCCCCTACCATGGTGGCTGTAGCAGCGTCGGTCATCCTGGCAATGCCAAAATCGGCCAGGAGCACCTCGCCGTGTTTGTTTATCATGACATTTCCGGGTTTCAAATCGCAGTGGATCAATCCCTCCCTGTGAGCAAAACCCAAGGCGCTGCAGATTGGTTTGATCATCTCAACAGTCTTTCTGGGAGAAATACCTTGTCCCTGGTGGCGGAAAATCTCCTTCTTTAAATTTTCCCCTTCAATATAATCCATGAGCATATAGGCTAAAAATTCATTCTGTTCCAGCCCATAAAAGCGGACAATGTTGGGATGCTTCAGCTCTGCGAGGTTTTTCGCCTCCCGTTTGAACCGTCGTAAAAATACCACGTCATGTGCTAAATCTTCATGCAGCAGCTTCATGGCTAAATATGTTCCCCGGTGAGTGTCCCAAACTTTATAGACCTCTGCCATTCCTCCCCGGCCAATAAACTCATCAATCCTATATCTGTCAGCTATGATCTGCCCAACCATTTTTCCCATTAGATTCTCCTAAAAGCCCTCATTTTCTTACAAATGTCTGAAAGAGTTCCTTGTCCAATGTTTTCGATTAAAAGGAATCTAATAATGCTCCTTCTGTAGCAATCAAAACGAGGATCAGGATAACAAAACCGATCCCCTGCAAAACCAGTAAAGACACCAAACATCCCTTGCCAGGGGGAGACTGGCCGGTGATATCCTGGACTTTATTGGCTTCCCGCAGGTAAACGATGTTAAAAATTAAGCCAACCACACCAACACCAAAATAATACAAAGCCCAAGTTAACCAGGCTTTTCCCACAAAGCTTTTATTCATCGCTATCGCCTTGGCTGCCCCATAAGCAATGGCATCTTCCTGCTGGTAGGCTGAACGTCCCTGCTCAACTGGGTAGGCAGCGTCCCTGTCGGGCTGAATGATCTGGTCCGGTGCTTGAGCAACAATATGTCTAGCAGGCTGGATACTCTTCTGTAAATGAAAACGAAATATGGTGTCTCCAATACTTATTTGATCACCATCATTTATTACTGACGCCTGAACGGATTGTCCGTTAAGGCGTGTCCCCAAAGCGCTTCCCTGGTCCTGAAGGTAATACCTTCCTTCTGCAAACCTAATTTTGGCGTGCTGTCTTGATACATTTTCTTTTGATATTCGCACATCACAAACTTGACTTCTTCCTAATAAAGTATCCGCTTGCGGGAGCGGAATACGCATACCGCGGTAATCTCCAGATATACCTTCCAGCCATGCAGTTAGGTTTTGATTGGTCATAATTACCTCGCTTTAGATCTATCCGCCAATTGTGAATGTCCTGTCAAAGAAATAGGGAAAAGTCACACCTCGGCCACAATTATCCGTTCCGGGCTGACATATTTTAAATTGTTTATAGCCTAACGGTTGTTTAATCCGTATAGTATCGTTCCCTTTTACAAAATATCTCAAACCATTCACGTAAATGTCAGCATCATTACTGCTTGTATTATTGATGGTTATTACTACTTCGCTAGGTTCTGAAGAGGGGCAATACGAGCCCTTGTTTATTTTTAGGCTCTCACTCTTGTCGTTGAAATCCACATTAAATGAGTTCCCACATACGTCTTTGCCATACATATGAGGACAATATTGTATGGAATGGTTCCCAGAATATGTGCGGATAGTTAAACTCTCTCCCCAGGGCATAACAACATCTTTGTTAACACCATCAATATAAACGACATATGGTAAACAATTATCATTCTTTACTGTCAAGTTGACCGTAAATGGCGCTGGAGTGTATGTTTTTGTGGGTGTCCTGGTAAGAGTCGCTGTTCTCGTAGGGCTCGGGGTTATGCTGGGAATTATTGTATTAGTTGGCGTGTTGGTAATAGTGGGGGTCAAGGTGATAGTGGGTGTCATTGTGTTTGTTGGTGTCGGGGTGATCGTCGGTGTGTCAGTGATTGTTGGCGTAGGCGTATATGATGAAGTTCTGGTTGGCAGAGGGGTTTCAGTTCTCTTGCCAATCAGAAGTAAACCCGAACCATTCATTAGAATCGTGATCAACAACACAGCAAGGATGCCTGCTCCCCCTCCCCACAACCTCCAGTCCTGCCAGTGCGGCCTGGAAGTCTCCGAGAGAGCCCTATCGTCCATTTTCAAGGAAGAGATTAATTCTTCTGGCGGTTGTTCCTTAGGAGTTCCTTCCAGCTCTTCTTTTTTCTGGCGACCATCTTCTTCTTCGCTTATCAGTTGTTTTGTGACCAAATCCTCTGAAACAATATTTTGAAACGCACTCCATAATTCCAGGGGGTTTTGGAATCGCTCCGCGGGATCTTTAGCCAGGCAGGTGATCACTAATTCAGATAACTCAGTGGACAAATCAGGGTTATGGGCTTGAGGAGAGGGCACACTCAAATTAACTTGCTCCCAGCGGACCTTGGCGCTGGTGGAACCCGTAGTTGTCGCTTGTTCTCCAGTAAATGGTCTTTCTCCCCCGGTCAGCATTTCAAATAACACAATGCCCAACGCATAAATGTCCGTCTGCGGTGTTGGGTCCATTCCTATAACCTGTTCTGGTGCCATATAGGCTGGTGTGCCAGCTCCTACCATAGTCGCTGTTGCTGCGTCCGATAAGCGAGCAATTCCAAAATCGGTCAGGTACACAGCCCCGCGGTGATCAAACATAATATTACTGGGCTTGAGATCGCAGTGCACGAACCCTTGATTATGCGCATATTGGAGGGCGCTGGTAATTGCATGAAGGACATAATGAACCACTTCTACAGAGAGAGGTCCATTTGATTCAAAAATGACCTGCTTAAGATTTTTTCCATCAATATAGTCCAGGAGCATAAAAGCTAGCGGACCAACTTGCTCCAGCCCATAATAGCGAACAATATGGGGGTGACTCAGTTGTGCCAGGGTTTGTGCTTCCCGTTTAAATCGCCTAAGAAATACCTTATCCATGGCCAGGTCTTCATAAAGTAGCTTCATAGCCAAGGTGGCGCTGCGCTGTTTATCCCAAATCCTGTAGACCTCAGCCATTCCCCCCCTCCCCAGGAATTTATCTACTCGGTAGCGATTAGCAATGGTTTGTCCAATTAAATTTTGCATTGAATAATATTCCTGGCAATTTCTAAACTTACAGTTGGCATATCTTCCCTATGTCTTTAATTGAATATGAATCTACCCTGGCACTTGACAAATAGGCACGGTTTGCACAATTAACGGTTTTGGGCAGTTGTCACTTTAGAGTGAATGATTTCCATAACCTCCAAGTCTCCCTCTAAACTGCTTTCAATTCCTGACAAATATCTGTCCAAATCTTTCACTGGCTGCGTCAATCCGCGGACAGATTGTGTTAACTCACTGAGTAATGGGATATTAAATCCCATACTAAACGAATCCATAGCATCCAAAACGGCTTCAGCTGCATCCAGGTATTGATCTGTTTCTGACTGAAGTTCATTGATATTTGAAACTATACTTTTTAAAACAGCTATCGATGAGGGCAGGGTCTGGTCGAGCATGAGCAATTTTTCCCGGGAAGGCAATTCACGGTAAAGACGGCTGGTCACCCTTGTCTCTGTCAGGTCGTCCAGCGCTGATAATGAATCAATCGCCACTTGAAGAGTCCTGAGCAAAGTGCCAATGGTCTCTAAAGCATTTCCTGTGCCTGGATAAGCGGTGTCCGCGGTGTCAACGAGCACATTCCAGGCATTGCCAACGCCGGGAATATTCGTGCTTTTTAACTGATCAATCACTGCCGTGACTTCCCTGATTTCCGCCTCAAATACCAGATACTTCTCCAGCTCCAGACCTGTTTTTTGGTAAGCAAGGAGATTATCTTCAAAATCAGGGTTTTGACCCAGAATCGATAGAGAATCTTCCACCGCCGCGACCCAGGGGTCAACTTCAACAGCAGGGGCCCCGCTGCTTCCGTTGAAAGGAGAATTTCCTGGACTGGAAAAGAAACCTCCCCCACTGAAAAGGGCTACCCCAGCCAGGATCAGGATTAATCCTCCCCCAATCAAGACCGGAAGAAGTTTTTTGAGATCAAACTCAGCCCCTGGAGCCCTGGTTGAAATGCTTTGTTCCAGAAGATGTTCCCGATCTTGACCCTGGCTAAAGACTAAACGAAAGGTAGTATTCCCAATCTTCAGCACATCTCCCGGTTTAAATTCCTGCTGCCCCGGAACCCGAATACCGTTGATGTACGTGCCCAGGGCACTGTTCTCATCCCGGATCCAACAGCGGTCCGCTGCCAACAAGATTCGGGCATGCTGTCGAGAAACTTTTGGATCCGGGATGAGAACCGCATTTGTTGAACTGCGCCCAAGAGAGACCCCTTGCTGTCCAACAGGGATGATATTCCCATCATGGCGGATTAACTGGTAGATTTTGTTGGCCATAAAATCCTTGCGATAAAGAAAGTGCCAAATCCACTAATAATAATTCTAAGAGAAGATTCCATTGTAATAATAATCTACCTTGCTGGTTTTTCTGGATTAATATATTTTCCATATTCCTTTGCTGTTAAATCGAACCTTCGTAAATCCTAAGCCTTCGTGTATATGGGTGGGAGACTCTCCCTTGCGCTCCAAAAACGTCCAGTAATTCAGAACCGCCCCCTCTGCTTCGCTATGGGGACGTGCTGGCGCAGCGGAAACCGTAATTGCCGGGCCTGTCGTAGGCATTATTCCTATTGCTACTGACGACCTGGACGAAGTAACCATAATCACTCCAGGAGCCGCCCCGTACCTCATCATGATAGGATCTCGAAACAGGGCCAGTTGGATCAGGCAAGAAGCCCGTTACCCATTCCCAGACGTTGCCTGACATATCATACAATCCGTAGCCGTTGGGGGCAAATGTTTTGACGGTTATCGCTCTTCCACTGCAATGACTATATTGAGCCCCGTTATCTGCCCCTGTTTGGCAGATCGGATCCTCGTCCCCCCAAGGATACTTCTTCCCTTCCAGTCCGCCCCGAGCCGCTTTCTCCCATTCAGGCTCGGTTGGCAACCGCCTCCCTGCCCAATCGCAGTAATCCTGGGCATCCTCAATGTTAATACAAGCCACAGGATGATTAGGATGATCAGCTCTATATTCGCACTGGCTAAAAAGGCTAACACGATAATTCTCATTCTCTAGGAACAGTTGGAATTGACTATAAGTTACTTCATGTTGATCCAACCAGAAAGCATCCAAATACACCGTGTGTACTGGAGACACGTAAAAGTCACCTTCCTCGCTTCCCATCAGGAACTCCCCCGCAGGGATATAAACCTGCACCATACCGTCCACGGGGGAAACCCGGGTAGAGCCAATCCCAAACTCAGGGGTTGCGGTTGGGGGCGGCAAAGGGGTATCAGTTGGTGTGGAGGTTGCCTTCGGGCTGGGTACCAGTGCCTTTGTTTCTATTGACAGAAGTGTTTCAGTTGGCTCAGGTATGGGCGGTGTTATCCCAACTCCTGTAAAAAATATTGCCATCGCCGCAGCCAGCAGCCCTCCGACACCAATCCATCCTCCCCAGCGTTGAAACCAATTTATTGTGGGACCGGTTTCAGGTTGAACATTGGAAGGTTGAACGTTAACAGTTTCAGGTGCACTTATTAATTCTGGTTCTAAGAAAATAATGTGTTTGTCAGCTTCCTTCTCTCTTCTTTCTACCCCGCCCACAGCCCTCTCCAAAGAATTCAGCACATCCAGCGGCGTTTGATAGCGATCAGCCGGGCACTTCGCTAGGCATTTCAAGACCACAGATTCCAGTTCGGTTGAAATCTCCAGGTTATACTCTCGCGGTGAAGGCGGCACCAGGTTAACTTGCTCCCAACGCACTTTGGCACTGGTGGACCCAGTCGTGGTAGTTGCTTCTCCCGTGAAAGGCCGCTCCCCGCCGGTGAGCATTTCAAATAACGTCACACCCAGGGCGTAGATATCCGTCTGTGGAATTGGATCTAAACCTTTGACTTGCTCGGGGGCCATATAGGCCGGAGTTCCTGCACCTACCATAGTGGCTGTGGCGGAATCCGTCATGCGGGCAATGCCAAAATCTGCCAGGAAAACCGTGCCAGATTGATCAATCATAATGTTCCCGGGCTTAAGGTCGCAGTGGATCAAACCCTGACGGTGGGCATAACCCAGCACGCTGCAGACCGGCTTGATGATCTCAACTACTCGCCTGAAGGGAATTCCTTTTCCCCGATAGCGAAAAATTTCCCTTTTTAATGACTCCCCATCGACATAGTCCGTTAGAATAAATGCCAGGAATTCATCCTGTTCAAGACCATAGAACCGGATAATATTTGGATGCTGAAATTTCGAAAGGGTGTTAGCCTCTCTGCGGAAGCGGCGTAAAAAAACTACATCCTGAGCCAGGTCCTCATGTAGCAGCTTCATAGCCAGGTGTACGCCGCGGTGGGTGTCCCATACCTTATAAACCTCAGCCATCCCTCCCCGGCCGAGGAATTGATCTATCCGGTAGCGACCTAATAATGTTTTCCCAATCCACCCAGAATCCATTGATCTTCCTTATGCATCTGCCTCGCTGGAAATACGCGAGGCAGGTGCTTTCGTCCATTAATGAAATGTCTCAATTTCCCTTTATCCCAACGCCCTCGGCAACTAGCAACAGGATTTATTCATAAATTTTACCTCTCATTAAACAGGCACGTTTGGTCTAAGGTATCCTTTTAGGGACACTTTGTCTTGGAGACCACAAGGAGGTGAAATTTAATAATCCTATCCCAATAGTTACTGAAGCACCTTCAAAACCATCTCGGAATCCCCAATTTTTACAAGATCGTTTTCCTTCAACTCCGTGGCAGAGGTAATTTTTTCCTCGTTTACATATGTGCCATTCTTGGATCCAAAATCCCACAGCACAAATCCATCTTCTTCCTCATTGAGACGGAATCTGGCATGAGGGTTCGATACTTTTGGATCATCCATAATCAAATCACCATCTTCCCGACCAACAACTGCACCGTCGTGAACTTTATAGATGTGTCCCCTGCGCCGTCCCTTCTTGACCCACAGAATCGCTAACATCCCTGCTTCAACAAGATCGAAGTCTAGTTCAGTGGCATCATCTCTTTGTGATCTTCGCCCTAGTTCTGTTGGGTCGTCGTCATCAAAGGCTCCACCACCACGTCTTCCTCTTCCAATTTCTGTAGGGTCCTCCCCAAATCCTCCCCCTCCTCCTCCTAATTCAGTTGGCGCTTCGTCGTAACCGGGCCTTCCTCCACCCCCAACCTGGGTGGGAAGCTCGTCTCCTGATAGGGATTGAGGTGGCGCTGGTCTATTCGCTTCGCCAGAACAATACGGACAGGTCCCATAGGACGCATCATAAGGTCCGTGTATTCCACATATTGATTCTTGAGTCATAGTTTTACTCCTGAAAATTACTCGTGTAGTAATTAACCATTAATTGAATACGGCATATTACTGAGAAGTGACAAATGTAAATAAAGTGTCATCACCCAATTGAATCTGGTCATTGGCTGCCAGCAATATCGGTTCTCGTACTGTTTTTTTATTAACACGCGTGCCGTTTGTGCTACCTAAATCATGAAGCCGGAAATGATTGTTCTGCTCCACAACTTTTGCATGACCTCGGGATACTGTGGTGTCTTTGTCTATCGCTATGTCATTTTTGACAGAAGTGCCAATAGTGGTCGATCCCTGGTTTAATTGATAACTTCGTCCATCTTGAGAAACAAGCCAGGCATGCGCTTTTGGCTTCAGTTGAGGCGGCGGCGATGAAGGTTTTTGGCGAGATTGTCGCCTTTGAGTGCGCGGTTGGGGAGGTGGAGGCGGCGCACCTTGAGGGTACATTCCGGGTCCGCTTCCAGCACCGCTTTTGGCCGTTGCACCTTGAAAAGTAACGGTGTACGCGATGGCCAATATTACTCCACCTAGCCCGCCTACTAAACCCATATACATGATCGGTTCTAGAGCTCCTGCCAGAGGAGGATAACTTCTCATCTGAGCCCTGAGATCATCTACCCGGTGTCGCCAATCATCAGGTTCTTGATAAGCCTCCAGGTATTTTATTTGGTTTTGAAGGTTATAGTATTCTTCAACCTGATATTCCTGGATGGAAAATTTGAAAAAGATTGAGGGTATTAACAACCCCACAGCTATGACTGCTCCAATCCGCCAGCTGGCTGCATCAAGATTTTTACTGGAGCTATCGTAATAGACCCAGATCAAAGCTGCCAGGGCAAGAAGTAGTAAATAAAACCAGAAGCCGATGCCGTTGAAGAAAAAATTGCTCAAGAAGCTGCTGGTCCCTCCATAAGGACCATCTCCTTGCCAAGGCGGCATACCCAGTACAGTATTTGTTATTGATAGAATTGAAAACATATGATCCTCCTTAGTTAATAATCACAATTCCACATAATCTTATTTGCGCAAGAGTATCTTTTGGTAATTTTACGTGATATCTGTCTGCTATTTGGTACTGATAACCCACTCTTTAAATTATCATCCTTGTATTCCATAAATTAGGGAGCATCTTGTGCACAGCGAAATCCATACAAATAAATAAATTCGACGCCCTTTCCATTAGGAAGTGCTTCCTCCCGTGTGTATGTGGCCATGAGTTCTTTTATATGTTTCCAGGACCCACCCCTGATCACACGCTTGTCTCCATCTATTGGCCCTGGTGGATTTTTCTCAGGAGAGTTAGTGTAGTAATCCTTGTCGTGCCAATCATTTACCCACTCCCAGACGTTTCCCGCCATGCCATATAGCCCATAATCATTTGGATTGGTGGATTTCACCGGGACGGTATTGTTTACACAACCGGCAAACTGAGCATTTGTGCATGTAGGATCTTCATTCCCCCAGGGATAAACTTTTCCGGTCAGTCTTCCCCTGGCAGCTTTTTCCCACTCAGCTTCTGTGGGCAAGCGGCGACCGACCCACTCGCAATAGGCCTTTGCACCGAACCAACTAACTCCATTCACCGGGTGATCTACAAAGTCAGGTTGAACCGCCCAACCCCCGTCCAGCTCGTCAATTCTGGCAAATTTCCCATTATTAGAATAAAGCCAATGGCCTTCAAATTCATTACCTCTTTCGTTGAGGTACTCTGCATACATAGTATTGGTTACTTCGGTTTGATCAATCCAAAAGGAGTCTAATACTATTTGGTGAGAGGGTTGTTCATCAAATTCTTCTTCTAATATAACTTGATCTCTGCCCATCCAAAATGCTCCCGCACGAATAAATACCAAAGTCATTTGCCCTTTATCGGAAGGTTTCGTTCGATTTCCTACTTCAGTCTGCTTTGCAATTGGTGCGCTTATTGTTTCTACAGTTGCAGGTGGTTGTGACTCGCCTTCCACAGTAGGAGTAGCAGCAGGGGTTGCGGATTCCGATACGCCAGGAGTAGTTGCATCGATTGTCTCTCTAATCTGACTATCAACCTCCCATGCAGATGCTGTAGGTGTTTCTCTGTCTACTTTTGGAGAGGTAAGTTTCAAGAAAACAAAAGACGCCAGCGCAATAATGATTAAACCCAGCAAACCAATAATTCCCGTCAGTACCCAAACAGAGCCTGTCTTTTTAAAGACTCTTCCAATTTTTCCACCAGGAGAAGTGGACATGGTATCCCAATCATCTGGTACAGGAATTTCTCTTTGTGGTATTTGGGTGGGATACTCGGATGGCGAATCTGTAAGCTCGATGAGGATTACTGAAATGTTGTCAGATCCACCCTGCTGATTGGCGTAATCAATCAATCCCTGAGATGCTTCTTTCGGCCGCTTGCCAAGAATCAGTTGAGCGAGGATTTGACTGGTTGTATATTGTGTCAGCCCATCACTGCATAGAAGAATCTGATCCCCTGCCTGCAGTGGTATATTCTGGAATATATCCACCCGGACATTGGTTTCTCCCCCTAAGCTGCGGGTGATACGGTTTTTGACCTTCGTTGTTAAGGCTTCTTCTTCTGTAAGTGCGCCGCTGCGGATCTTCTCCCCTAAAAGGGAATGGTCTTTGGTGATCTGCTTCACCGCCCCATCCCGGATTAAATATGCCCGGCTGTCCCCCACGTTTGCCACAGTAAGGAAGTCGTCTTTTATCACCGCAGCAACCATGGTGGTAGCTATGCGCCGGTAATTTATTCCCTCTTCAGCATAATGGTGGATCTCATTACCGGCCTGACGGATGAGTTGTGTTAGGCGATTATTAATGTCAATTTGGGGTTGACGAAAGTATTCATACATCACTTTTTGAGCCGCGTAGCGACTGGCTACATCCCCCTGGGATTCTCCCCCAACACCGTCAGCGACTATATACAAACTACCGCTGACTTGATAATCTTCAAAATTGTCGGGCTCAAAATGGGCCACAAAATCTTGATTGTGTGACCGTTTCTGTCCTGGATGCGTTAAGGCAGAGACAATGGTTTGAAGTGCCATTGAAAATTCCTATGCATCCTTTACTTGATAGTGGAATTCAGAATCACCCAGAGTGATCACATCGCCCGGTTGAAGGGCATGCTGTTGGGCAACCGGGGTACCATTGACTATAACAGGATTGTCGGGAACAAGACTGTAAATAATATGACCTTGCTCTGTGCTCCGGATCACTGCCATCTGGCGGGATGCACTCATCCCCTCCAGGGGAATATCGTTATCACTCGCTTGCCTTCCCAGTCGGATATCCTCTGTCATGAGAGACCACTTCGTTCCCGGAGATCTGCCCGCCACCTCTAGTAATATGGGCTGTCCAGGCAAGTCTTTCCCTTTTCCTCCCCCTTTCCTGCGCCTTATCCCTACAGAAATAAGTACGGCGGCCAGGACTGCGACAGCAGCTACAATAATCCAAACGTTAATGCCAGAATCGAGTAACAAGTCCCCTCCCCCGTCTATTATTGGATCTCCGCTTGGTCCGGCAGCTATTGGTGTTTCCTGCTCGTCCCCAGGTTGCACATCTGACTGATTAACGTTAACCTGTATTTCTTCACGGGCAGAGTTGCCCTCCCCGTCCTCAGCCGTTGCCGCCAAAACATGCTTCCCAGTTTCCACGTTGTACAACGGCCATTCCACTTCAAATGGAGGCTCCGTAAAGGATTTCAGCTCTTTACTATCAACCAGGATAGAAACACCTTCTAAATCATACAAAGCATCCACTTCAACTTGAATAATTGGGGCTCCCCTCAATACATCGCCTTCTCCGTGCGAAACAAACTCAATAATAATAGGGGGCCGGGTGGTCACCAGGATCTGGCTTTCTGCTGTGACGCCGTTAACATCAGTGGCTACTGCCTTTAATGCCTTGTCACCATAGTTGGTATCGTCAACGGGAACCTGGGCCTGGTAGGGTGGGCTTGTCACCACTGCGAAGGAAACGCCATCTAAGAAAAATTCCACGGAAGCTGTTCGGAGATCAGGAGTAACTGAAGCCTCAACTAATATTGGATCGCTGAAATGCTCTCTTTCTGCAGGAGACATTATTGAAATTGTGTATGGTTGGGTAGTAAATGAGCTGGTGCTGGAAAATGTTTCTCCCTGGTGGACAAAGGTCACTTTAAATTCTTGTTCAGTGTTATCTGCGGGGAGCTCAGAGGTAAAACGTAAGAGAGTTTGGTTGTGAAGTAAATTAAGTACAGTGGTGAATCCTGTTTCTAATACAGCAGCATCAGGTTTAATCTGAGCGTACCCGCCCGATGCTTCCGCAATTGCCATCAAGTTATCACTGTTAACATCGCCAAAACCTATGGGATAGACGGGCACTCCACTTTCAACTGCTTTCTGAGTGACCGAATCTACATCATGTTCACTGCTGCCGGATTCCTTTCCATCAGTCAGGAATATAACCACTTTACGTTCTGGAACATATTCTAATACTTCAATTGCCTGGTAGACCGCATCATACAATTTTGTGCCTCCACCGGGCGCAAGAGAATCCAGGGCGGTTTCAACTGCGGATTTATCGGCAGTCAGTTCCTGAATGACTTCTACCTCATCTGAAAATGCAATTAGGGCAACTTGATCCTCAGGAGATAATTTGCCAAGAAAAACTTTAGCTGCCTCTACCCCTTGCTCTAATGCTGTTTTGGTGTAGGAAACAGCTTCCATGCTTCCGCTGGTGTCGATAACTAATACAAAAGCCAGCGGCTGTTCAGTGTTGTGAAGGGGGGATACTTCAAAGTCGGTAATTTCCTGCCCCGCCACTTCGAGAGTGAATTTTTCTTTATCCAATCCACTAAGAGGGAACCCCAGTATATCTGAAACCCCTAAGTAGACCTGGACTGTTGGATAAAGGCTGGCATCGATCCATTCAATAGCAAAACGCAATGAGCTCTGTGCAAACACAGAGCTCCAACCTAAAACAAGAGATAGGCACAGCAACAAACCGATCAATCCGCGTTTTCTTAGTCTACCCCGTGGTCCCATATTGGTCTCCTTTGCTCATGTAAAAATGGAGAAAAATGAAATGCGGTTTACACTAATAAAGGTGTTGCAAAACTGTAACAAATCTTGTTTCATTGTAACATGGTTGGGCTTTTTACTCTCATTATGAGACTTAAGGAAATGTTAGGTTTCATTGAGGAAAATCAAGGATAAACAGCGTGATTCTTTCGCTTATCTACGGAGAAGATTCGGCACAGCGGAAACCGGGATTTCCAAACTTACTAAACATAAGACCACTTGCCTTGCCGCGGGTAGAAACACGAATGTTTTGATCAGTATCGTACCAAGAACCACCCCGCAGGCAATGAATACCTCCAGTAGAAGGACGAGGAGGCCCTAGTGGATTATCGTATGAAGAACTTACGTAATAGTCCTCATCAAACCAATCTGCTACCCATTCAGAGACATTACCTGCCATATCAAACAACCCAAAGTCATTGGGCGTGTAGCTGCTCACGGGAGCAGTTTTCTTGTAACCATCATTGTATGTGTTATTTGCCCAGGTTAAGTCACATTTGCTATCACAAAAGTTTACTTTGTCCCCATCGAAGGTGTTTCCCCAAGGATATTCTTTCCCCTCCATCCCTCCGCGTGCAGCCTTTTCCCATTCGGCTTCTGTGGGCAACCGTCTCCCTGCCCACTCGCAATAAGCTTGCGCTCCGTACCAGCTCACTTCCACCACTGGATGATCTTCATATCCATTCTTGGGTTGCCATTTACCATTTTTTTGTACAATACTTACATCCTCATGATCCGCATTCAACCATGTCTCGCCTTCTTCAAGCTTGTTACCTTGCACATTAAGGAATTGAGCGTATTGACTATTGGTCACTTCGTGCTGGTCCATCCAGAAAGGGTCCAAATACACGGAGTGCACCGGTCGCGCAAAAAAAGTGTCGTTGGTGCCCATTAGAAATTCACCTGCGGTGATATAAACTTGAACCATCCCGTCCACGAGGGAGATTTGAGTTGCGCCAATCTCAAGCGCAGGTGCTACGGTTGGGGTTGGTGAGGGAGTCTCAATGGGTACAGGTGTCTCTATAGATAAGTCTACAGAAACGCTTTGTGCACACCGGATCCCTGCAGGATAGCTCGTATTACTTGGAGGATTACTGAGGCGATAGGCGACACGGATGTCGTTGCCATCATAATGCCAAGAACCACCCCTCAAAACACGATATTCGCCTGTAGAGGGACCAGTAGGGTCCTCATACGGGGAGTCTCTGTAATAATCCAAATTATGCCAATCGTAAACCCATTCCCAAACATTTCCCGCCATATCATATAGTCCATACCCATTTGATGCAAATGTTTTTACCGGAATTAATCCTCTCTTGCAAGGACCATATTGAGCCCCATTCCGCGCACCAGCCGTGCAGGTCGGATTTTCATTTCCCCAGGGATACAGATTACCTTCCATCCCCCCTCGAGCTGCCTTTTCCCATTCCGCTTCCGTAGGCAGCCTTCTATGGGTCCATTCACAATATGCACGTGCGCCGTACCAGTTCACCTCCACAACTGGATGATTTTCATAGCCGGAAACTGGCTGCCAAACCCCACTTTTCTTTTCGATCAACACATCCATATCGGTCGAATCCAGCCAGTTTCTCCCTCCTTCCTCCTGGTTGCCCTCGTCATTTAGAAATGAAGCATATTGTGCATTGGTAACTTCATGTTCATCCATCCAGAACCCATCCACATACACGGGGTGGATGGGTTCCTCATTTTTCTCACCATCTTCGCAGCCCATCATAAACTCTCCGGCTGGGATGTACTTCTGCACCATTCCGTCTACAGGGGAAGTTTGCGTAAAACCACCTCCCGGTCTATCAGCTGAGAATAAAACCAGGGATTCGAAAATCCAACCTTTTCTTTCTACGCCATCTTTATTTGTAAAGCGAATGTTCAGTACTTTATTCCCATGCTTATCAATGGTTGGCGTTATATTCAAAATTTCAATGATAGTTCCGGACACTAGAGAGGCCAGAACTTGACTTTCCATGTTCGGCTCACTCCGCACATAAGCACCTGAGTGTTTTTCATTCTCGATTGAACCAATTACTGCATAAATAGGTGTCGCAGTGGCAGATGGCAAAGGTAGAGTGAGAGAAAGGGGTTGTGTTTTCGTCGGAGTTTTTGTAAACGTTGGACTGAGTACCAAATCATTAGTATTGGTTAGCGCGGGTGTATAAGTAAGAGCTGGAATTGCGGCGGATCCCCCTCCCCCGGACAGCAGTATGGCTAGCGCAATAATCAACAATCCTCCTAAACCAATCAAACCACCCCAACGCTGCCACCGTTTTATAGTTTGAACGTTAGCAGGGTGAAGGTTTTTAGGTTCTCGGTAACGGACTGGTTCATGTAATTCCCTCTCTTTCCTAATCGTAGTTTTGCGATCCTGGGTTTTTTCCAAGACAGGTTCTGAGGCAATTTCCCTACCCACCGCCAGCTCCAAGGTGTTCAATAACTCTAGGGGTGTCTGGAAGCGATCGCGTGGTTTCTTCGCTAGGCATTTTAACATCACCTCTTCCAAGCCAGGTGAAATCTCGGTATTGAACTTCCTCGGTGAGGGCGGTGATAGATTGACTTGCTCCCAGCGCACTTTAGCACTGGTGGTCCCGGTCGTAGTAGCTAATTCGCCGGTGAAAGGCCGTTCCCCGCCGGTGAGCATCTCAAACAGCACCACCCCCAGTGCGTAAATATCTGTTTGGGGCACCGGATCCAGCCCCTTAACCTGCTCAGGTGCCATGTAAGCCGGAGTGCCTGCCCCCACCAGAGTTGCTGTGGCAGAATCGGTCATCCGGGCTATGCCAAAGTCGGCTAGCATTGGTCTTCCGCTTTCCGAGAACATGACATTCCCCGGCTTGAGATCACAGTGAATCAGACCTTCACTGTGGGCAAATTGCAATGCACTACATAATGCCCTGATGACTTGTAGGATGACTTCCATGGGCAGCGGTCCCGGCGAATCAAATATTAGGTGCTTCAGGGTCTCTCCCGGGATGTAATCAAGCAATATCAAAGCCTGTCTTCCCTGTTGTTCAAGACCGTAAAAGCGGATAATGTTGGGATGCTGTAACCTGGCCAGGCTGTTGGCTTCTCTCGTAAAGCGGCGCAGGAAAACCTTATCCAGCGCTAGGTCCTCATGCAATAGTTTAAGAGCTAAATAGGTGCTGCGCTTGGTGTCCCAGACTTTGTAGACCTCGGCCATCCCCCCGCGGCCGAGGAATACGTCCACGCGATAGCGGTTGGCGATGGTTTGTCCGATGAGGTTTTGCATCATTCCCCTTTGCTATCAACTAATTTTTCAACGAGTCGATTCTAAATAATAGAAGATCATCTAATAAAAAGAAAATTACGCCATTATGGAATCGATTCAGCGCAACGAAATCCTTGACCCCGCCAAATAGAATCTGGCTTTGCATATTCTCTAGCGGCATTTCTAACACTAAGGTCGCCGTACCACATAGATCCCCCTCGTAATACACGAAGATAACCACCTTCGGGGCCTTTTGGGTTTTCAGTAGGAGATATTTTGTAATATGTCTTGCTGTACCAATCTGACACCCATTCCCGGACATTCCCAGACATATCATATAACCCATATCCATTTGGAGAAAACGACATAATTGTTACTGTTGAGTAATCGCATGAAGAAGATTGAGATCCATTTTCCGAACTAAAATCACAAACGGGGAATTCATTCCCCCAAGGATACAATTCCCCAATTAAGCCGCCCCGTGAAGCTTTTTCCCATTCTGCTTCTGTTGGTAATCGTCGCCCAACCCACTCACAGTAAGCTTCGGCACCATGCCAATTCACGCAACTCACTGGATGATCTTCACCTTTCCCACAAGGATCAGATAAATAATTCTCATTATCCATGAATTCTTTGAATTGTGACAAGGTTACCTCATTTTGATCCATCCAAAAAGCGTCTATCGCGACAGTATGTTGTGGTAACTCATCGCTATGTAGATCTTCACAATTCTTTGTATTTAATCTTATAGAGTTCACATAGCCCAAAATAAAATTTCCAGTACAAAATTCTACAAGCATATTATTTTCCTTCTCGGTTGACCCCATTAAATATTCGCCTTGAGGAATATATAATTGCACCATACCGTCCACTGTAGAAACTTGCGTTGAGCCAATCCCTAACACTGGGGCTAGGGTCTGAGTAGGAGATGGTACAGCTGTGCTCGTTGGTGTATTAGTATTCGTCGGGCTGGGAACTAGTGTGCTGGTTTTCGTTGGTTGTGGGGTCTCCGAAGGTTTTGGCAGTAAAGGGAAATTCCCCCCACCAATAAAGAGGACTGCCAGCACAGCGAGCAAGATCCCTCCTGTCGTAATCCACCCACCCCAACGCTGAAACCAGTTCCTGGTTGGGCTGTGAGAAGAATGAACATTATTTTGTTGAGGATTTGAGAGATTAACTTCAGCAGGTCCTGTTCCTTGCTCCTGTGCTCGTGATGAACGGTCTTTTTTTATTGGGGGTTCCTGTTCTACAACTTGCTCTACAATAGTTTCTGATCTAATCTCCACTCCTACCACATATTCTAAGGCATTAAGCAGGTCCAGAGGTGTCTGGAAGCGATCGCGTGGTTTCTTCTCAAGACACTTCAACACGACTGCTTCCAACTCAGGAGAAATCTCGGGGTTATACTCCTTTAGTGAAGGCGGGTCTAAATTAACCTGCTCCCAGCGCACTTTGGCGCTAGTGGTCCCGGTCGTAGTAGCTGCTTCACCTGTAAACGGACGTTCCCCACCTGCAAGCATCTCAAATAGCGTCACTCCCAGGGAGTAGATATCGGTTTGTGGAACAGGATCCTGTCCCTTGACCTGTTCGGGGGCCATGTAGGCTGGGGTTCCTATACCTACCATGGTGGCTGTAGCCGCGTCCGTCAGTCGAGCAATGCCAAAGTCGGTCACCAGCGGGTTGCCCTTTTCGTCTATCAGCACATTACCTGGTTTCAGGTCGCAGTGCACTGTCCCTGAGCGGTGGGCAAAATGCAGCGCACTGCAAATTCCACTCATATATTCCAGTATCTCTTGAGAATCCATCCCCACTTCCCGGCTTTGAAAGATTTTAGTTCTCAGGCTGCTTCCTGCTATATAATCCATCAATATAAAAGCCAGTAGGTCGTCCTGCTCCAAGCCGTAAAACCGCACGATGTTGGGGTGCTGCAGCCGGTCCAGGCTGGATGCTTCCCTGCGAAAACGCCGCAGGAAAACCACATCCTGGGCTAAGTCTTCCCGCAGCAGTTTTAGAGCTAAATAGGCTGCTCTCTCCAGATCCCAGACTTTGTAGACCTCGGCCATTCCGCCTTGTCCAAGTAACTCATCGACCCTATAGCGCCCAGACAATACTTTACCTATCAGATTCGGCATTCATTTATTCCTCCGACAAACTCAACAATGTCTCGTATTTATCAGCACCAAGACTGCTCAATAATGATATTTTTCTCATTCCATAGAAATTAATGGGGCGGGGTTGGAGTGATCTTCACGCCCCCCTCAAGGATCACAGTTCCCCCGGCTGCCAAGCAGTGATCCGGGGCAATCGCCGGAAGTTCAATCATCCAGCCTGCTTCAACCCACTCGTAGGCGACTGGGTCATAGGCGCAACCACTTTCTTCCGCATCAAGACAGGAAACCAGAGGTGCATATTCTTCAATGAACTCCTGATAAGATATCTCTTTTTTCAAAACATCCCGCAGCAGCAGGAAAAGCGAGTTGGTGGATGGATCAGGTTTTTGATAGCGAACCCGGCAGGGGGCGGCCGGGGGCAGCTTTGGTGGCTCTTCGGTTGTCAAAGGGGTCGGCTCAACGGGTACTTCGCTGGGAAGCGCTGTTGGCAAGGGAGGCACTATAGTTGGAGTCGGCTCTACTGCGCTTACAATGGCAGTAATTTCTTCCGTCACTGCAGTCAGTGTGGGGTCTCCCGATAAAAGACTGGAGCCAAAAGGGGTAAAGAAAAGGACGCCAAGCACCAATAGAAGAACTGCCCCAGCCAGGACAGGTACCAAGACCTTCTTTTTCCTTTCTTCTTTCCTGGGTACTGCTCCCTTGGGTTCAGAAAGCTGCTCTTCTAGGGATGCCAAGCTTACTGCGGGTGGCAATGGTTTTGGCGTACCAACGGGCTCCTTGCCTTCCACACGCTCTCCCATTTCAATAATCAGGGCTGAAATATTGTCGATTCCTCCCTGCCGGTTGGCATAATTGATCAACTTCTTTACATTCTGTTGCGGGGAACCTTTTCCCATCAGGTTCACTAGAAATTCATCACTGGTATACCGGCTGAGACCGTCGCTACAGAGCAATATCTGATCGCCAGGTTTCAGCGGTATGTCCTGAAAGATATCCACCTTAACATCCCTCTCTCCGCCCAGGCTGCGGGTGATTTGGTTTTTCAAGGAGGACTTTTCTGCTTCTTCTGGAGTCAACGTGCCATTACGCAACATTTCTTCTACCAAAGAATGGTCCTCAGAGAGCTGTTGAACTTTTCCACCACTAAGTAGATAGGCTCGGCTGTCACCCACGTTAGCGACTGTCAAGGAATCTTCTCGAATCACCGCCGCTACAAGTGTGGTGGCCATCCTTCGATAGCTGTCGCTTTCTTCCGCGTAGGTATTGATAGCGTTACCTGCTTGTTTAATAAACTGCTCCAGGCGGTTTGTAATTGTTTTCTCTGGATTATGGAAGTATCCATGCATTAAAGATTTGACAGCATACCTGCTTGCCAGATCTCCCCTGGAGGATCTTCCCACCCCATCTGCGACAATATATATACTCCCGCTTTTATCTATCACTTGAGGATTATCAGGTTCATAATAATCTACAAAATCCTCATTGTAGGCCTTTCTCTTTCCTTTATCAACAAGTAGGGCGGTTATCGTCTTAATGGGCATGGATTTACACCTTTCTAAGGGATTTGCTAAAAATTATAACTTGTTTGAACGCCATTTTATTGAAAAACCCTCCAAGATACCGATTGCGCGCAGGCAGGAATAAAAAACCTGGGGATAACATCAGCACCACTGGGTTAAATAATATTGTTGAGAAACAAGGAAATATGGTCAGAAAACCCAGGCTTCAGCTCCACGATCTTCGGCGCACATATGCGGAATTTGAACACAGGGCTGGTGTTTCTATCGAACAGAGCAGCACACTCTTAAGCCATGCAACGAGGGGTCCTTCGAATCCTGAACGCAATCAGGATAATTTTGCATATCCCCCCAAAAAGGTGTATTCCAGGGATATGCAAAATTATCCATTCTCTGCTGAAACGCACTCAAATCAATAATTATGGGGAAAATTTCTGACAGCAAGGGGAAGAGATTGATAGAGAGGCCTTGTCTCATATATCTCTTTTGCCATAAAAACCCGTTCTCCCATAAGATCCTCGCTTAAATAGGCTCCATTAGGGAGTTTTCCGCAGAAAGGTTCGATCATCGATACCTTTCCTCTTTCAAACCGTAATTTTCTGTTCAATTACCCCCGCTGGTCCTATTTAGCAGCAGAGTCATGTCACGAAAAGCCAAGGGCTACAGCTGGGTTGAACCTTTTTGAGGGGATGTGCAAAAAACCCCTATTATGACTGATTTTTCTCTCGTATTTAACTTATGGATATTTGTATTTCTGTAAGAAGTATACTTAAAACAGAAAACACTGTCAAGCAGCGATTTTGCCTTTTTTATTTTTATGGAAAAGGATATTGGAGGAACAAATACAGGGTGATGCCTATGCGCAATTCCCCTAAAATAGTTCAATTTTGAGCCGATCCTACTAAGCAAGGCTGCTGAAAAACCGGTCTCTAGGGCTCCTGGGCCCTCTCATATAATATAACTCAATTAATTCCCTATGAAAGAAGCTTACGAGATTGCTAAAGCTCGATACTGTGTTTGCCCTCCAGTATAAAAATTTAACATCAGTGAGGCTGGTTGAGATCTAAGTCTCTGCTCTGTTTGGTAAACGACTGAAAATATTCTTATTTGCGGAGCGACATCACAAAAAGTCTAGGGCTACTGCTGGATTGAACCTTTTTGAGGGGATGTGCAAAAAACCCCAATTGGCTCTCGCGAATCGACACTGAACTCCGCACCGCACGCCAGACATAGATAGGGAGAATCATTTCCAATACACTTAGACATACCACCTTGGTCCGGGTGATAGGCATATCTCTTGTTTCCCGTTTCATCTATATAGTAGGGATTGCCATCTGACCAGGCCTTAACCGCCTTACTGCAGTAATCGCATAAATATCTCACGGCTTCAGCCATTTATTTGTTCCTTGTCTGTTTTTCTCTTATTAACAGCGGGGGTTAGGGAGTACGTATTACTTAGTTTCAAACCATTGGTTACGATCTGCATAATCAGCATCTGGAGATATGAAACTTTTCTTTTTTTCCAGATCCTCAATATAAATTGGATGAGGACCAGTATATTCTATCCAATCAAAGTGGATAATTCTTGCTATCCAACGGAAAAGTCTAACCTCAACTGAAAGATTTTTGTTATTAGGCATAAGTCTTATCATATGGACAGGTGAATATTCATTACCCGCTCTGAGATAATCAATCTTACAGGGAGATGTGTCACTTTTTCCAAGAAGTCTATCTCGTACAGGGTCAAATGAATGACGGAATATTTCATTCCCTATGACTAAAGCTATAAACTCTAAAGAAACAAGGAGCCAAAAATCATTATTAACTGATATTGACTGATAAACTGGCTTTACTTTTCCAACTAATCTTTTTATGAAAGTCTCTCCAGTAGGAATTTTAATTGGTTCATCTTCACCAGCTTCCGTAAAGATGGATATATATTTAGTAATGGTTTCAGTATCAAAACCACCTCTATTTAGCTTTTTTGACAAGGCGGATAATGCTTCATCTGTATCCAATGTAATTGAGCCGTCTGGTAATTTCCAAGGGATCAATTTTAACGAGCCCCTTTTCATTGAATAACGGGGGCTTGAATGATCTATATCAGTGCCAATATATTCAGATCTCTCAAGGAATTGACTTGCAAAATCTGGAACTACGTCTTTCACTCCTTCAACTGCCAATCGGATCGATATGTCAGTTTTTAAGGATGATACTAATTGAGATCCAAATCTATGATTGCATTGATCACATAACATATAAGCCGCTAAACGACCACCAAGCATCTGAGGGATTATATGCTCTGGATCACCTGGTGGGCGATCAAGACAGACTATGCATTTTTTGTAGTCATACTCTATGATCATTCAAGCCCTAAAAGTAATAATATCTTTATCCACCTAGCGTTAATTATTTTGCAATATTTCTCGCAATATTATATTTGGTCTTTCAATACCTTTCTTTAAATACTCGCTTACTATGTCTTTTGCTTTTCGAATTCCTGGTTCACGCAGGTTTACTAGATTTGATAAAGACTCACGAACTGCTTCAACAGGAAAATCTTGCCATGATCCCTCCAATAACTTCATCCAGAGATCATATGCCTCAAACGGTTGATTTTGACTTATATTAGCTATATTCTCCAATATTAAATATGAGTTGTGATCTTGATCTGCATAAGGTGCAATAGCATGGAGGAAGTTTCGGTTATGATCATTGATTTCATCAACGAACACTGACCAAAAACATAATTGGGAAGCTACTTTTCTTCCATCTTTTGTACTAAGGTCGGAAAGTGAAAGAATATTTGGCCAGAGTTCATAAACCTTCTCCTTCAGAGTCTCACCTTTTTCTTTACGCAATGTCCATATGAACCAAATAAGATGATTTATCTCTTGAAGATTATTTCTAATTATTAGGCATCGAATTAGACTATCTTCTTGTGGATATTTTTCATAATCATTAATATAAGCGACTACAATATTTTGTATAATCTTTTTCCAAACGTGATCACTTAAATTTTTATCATTAAGAGCTTTAATGAAATCCCCATTTTCTTTTAAGCAGCTATATATCTCCTGATATACCGTGTTTACTAATGAGAAACCTTGTATTGCACAAAGCCATCGCTGGTAATTATCTTGGTTGAATATTTTTTTTAAGTTATCAAATACCCATTCTTGAGACATATAAAGAAAATTTGGTATGTAATTTGAAACGAGAGTCGCGAATTCATATTCTGGTTTAGGATTATCTGCAAGTGAAAGTTCTTCATCAAAATAAGGTTGAAAATGTTTCCATGCTTCTAAATGGTCATTGCTATTGGATTTATCAGCAATCCTACAAGAACGAAGAGCCAGGTTTATTAGGGCTTCGAGACAAATACCTCGTGGACTATTTATTGATATAAACACAGCATCGCTATCGTATTTGAAATCAACTCCCAATTCTTTTTCTAGTAGTTGAAGAATTAAAATTTCAGCTTTATGAAGGTATTTTATATCAAATGCATGATCATCTGTTTTTGTTCCAGCTTCGATTAAACGTCCGATAGCACTCACAATCCAATATCGGTTAGCGATAAAATTGTCTCTAGGTTTAGAGTTTTCCGATTCCCAAAAGCGTTCCTGCTTAATTAAATCAATACAAAAGTCAATAAGGTTTGACCAAATATCGTCCCACGGTAATTTTGTTTTTTCATTCCATAAATCTCTGTAGGCTTCAATAATTTCATGGATATAGGCTAAATCGATGTTCGCAAATAAAGAAAGTTCTTGAGAAAAATCTACCGGTGACGCCTTTATTGTTTGGTTGAAAGCTTTTACTAAACCCTCCATGCCAGCCTCAAAATCATCACCTGGATCTTCATATGTATTTAATTCTTCAACTAGTTTGTCCAAGGACAAAGATTGCAGTTCTTCGATGGGAATTGGTGATTTATGGCCAATAAAACCTGCCGTAGTATACATCGTTAAATCTGGATGAACTGGCTCAGTCTTTGCTATTGCTGTATTCTTCTTATATTGACTTAACTCTTCTTCACCATGATCTTTTATAGCAGCAAACCAAATAGCCTTATTGTATGCGGTGGCCCCTTCGCGTAGATTGCCGTCATTATCTGTTCGAGATATTTCATTTATAAGAGATATTAATTTTTGTTTCTGTTCAGTATTAAATTGGGGATAATTTCGGTTCAAAAAATTCCACATTTCGTGTCTGTAGTTGTTTGTAAGGAAATTATCGTTTACCAATTTGTCAATCATGTGAGGAAATAGATAAAAATTCTCATTAACAGCTAATAGAGCAATTCTATGTATTGTTTGATAATCAGAATCAAATAAATTTTCAATGAAGTGGGATGCTTCCAGAGGATTTGCATTTATGTAACCATTTAGAGAATCCCGATATGCTTCTATCATGAGATTTTCGGCGTTATCTTTATAGTTATTCTGTTGGTCCTGACCTATAGATGGATGCCAAATATGGGACCACAAATCATTATTCAAATCGCCTAAGATATACTTTAATCTAGAATCAAAAATCAATACTGATTCTTTCCCAAGCTTCATACCTGCAAGATAAGCAACTTTATTAATAATTCGATTCGCATTATATTTGTCAATTCTCAGTCTTGATTCACGGTTAATCCTACCTGCGAATTCTTTTTCAATAAAATCCACCTGGAATAATTTGTCAATCAATTTTGTTGCGATTTGAAAATTGTGGGAATCGTTTGTGTCGAGTAACTGTGGTAACCACTCCTCACCTAGTTCTTGAGCAACAAGATTGCGATTGTATTTGTCGTCTAACCAATAATCTATAATATCAATATCATCTAAATTAATTGCAGTTGAAGGTATTGAAGAAATAATTTTGGAAAATTGTTGCCATGTTCGGTAGTTGCTGAATCCATTGTCCTTTGCATAATTAGTAATATTAACAAGCAATTCTAAATATTTTGATACATACTCTGAATTCTCTGGAAATTCCAATTCAGATACAGTATTGACGAGATAATCAATAACAGGCCAATACGGGATGGTGAAATATCCTTCTTCATTTGATGGTTTTGGGCGGGGATTTTCTTCTGGATTGAAATAACCTCTTTCAGATATTGAATCAAACCACTTAAGGCCTTTAACTTTTTTAAAGAACAATGGCCTAAGTTCTTCCTTATCATCAACTCTTTTTAATAAATCAATTTCTCTAGCTGATAATTTAGTCATTGCCCAATACCTCATCAATATAATCCACGTCATTTACTAAAGGTGGTTTTCTAACACTGATAAGATTTGCCCAGGATTTTACAATTTTATGTAAACAAAAATAATCTTCATGGTCACGAATAAATCCAAGTAAATGTACACCGAACGATTTCCTGTAATAATTATAGAGATTGTAATAAAGAGGTTCTTGACTTTGGAAAAAACCTTGGAGAGAGAATCTCTTTCTTTCCTTCGAAGAATCAACAGACCCTCTTCTTAATATATGTTCTAGGATTTCGGTTTCTTCCAGTCTATATCCAATAAATAGAATCGTCTTTTTTTTGAACAACTCACTTAAAAATTCCTGGACATTCTCATTATCATAATGAGCAAGATAATCTTTTGTTGTCACTACCATAGTCTCTGGTTTGCTTATTGATCCATGTAAATGGACTACAGTTCCGGGTTCATTTAATAAATATGCATAGAACTTCTCTTTACTAGATATTCTGGCAATTCGAGGAGCTGTTTTGGAGCCATCCAAGTTGTCAAAGAAACGTGGTGCTAAATATTCATCATAATTGGTTGTAACGCAGGGGCAGCCAATGTCATTTATAGCTTTATAAATGGAATCTCCATTATTTTCTACTGTTAACTGATCACGAAGATCAATTTGAATGTTATTTTCCTCTGCAATATCATAGGCTATTGATAATTGTTTTCTTGCATCTAAATCCTTCAATTGGTTAATTTGGGAAAAATTTAGAAGTTCTGCATTTCTAAGTTGTCCAAGAACTTTTAATGCAAGTTCTGACCAAGACGGCAAACCTAATTGCATTGAAGCTCCGGCACCTACAAACAGGACTAGGTCACCATTGAGTGCTGCTTGAACAATTTCATTTGGAGGATCAAAAATTTCTCTTAAATCCGGGGGGTTTACCATTTGATACCTTATTGTGTGAATTGCTAAATATATATTGGTCAGTATTTATAAATAAAGATTTACGGATATATATATTCTAGTTATCTTAATTCCATATCATCAATACCGATAATTACTTCGAGTTCAACTAATCTTATCTCAAGCTATTTGCTGCCAACCGGAATATACCTTTTTGGGGTGATATGCAAAAATACCCAATATATGGACTTGAGAATAGATAGGAAACAATTATTCCACGCCTTCTACGAATTTGATTTCGTCTTCTGTGAGATCATACAAGGAATATACCAAAGCATCAATTTCTACCTCTAGCTTGTGCGTATCTGGTCCGGAGTTAGCACGCTTATGAGCGAGGATTTCATCTACCAATCTAACAATTTCCTTTTCTGTATTTGAATCGGCTCGGATGATAGGTAGTTGCTCTACAAATACTTTTTTAAATTCGTAATACTTACCTCCCCGACTGTAAGCAATATTTCTGAAAATAAAAAAGGTCAGCCTACTATTCAATAACGCAAGTAAATATTTTAGGTTTTCAGTATCCGATGTTAGTATATTCGAGGGCGCATTTATATATGCTTTTTCTTCATCAAGGGCATAAGATGATAATTGCGATAAATTACCCCAAACAATTTTGTCTTTTCCGAATTCTTCGTAATAATTAATTTGATCTTGTGTCTCGAACCATTTGTTCCCTGTTTTCTTACGGGTCCTCAGCTTATTTCCAGCAGGGTCAATATAAGTTCCTCCAGTTTGATTTAATCGTTTCCCAAAACTTTTCAGGTATTCTTTTACACCTGGATAGTTATCAATGTCCAAATTCAATACAGGAAAGGTCGATAGTACCCACTCATCTCTCCGAGAAATTGTGTACCGCTTAATGTCTTTTCCCCTCAGAACAGGTTTGATAATTTCCTCTGCTTGGGGATCTTTGGCAATTATTTCAGCACGTTTTTTCCCATCAATAATGAATGCATCATTATAACCAGTAACAATTCCACGATAAATATCGATATCCCAGTCCTTCAGAGGTACACCTTGTTGTTCTACCTTTTGCTTAATGGCAGCATCGATTTTATGAACAATCAGATAGCGTTCTTCTCCAAAGTTGGTTATAAAATCATCTTTTGGAGAGTTAAGGTATGCAGATAGGTTATCTAATAAGTCTGATTTCGAGCTTAGGTCGGCCACAAGGCAGGATTTCTTTCCTTTTCTTTTCTCAAAAAGAAGAATATTTGTATAAGTAGTGGCTTTTTCGAAAAGAGGTGCATCACCAAAATCAATTAACAATTTCGGGGTAGTTTCTGCGAGAAAATATTTCCGTAATTTTTTACCATAACCCGCCCGCATCCATTTATTGGATGTGATATAACACAAGTTTCCACTCTCGCTCAATATTCGATGTCCTCTTTCGTAAAAGAGCATAAAAATATCGCCCATCCGCGTAAATGTTTCAAATCCCGCTCCCTCATACCGATCAGCTAGCTCACCACCATTTTTTTGTAGTTGAATATAAGGTGGGTTACCGATAACAACATCAAATCCTCCGTTATCCCGAAACACTTCGGAAAAATTGATACGGAAATCAACTGTAACCTGGTAACCCAAGGATTTTTCTGTATTTATAAATACATCTAATAGTTCCTGTTCAATTTTTTCCCGCAATACCAGTTTTTTATCTGGATTGTTCTCGCTGAAAAATTGCTTTTTTAGGGCTTCCAATTTTTCAAGTCCCCTACGCTGATAAGGATAGCCCAGAAGAGAGTCACCAGTCACAATCTTATAATCCAAATTTGGCAAAGGTTTTACCTGACTTAGATCATCTTCATCCACCACTAAAGATAACCATAAACGCAACTTGGCAATATCAACTGCGCCTGGATCGATGTCCACACCGTAGAGACTGTGCTGGATGGCGTGATGTTTGAAAGCATAGGGGGTGCGAGCCCCACCTTGGACCTGCAATGAATCACTGGAGGGGAGCGATAGAAAAGTAGACAGTACCAAGCGGGCACGGACTATCTCCTGCATTATCCCAACCGGAAAAGCGCCAGAACCAATGGCTGGATCGCAAATTCTAATTTCTGAAAGAAGAGAATCTATTGTTTTTGCATGCTTGCGAATACTGTCGGGAATACAATAATCACCAGTCTTTTGATCAATTTTCCTTGTTATTTCAGGCTCCGAATATGCGTCTCTTTCTTTTATAAATCCTCTAATATCTTCGATAGGGATTAGAGGAGGAGCATCATTATTTATAGATGTGTCAAGATAATTGACCAAACTTTCTTGACACATAAAATAAACAATTCCTCGAGGCGTATAAAATGTACCTTTACTTCTGCGATCTTTAATCTCTAATAGGTTCTCAAACACTTTCCCCAACATCTCAGGATCAACAGCAACTTCCTTATCGAGGGGCTCATCCTCTCGGACAGTGAAGTTGTAAAGGTTAAACACATCAAAAACATTCTCAATAATCTTGTTATCCAATTTAATATGCGTATTCTCCCAATCATATCCATTTATTGGCTCGAATAAACCACCATTCAAGAAAGGGACTTTACAATCTAAGGCTGGAAAATAATCATCATTTCGTTCTGTAGCTAATGCTTTATAGAATAAAGATTCAAGGATGTCATCAAAAAAGTTTTCCTCTTTGTTATTCTTAAAGAGATTTGATAAAAACCTCTTGTCCCCCGTTCCCCAAGCCTTATTCTTCGAAACTCCTAACCAGCCCTTTTTCTGTAGGAAGTATAAGAATACTATTTGCCCTAATAGCTTTTTAGCAAAGTTTACAGTTTCAATGTTCTTTTTCTTAAATTCTGTGTTTACCTGATGATTGGAAGCTGCTATTTCATCTAAGTTGTCCTTTATCATTAAGTATAGAGATTTGTAATGACCGAAAAACTCATTCGTAACAGACTCAATATTAAAAGCCTCTTCAATTTGATCTAATGATCGGCTCCCCGCTCGCAATAATAAATCACCTATTTGTTTCTGTGCAGTGTGATTCGGTTCATGCTCGCCAACCAGGAAGGAATAACGTTTCGCTGGAGTAAATTCTTCTTTGACCTTTACCTTCCCTTTATCGGTAACCTCGGTTCTGTAAACAAGTTTGACGAAAGAAAATCGCCAATCATCAGGATCTTCGGTAATATACGCAGCCAGCACAGCATCCTTGCTGCGCTTCTTCAAATAATGGGCCATCAAATTTCTTTGTCGTGTCCGTGCGCGATCCAGAGACAATTTGTTTTTCAATTTGACCACAACCACATCAATGGATTCTCCATTGGGATCAACATAAGTTCCTAGTCTCGTATAGCTGTGAACGTGTTCCCTAAATCCAAGCGGAAGTTGATCATTAGATAACACCACAGGTGAGGAATCCTGCAGTTCTGGTAAAAGATTCCGGACAAAGGGAATAAACCTTTCTTCAGAAAACGGCAGTGTAAATGTTTTCTCAACTAACTTCTTAGCTTCTTGCTGATTCATTTAGGCACCTTTGACAAATAAACCGACAGGATGATTTCACTTGGAAGATCCCGTTTTTCCTGAATTAATTTATTCTCTTTGAGGAAATTTCCTGGTATCCCTTTTCTAAGTTTACTCAACAATGCCAAGGGATCAATTACCGTCTCAATCTGTCTTTTCGCCCTTTGGACAACTTTGTATGGAATCCTTCCCTCCTCTAAAGCAATCCTGACGCTTCGAATAAACTCGTCGTCGTCTTCAGTGTATTTCTGGCAGTTTCTTATTTCAGGCGTTTTCAATCGCATAATTATATAGGCAAGATTGGATTGGCCGCCCTTATCCTTGGCGTCATCATCGTCTTCGTTTAGCAATGTCTCGAAGGCGTTTTTATTAACGTCTAGGAGATCATAATAGTCTCTTGGGATTGGAATCTTCTTTTCGTTTTCATCACTACGTATTAAATCCATCGCATTCAGGAATGTCACTTCTCGGCAGTCCGAGTTAAACGATATGAAGAATTTTTTTAATGCACCTTTTCTAATAAATGTAACCAACGATTCTTTTTCCAGGATTTCGGTTTCTTTACCGGTCCGGGCTTTTTTGGGCAACCGTTTTACCCTTTCAAACAGGTCAGGGGTTTCATCTCGTATCTCTCGAATTATCTGTAAGTACTCCAGTTCAGATCTCTCGTCTGTCTCCCCTGTATAACTATCTACATTCTGCAAACGTTTATATAACCTATCTCCAAATATTTCGTATGAGTCAACCTCTTCCTCTTCTGTTAAATATTTAGCATCCTCTCCCAACAAGCTGTGGAACGCCTGGATTTTTGCTTTTATATTATCCTCCAAGCCGATTTCACTCTCTGCCTTTTCTGTTGGAAAATAATTAAAAATGTGAATCGTTTTGAATTCCGTCCCAACACGATTGACGCGTCCAACACGCTGTAATACCCGCGTTGGGTTCCATGGCAAATCATAATTAATAACAAGGTTGGATCTGTGCAGGTTCACCCCTTCGGCCAGAACGTCCGTGGTAATTAATATCCTAATTTCTTCCTTGGGGGATTCATACATCGGATCAAAGTTTTCACGAACGATCTGTTTTGCGTAACCAGGATGAATACTATTTTTTTCATACAACCCCCCTCCCCCATGGATATAGAGGATCTCTTTTTCATTAAACTGGCCTGTTAGCTTACTATAAAGATATTCGCCTGTTTCACCGGCTTCAGTAAAAATGATCAGTTTGTTTCCGGATAGATACGGATTATTCTTCAACTGGTCAATAAAAGAAACTAGTTTGGGGTCATCGTTTATGTCTCGCCAGAGGTGTTGAATTTCTTTAATAAAAGATAAGTCGTTTTCAAGAAGATCCCTATAGCCGTCTTCAAAATCACCTGATTTGATCTTGATTGCCTCTTCTTGCTCAACTAATCTCATCAATTCGTCTTCTCTATCTTGGTCCAGATAATCAAATACATTTACTTTCTTACTGATATATACTGTACCTTCATCAAACATCTCAATAAAACGCGAGTAGGATTCTACAAACCTGCCAACTGTCTTCTTAAAAGCATAAAAGGAGCTTTCTAGTCTTTTGACTAACAGGATCTTCATAAAAGCCCGGACATTCTTCTGCTGCTGCTCCTCAAGCGGCGTCAGATTTCTTTCTAGATATAAAAATGGGGTATACCTCGAGTACACGAATCGCTGCAGCAAAGCAATTGTCCTATCAAATACGTATCCAATTTCATCCCCCAGATCGTAGGTTAAGCAATGAGGTTTATGTATTTCAGGGAAAAACAATCCTCGCTCCTGAATATCCTTTTGAAAGAAATTTACTATTTCACTACGGGTCCTTCGGACCATAACGTACTTTAGAATTTCTTCCCGGATTTCAGATGAAACTATCCCAAGTTCCTCCAAGTATTCGGGTGTGCTTTTTTCATACACTTTCAATCTTCGTTTGAGTCTCTTGAAGTATCGATCTAGATCTGAAACGCCAGGAATTAGGCTTTTCTTAGGGACCTGGAAAAGTTTTAACTGACTGAGAATATCATCAATATCGTTATTAAATGGCGTTGCCGTTATAAGGATCACTTTCTTGCCAACACATATTTCAGCCAATTGTGCATATGTCTGAGTTTGCTGATTTCTAAAACGGTGGGCTTCGTCAATAAAGATGTACTGATATTTTTCAATATCCTTCTCAACCAACTGATCTATCTTTCCGATGGATTCTACTTTGTATCGAACAACACCAAAATCCCTAAGGGTCTCTTCCCAATAATCCATTAAGGGTGGAGGGCATATAATCAGCTTTTTTCCGTCCAGTAGTTTTGCAAGAAGAGCTGAGATATAAGTTTTTCCCAGGCCCACAACATCGGATAAAAATACCCCGTTATATGCCTGCAAAATTTTATAAGCGGACAGAGTTGCTTGCTTTTGGTATTCGAGCTCTAAAAACCCTTCAGGCATTTCTGCCTCAAAGGTCTGGTCAAGATTAATGTCTTCTTTAAAATATTCGTATAGTGTTTTGAGATAGAGCAGATATGGCTGCAGCTTATCATTCAGCCAGGTACGGGACTGGACTGTTTCTACATAATCCTCGCTGACGTCAACGGCTTCTTTCCATAATTGTTCAAATTGCTTTAGCGCGTACTTTACATCATAAGAATCTTTTAATTCAACATTAAATTCATACTGACCAACTAAACCTGAATATGAAAAATTTGAAGAGCCCGTAATTACGCTGCCATACTCTTTGTCATCTTCTTTGTAGCGGCTTATATAAACTTTGGCATGAATCTTATGGCTGGGGTGTGCCTTGATCTGGATTTTTCCTGATATCAGGTAATCAATAAATTTTTGTATACCTATCTCTACTTCTGAAGTGTCTGCCGTTTGGTCGATTTCATCCACAATGGTGTCCGAGAACAATTCTCTGGTTTCTTTGAAGGAAAAATCATATTCCATTTGATAGGTAGCATCATCGATTATCTCAAAAGCTTGTCTATCTATCCCCAGTCCAACCAGTATCCTGATTTCTTCTATCTCTTCAAATTCCGGGTAGAGTTGATTAAAACCAGAGGTCTGAAAATAACCAACCAGGACATCGAAAAATTGCACGTCCTGTAATGTTTTCTTAAAGCGATCCACTAATGCTTTACCTGGTTCGTTAGTAAAGAATTTCGTATCTGTACCGGTCATTTCTTCCCTCGATAATTAATCAGTTGGTATTCAATCTACATAATTATTATTTCCATATATTAGTATAAGGGGAAAACTGTCCTTTATACAACTGTTTAGCAAAGGACAATGATGAGTTTATAAGAGCAGTGATTATCGCTCAGGAAATTATTTCTTGATCACCTCGAAACTCTTGAGAAAAAGCAAACACCTTCTTGGAATATTGATTTTTAGTCAGTTGTTTCGGGTAGTTAACGTGCCAGCTACGATCAGACTCTCGTTAAGGACAGCCTGTTTTTCTGAAACATACATCAATTCCATAGACATGAATTGTTGTGTAAAATAAATTTCAAAGGTAACATCGATATATTATTGATTTTTTCGAATTTCGAACCTTTCAATTTCATCAAATGAGCATTCTGTTGGAATCCGTAAGAAATACGTAAATGACATGTGCTCCCGCACATTCCGGAATGGAATTTTTGTACAAAATACTATTGAAGGCTTAACTTTTCTTTCAAATGTTCTCGAATTTCTTTTTCTCTTTCAATCACAAAATTATCAAAATCATCTTGTCTTAAATATTCATATGCATTATCTGAAATGAAATGCTCCTGTAATAGGCTCTTTACTTTTGATTCATCCCCATGTTTCTTAATCATTTTACTGATGTATTCCGAAGGGCTTGAAGATGAAATCTTATTGTTTGTTTCATCAAGAAGTAAAGTGCGATTAGCTATAGAATCCTTGTAATTACTAAACGTTTTACTCTTGGAAGAATCGAGACCTTTTACTCCGCTTGGAAATATATGGTGATCATTTATGCTCTCGTGTGAATATTCTGCTGAACCTACAATCTGACCTTTATGGAAATCTTTTGCATCATTCAGTGCCAGCATACACAGGATTGCATTATATCGAGCAGATCCTTTCTTTGTGGTTTTAAAATCAATGTTTTCTACATAATCTAAGGTTACTCTATTTATCCTTTCAATTGTTTTGTGTGATTCCAGCCATTCTTTCCAATCACGGAAATCTTTTGCCATTACGGTATCAGATGATCCACTGTAATCTTCTGTAAATATGGCTGACCAATACCATTTCTGTAAATTCTCTGAAAATTCAATATCGTCTACATCTCCATCAAACTCCCACAATATTGCTGCTAATACAGGAATAATTGTTGAGTTTGGAACATAATCACGTTTTATGGCTCCAAAATCTGAAAACCCTGTATTCATTATTAGCTTTCTGGCCTTCTCAGAATAATTACAAGAATTCTGCCAGAGTTTCTTGAATTCTGAAGAATCTTGAACTAATATTTGTTGGTATTTTTGTCTATTTTCATCTTTTCGAGTTGTTTCTTGTCCAGGTATCAAATTGAACAGGTACTTAGCTGAACAGTAATTTTGTTTATGCAAAGAAATGACCTTTAACAAATACTCATTCATTCCAGAATCAATATTTTTCAAGATGTCGTTGTCAAAATTATCCCAAAGATCTTTTCGTAGTTTTATATCTTTTGGATATAGAAAAGCATTCATCAAATCGAACGTTGATAATTTCATGCCTTTAGAGTTCACGCGGGCAAAAATATTGCATATGTCGTGTAAATCCCGGTCACTACTCAACGGATAATAAACAAATGAATAATTAAGTATGCTACTAAACACTTGATATACTTTCAAGGAAGTAGTTCCAGTTGGTAGTTTCTCCTTATTCAACTCAATATAATTGTCCAACCAGATAGCAAATTCTACAGAATCCAAATAGTCTTGATTTGAATTTGTCGGATCTTTTGCAGACAGCACTGCCAGGGGAACAATACCTGTTCTTGCCCAAACATCTTTGTCCCTTATTAATCGGTCCCAGGGTTGATGATGTGTAGTAAAGTATTTATAAGAGATTGATTCGTCTTTATCATCGTTTAATACTTTCGTTACATCAATATAGAAAACGTAAAACGAGTTTCTTTTTGGAAACAATTTTGCTGGATTGTTTATAGAATAATACAATGAAGCTAATCTTTGTTGACCATCGAGTATTGCGACAGTAGGAGTTTTTTTTCCTTTCGCACCCCAAACCGGATCCCACTCCTCTTTTTTTGCTTGCTCCTGATCTAATTCCCAAAACAGTAATAGGCCAGCAAAATAATCTTGCAGAATTGATTCTATGAGATCACATACCATGCCGGGGGTCCACTCAAATCCCCGTTGAAAATAAGGTATAGCAAATGATCCGTCATCGACTTTTTTAAGTAAAGCTTTAACTTTTTCGGTTCCGGGATTTTCTGACATATTTTTTCTCTTTGATCGTAGTGTATTGATTTCTTTTCGCACAAATAGAGCAAATCAATTTGAATAAAGTTTTACTTTATATTGCTAAGTGTCAAAGTGTTGAAATTTGTCAACTAAGCGACCATTATTGTGATTTAGATTGCTTTGTCCTTTTGCTATTCATTGAGTATTAATGTAATTATCTTTGAGTAGGGCGTCGCGGAGCTCAATCGCGGATTTAGCAATTTTCGGCCATTTAGGGCCGCCAAAGTGTATTATGTCGCTTGGTGATTTCCAGTTTCCATCGTTGAAAGCAATATGTATATCCTCAAGTGACAGGCCTGATATAGCTTTATAGGGCTCAATAATTTTATTTGGATCATTGATGATTTTAGTTTCAATAAATACTTCTTTGCTAAACTCTTTCTTTTATCTGTGAAGAAATCGTATTCGGCTATGCGTTTTTTATATATGTTTCCGTGATTTGATTCCTTAAGAACCCCAATTCCCCTGTATAAGAATTGCTGTCCAATAATGGTTGTGATAAGGACTCTTATCTCAACTTAGTTACTATTATACAGATAAAGGGGATCGAAAACTGGCGGATAACGGCTTGTTCTCCCCTTCCCTTCTCCCAAGATATTCCTTTTTGATCTCTTGCTATGACCCAGTTTGGTTTTTAAAGAAGTAAAACAATAAGCGGGGCGGACCAGGCGAGCAAAGAAAGAAAAAAAGAGGATTTCTAGCCATATATTTACGCTCGAAAATGGGAGATTCCCATCTATGGAGAATATATTCTAAATCGCAGTTTGATTCGAGTCCAATACCGCCCAGGGGGTTGAACTCGAACCTTAACTTAAAACAAAAAAGACTAGATTATTGACTTTTAGGAACCCCTTACATGCCAAGGGCTCCTATTCTGTCTCTTAACCTGTCTCTGCTTGGCCGGCGGCTCAGCATTCGGAAAAGACTCCCCCACCCTTTCCCGTTCTAATACGAAACAGGTATGGTTGCGATAAGAGTTCCTATCGAAAGCTTTATCAAAACCGAACCACGAGTATAGTGAAGAAAAACATCCAGGTATATCAGTTAATGGGTATTTTTGCATAACCCTGGAATATACCTTTTTGGCTGGATATGCAAAATTACCCTTAATGGAATTTTGCAACATTTCCATCAAGGTTCTGCTCTGGATCAGATTCTTTTTCCATTGCTGCTTGTCAGCGCTGTACTCCCCCGCCCTCTTTCTCATAGCGGCATGCTTGAAGCTCCATCCCTCACATTTCATATGGTTCTAAACACAAGCACAAAACCGGACAGGGTTGATCCTGGAGGAATGAATGCTTCCTGGTGATTTTTCCGCTGCGGTAATAATCTAATGTTATAGTACTCATAAGCCAATATCAAAGGATGCTCATCGTGAACGAAATGAAATGGACATGGTTGTTTGTACTGCTGCTGCTCATCTTGAGCCCGGGCTGTGCGACCAGGGAAAATGGAAGCCCGCTGCCCGATTCGCCAGTTGACACAGAATTGGATGGAGAATGGGGCGGCTTCCTGTTTGGCGAAGCTGCCCAGTGGCCAGAGTATATTCCCGAGGATATCCCTCCCCTGCAGGGAACTATTGATACCGTCATGCCCGGCGGATCTCACATCAGAATGTTCTATTCAAATGTGTCGGATGAAATGATTGAGGATTACCTTAAGTTATTGGTCCAGGAAGGGTTCGACCTTGAATACAGAATCCTGGTGCAGGAAGGGTTCCCAGACAATTCTGAGGAGCGGCGCCAGCGCGGGGAGTATGACGATATAGTCATCACCAAGGGTGAATACCACATGTCCCTTTCCCATTATGAGGGCTCTGCCACATACGATGTGTACACATCAGGATTTCAGGAAGAAGCCAGGGAAGCAACGGCTCTAAAATGGCCTGGGGACCTTATGGATATACTTCCTCCCCCCGAACGCTGTGAGCTGGCGTCGATCGATCCTGATGGGAGCTCAGGCTACCATATATCCTGCAAGAGAGAAGACGCGGATGTGGATCAAGACTATTTGGAGCTGCTGCTCTCATCTGGGTTTCAGATCGAGGAGGAGTTCCTCGGCAGCGAGAATGAAGTATCTCTCCACCGGCTTCGCCGTGAGGATCTTGTTGTGGAACTCAGTTATCTCTTCGATCCGTTCTTTACCCTATGCGTATTGGAGGATCCCCTTCCCTCCTGGCCAGAAGTATTTGGTGATAGCCTTCCAATACCATCAAGGTGTGAATTGGCCAATATCATTCCAACGCTAGATGACGGGGATTCCCACGCCTCCTGCCAGCCAGCTGATCAAGAAGTTCTTACTGACTATATTCAAGCACTGGTGGAATTGGGTTTTGTAGAGAGTCATAGATGGGAAAACAACGCTGGAGAGATAATGATCATCGATTTGGAAAACAACCAGCTTGCGGTGAGCATTATGGTCAACTCGCCAACTTCAATAGGAATACAGGTGTCCGAACAGGAATAAAACCGGATGATTGAGGGCGCGGGCAGTGTCCCCTTAAACGCAAATAAGGCTTATTCATTGACCTGTCAAACCTCTCCTTCCTGTTCCCCACGAAACTGAAGCCAGGAGAGGACCATCTTTTCAGATGCTCCTCTCCTTTGGTTATCCTTATCACACACCTCCTACCATAACAGCTGCAGTAAACCGTATCTTGATTCCTAGAAAGGAATCACTGGTTAGGCCGCCGGTGATATCTGATACCTCTGCCGGAATCTGCCCTTTTCCCAAGCTGTCAAGTCCCCTGGCAAGCTCTTCAGCTGTGTCTCTGTCAAGGTAGCCAACTTTGTTTCCCTCTTCTGTCATGACTGCAATTGCGTTGGGGTCGTAAACATTTTCTGGCTCACGTACCAGAACAAGCCTGTCCCCTACCCTCAACTGCGATATCGTAAATTGATGATCATCGAAGGTCACACCAACCACGGCAATGAATCTAAATGGTTTTTCTGTGAACATAAACTCCTCCCTTAGAATAGTTCTGGCTCACCTCGCCGGCGCAGTATTTCATCCATTGCCAGTGGTCTAATTTCCGGTTCATTCTCCCAACCTTCAAAGTAGATCTCTTCGTTTTTCTGGATGATCCCTTCAAAACCCGTCAACATCAGGCCGGTATAGTGCATGTCTACAGCTTCCTGCAGGTCATGTACCTGGATTTCTTTTTCAATCCAGACAGTGCGCTGTTCCTCCTTCTCAATGATATGCCCACAGCTATCGCATTCGTCCTTGAAACAGACAGCGACTACTGCAGTTCCTTTGATTTTTACGATCATTTTTTCTCCTTTGGTTGAGATAACTAATTTCCTACTTTCAGCTCAGCTTTTGCTTCTTCCTCCTCTAATTTCACCTCTTCTACTTCTTCCTCTTCCCCTGAGATGAGCGATGCGGCCAGGGCCTGAAGTGCCTCAGTGTCCTCTTCCGGTACATGGCTCGCCTGCCAGTATTTTTCAAGAAGCTCTGCTGGTGACAGATCTCCTACTGTTTGGTCCTGGGGAAGACGGATCCGCTCATCCATCTGTGGACGTTTCACAAAATGGAATTCAAAGGCACCTGAGGCATGTTCACGAATGGTTTTTTCGTCGATGAGAGGTGACCAGGCCCGGGGATATTCCAGGACCAACCGGACAACAGCGTCCTTCATGATGTCACGCTCTGGCAAGGTCCGCGTGATCTGATCAGTTATATCCTCTTGGGAAGTAAGCTCGAGGGAGCAATCATGGAATGGCCGGATATCCTTCAGTTTGCGCCAATCCAGATCCGTTTTTCCTTTCCCAACATCAGCCAGGACAAAGAACTTATCATCCTTTACCTCACCAAAGTCCACCCTCTCAATGGATCCAGAATAGATCACGGGGGGATGGCTTCCTTCATTCAGGTTCTGTGATTTGTGGATATGGCCCATAGCAACATAATCCAACCGAGGATCGACCACCATGGATTTGGGAAGGACAAAATCCTTGCCCAGCAAGACCGTCCGCTCTCCCCCATACACTGCTCCTTCTATAGAAGCATGAGCTGTCAGGATAGTGGGTAAAGCTGGATCAGCCCCATCAAGCCACTTTTCAAGCACGTTAGATAGGCGCTTTTCCATCTCTTCATACAGCTGCCCCAGATCCCGGGTTTGAAAGTCCAGATAAGCCATCAGTCCCGATCGGGATACCCAGGGAACAGCCAGCAACTGAAGAGCCAGCTCCTTTCCAGGAACACAGAGGGGTTTCAATTCCTCTGGGCCTAGAAACATCGGTTTATCCACAACCAAGACATGGGGAACACTCAGCGTGCTGAATTCTTCCAGGGCATGAGCTCTGGCCACTGAAGGGGAAACATCATGATTCCCAACAAGTAAGATGGTTGGTATCTGTGCCTTGGACAGGCGCATGATCCTTTTCCCCCACTCTCTTTGGAAGGTTGGTGCAGGGTCCCGGTTTTTGTAGGCATCCCCAGCAAAGATCACGCAGTCCACCTGTTCGCGGGTGGCTGTATCCACGATCTCGTCCAGAGATTTTAGAAAGTCCATTACGCGCAGGGGCAGGCCTGTATCGGGGTCTTGCCGGCCGTAGTTGGCCATGTCGATATGCGCATCAGCAAAATGCAGTATCTTAACCATCAGTTTCCTCCTGGAAAGTAAATCTGATTCTCTTCCCTAGTTCCACCTGGAAACCAGGCACTCACGTCCATGTGGGCAAACTCCTGGGTGAAATCAACCTTCATAGGCTTTTCCGAGATCTTCGCTGCCCTTCCCGCCAGGTCCAGCACCCGGCTGGCTCGCATATGAGCCAGGATGTAATGCGTGCTGATCACGATCCTGTTTTTGTTCTTGGTCACAGCGACCCGGATGCTTCCCCCAGTTCCCTGGCTAGAAAAGATTTGCCCTCCAAACACTTCCAATGGGGGCTCTTCATAGAGATTGTTCTCTTCGACATATTTTTGAATAGAAGGATCTTTCAGGGGAGCTGCAAATTCAAGTGTTATGTTCATATTGGCTCCTTTTCTAGAAAAAGCTCCTCTCTGTTGAGAGGAGCTTTCATTGATTGTTGAATAGATATGAATATCCCACTACCCTCCCACAAAGACTCTTTTCAGGAAGGATTGGGACGCGCTGGCAAATCTCCTTATTCTATTTGAGTTGATCTGTTCCAGATCTTCCTTCCAGTGCCGCATGATATCCCGACCAGCATCTGCAGCTTTTTCTCTGGTTGGGTAGCTTTCCCGGCCCACAAATATTCCCCGGATCCTGGGATGATAGTTATGGACAAGTCTTTTATCCTTTACCTGGGTGATGCGCCCCACTGTCACGTGGCCACCAAGCATGAATTCGATTTTTTCTTTCTTGGTGCCAAACGAATTCAGTATCCGCAAGTTCTTCTTATTGGTCATTTTTTCTCCTTAGTTTGCATGGCTTTTCTTTTCCATTCGCAAGGGCAGGCTAGAATGGGATATCATCCTCGTCTGGATCCTCTCCTCCATTGGGCGATCTCCCCAGCATAAGCATGTCCCGGACCACAACCTTGGTGAAATACTTGGTTTCGCCGTTCTTCTTATACTTTTCTGTTTTCAACCGTCCTTCGATATAAACTTGGGAGCCTTTCTGCAGATAACTCTCTACAATATTTGCCAGCATTTCCCAGGCTTCCACGTTTACCCATTGGGTTTCTTCAATGGTTTTGCCATCCTGGTCCTTATAGGACCGATTGACAGCCATTGAAAAGCTGGCCACCTTCTTTTCTTTTGGCGTGATACGAATCTCCGGGTCTTTTCCCAGGTTCCCTATGAGCTGCACTTTGTTCAGTCCTAACATTGCTATTCTCCTTTTTGGTAGTTATTCAATAGAAAGAGCCCCCTTGTATATTAGGGAGCTCAGATGCTCTTTGTTTGAGTGGTATCTAGCGGCTGATGTGTCCTATGTGTGAACCGCTCTCTCTTCGGCTAGTTTGTGAGCAATCATTTCGGATATTGTTGAAGCCCAAACCGTTGTGTTGATGAAGGTGATCCCAAGACGGGAGATGACAGCTGCACCACCACCAAATCCATCAATCCGCGGCTTGCTGCAGTCGTTGGCCCACTCGATGACAATTACATCGTCTCGATCGAACTTGACCAGGAATCGTTTCATGAATTCACTCAGGGCATTTACCGAGGAGTATTCGTCCCCGTATGAATAAAACCAGGCCTCGATAACAGCAGGTCTTAGATCTCGGAATTCTACATTGATAGGTTCGTAATTATCTTCTTTGACCAGCTGCTCACTGAGGATCAGAAACCGCTCGATCCAATGTTTTTCGGATTCACTTATGTTCATAATAAAGCTGAAATTTGTGTAGTAATTTGCCATAAATCAAACCTCCTTTTTTGTAGGTTCTAAATTGAACAGTGGGAGTCCCTGGATTTGCAGGTCGGGTTCCTTTTTAGGCCCCGGAACATCCAATAAGGGAAGCCCAGGAGTTTGAATGGTGGGTTCAATTTCAAGTTTTTTCAACTTTGAAGAAATGGTGGAAGAGTTCCAGTTGACCATGCCGTGCAACACAAAATTGATCTTTGCCATTTGCACACAGCGCTCATCAATATCCTGGCCAAAGAACTCAATGAGCCCGTTCTCAACTACCCACCGGTCACACTCGGCAGCCATAGCTATCAACATTCGTCCACTGCCCAGCGCTGGATCACATACAGTGACCGGATCATAGTAAGGCAACGCTGCCGGCAATACTTTTTGCAGGAAGTAGTCCTGGGCCACTAGTGAATCCTCTTCGGGTTGAAGGCACATACTGGCCAGCAGGAGCGCCTGTCCTGCGATATTATCCGGGTGTGTCAGCGCTTCTTTGAGACGCTGGTGGACCATCGGCATTGGATCGTTCATCTTGGCCATCATGGCACAAATAGGAAGAGGTGTAAAATATTGTCCCGCCCACTTGTTTGCCATGCTCATTAGCTCATAGGTAGCGCCGAGAACGTCCCCATATCCTTCTGTGGTCGAGTTCAACAGGATCGCGAACCCTTCGGAGAATCGCTCCATCCCCTTCTGTTTATATTTCTCAGTCCAATCAGCAAACTTCTGCTGCACTTCCGGACTGTCTTCGGCCAGTCGTCCATGATCCATGGCGGACTTCAGGTGTTCCGGAAGTGATCGGAGTGAGATCCAAACCATTTCCAGAAAATCATCCCACACGCGCCAGGCTGACCCGGTGTAATACAAAGGCTGCAGGACTTTTTCTAACTTTCCGGCATATCGGGCCTGGTCTGTGTATTTACCTTGCATCTTCGACCATTCCTTGATAACGGGCATGCATCAATTTACCTGAGGCAGTTCGCCCCTGGGTGGCAACAAACACCTTGAAGTTGCCTTTGCTGACTTTGGCCATGATTTCCTTTTGGGAGGTCAAATCAAAGCCCGAGCCTACTTTCCCAACAGACACCAGTTCACCGTTGGTCTCTTCTGCAACTTCAATGGATCCAAACTGGCGGTTCTCTGATGTGGTGGGCGTGACTCCAGTGCAGACCAGCTGCAGGATTTGGATGTATTTCGTTCGGACCATTGGATATGCTTTTGAGTTTTTACCGCCGGTGTATATGCATCTGCTGTCAATCCAGACTTCTCCCTCCCGCCCTTCGGTAAGCTGTTTCTCAACCAGGGCTTTCTTTTCTTCTGTTGTTCTTGCTGTCGGACAGATCTCAAAATTATCCGGGTGGGGTAACCAAACCACTTTTTCCAAGAACTGTATTCGCCTGCTTTCAGGCTCGTCGGTCAGGCTAACCCCGGCAAAATACAGGAGTTTGAAGGCAGTGTAGATAGCTCGAACATCTGCCTTGGGCTGATTGCCGCGAACGTTCCATTCTGCAGCCTGGGCCGCTGTTCTGTGTTCCTTGCCATCGAAGGAGCGGTACCACAGCTCCCCATCCAGGATAAGTGGGCTGAGCCTTTTTGCAGCATCTTTGAAGTAGTTGACTAACTCGTTATCGGAGATCTCCACAAGGTTCATATTTCGGGTCTGGAACCATACTTTCTCCGGAGTCGCTATCACGACAGAGCGGTGCCCGTCACGCTTCGGTTGGCCGAAATAGTTTTCATTTTTGATGTAGAAATCCCGATCCTCAGGTGCATCAACAGCCTGCATGGTGTGAATTTTGCCAGGCTGCAGGTGATCAGGCAGGTCATCAATCACCGGGAGTTCCTTTGCTTTAGAGCCAGTAGCGCTGGATACAGCCGCGAGTGATGTATCGCCGGCATCTGTTGGCGACGATCCAAAGGTAAGTTCGTAAGCTTTGACCCAAAAGGCCATTGCCATCTCACCGGCGCCTTTAGCTTGGGCACACAGAGCCAGGTCAATTACCTTAGGCGCTGCGATATTGTTGCCGTATCGCGCCAGGTAAGCTCGTGCCCCGTCTGCCCCCTGGGAATCAAGGCCCTGGACTACAACGCGTGTCTCCCAGCGCTTGTTGATCGAGCTAGATACTTTAATGATCCCGTCTTTGCTCTTTTTGGCGACTTGTTCATCGATAAAAGATTGAAGTTCCATTTGTTACCTCCAGGTTTGGTTTTTAGGGTTTGTTTGGACCTTTCAGATTCTGGTTGTGGAGCCGCTTGACTATCTCGGTTGCCCCTTTTTTATTGTTTTGTAGGATTACAAGGAGCTCTTCTGCTTCCTCGTCCGGGATCCCGCAGAAACGGGATAACACCCGGGCACTCAAGCGGGAGTGAAAGTTATTTATAGGGGAATCTATGAAGTCTTCTGGCCATAGCTGGCGGCCAAGTCGAAGCTCCACACAGTTGATACACAACATCCCAACGAGGTCCGGAACAGCCTCCTTCCAAACCTCACCCGTCAGCATGTAGTATTCCTCGGTGTGTGATGTATTGACTCCACAATCCAGACACATGAAATTTTCCCAGATGTCTTCTTCGTCATAATCTTCTTCGTACATATTCAGTTACCTCCTTTTCTATTTGAGATTTATTGAAGAGAAACTACAGAACCAGTTGGTGTCTTTTCGACAACAAGCTGGGATGAGAAGATATCCTTGAGCGCGTCAATGTGGGTGATCACCAGGATCAGCTTGTAGTCATCCTGAACGAGAGTGATGGCTTCTGTTAGCCGCTGCCGGCCAATTTCATCTTGACTGCCAAACCCTTCGTCGATGACCAGGGTCTGCAATCGTGCACCAGCTCGCTGAGCAAGAACATGGGAGAGTGCTAAGCGGATGGCAAAATTGATCCGGAAGGATTCTCCCCCTGAAAACATCTCGTAATCCCGCACCCCTGCCCTATCCTGGATCTGGATATCGAGGGTCTCTTTTAGATCTGTCCTCTTTTTATCGGCGTATTCCCGCTGCGTGATAAAGCGGATCGACATGCCTCCGCCGCTAAGGCGGTCAAGGATCTCATTGGCTTTCAGCTCGATCATCGGCAAAGCCTGTTCGATGAGCAAAGCCGGCACACCATTCTTACCAAAAGCCTCTTCTAGCTGCTTGTGCAGTCGAACTTTTTCGCGGTTGGCGCTGAGCTTTGTGTCCAGTTCAGTTAGCCTAGTTTTCTGGGACTCGAGGATTGAGACTTTCTGCTGAGCTGCACCTACCTGGCGCTGCAAGACGTTCTCCTTTTCTTTGAGTTCCAGGAGTTCTGTCTCCGCTTCTGATAGATCTGGTGCATCCTTGTTCATCTCGTCCAGTTCCTGGCTGCAGTCTTTCTGCTCTTTGGCCAGCGCGTCAAGTTGGTTTCGTTCGGACTCTATGGCATCGGTGATATCGGCGATATCCCGTTCCAGTGGAACCAGAGCGGCCCGGGCTTTTTCGATCTCCTGAAGCTTCACCTGGTTACTTTCTCCCTCTTCTACAGACTGGCGGATCCGGTCATGTTCCTCCGGGTCATAGCCGGTAGATTTCAGCTCCTTGTCTATTTTTTCCAGAGTTTTGTGAGCGTCCTGAGCAAAGTCCTGGTTAGCAAGCTGGTCCTGGAGTTCATTCAAGCGGGGACCTTCCTCGCTGTCCCATTTTTCCCGTTTGTATTCAATCTGGGAAAGATCGAGAGAAAGCCGGTCCAGTTCCTGGGTCTGTGTGCGCAGGGCTTTTTCAGACTGGCTGAGATCTGCAATGAGTTTCTTTAGTCCTTTTACCTTTTGATCAGATTCTTCCAGGAGAGCTTTGTTTTCCCGGTACCGGTCACCCATCTCTTTGCCCTGTACCTTCAAGTCCTTGATCAGGGTTTCTCTTTCCTCTGCAGGCATAAGCTGTCCACAAAGCGGACAGTCAACACCGTCAGAGCTTTCGAGATCTCCGATCCGTTTCTCGAGCTCCTTCATCTCTTGAAGGAGGCGCGGGTTTTCAGCCTTGGCATCAGATAGCCTGGTAAGCGCTCCATCCAGTTCGGTCTGCTTTTCGTCCCGGGCTTTGAGATTTACCTCAAAGCGGGCAATGGCATCCTGTTTCTCTTTGATGTCTTTTTCGAGCGTAGGCAGACTGGACAGAAGATCCTGAATTGTGCTTTCTCTTTGGGCGAGGCTAGATACCTCCTGTTCAATGCGAGCTTTTTCACCAGCGATCGCAGACATTGGCTCCTGGCGCTGTCTTTCATCTTCCAGGAACTTTTGGGCGTTTTTATCTAGCTCTGAGAGAGATTTTTTAGCCTTTTCCCACTTAGAAAGCTCCTCACGGACCTGCTCTTCCTGGTCCAGGGCCTGGTAGCAGGTTTCTTGTTCCTTTGCTCGGGGAATAAGCCGGGTGCGCAGCTCCTCTAGGGCTTTTCCCTTCCTGTCCACCTGCAGATCAAGATCATTGGCCTTGTTGCCAATTTCTGTTAGCAGGGTCTGATACTGCTGGATCTCTTCCACGGTCTTATCTTGCTTCTTCCGGAGACCTGCGGCCGCTTCAAGCTGCTTTTCCAGTTCAGCAAGCTGGTCTTTTCGACTTTCTTCCTGTTCCAGCTCAAGACGGATCTCAGTAGTTCTCCCGTCCATGTGCGAGATCTCGGATTCGATTTTTCTTCGGCTTTGGAAAGCCTTTTTCCTGTATCCTTCCCAAATATCCAGGCTGAGGATCTGGGAAAGGATCCTTTTTCGATCGCTGGGATTATGCTGGGTGAACTGGTCTGCATCCCCCTGCAGGAAAAACGCTGCGTTGATAAAGGTCTCGTAATCCAGCCGGAGTGTGTCTGCGATCCTTTGGTCAGTTTCCCTGAGGGAACTTTCCGTGAGCGGCTTCCAGTTACCAGCATTGCCGGCAGCTCCGTTCTCACTGATATGGAATTCAAGCGCTGTGGTCTTCCCCCTGGGGTTAGTCCGCATCGCCCGGTAAAGATTACCTTCATATTCAAAGGTCAGGGTTACCTGGGCAGCTTCGGACTCAAGATTGATGATCGATTCGTCATGTTTTCTTGCACGGCCAAAAAGTGCCCAGGTGATGGCGTCCAGGATGGATGATTTGCCGGCTCCGTTCTGGCCAGAAATGCACGCCAGGTCAAAGCTGGTGAAATCGATCTCCACCGGGTCCTTGTATGACAAGAAACCACTGATGGACAGTGTGATAGGTATCATGTTTTCCTCCTTCAGTTGAGTTACATAGCAAAAACCCCGGATGTCTGAATCCGGGGTGTACGAACCTGCAATATTTGTTTAACGGCGGGTTATTCGAGTTTGTTTTTTACTTCTTTTTCAAGCGTTCTCTCGTGATCACTGACATAGGTAAATCCATCCGGAAGGATGATCCCTTTCTTCAATGCTTTGCGGATCTGTTCTTCACTGGCCTTCATACCGGCAGGTAGCTTACGGAGATGATTTTTTACTGATACATCTTCTAGGACTGTTTCAATCAAGAAAGAGGGAATGGTTAATCCTTTCCTTTTTCTCCAGAGTACAAACAGTGTGTTCAGATAGACCTCAGGCAGGCCTTCTTGTGGAAGGGTCAGCCGGCCAAGCCCCATCATCATTATGCCTGGCTCAAATCTCTCCAGATCTTTTTCGTTATCTATCTGGGCACCTGACATATCCGCCTTGATATAGACACCAGCATCATCTTGAGGCATGGAATCAAGATCCGGAATATCGTCTGGTACAAAGATCAGCATTTGGTTCCCTGATTTATGTACCAGGTATCCTAAGAATTCAAACTCCCCCAAGTCGTACATTGCTCCTCCTTCGCTTTCATCTAAAAGCGAGTGGATAGTCTTATTCTAAACGATATCTACTGCCCTTTTACCAATAGGGATATCCAGCTGCGTCCATGCTGTCCTGGAACTCTGTGATCGGCTCATCACTGTACCCTTCTGTTATGTCATCTAACAGACAAGGATCGGGTGGCATTCCGGGCATTACAGGCGCTTCAGCCAGAATACGGTCGATCTCCACCGGGGAAAGGGTGAGTATCTCTGGTTGGATGATTGGTTCAAGTATGGTTACGCGTTCAATTGTCGCTACAGTCATCTCATCTCTCCTTCTCTTTCTAGGTCTCCTAAATATTCACCATGGGCAAGTAGGTCTTCTTCATCCATATCAAACGGGTGGAAGATTGAGTTCCAATCACTTTCTGCATCCCTCAGGTCTTTCAAGGCGCAATCAAGATTGGCTGACACAAAGGGGTGGCGGTCGTTGTTTACGGCGTTAGTATTCAGTACCGAGACAACTTCGTTCGCAATGGAGAACAAGAGGTCTGCAGGGAATTTATTCATCTTACTGATCATCGAAAATAGTTTTTCCATCATTCACCTCCTGGGTGATAAGAGCCTGTTTAAGAGACCCTTTCAGAGAGTCCTCTACCCAGGCTCTTATTCTGGCTCTTGTCTTTAGTTGAGATTGATAAGTGGGCTATCTTTTCCACCCTTATACGGCCGCAGCGGATTGTCCTTCTTGGTCCTTGCCTCATACATAGTGCGGGGGGAAACCCACGGAGGAGGTGAGATTACATACCCTGCAGAGTAGGTGCCCGTCTTCCCTTCATTGCTAGTATTTTTCTCGATGAAAGCGCAGATAACAGTAGTCTCTGGATCATATTCCCCCAGCATTCTGTCAGTAGCCAATAGTCCTTGCTCGCCGATCAGCCCCTCTAGGGGAAGAAGTTGGTCGTGGAGAATATAGGCTCCTGCCCATCCCCTGCCTGTTGGTTCCGCCCCGGGCGGAAGCAGGTCCTCAACACCGGGAGGGATTTCGTCCATCATAAAAAACACCAGCACCCCCCTGCCCTGTTTCAGGTATTGGCCGTAGATCTCTCCAGCTAATTTATCCCAAAGCTGGCTGATGATCGCGGCATGGAGCTGGTTCCTTCCTTCTTTGTCTGTATTGTCAAACATAGGTATCTCCTTTTCGTGAAATAGAAAAGCCCTCCAGTCTTGTGGCAGCGCTGGAGGGCCTGGGTAGTTTTAGCCTGGACAATCAGAACAAGAAGATCGGCCCAGCGTTTTCAGGCGGGGTATACCCTGCGTCCAGGAAAGTCTTTTCAAGATTGGTGAGGTTATCAAGGGCAATTTCGCGGAATGCCTCAGGAAGGCCGTAGTCTGTCAGAACTTTTCTGATTTGCTGGATCTTGACGTAGATCCGGGCATCATTTTCTTCCAGACCCATTGATCTGTAGGCGTCTACAAGCACATCGCCTGGAAGTACCCCAAACCCATCTCCATCTTCACTCCAATAATTTGAGAGGGAATCACAGTTGTAGCAAGCTAGAACAATGGACCATAACTCAGCGTTGTTCAGCACATGGCCGGCCAGATGATCGGGCTTTCCAGTAAAAACGACCTTGACCCCTTCTTCTTCGATTGGCCAAACCATCACTTCAATTCCGCGAAGATATCCACCGTCAAGTTCCCACCCATCGCAAAACCAACCCCCTTTGTGTTTGCGAAGCTTGATCGGCAAGAAATTGCTTTCGTCCTTGTTTTCCCCAAAATTGACCTGCAGGGGCTGTTCAGCTTGCGCATTGATCATTTCCTCAAGGAGGCCATCGTCATCTTCACAAGGTAAACGCGCTTCTATAACCAGGTCTTTTCGGGTGAAGATGGTTTCTTGTTCAAAACCATCAACATATCCGAATGCCCCCTCCCAATCTATGGACGGGTGGCCGAGGATGGGCACTGACAATCTTGTGTAGAAATGCTCCTGAGCTTTTTTGACCAGGGGGCCGGAGATCTGCTGCAATGAAAGAGTCTTTTCCAGACTGGCAGCAACTTTGTCAAACTTCCCTTTTCCCGGCAGTTCTTTGATATCCACATTCTCAAAAAGGGAGAGTGCCCAATCATTGAAGAAATCGTTGATCTCTTTGATCACGCTGTGGTAGGTATTGTTTTTGATCAGCCGGTCACGATGAGGAAGTTGGGGCCTGAGATCCCCAGGAACAGCTGCAGGGTCGATAACCCACGTACCTGGCAGGGAGATATATCTTGAATCTAGAGCAAAACCTTCCCAAACGACATCCGAATGGTAGCCATAGTGTCTGTGGGGGTACTTACTGTGATGCTTCAGATACAGCTGGCCGTAGGGCGTTGTGATATGTTCCATCCCTTCCAGGGGATGAGGGATCAATTCCCCGTTGTAGTAGAAATCTACCTTTGCAAAACCGCGGAACTCGTCCTTCCTGACCTTATCCAGCTGGATTCCTTCTACAACTACCCAGGTCCCCTCGATGGCTTCAGAACTTTCGTGCTCCTCGACCTGGCCGGTCTCAAAGAGAGTCGGTGATAGGACAAGGACCTTGCTGCCGGATTGAATGGTCACCTGGTCGGAAAAAGCTGGCGCAGCATAGATCCCCACTCCAGCCGGCTCGATGATCTCCTCTCCCCAGTCTGATTCTCCGATGACCAGCAGCGACTTCAGATCAGAAAAGCCTTTCCCGTCATCTTTCACAGTCAACACATTCTCCAGGTAGGTCACTCGGATAGTTTTTGCCCCGGCGCGAAGCGCGTTCTGAATGATCTCTTTGTAAGCAGCATAGGGACTTTCCCACATCCTCTTGACGTTTCTGACAAATTGACTGGATATTGTTACTTTGTGTTCTTTCATTTGGTTGTCTCCTTTGAAAAAGCATGTTAAGAAAGGCCTCAACCCGAAACGGGCCAAGACCTTTCCTTAATGGGGCATGATTTTATTACCTGAGCTTTACGGCTCCTTTTTCTGTAATTCCTTCCCGGATGTTTTCCCTGACTATGGCCTTGAGATGCCTTGAAGTTCTCTGGGGGATCACAGACAAGTGATGGGCCGCAGCGAGCACAACGGGGTAGTCGTCTTTGATGCACCCCCAGACCTGGTTGATGACATCGTCTGAAGGATAGAACGCCATCTCAACCCGCCCCTGGCTTGTGTAGAAGAAATAGACCTCACGCTCATCCAAGGCGATCCGCTTGAACAAGGCGGTTCGCTGTCCGTTACTCAACAAGGCCCGGATCACCTTGCGATCGATCAGGGGTAGCTGCCTGGCATCATTGTCCTCTCCCGCAGTGGCCAGAAGTAGATTGGAAATGTATCGGGCATGGCCATTGGGTGTATATCCAGCTACAATACCCCCCTGCTCTACCGCTTCATCCATGGCTTTGAGAGCCGTGTCCAGAAGCTCCCGCCCTAAACCTTCCCGGTTGTGTGAAGTGCGTCCCGGGGGAAGAATAGGGCCATCCAGGAGTACAACCGCGTTGTCTTTGTGCTCCCAGGCAACATGGGAAGCCAGCTCCAGCTCAAGAGAGAAGCGCGCGCTGTCAATGAGTCTTCTGCCGCTGGCTGCTTTCTCGTTGATCAGTTCTGCCGGGCTGAAGAACCTCGACAGGTGGCGGGTTGAAGGTGATGTAACCATGGCGTGAGCATAAGCCCAGGGCAGCGGCTCAGCGGAATCCGGATAAATCTGAGATCCGTCCACGCCAATGACTTCGGTTTGGATTTCAGCATGTAATTCCAACGGGTCCCAGGGCGGTTCCAGGGTTGGGTGGGCGCCGCGGTACCCATCTGGAGGATTGAAATCTTTCTTCCTGGCGGCCGCAAAAAGATTTTCCAACCTCCCATGATAATGGTCGTTTTCGTAGGACATATTAGTGATGTCATTTCCTAGTTTTTCAAGCCACATGGAGTTCCTCCTTGATGAGGTAGTAAGAAATGAGTTTGTTTGCATCCTGGACCATCTCGTCCACCACTGATTGGATGAAAGGAGGAAAGCTGAATTTAGCGATGTCGGCGAAGATCGTCCGCGCCAATGCCACCTGTTCAACCTTGCTTGCTTTTTCGGGTTCAGGCAGTGGTTCAGCTGATACAGGTAAGGGGTTCTGGTCAATATTTTCCTTAATAAGGCGCAGGCTCTCTGCAGCGACGAGGGCTTTTCCTGCTTTCCAGGGCTTCCCTCCCTGGCTCCAGACTCGTGAAAACAGTTTCAAGAGCCTGATCACATCATCAACGGTCAACGATTCTACTGCTTCATGTTTTTTATCCATTTGCTTCTCCTTTTTTGGTTTTCTCTTTTTTCCATTCGCGGGCAAGTTTGATTACAGAAGGAAAAATTTTCCCCTCCAAAGCCAGGAATCCAACCATCAAGATTGGATCCAGCACGACTTTGATCTGTCCCTCTTCGGCTTCTGAGATCTCCACCCCAATATCTTCGAGGGCGTCTCTGGCCTGAGATTCTGTGGGAAAAAGATAGGTTCGTGAAGGAAGATCGCTCATTTCACTCCCCCTTTGTTTCTAGCCATGATCTCAATCACATACTGATACAGGTTTTCAAGCTCCTCAAGGTTTTCGCTGTGCTGTGCTCGGGCTTGGTGGATCTGAGTCAACACCCCCTCTCTATCGCCCTCCTGGAGCAGTGTGAAGATATCATTTGCGAAGCGCTCAAATACGGTGTTTGTTGTGAGCTCTTCCAAACCCTCTTTCACCCTCTTTTCAGCCTGCTGGATAGAAAACCCGTTGGTCTTGTTTTCTCCTTTAGCGTCCTCTTTGAGCTGCTGAAGAGCTTCAACAGCTTCTCCTAGCTTAGGGTTGGATGGCGCCAATTTCGCAAGCCGGTCAAGGCGAGTATTCCAGGATCTGGAAACAGCAGAGCTTATCTCAACACTACCTTTTGCAGCACGAATGATCTCATCGGCTAACTGTGTAGTGGATGCTGAGATACGCTCCATGGCTTCTTGCATCTGTGTGATCTCCGGCCGCATCTGGGCAAGCAAGATCTCTTCTTGCTTGCGTCTTTTTTCCTTGAGGAGCTGCAGCCGTTCCAGTTCAGCCTCTTTCTTGATCTGGACGATCTCAAGCTGTTCTGTATCCTTTTGGGTTCGGACTCGCCGAGCAGCTGCCTCTACCGTGAGGGCCTGCACTTCCGCTTCGCGGAGTGCCTCTACCTTGTGGCTGATCTTTGGGGGCAGGGATTTAGAAACAACCGCCATTTCCATTCGGATGTCAGTCCGGATCTCTTCCCGGGTAGGAAAACGCTGATCGAAATATCCCAAACCCGCACTGACATATTCTTCCCGCGTTTGTGCTCCTCCTGAACCATTGGTGAGTTCTTCGTAAGCAGCTTCGAGGGAATCGGTGTAGTTCTGATTGGCGGCATCCACCAGGCTGTCATACTGGTCCACGAGATACTTGTCCCGCAGTCTAGCAAATTCCTGGATGTGAGCTTCAACAGCCCTGGCGAATGAGTCAAAGCATTCCACGGGCACCCACCAGGCCTTTCTAGCCCCTTCCCACACCTCAACTGCCCCTTCGTTGCGGCATATTGATCGAATCTTGCTGGCATGGTTGCGCAGCAATTTCTGGGTGTTCTCTGAGACCAGGTTCTGCAAGGTGCTTGCAAATACCTTGCTCCGGGGATCTTCTTCCGGAATCCCAAGCTCAACCAGGTCTGTGGTTGATTGGAAACGGTACAGGCCATAGGCATGGATCAAGACCACAGTGCCATCCATCCTGGCTTTGATCTCCCCATAGGGCAAAATCTCCGCAAGGATCCGTGCAAGTTCTTCCCGCGGCAGCTGGGCCAGCTCGTTGTATATTTTTTGATATTCCATTATTACCTCCCGATTAGCTAATAACAAAAAACCCCCGCCGGTGTTTCCACCTAACGGGGGCCTATTAACTAACTGATATTCTTTTGATTTGTGCTTCAGGTTCCTTATTCTAGTAACTCATACAGCCTGGTCTTGGCCACATCCCACCCCTCCTTTACTGCCATTTCATTGAGATCCTTATGGCCATCATAGCTACCGATGATCATCCGTCCATGAGGGATCTTTTCTTTCCAACGTTCGAGCGCCCGTTTACTGGGTTCATCATCCTGGGACAGAAAAGTGAGATTTTTCCTTTTCTTCAACTCTTCTACCAGGTGCCTAGCGATACCCGTTCCACAGGGCGAGCAGCTGGGCACACCCATCAAAAGCGCGGTACAGGCATCCATGATCGATTCGTGGACTACTAGAGGTTGACTTTGATTATAGCTATTCATCCTCCAGATCACCTTCGGTAAACCGTTCAGCGTCAGGTATTTGGGGTTCTGTCCCGGATCCAGGCTCCTGCCGATGATACTCAGGACCCTTCCATCTCGATCGATATCTGGAAACGTTACACGTCCTTTCATGAATTCCCAACGCCGGCCATCTCCCGCGTTGATATAGATCAAACCGGCTTCAACCGCCAATTCTCTGCGAACCTCATTGGGCAGGATGGACAGCATCACGTTCAAGTTTCCGTTGGCACAACCGATCTTGTGTTTGCGGATGAACTCTTCGGTCATCCCCCTTCCCTTCAGATAGGACATGGCCTTCTCTTCCTCTAGAAGAAGGTTCTGATGGTAGATCTCGGTAACGTGTCCCAGCAGGTACAAAACGTTCTGGGACAGTTCTTTTTTCTTATCTTCTTTTCTCTGTGGGGAAATCTTTTGCTGTTTGTAATTCTTCTCTTCCAGGATGGTGACCACTTCCTTGAACATGATCTTGTTACGGGAATCCCAATTATCGAGGCCAAACTTCATCGCCCCCACAAAGTCGTAAACATCCCCGCCAATATGGTCGTGGAAACAGAACCACAGGCCTGTATTTGGATCGACAGAAAAGGAAGGATTCTTCTCATCATGGAAGGGACAAAGTGCATTACCTCTTCCCCCCCGGGATTCTACTTCCACCCCGTAGGCGCGCAGGACTTCCAATAGATCTGGTTTTTTATTCATAACTCCTCCTACACATGGATCACACTGGTTTCCCGCATGCCCCTCAGGTAGGGACTTGGCGGAGTACCAGGTACAGTTAGGGCAAGACGGTCCATGGCCCGGGTCATACCCACATAAGCCAGGTTCTTTTCTGTCTGGGGGTCGTCAGTATCGGCTGGGATCAAACCGTCAATCCACCCAGGAATGATCACCCCGCGGAATTCAGTTCCCTTGCTTTTGTGGATGGTCATCACACTCACTCCATCTTCGGTGTATTTGACATTTTCCACTTCCCGGCGCAGGTACTCTGTAAATGTTGGCAACGTGTCAAACTCTCCTGCCATCTCGACAAGCTGCTGAACATCGGACGCAGACGGAAACCATCCTTCCTTCAAAAGTGTATCATGCAGCGGCGCAAGCAGCTGCTCTACAACCAAAGATACATTTCCTACATTTGAGTATTTATGAAGGACATGATGGTTGCGTGCGTGGCGGCGAAACATATTGAGAGCTTTTTCCTTTTCAGGTGCAGCAAACTGAGAATCGCTGATCAGCCAGGCTAGCTCGTCCCAGGACACACGCTCACATTCCAACATGGATCTCGTCAGCATACCCAGGGAAGGCCCAGGATATCCCATAGCCGACTCCAAAGCCTGGGGATCTGCGGGATGTAGGGCTAACCAGAGATAGTTGAGAGCGCCCACAACCGCCTCTCCAGAAAAGAAAGAACCGGATGACAGTTTGATCCCAAAGTGCGTCAGCCCTCTCCTGATCTTTGCAGTATTGCCTGACCGAGATAGGACCGCGATCTCTCTGAGCTTTAGCTCCTTCTTCTCCCAGGTTTTGATGATTGTTGCCAGGGTTTGGAGATCAAGATCACGATTGTTCTGGAGCATTTTATAGATCTTGACCGGAATGCCCAGGGAATCTCTTGTGGGTTTCATGTCCGCTGCGTCTGGGCCTGCCAGGTACCTGCTGGCTTTGACAATCTCCGGTGTGGAACGGAAGTTCTCCGTTAGACTTTTCAGGATAGTATCATCCGGAAGTAGCTTGACCATCTTGTCCCAGTTTGCTCCCCGGAAAGCGTAGATCTGTTGAGATGGGGAACAATAAAGCGTGAGTATATCCAAAAACAGCTGGATCAAAGGGTATTCCAGATACGGGTTCATGTCGTGGGCCTCGTCGACATAGACGTATTTGTAAATGGATAGGACTTTTTCCCTCACTCGGGGATCGGTCAGCTCCAACGCGCCACGCTCCAGGATCCGGGTGAAGTCCACTTTGTTTTCGCTGTCCAGAATCTTCAGATATCTTTCCGCAGCTTTAAGAAGGTCCGGACGAATTTCATTTTTGGACCGATTGAAAACCCTCATCTCATCAAGCGCTTGTTGTACTTCCTCTCGTTCGATATAGGGATCTCCTGCCTCCATGATCGCCCGCTCAACCATCCGTTCCTGTTCCTTGTCCACGATGATCGCGGGGATATCTTCATTGCGAATGCCGCACCCCAATCGGATCAGCCAGTTAGCAAATCCATGAAAGGTACGCCCTTCCACAGCGTTACCAGTCCGTTCCGTGATCACTCTCGCAGCTCTCCTGGAAAAGGTGATTGCCAGGATCGAGAAAGGATATGTCCCTTCCTTAAGCCTGGCGTTGATCTGGTTGGTCAAATCCTGGGTCTTTCCAGCCCCGGGACCTGCCATGGTTATTTTGGTCACATAGCACCTCCTTTTTTCTTTAGTTTTTTTCTTTTTCAAGGCCGAGCTTCATTTTTGTCTGCAAGTGCTGGTAGCCATTCTTAGGATTGTCAAAATCCAGCAAAACGGTTCCACAATCATTGCATTCAATAGCAATGTTGTAGATGTGACCCCCTCGCTCATACTTGACCACCTCAAGATCATGACCTACATGCCAACTAAGTTCTTCAAAGTTATTGCTGCTCATTGTTTTTCTCCTTGTCCAGCACCGGACCCTTCAATGTGGTCGCGGCAATGGTTCCTTTCTTATCGACGATTATTTGAACGGCACCAGGGTTTTCAGGATGGATCCTGGCCAGGTCCCGCAGCATCTTGGGTAGAGGTTTAGAGACCAACACAACTCTTTTTTGCTTGGTATCGGTCATGACCCATCTCCTTCAAAGCCCAGACCGCGCCGGTTTAGGGATAAAAAGGTGTTGACCCTAATGATCAGGTAATCCAATATTCTGTGTTGCGCCATAAGACACTCCTCTGGTTCGATACCGAACCGGGTTCTTTGCTTTTTTTTGGATTGTGGGTAAGAAAATTACCAGCTGCGAAACACGTCCTTAAAAACCATGCGCACCTTCCCCCTATCGTCCAATCGCATGGCCGAGACAACCCGGTCTGAGAACAGTTCACACTGCTGGTTGGTCACAAATAAAACCAGGGACACCAGGTTGAGCCCGATCTCCTCGCGGACCTTTTTCAACATCCTCAAGAATTCATCTGGAGGGTCAGCAAACTGTCCATCGGTCAGGAAAAGAATGTCGGCTTTCTGCATTGATTCATCTTCCTGGATGATTTTCAGTGCTACCTCCAAGGGTTGATAAGGCTCTGTTCCACCCCAGTATCCAAACTTGACCAGTTCAAGGATCTGGGCTGGTGTTGGTTTCAGCCCAAAGTCAAAAACCCGAAAATCACCAGGTCCCGAAAACGGGATGGCCACAAACCGACGCCCTTCTTCCCTGGCTGCCTTGAATACCGCAAGTGCGATCGCGATCAGGATGGTGCGGTAAGGCTTGATTGATCCAGAGGTGTCGAAAACAAGCTCAACGGGACCTTTGCCCAGTTCGTCTTCTCCCTCATAGTGCTTGAGCAGTACATCCCCATCGATCGCCCGGGCAAGAAAACTCAGGCGGATCTCTTCCACATCAGAGGCAAGGTAGATAAATTCCTCATCTGCCAGCAGCTCAAGGTCCAGCTCCCCCCTTTCATAGTGAGTGAAATAATGCTGGCCGGAACTTACCTCTTCTCTGACACTTTGGGCAATTTCTTCCACCCAACCCAACGTGTCCATGAGTCCTTTCAACCCTTCCTCGTTCTTGAGGTGCTCTGCCAGCTCTACGATCCCATCCATATCATCGATCGTGCTTGCCTGGCCGTTTTCATTCCCCCACCCCAGGCCTAAGGCATCGGCTGCGTTTTTTACATCATTGAGATCGTTATGTGCAGCCAGAACTGAGTCCCAGGCTGAGGCCTTCATCTGCGCTGGTGAGTTACCCATGGCTTCAAGAGCCTGCTGTTGGGTTTGCTCCATCCTCTCCTGAAGAGCTTTCAATTCCTCTGAATTGATCGGCAGACCTACTTCGGCTTTCCTCCGGGCTTCTTCCATCGCTTTTTGAGCTTCCTGGTGGTTTTGAAGTGCTTCCTGCACCTCTTCAGGGAGATTGGATAGAAACTCGCGGGCAATATGGCTGGTTGCCAAAGCGCTGCCCATCGTGTCTCCCTGGGTCTTTTCCTGCAGGTTGGTCCACTCATCAGATGCAGACAAATGGCGGAAGACCTCTGTTGATACCGGGTCGTCCTCCCTGCCTGTAAAGCGAGCCATGCGGTCATGTAGTCCGACAAAAGTATCGCGCATAATCTCTCCAATCTTCTGGTAGTCGCTGGCCAGATTCTCTGCAGAGTTGAGAATAAATTGTTGCTCAGTCACATCATGAGCCCATTCCTGCTCTGAGAAGTTGAACGGTTTCTTCCATACAGACGGAAGTTCCTCTCCCCAAGACAAGGGTGTAAGATGGTCTCCAAAAAAATCTTTGATCATCGTTCCTCCTTAGGCCGAGAACTCTGACGCTTTATCTAGCAGGTCTGAGTTCAGCTCCTGGATCTCTTTGATAAGCTGATCTTTCTTTGCCCCATTTCCCCCGTTCCGAATCCCGTTCAATTGTTTCCTATACTTATTGAGACCTGTCTGGAGATTCATCACGATACTCAGTACATCCGGAGTTTCTGTTTTCAGCTTCGGCAGCTCCTGTTTGACGTTTTCAATCATGGCTTCCGCCTGAACCAGGGTTGCCTTTTCGGGATCTGAGCTGGCCCCCACCATTTTGTGTACCCCTTCCATATCCTCCAGATTGACCCAGAGAATGTAGGCACCAGTATAAAGATCCCTCATCTCGGGTGTGGTGCGCCCGTTGATCAACGCCTCAGCTACAATCGCCTGAGCCCATCGTGTAAATCGGCGGGGGCTTACTTCCATTCCCTTTCGCTTCATTTCAGCATAGATCTCCCCCATCTTTTCTTTGATCTCTCTGGGCAGTCTCAAAGCCTGGTAATCCACCCAGCCTTGGACAAGCTGAATGTCGCTTGGACTCAGACGGGGCTGGACTGGTTTTCGACCACCGGTTGCATCCAGGAGGGACAGGTAATCGCCAGGGTATTTGACCTGCATTCGGAAGAGTAGACGGTCCCAAATAGCGTTTTTGATACTGGGATCAGGAATATCATTGGCTGCAGCAATGCCTAAAAGTAATGGAATGGACTTGTTTCCTTCTGATGTTTTGACTGTCCTTTCTTCCATCGCCTGTAACAACAGGTTATGGACTACTTTAGAGCCCTTGTCCCATTCATCAATGACCGCGATTTCAGAATCAGGAATACCGCATAAAGCCCGGTCCCACTTATCCTTTTTCAAAGCAGAAATAGAGGGAGGACCAATCAGATCATTCAAGCTGGTGGACGGTGCCAGATTGATAGAATAGAATTTTCCATCAATACCAGAAGCAAGTAGTCGTGCTATGGTGGATTTTCCTGCGCCAGGCAGGGACCACAGGAATACATTACCTCCGGAAATCAGACCCAAGCCAAGCAAATGAGTCGTTTCCTCCATACCAACAAGCTGACCGGAGATCTCCTTTATCAGATCTCCAACTTCACTGCCAACTTGCAGGGGATCGAGTTCAACGGCCCCTGAGGGCGGACTGTCTACGAGGAAGGCGCGATTATGGGCCAGGTTCAAATTAGCATTCTGGGGGTCAGAAACAATGACGCCCTGATCGGTTTTGATGTATTTCATTTTTTTCTCCTTTATGAAATGCCAAAACCCCCAACAGTAACCTGTTTGAGGTTTCTTGAATGGACTATAGATTTGGAATTTGATTGATATTTTAGAAGCCCAGCTCGGCAATCGATTCTTCTGCGGTTTGTGTGCTTTTGATGCTGGTTTTTTGGATCTCAGCCTGCAGCTTGAAGAAGTCCCGCACCTTGACAGTCACGGGGATAGGAACCCCCCACCCCATGATGACTACTTCCTGTTTGGGTGCTAGGCGTGCCAGCTGTTCAGATAATCCTCGATCGGAAATGCCGGCCAAGGTGCCGCGGATATCTGATGTATCTCCCAACCAACCAGAGATGCGGGTTCCGATCTGGCTCATTACATCCGGATCGATCTCGCTGGGACGCTGATCGATCACCCCCAATGTGACACCGAACTTGCGCATCTCTCTGGCCAGTATCCCAAACGTGGTTTGTTTGGCAACTTCAGAGTTTAGAACTTTGTGTGCTTCCTCTATCCAAATCGTGAGCGGCGTTGGAGGGCCTGAGGTCTTTCCGCTGCGGTACTCATTGGTCTTTTCCATCCATCGCTCCCTGATCAATCGGGATAGTACATTCGAAACCAGGATCAGATCCATATCTGTCTCAAAGCGTCCGAAGTTGACTACGACAGTTTTTCCGTTTTCCAGGCTGTCTATCATGTTAGTCAGGGATTTATTCTGGTTTATATACCCCCTTCCCGCTAACCCCTGTAATTTGGCCCAGGCTGAACGAACGCTGGCAGGGTGAAGATGATTAACATTGGAGAAGAAGGTTAGCGATCCCGGTAAGGGTTTTTTGCTGTCATCTTCCTGTTTGTGTGGTGACAACCCCGTAAAGCTTGAAAACCAGCGGTCTCCGAAGAAAGACACTGCGGACTGCAGCACCAGGTAGGCGTTGTCGGTCATATTCAGAAGCGAACTCATATTGAGAATGTCACGAGGTGTAATCTCTTGGGGAGAGATCTCCAGGTTGAAATCCGGCTGACGGTCTCCACCCATTCCAGAACCGAGTGTGACCAAGCGTACCTGGGACGGGAACATGTCCCTGAGGACCGTATAGTCGTTATGAAAGTCAAAGATTAAATTGCCCCCTACCCTGTTTTGGATCAGCCCGGCCATCACTACACGGACTATGAAACTTTTCCCCGTTCCTGTCGCGCCAAACACACCTATCGGTCTCTGGACTAATCGCTCCAGGTTAATTGGCAAGTTGAGACCTCCGCTCATCTGTCCCAGCACCCAATGTGGCGGTGTGGTCGGACCAAAAAGCAACTCGATATCTTTCTGGCCGGCCTGGTGCACTTCGCTTCCCAACGAAGGGAGCTGCTTCACAGGTAGTGGGTCTCCGTTTGCCTCAGACATGCGCTTGAGATGGATCGCTGCCTCAGGTTGGAACCTGCTTCCGGTCAGCTCCATTGCTGCGAGCTCAGCCGGTACCTGGGGATGGGCTAGCTCGGTGATGGTCCCCCAATATTTCCGATCACCTTCACGAATGACCACAAAGCTTCCCAGGTCGGTCATTTTAGAAAGCGTGGCAGTCAGGCTGCCAATCGAACCTCCGGTGATTTTTCCAATCATGCCGACCTCCCAGGATATTCCACATGGCAAACAAAACCTCGTTTACGCAAGGCATAAAGAAAAGCTCGGACGGTAGAAAAGGACCGGGTTTCCTTCTTGAGTATTTTCTTTTTATTGATCAAAACATAAATCCTATACATGATTTTTCTCCTTTTTGAGTGGATCTGTTGTTGGTCTAATAGCTTGACTGATTGATTTCAAGTTTGTACAATTAAATTGGGACTAGCTAGCGGGGGTGAAACCATCTCGTATGGTGCCGTTAGCTAGCTTATCAATTGATTTTGATAATTGTCGCTGGCAACAAAGTGGCAGCGTTGCCGGCGACATCCCATTTAAGACGCACGTGGTAATTCGCTGGAGGTTAAGAAAAGAAAAAACCCGCTGGTGCTTTTCGGGCACGAGCGGGCTTATCGAATTCCTCACCTTGTCATTTTGGCATGTTCATACAGTGCGGTCGCTACCACCCTGTTGCTGATCCCCCTCCTCTTAAGCTGATCTGAAGCAGCAAGTACAGAACGCCCATAACTAAAACAGTATCAACCTTCCAGGACCGGAACAGCTGCGGTAGTAAAAATTTGTAAACGACCAGGAATACAGCAAAACCAATCAGAGCTCGACTGATAAGAGTCCTGGTCTCATTTAGTAGAAACAACGCATCAGAAATTCCTGACATTCCAGCCTCCTTGATAGATGCGTCCCCTACATCTTGTTGTGAAAATCATCCAGGCCGGCCTTGATATACTTGAATCCCGCCAAGAATATGAGGCCGATCAAGATCACGCGGCCAAAGACCAATTTCAATTGCGCAGCCACAACCAGGGCGTCAGTATGCTCAAACATTGTTACCTCCATTGGAAGTCGATTATTGAATTATTTTGTATACTTGGGATTTTCATTTGCGGGGCCGGGGCGCTTTTCTCCCCAACCCCGCTGATACATAGCATGGGTTACCCCCCTACCCCCACGAGAAAGCCCGCTGGTGTCTTTCTTGACAGAAACGGGCCGCGTTCAAGTGCTTGATGATCAGGCTTTGCCGATCAGCTCTACTCCCCAGCGATCTGCCAGTTTGACTACTTGCTGTTTTTCACGCTTGCCCAGGTACTCAGAGCTGTGGGTAAAGATCTTCTGCCAGTGAACCCGTCCGGAAAACATGCTGGCGGTGATAATTAAATGCTCAATTATGTGTAAAGTTATTTCAGACATTGTACATCTCCTATTATGGGTGAGCTCTAGGCTCTTGACTGGTACAAATCCCTGATGTACAATGCGAAGTACATCAGGTCCACCCGATAACCGTTCAAGCGGTTGGGTGGGGTTGGTTAACTAGCCGCTGGCACAATTTGCCGGCGGCTGTGCTTTAAGGGGTTAGATACATGCGCTTTATCACCCCGGGGACAGAAGCGCGGATAATATGGGGGTATAGAAAACGATCAGTGATCACCTCCTTGGTGATATTCTTGTATGTGATCTAGCGGTATTTCATGAGCAGTTTTGGGGAAACAAAAAAGCCCGCTGGTGTCTTTGAGGGACACGAGCGGGCTTTACTGTTTTATTGGAATGCTATTTTATATATCGAGTCATGTTAGCCGATCATCAAGCGGTAGTGGAACTGGGTGGCCAATATTGATCTTGTCAATATCCGGATGAGCTGGGTTGAGAAGATAGTTAAATTCAAGCGGAACTACTACACTCGGAACTTTGAGTAGCACCGATGTTTGTTCCTGGATCCAGGTATCACCAATCCGCTGAGCGGCTACCGGGGGAGGATGAGCTGCCCAGCCTTTTGGGAGATCCGCTTCTTTCAATTCCTTGACCAGCTTTTCATCAAAGCTGAAAGGAATGACAATGTAGGAGGAGAGGAGCGAACTGCTATCAATGTGTACAAGTATTTCCAATATAGACAGCGAAACGGAAGAAGACGCATAAACCATCCTGGTGCCCTGGCTGTTCCAGCGGCCTCCAGCTATTTCTGAACCTTCTCCTGTAAATGCACTGTCCTGGAATTTTTTCTTTGTTATTCTCCAGGCAGTAATCATCAGACGAATACCCCATGTTCCAGCCTAACGATCAGGTTCTCTACTTCTCTTGCCCCTTCCTCTGTCCTGCTGGCCTCGAGCGGCGATTCGTCTTTCAGGGCACGGTTATCACTTGATAGCCAATTCTGGGCAGCTTCCTTATCTCCTTCAAACAAGTCTACTGCGTTTGTAAATATCCGAGCAAACCTAAGCAGCCGGTCTGACTCGTCAGCTTTGAGCTTTCCCTCTTTTTGTCTCCGGTTCAATGTTCGAGTGCTGATCTGGACCAGCTCAGCAAGTTCTTTGTTCGTGACCTCCATGGACCTGGTCAGAATAACGAACGAGTTGAACGGAAAGCCGGCCTGGATCTTATCTGACAACTCCAGTCTGTCTGAAGCCTTTATTCCAATCATCTTGGCATAACCAAACGGTTCTCGAGCGGCATGGATGGATGCTGTAGTCACAGTAGACCTCCAGTCTAATATTGCCATCTGGCTTTATTATATCTGCCATGTGGCACTTTGTCAATAGATGAGATAAGGGAGTAGTTGGATCTGTTTTGGACTTGATCCATTAACTAATAAAACCCACGGGGGACGAGGGTTTTTGGTTCTCTTATTAACCTTTGAGTGTTAAAGGTTGTTGGTAAAACAAATATATAGTATCTGAATACTATACGATGTTGTCGTCCTTGTCAAGAGAGATTCGTGTTTCCAACAGCGCGCGCCCTGCCCGGCCTTATGGCCAGAGATCGTCCCGGGGGGTGCCGATCAGGAATCTCGCCCACCCCGGACACCTCACGTATCCCAAGCCCGCTCTTTGTGATAGGCGTGGAACCGGCCTGCAAAACACTCAGAAAATAATATCTGGAAATTGGTCGGGGCTCCTTATTCTCTCCTGGTCGTTCCCTTCATTATAGCGGTCATCAAAAATAATAGCCTACTAATAGTAAATAATCCCCTAATCTAATACCGTCTTTTTTATTATCAAGCTATTGATTTTCTTTTATCCCCCCTACCCTGTTTTGCATTGGCTATCCTCCTGGCCTTATTGTTTCTTATCCTCTATTTCTTTTTCCTATTGATCCCTTTCCCTAAACTAAGTTCTTTTTCTTTAGTTCTAGTTATCATCAGTTTCTTCCCTTTACTTGATGTCTCTCTCCCCTTCCCTGTTTGTTCTATTTGTCCAGGATCTACACACAGATCTTCCTGTCAGCTCACACCCGTTCTTATACTCTGATCTATTGATTGGTTATTTTCTTGATGTTCCCTTGTCGGGGGGCGCGAGACGGAACAACGCAAAAGACGCTCGCTCCGCCTCACTGCCCCCTCCTCTACCGCGCCAGTCCGGCAGGACCTGGCAGTCACATATGTTTGAGCGAGAAGAATGCCGGCCTGACGCTTGATTTCCCTTTTCCAGGGAAGTGTACGGTAACCGTACACCTCATAATATGCCTGCCCACAGCACAGGCACTCTCCTGAATAGTACCCTTCAGGGTATACAGGGCGTCGCTTATTATCTTTTTATTTGCATGAGGAATTACGCAGAAAATCTTCTCTTCTTTTCACACAGAACCATTTACGCGGTAAACACTTCTTCAGAATCCTAGCAGGCGGCTCTTCCGGTATTCTGGTAACTTACTATCAGCGCCCCGTTCTCAGGTTGAATAAATACCTAATTACCGTCCCGAGTACCAGCACAATTGTGAGCACAATACCGATCCCCCATTCCCATTCGTCGGGACCCAGGAATGGAAAAACCAACTGAATGACTTTTTTTGCTGACTCTACAAAAGGGGAAATGTCCATACTTGCCTCCGCGTTGCGCCGTTGTCCTTCCAGGCATGGTCTATCGCCGTATTATACGCCAGAACGTTCGCAGATCCCTAGCTAATGCAAATTCCTTACTGCTGCGCCAGGTGATTTTGCCTTATCCCATTCTGATGCCAGCCCGGGGCCGGGCATTAACAATACAAGTGGCGTGACTGAGTGGTTACTAAGTAACCACTTCCTCCGTTGATAGAGGATTTGATCTGTTTTTCTCTTGTTCTCCCAGATGGTTACTAAGTAACCAGTTAAGTCATCTGTCAATTTGTTCTTCGTACTGGGACCTTGATACCCCCCTTTTTTATTGAACAAGGAAGTCCCATTGGACTTGACTAATTATTTGGAGTGTTTCTCTAATTCCTTTCTAAATCAAGTTTACTTTTTAATTTTTCTATGTTATAACACTCAAAGTATAGTATATTTTT